>Ga0075324_1000003_pt1 | contig 192656 bp, 203 predicted proteins | sample MayberryNW_TuleC_FD_120045 | JGI IMG/M metagenome (GOLD analysis project Ga0075324, IMG submission 120045) | Natural and restored wetland microbial communities from the San Francisco Bay, California, USA, that impact long-term carbon... | ecosystem: Environmental > Terrestrial > Soil >...
TCATGGTCGGCGTGCTCAAGGGCGCCGTGCTCTTCCTCGCCGACTTGATGCGCAGCATCGAGGTGTCCTGCGAGGTCGACTTCATGGCCGTCTCGAGCTATGGCTCGCAGACCGACTCCTCCGGGGTGGTGCGGATCATGAAGGACCTCGACGCTCCGATCGAAGGCCGTCACGTGCTGATCGTCGAGGACATCATCGATTCCGGCCTCACCCTGCAGTACCTGATGCGCAATTTGAGGGCGCGCGGCCCCGCTTCGCTGGAGGTCTGCGCGCTGCTGACCAAGCCCGAGCGCCTGCGCGTCGACCTCTCGCCCAAGTACGTCGGCTTCGAGATCCCCGACCGCTTCGCGATCGGCTACGGCCTCGATCACGCCCAGCGCTACCGCAACCTCCCTTACGTTGCGGCGTTGGACGAATAGGTGCCCAAACCGCCCTGGTACGCTGATTTTTCCCTGTGAGGCGTTTTTTCAAGAGCGCAGCATTTCCGATCCTGCTTGTGGTGATCCTTGCCTTCGTTGCGCAGAAGGTGATCAGCCAGCCCTCGGGCACCGAGGCGCCGACCTACAACCAGTTGATCGAAGAGAAGACCGGGCTGATCGCCGGAGGCAAGATCGAAGAGGTCGACGTCAACGTCAAGGACAGCACGCTTGACGTCAAGCGAACCAATGGCGACAGCTTCTCCACCGGTTACCCGCCCGAGTACGAAGCCGCTCTGATCAAGCAGCTCGAAGAGAACGACGTCGCCACCAAGGTGCACGGCACCGGCGGCTCCAGCCTGCTTTCGCTGCTCACATACATCCTGCCCTTCGTCCTCTTCTTCGGCTTCTGGATCTTCCTGATGAACCAGATGCAGGGCGGCGGCTCGCGGGTGATGAACTTCGGCAAATCGAAGGCGAAACGGATGTCGGTCGACGCGCCGAAGATCACCTTCCGCGACGTAGCCGGGGTCGACGAGGCCGTCCAGGAGCTGCAGGAGATCAAGGAATTCCTCGAGAACCCGAAGAAGTTCCAGGCGCTCGGAGCCCGCATCCCCAAGGGCGTTCTGCTCTATGGACCGCCCGGAACCGGCAAGACCCTGCTCGCCCGCGCGGTTGCCGGCGAGGCAGGCGTGCCCTTCTTCTCGATCTCGGGCTCCGACTTCGTCGAGATGTTCGTCGGCGTCGGCGCCAGCCGAGTCCGCGACCTCTTCGAACAGGCCAAGCAGAACTCGCCCTGCATCATCTTCATGGACGAGATCGACGCCGTCGGCCGTCACCGCGGTGCCGGCATGGGCGGCGGCCACGACGAGCGCGAGCAAACCCTGAACCAGCTGCTGGTCGAGATGGACGGCTTTGAGATGAAGGACAACATCATCCTCATCGCCGCCACCAACCGGCCCGACATCCTCGACCCGGCGCTACTGCGGCCCGGCCGCTTCGACCGCCAGGTCGTCGTCGACCGCCCCGACCGCAAGGGTCGCAAGCACATCCTCGAAGTGCACACCCGCGGCAAGCCGTTGGCCAAGGCGATCGACCTCGACACGCTCGCCGGCCAGACGCCCGGCTTCACCGGCGCCGACCTCGCCAACCTGATCAACGAGGCGGCGCTGCTCACCGCCCGCGAGGGCAGCCGTGAGATCACCATGCACTAGCGCGAGGAGGGGATCATGCGGGTGATCGCCGGCCCCGAGAAGAAGACCCGGGTGATGAGCGAGAAGGAGCGGCTGATCACCGCCTACCACGAGCTCGGCCACGCGATCGTCGGCCACCTGCTGCCCAACTGCGACCCGGTCCACAAGATCTCGATCATCAGCCGCGGGCAGGCGCTCGGCTACACGATCAGCCTGCCGACCGAGGACAAGTTCCTCACCACCCGCGCCGAGCTGACCGACACGATGGCGATGACCCTCGGCGGCCGGGCCGCCGAGGAGATCATCTTCGGCGAGATCACCACCGGCGCCTCCAACGACCTCGAAAAGGTGACCGAGACGGCGAAGCAGATGGTGATGCGGTTCGGCATGTCCGAGCGGCTCGGCCCGCGCGTCTTCGGGCACGACCGCGGCCAGCCCTTCCTCGGCCGCGAGTTCTCCGCCGAGCCCGACTACTCCGACGAGATCGCCCGCGAGATCGACGACGAGATCCGCCGCATCGTCGAGAGCGCTCACCAGACCGCGAAGGGCCTGCTCGGCGAGCGCCGCGACGACCTCGACCGGATCTCGAAGCTGCTGCTGGAGCGGGAGACGATCGACGCCGACCAGTTCGCTGCGCTGCTGGAAGGCAAGCCGGAGAGCGAGGTCTTCGCCGACGAGGAGGAGCCGGCCAAGCCGGCCGAGCCGGAGCCGGCGCCCGAGCCGGCCGCCCGCGAGGGCGCCCGCCCGAACCCTCGGCCGCGACCGGGGTTCGCCGGCGGGGATGCCAGCTGAGCGCTTATCCCGGTAGGGGTTCCACTTAACTTTTTCGTGGATCGGTGTCAGCCGTCCGAGATTCGCTGCGCCGAAAAAGTACAAGACGTTCCACCCCTACCGGGATAGGCGCTCGGTCGGGTCGCACCCGACGATCGCCGAGGGCGAGGAGCGGGCGGGTAGATACTTAGCTCTGTGACGTCACCGAAGCTGATGGGGGTTGTGAACGTGACGCCGGACTCGTTTTCGGACGGGGGGCTGTACTTCGAGGTCGAGGCGGCTGTCGCCCATGGGAAGGAGCTGGTTCGGGATGGGGCCGAGATCCTCGACATCGGCGGGGAATCGACTCGGCCGGGGGCTGAGCCGGTGGAGGAGGGGGAGGAGATGGGTCGGGTGGTGCCGGTGATCGAGGGGCTGGCCGGGGTGGATGCGGCGATCTCCATCGACACCTCGAAGGCGGCGGTGGCCGCCGCCGCGCTTGACGCGGGGGCGACGATCGTCAACGACATCACCGCCCTGCGCGGCGATCCCGCGATGGCGGCGCTCTGCGCCGAGCGCGGCGCCACCGTGGTCCTCATGCACATGGCCGGGACGCCGCGCACGATGCAGGAGGCGCCCGCCTACGGGGACGTCGTCGCCGAGGTCAGGGCCTTCCTCGCCGAGCGGCTGGAGGCGGCGACCGCGGCCGGGATCGAGGAGGAGCGGATCTGGCTCGACCCCGGCATCGGCTTCGGCAAGACGGCGGAGCACAACATGGAGCTGCTGCGCCGGCTCGGCGAGCTGCGCGAGCTGGGACGGCCGCTCGTGGTCGGCGCCTCGCGCAAGAGCTTCATCGGCAGGGTCGACGGCTCCGGCCCCGGAGAGCGCCTCGGCGGCACGATCGCGGCCTCGGTGCTCGCGGCGGCCGAGGGGGCCGAGGCGCTGCGCGTCCACGACGTCGCCGAGGCGCGCCAGGCCCTCGCGGTCGCGGCGGCGGTACTCGGGTAGGTTGTCCGGCGTCATGGAGGGTCACGACAACGGCATCGAGTCCAGCGCCGAAGTGGAGCTGCGCGGCATCTCGATCTACACCCACCACGGCGTCACCGAAGCCGAGCAGGAGGTCGGACAGCGGCTCGAGTTCGACATCTCCTTCGACGTCCCTGACTGCGACGCGGTGCTCACCGACCGGCTCGAGGACACCGTCGACTACGCGCAGGTCTGCGACATCGTCGCCCTCGCCGCGACCGAGCGCAGCTACAAGACCCTCGAGCGCCTCGCCCAGGTGATCGGCGAGCGGCTGGTCGAGCGCTACGGATGCGAATCGGTCCGCGTGCGGGCCGCGAAGCCGGAGCCGCCGCTGCCGCTGGCGATCCAGGAGGTGGCGGTCGAGGTGACCCAGGAGCGCACGGTCGAGGACGACGAGGCCGAAGCGCCGGAGGCGTGAGCGTGCCGGCGCGGACCGGCTACCTCGGCCTCGGCTCCAACGTCGGCGACCGCGCGGCCCACCTGCGGGCGGCGGTCGAGCTGCTGCGCGAGCGCGGGGTGGAGGTCGAGGCGGTCTCCTCCACCTACGAGACCGAGCCGGTCGGCGAGGTGCTCGACCAGCCCGACTTCCTCAACGCGGCGCTCCGCATCCGCACCGAGCTGGAGCCGGAGGCGCTGCTCGACGTCTGCAAGGCGGTCGAGGCCGAGCGCGGCCGCTCCTTCGACGCCCCCCGCCACAGCCCCCGCCCGCTCGACGTCGACCTGCTGCTGCTCGGCGACCTCGAGCTCCGCACCGACCGCCTCACCCTGCCCCACCTCGAGGTCACCAGCCGCCGCTTCGTCCTCGCCCCGCTGCTGGAGCTCGACTCGAACCTCACCCTCCCCGACGGCACCCGCCTCGCCGATGCTCTCGCAGCGCTTTCCGGCGACGAGCAGCGCGCGGATCGGAAGGGACGTCTTACGCCTTTGTAAGACTCGCGGCCTGTAGAGGCGGACCCACAGGAGGCGCGACGATGGGCAAGAACGTCCATGTGGTCCCCAGCGATGGGGGATGGGACGTGAGGTTGGAGGGAAACGCTCGTGGGCGGCATTTCGGCACGCAGAACCAGGCGATCGAGGCGGGGCGCAGGATCGCGAGAGGCAACCGCTCCGAGCACATAGTCCACGGGCGCGATGGGCGAATCCGTCAGCGCGACAGCTACGGCCGGGATCCGTTCCCGCCCCGCGGCTAGCAATCGCGACCTGCCGGCCTGCTACCTTCCTCTGGCTGGCTGAGAGCAGGTTCGCACTAGCGAGTCTCAGGGTTTCGCCCCCTTGGTCGGCACCGACTTCGAGAGCCCCGCGGTCAGCGGGGCTCTCGCGTCTACGGGGTTGGATGCCAAACCGCGTTTTGCCACAGATGCGGTGCGATCCGCTCTTCCCAAAGCCCTTCCACTGCTTCGGCGGATTGACCCTCGGCGACCAGGCCGGCGCGAATCTTGCGGACCCGAGCGGCGACGAAGGTGGCGCAGTCGACGAGCTGGATTGCGGGATTCCTGTGGGATGGAACGAAGTGGATCGTGTCGATGATGCGGTCGATCCGCTCGGTGTTCCACCCCCAGCTGGTGCCGAGCTCCTGGTAGTTGGCCAGGTCCCGAAGCGCCGCATCCTCGATCTCTTTGGCCTCGTCCGCGACCAGCAGGACACGGCAGTCGCGGTCCCTCGCAAAACGCTCGATCTCCTCGATCGTGAACATCAGCGCGATGTCGTGGGGGTGGTACGGGTTCGGGTAGCGGTTTCTGAGACCCCCCTTGTGAACGCCGCGGACGACCACCGCAGCCTCGGCCAGCTCGATCCCGCGCAGGACGTCGTCGTAGATCTCGATCCTCTTGGCGGGTGGAAGGCCGGCGAAATCCCCCCTTGCGGAAAACAGGTCCTGGCCGTGGAACTCAAAGCCATCGTTGGCACAGAGGTCGGGGCAGTGTCGCCGGGCGGCGTCCTTGATGTGCTCGTGGACGATCGAGACCTTCGACTCCTCGATCGCCATAGTCAGAATCAGGTGAACCGGCTGCGCCGCATCGTCGAGGTTGCGGCCGGTGTTCCCTGCCTCGTCCATGTAGGCGAACCACACAGTCGTCCCTGCCCTTCTCGGTCGATCCCGCTTCGGCGAGCGGCGGCGAAGACTAGGCGGTCGCCGGCTCGCCGCGGAGCGGCTCGAGCCAGGCGGCGGGGAGGATCGGCGGCGTGTGGCCGGGGTAGTCCGGGGCCACTCGCAGCGCCAGCTTGCCGGCGGGGCGGCTCTCGATCGCGGGGCGGAGGTCGTCAAGCGTCATCGCGAGGCGCAGGGTGGTGGCGATCTGGAAGTCGGCGGCGTTGAGCCGCTCGCCGCCGAGCACGCCGGCGGCAATCCAGTCGTCGATTTTCTGCAGCATCGCCGGCATCTCGGCGAGGCTGCGCCGGACGTGCTCGTCGTCGGCTTCGTTGAAGCGGACCGAGAGGGCGACGATCGGCGCCGCGGTCTTCATCGCCAGCGAGACCGGGACGCCGAGCCTGGCGCCGTCGGCGTAGCCGGCCATCGAGCCGCGGTCGGCCTTGAAGGTCCACCAGAGGATCTGCCGCAGCGGCGGCTGCAGGACGTCGTTGCCCCAGCGCTCGGCCTCCTCGACCGCCGCCCGCCGCTCGGGATCGGCGGGGAACAGCGGCGGCTCCGGCTGCAGCTTGTCGAGCTCGCGCGAGATCTCCAACGAGCCCTGGATCCGGCGGCCGTCGATCTTCAGCGCCGGAACGGTCACGCCCGGGAAGCCGGCCGCGCGCAGCACCCCCTTCGAGATCACCGGCAGCAGGTCGGTGCGCTTGTACTCGATCCCCTTGTGCTCGAGCATCAGCCTCGCCGTGAAGGCCGGGTGCGAGGCGGGGAGCACGTAGAGGCGCGCGTTCATCGGTCGATCTTATGCGCAAAAGCGCCCAACCGGCCGGCCCGGCCGCGATCCGTAGATAATCGCGCCCTTGCTGCTCGCGATCGACGTCGGCAACACCCAGACCCACCTCGGCGCCTTCGACGGCGAGCGCCTGGTCGAGCACTGGCGCTTCCAGACCCGCTCGGGGGCGACCGGCGACGAGCTGGCCGAGCGGATCGCCGGCCTCTTCGCGCTCTGCGAGATGGACGTCCACGACGTCGACGCGGTCTGCGTCTCCTCGGTGGTGCCGCCGCTCGGCGCCCAGTACGAGCAGCTGGCGGCGCGCTACCTGAAGGTCGAGAGCCTGACGATCGGGCCCGGGGTGAAGACCGGGATGCCGATCCGGATCGACAACCCGCTCGAGGTCGGCGCCGATCGCCTGGTCAACTCGATCGCCGCCTACGACCGCTACCGCGAGGCCTGCATCGTGGTCGACTTCGGCACCGGCATCAACGTGGACGTGGTTTCGCGGGAGGGCGAATACCTCGGCGGCGCGATCGGGCCGGGCCTGGAGATCTCGCTCAGCGCGCTGATCGAGCGGGCGGCGCGGATCACCCGCATCGACCTCGCGGCGCCGGAGGCGGCGATCGGCCGCTCCAGCCGCGCCGCGATCCAGTCCGGCTTCGTCTTCGGCTTCGCCGGGCTGATCGACGGCATCGTGCGGCGGATCGAGGAGGAGCTGGGCGAGGCGCACGTTCTCGCCACCGGCGGGCTCGCCACCGTCGTCGTCCCCTACACGGAAACGATCGAGGAGGTCGACGACATGCTTACCCTGAAGGGCCTGCGCCTCATTCATGAGAGGAACCAGACGACAGCCGCGACTGACTGATCCCTTCCGGATCGCCGACGTCGAGATCCCCAACCGCGTCCTGCTGGCGCCGCTCGCCGGCATCGGCAACTGGTTCGTGCGCCTGCAGGCCAAGCGCCACGGCGCCGGGCTCGCGGTCTCGGAGATGGTCTCCAGCTTCGGCCTGCACTACCGCAACGAGCGCACCCTGCGCGAGCTGCTGCGCATCCACCCCGACGAGCATCCCGTCTCGGTGCAGCTGTTCGGCCACGACGCCGAGGTGATGCGCTCCGGCGCCGCGATCGCCGCCGAGGCCGGCGCCGACCTGATCGACATCAACATGGGATGCCCGGTTCCGAAGGTGCGGAAGACCGGCGCCGGGGCGCAGCTCCTGCGCGACCCGGAGCTGGCGCTGGCGCTGGCCCGCGGCGCCGCCGAGGGCAGCGGGCTGCCGGTGACGGTGAAGCTGCGCTCGGGGATCGAGGCGGGCGACCGCTCCGGCTTCGAGCTCGCGGCGCGCCTCGCCGAGGAGGCGGGGGTGGCGGCGATCGCCTTCCACCCTCGCGCCGCGACCAGGGGCCACAAGGGCGCGCCCGACTACGCGCTGACCCGGGAGCTGGTCGAGCGGATCGAGGCGCCGGTGATCGTCTCCGGCGGCCTCGACAGCGCCGAGGCCGCCCGGCGCGCCTACGAGGAATCGGGCGCCGCCGCGGTGATGATCGCCCGCGGCTCGCTCGGCAACCCCTGGCTGTTCGAGGAGCTGACGGGGAGCCGCAGCGAGCCGCCGCCGCCGGAGGAGGTCGCCGCCGAGCTGCTCTGGGTCCTCGACCGGGCCGAGGAGCACCTGGGGGAGGAGCGCGCCGGGCGCTACCTGCGCAAGTTCTACCCCTGGTACACGGCGCGGCTCGGCGCCTCCGCCGAGCTCGCCGAGGAGCTTCAGCAGGACGCCGACCTCGCCCGCGCGCGGGCGCTGATCGGCGGCCTGGCCGGCCCCGTCGCGGTTGGGTAGAAGCGCCCTGATTGCCGCTTCCGCGCCCTCGCTATAATCCCGCGACCCTGTGCCCGGGTGTGGCGAGCAATCTCGCCCATCGGGGCGTTTTTTTCGCTCTGCGAGCCGTCCAGCGGTCCGTCCGAAAGTCAAAGCGAGGTAGTGCACGTGAGTCGTCAAGCGGTCATCACTCCCGAGGGTCTGGAGAAGCTGAAAGAGGAAATCGAGTTCCTCTCGACGACGAAGCGCCGCGAGGTCGCGGCGCGGATCAAGGAGGCGCGCGAATTCGGCGACATCTCCGAGAACGCCGAATACGACGACGCGAAGAACGAACAGGCGCTGCTCGAGGGGCGGATCGCCCAGCTCGAAGAGCGGCTGCGCCGCGCCACCGTGATCGACGAGAAGGCGCTCGGAACCGAGGAGGTCGGCTTCGGCTCGATCGTCCACGTCAAAGACCAGAAGACCGGCGACTCGCAGAAATTCCAGATCGTCGGCTCGACCGAGGCCAACCCGGCCGAGCACAAGCTCTCCAACGAGTCGCCGATCGGCAAGGCGCTGATCGGCCGCAAGCGCAACGACGTGGTCAGCGTCGAGGTGCCGCGCGGGCCGAAGAAGAAACTCAAAATCACCAAAATCGAGAAGGCGTGAGGTCCACCCCGACCGGCGGTCAACCCGGTGGGGGTTCCGCTTAACTTTTTCGTGGATCGGCGGTGGCCGTCCGAGGTCCTGGGCGCCGAAAAAGTACAAGACGCTCCACCCCCACCGGGTTGACCGCCGACCGCGTTGTAGGCTCGCCGACTCAGTGAGCGATGAGGTGAAAGCGGAGGGCGGCGAGCCGAGGTTGTCGGACGTGCTCCGGGATCGGCGGGAGAAGTTGGAGCGGATCCGGGGGATGGGGATCGAGCCTTTTCCTCATGAGTTCGCCGGGCGGGAGGAGATCGGCGAGGTCCGGGCCGCTCACGAGGGGCTGGCGGCTGGGGTGGAGACGGAGTCCCGGCACCGGGTCGCGGGGCGGATCGTCGCCCGGCGGGGGCATGGGAAGGCGTGCTTCATCGACCTCCGCGACGGCAGCGGCCGGATCCAGCTGCACGCCCGCGAGGACCTGCTCGGCGAGGAGGCCTACGGGCTGCTGGTCGACCTCGACCTCGGCGACGTGATCGGCGCCGAGGGCACCGCGATGGCGACCAGGAGCGGCGGCGAGCTCTCGCTGACGATCGACCACTGGCGCCTGCTGGCGAAGAGCCTGCGGCCGCCGCCCGACAAGTTCCACGGGCTCGAGGACACCGAGACCCGCTTCCGCCGCCGCGAGCTGGACCTGATCGCCAACGAGGAGAGCCGGCGGGTCTTCCGCGTCCGCGCCCGCACCGTGACCGAGATCCGCCGCTGGTTCGACGAGCACGGCTACGTCGAGGCCGAGACGCCGGTCCTGCAGCCGCTCTACGGCGGCGCCCTGGCCCGCCCGTTCACGACCCATCACAACGCCCTCGACCGCGACCTCTACCTGCGGATCGCCACCGAGCTCTACCTGAAGCGCCTGGTGGTCGGCGGCTTCGACCGCGTCTACGAGCTGGGCAAGGACTTCCGCAACGAGGGCGTCTCCCATAAGCACAACCCCGAGTTCACGATGCTGGAGTGGTACGAGGCCTACGCCGACTACGAGAAGACCGCCCACGACCTCGAGCTGCTCGTCTCCGAGGTGGTCGAGCGGGTGCTGGGGACGACCAGGGTCGAGCGCGGCGGCGAGGAGGTCGACTTCGCGCCCCCCTGGCGGCGCATCACCCTGCGCGAGGCGATCCTCGAGCGCGGCGGCATCGACGTCGCCGAGCACCCGACCCGAGAGGCGCTGGCGGCGGCGATGGGGACCGAGCCCGACCCGAGCGAGGGCTGGGGGAAGCTGGTCGACGGCCTGCTCTCCAGGGAGGTCGAGCCGCACCTGGTCCAGCCGACCTTCGTCCTCGACTACCCGGTCGAGCTCTCGCCCTTCGCCAAGGCGCACCGCTCCGAGCCGGGCCTGGTCGAGCGCTGGGAGGCCTTCGCCGGCGGCATCGAGATCTCCAACTCCTTCAGCGAGCTGAACGATCCCGACGAGCAGCGGCGCCGCTTCGAGCAGCAGGCGGCCGAGCTCGACCGCGGCGACGAAGAGGCCCAGCCCTACGACGAGACCTTCGTCGAAGCGCTCGAGCAGGGGATGCCGCCGACCGGCGGGACCGGGCTCGGGATCGACCGCCTGGTGATGCTGATGACCGGCGCCGCGACCCTGCGCGAGGTGCTGCTGTTCCCGGCGATGCGCGCCTGAGCGCCCGCGTCGTCGCCCGGATCGCCGCCCTTTGGTGGGGAATCCGTGCCCATCGCACGCTGAAAACCCGCAGTTAGCGCATTCTCGGCCGTCTGAGCCGGGGCGGCGCTCTCGGTATCGTTAGAGAGGCACATGGGCGCCTTCCCTAGCGATGGGCGCCTACCGGTACTAACCTGGATCAACCGGGTTCGACCAAGAAGAGGTTTCTTTTGTTCGAGCGATTCACGGAGCGAGCTCGTCAGGTCGTCGTCCTAGCGCAGGAGGAGGCCCGGACGCTCAAGCACAACTACATCGGCACCGAGCACATCCTGCTCGGCCTCCTTCGCGAGGAGGAGGGCTTGGCCGCCAGGGTGCTGGAGTCGCTCGACATCACGGTCGAACGGGTGCGCTCGCAGGTGGTCCGCATCGTCGGCTCCGGCGAGGAGGTCACCTCGGGGCAGATCCCGTTCACCCCGCGCGCCAAGAAGGTGCTCGAGCTGGCGCTGCGCGAGGCGCTCTCGCTCGGCCACAACTACATCGGCACCGAGCACATCCTGCTCGGCCTGGTGCGCGAGAACGAGGGCGTCGCGGCCCGCATCCTGCTCGACTTCGACGCCGACTCGGACAAGATCCGCAACGAGGTGATCCGGATGCTGTCCGGGCCCGGCGGTCGCCGCCAGGGCGGTGGCGGCGGCGGCGGGTCGGGCGAGGGCAAAAAGTCCTCGAAACTGCTCGATCAGTTCGGCCGCAACCTCACCCGCCTCGCCGAGGAGGGCAAGCTCGACCCGGTGATCGGCCGCGAGACCGAGATCGAGCGGATCATGCAGATCCTCTCCCGCCGGACCAAGAACAACCCGGTGCTGCTGGGCGAGCCGGGGGTCGGCAAGACCGCTGTGGTCGAGGGCTTGGCCGCGCGCATCAACAAGGGCGAGGTCCCCGAGCTGCTCAAGAACAAGCAGATCTACACGCTCGACCTGGCGGCGCTGGTCGCCGGCTCGAAGTACCGCGGCGAGTTCGAGGAGCGCCTGAAGAAGGTGATGAAGGAGATCACCCAGCGCGGCGACATCATCCTCTTCATCGACGAGCTCCACAACCTGGTCGGCGCCGGCGCCGCCGAGGGCGCGATCGACGCCGCCTCGATCCTGAAGCCGGCGCTGGCTCGCGGCGAGCTGCAGACGATCGGCGCCACCACGCTCGACGAGTACCGCAAGTACCTCGAGCGGGACTCGGCGCTGGAGCGCCGCTTCGCCCAGATCCGCGTCGACCAGCCCTCGCCCGAGGACACGGTGAAGATCCTCGAGGGGCTGCGCGAGCGCTACGAACAGCACCACCGGGTGACGATCAACGACGACGCCCTCGCCGCCGCGGCGGAGCTCGCCGACCGCTACATCTCCGACCGCTTCCTGCCCGACAAGGCGATCGACCTGATCGACGAGGCGGGCTCGCGGATGCGGATCAAGTCGATGAGCGCGCCGCCGGTCTACCGCGACCTCGAGGAGGAAATCGAGACGACGCGGCGCGAGAAGGAGGCCGCGATCGAGGCCCAGGAGTTCGAAAAGGCCGCCAACCTGCGCGACACCGAGCGCCAGCTGACGACGAAAAAGCGCCAGCTCGAAGACGAGTGGGCGGAGGGCGAGAACGGCGAGCGGCCGGTGGTCGGCGAAGAGGAGATCGCCGACATCGTCTCGATGTGGACCGGGATCCCGGTCTTCAAGCTGACCGAGGCCGAGACCAAGAAACTGATCCGCATGGAGGAGGAACTGCACAAGCGGGTGATCGGCCAGGAGGTCGCGATCACCGCCGTCTCCAAGGCGATCCGCCGCTCGCGCGCCGGGATCAAGGACCCGAAGCGCCCGGCCGGCTCGTTCATCTTCCTCGGCCCCTCCGGGGTCGGCAAGACCGAGCTCGCCCGCACCCTCGCCGAGTTCCTCTTCGGCGACGAGGAGGCGATGGTCCGGATCGACATGTCCGAGTACATGGAGAAGCACGCGGTCAGCCGCCTGGTCGGCTCGCCGCCGGGGTACATCGGCTACGATGAGGGCGGCCAGCTGACCGAGGCCGTGCGGCGCAAGCCGTACTCGGTGCTGCTGCTCGACGAGATCGAGAAGGCGCACCCGGACGTCTTCAACATCCTCCTGCAGATCCTCGAGGACGGGAGGCTCACCGACGCCCAGGGCCGCACGGTCGACTTCCGCAACGCGATCGTGATCATGACCTCGAACATCGGCGCCTCGGAGATCTCGAAGAACACCTCGATCGGGTTCACCGTCTCCGACGAGACCGGGATGTCCTACGACGACATGAAGAACCGGATCATGAGCGACCTGAAAAAAGTCTTCCGGCCCGAGTTCCTCAACCGGATCGACGAGGTGATCGTCTTCCACAAGCTGGCCAAGGAGGAGGTCAAGGAGATCATCGACCTGATGATCGCCCGCGTCCGCGTCCAGGTCGCCGAGCACGAACTGCAGCTGGAGCTGACCGACGAGGCTAAGGATCTCCTGGTCGAGAAAGGCTGGGACCCCTCGATGGGCGCCCGGCCGCTGCGCCGCGCGATCCAGCGCTACATCGAGGATCCGCTCGCCGACGAAGTCCTGCGCCAGGGCGAGATGACCCCCGGCTCGACCGTGATGGTCTCCCGCGACCCCTCCGGGGACGAGGAGGACCGGCCGCTGAAGCTGACGATCATCGCCCCGAAGAAGCCGGCGAAGAAGCCGCCACCGAAGCCGCCCGAGCCAGAGAAGGTCGGGGTTGGCGCCAAGAAGGACGAGGGCGGGCACGGGAACGAGCCGGACGGCGACGCCGGATTGGCGCCGCACGACGACACCGAGTCCTGAGCGGCCCGCCGCCGGGGACTGACCCTTGAGAGAGCCCGGCCGCAGCGCGATCGGCACCTGGAGCGGGGGCAGGTTCCTGCGCTTCGGCGAGGCGATCGAGGAGGACCGCCTGGCGGCGCTGCTGCGCCCGGGCGGGGGGATCGACACCGTGCTCACCGCCGACGCCTACGGGATGGGGGAGGCCGACCGGGTGCTCGGCCGCGCCCTCGAGGGGGCGCCGCGCGGGAGCTTCAGCCTGATCGGCGCGGTCGGCCACGACTTCTACGAGGGCGAGCGGGACGGCCCGAAGGGCTTCCCCCGCTTCACCGACCCGCGCCTGCGCGGCCCCGGCGATTACGCCGGCTACCTGCGGCGCGCGGCGGAGGAGAGCCTCGGCCGGATCGGCGCCTCCTCCTTCGACCTGCTGCTGCTCCACAACCCCGACCGCGCCGGCTACACCAGCGAGGCGGTCTGGGACGGGATGGCGGCGCTGCGCGAGGAGGGCCTGGCGGAGCGGATCGGCGTCGCGCCGGGCCCGGCCAACGGCTTCACCCTCGACCTGATCGCCTGCCTGGAGCGCTTCGGCGACCGCATCGACTGGGCGATGATCATCCTCAACCCGCTCGAGCCCTGGCCCGGCGAGCTCTGCCTCGACGCCGCCGCCCGCCACGGGGTCAAGGTGCTGACCCGGGTGGTCGACTACGGCGGCCTCTTCTGGGGCGACCTGCGGCCGGGGATGGACCTGGCCAAGGGCGACCACCGCGCCTTCCGCCCCGAGGGCTGGATCGAGGCCGGGCTGGAGAAGCTGGAGCGGCTGCTGCCGATCGCCGAAGCGGCCCGGCTGACCCCGATCCAGCTCGCCTGCCAGTGGAACCTCTCCCACCCCGCGGTCGAGTGCGTCGCCCCGACCCTGATCCAGGAGCTCGGCGAGGAGGCCTGCCCGATCGAGGCGAAGCGGGTCGAACTGGCGAACTTGCCCGAGCAGCGCCTCGACGAGGAGGCCTGCGCGGCGATCCGCGCGATCGGCGACAACACCGGCTGCATGGCGCTCAAGGGCGCCAGCCCGGCGCACGAGGGCGCCGACCTCCCCGACCGCTGGTCCCTCACCGAAGACCTGGCCGCGCTCGCCGAGCGCTGGGGCATCGACCCCGCCCGCGACCTGGTCCCCACCTACTGACGACGGGACGCGCGGCAGTCTTTTTCACTGCTATTCCGGACAAAGGACTGCCGCGCTCCGGCCGGAGTCGTCGATAGCGTCGGAGCGAATCGGGTAAAAGGGTGGCCAATCTCCTTGACAAAGCAAATCCCGACCTGTCACGTCGGATATCACCACACCGCATTCCAGAGCGCTTTTTGTCATCCTAGAGACGATGCCTTCCTTGCCCGGGGATGAGCTCCACGAGCTGTCTGAACGCCAGGATCCCCGCCTTCTAAGAGCGCTCGACGTGGTCGCCCCCGGCGGCGCGCTGCGCGAGGGGATCGACAACATCGTCCACTCCCGCACCGGCGGCCTGCTCGTGGTCGGCGATCTCGACGACATCTCGCACCTGCTCTCCGGCGGGATCAAGCTCGACGTCGACTACACGCCGGCGATGCTCTACCAGGTGGCGAAGATGGACGGGGCGATCGTGCTCAACGGCGAGGCGACCAAGATCGCCTGGGCGAACGTGCAGCTGATGCCCGACCCGACGATCCTCTCTTCGGAGACCGGCACCCGGCACCGCACCGCCGAGCGCGTCTCCAAACAGACCGACGCGCTGGTGGTCGCGATCTCCCAGCGCCGCGACGTCGTCTCGCTCTACGTCGAGGGGACCAAGTACATCCTCCAGGACATCCCCGCGGTGCTGGCCAAGGCGAACCAGGGGCTGGCGACGCTGGAGAAGTACCGCGAGCGCCTCGACCAGGTCTCCGCGCGGTTGACCTCGGTCGAGTTCGAGGGTGGCGGAGTCCTCCACGACGCGCTCGCTGTCCTCCAGCGGGCCGAGCTGGTGACCCGGATGGCGGTCGAGGTCGAGCGCTACATCGTCGAGCTCGGCACCGAGGGCCGCCTGATCGAGATGCAGCTCGAGGAGACGATGGTCGGCGTCGCCACGGACAAGACCGCGCTGATCCGCGACTACTCGGCCGAAGACACCGAGCAGAGCCTGGCCGGGGTCCTGCAAGCGCTGAGCCGGATGCCGCACCAGGACGTGCTCGACTTCGGCCGCCTCGCCGAGCTGCTCGGCTACGACCGCAAGCTCAACACGCTCGACTTCCCCGTCGCGCCGCGGGGCTATCGCGTGCTGGGCCGGATCCCCCGCATCCCAAAGCTTGTCGTCCAGAAGATCGTCCTCGAGATGGGCGGGCTGGAGGAGGTCCTCGCGGCCTCCGACGCCGACCTCGCGGCCGTCGACGGAGTCGGGCCCACCCGGGCCAAGGACATCCGCGAGGGGCTGCGTCGCCTCCAGGAGGTCGATCTGGTCGACCGGTACTTGCAGAGCTGACGGCGATGGTGCCGTCGAAGAGAGAAAGGAGTCACCGATTTCCGAGCTAGACGAGGCCATGGAGGCAGCCTTCGAAGACGATGCCATCTACGTCTGCGACTTCGAAGAGGGCGACAAGGTCGTCTATCCGCACCACGGCGCGGGCCTGGTGATGACCAAAGAGACCCGCGAGTTGATGGGGAGCGAGCGTGAGTACCTCACGATCAAGATCCTCCACAACGAGCTCACCGTGATGGTCCCCTGCGAGAACGCCGGCAAGGCGGGACTGCGGAGGGTCATCGACGAGGAAGAAATCAAGCGGGTCACAGAGGTCCTCACCGACGACGTGTCGGAGATGCCCAAGAACTGGAACCGCCGCTTCAAGTACAACCGCGAGAAGATCAAGACCGGCGACGTCTTCGAGCTCGCGGAGGTGGTTCGCAACCTCGCGCTTCGCGAGATGGAGAAGGGCCTCTCCACCGGCGAGAAGCAGATGTACACGCGGGCGAAGAAGATCCTCGCGTCGGAGTTCATGTACGCGCTCGACAAGGACGAGGAGGGCGCGGAGGAATACCTCGACGGGCTGCTGGAGGACCGCTTCGCCGCCACGGCGACCGCCTGAGAGGCCTGCCGTAACCGCCGTCATCGCGGCCGCCGGCTCCGGGGAGCGTCTCGGGGCCGGCGGCCCGAAGGCCTTCGTGCCGCTGGCGGGGAGGCGGATGGTCGAGTGGTCGGTCGACGCCTTCCGGGCCTGCGACTCGGTGCGCTCGATCGTCGTCGCCGTGCCTCCGGGGCACGTGCACGACCTCGGCGGTCACGACCTCGGCGTCGTCAACGGCGGCGTCACCCGCGCCCAGTCGGTGGGCAACGCGCTCGCCGCGGTGGGCACCGGCCTGGTCGCGATCCACGACGCGGCGCGGCCGCTGCTGACCCCGGAGCTGGTCGAAGCGCTGGTCGCCGACCTCGACGCGCACCCCGAGGCGGCGGGCGCGATCGCCGCCGCCCCGGTCACCGACACGATCAAGCGCGCCACTGACGCGACGAGGAGTGCATTCACCGCCGTAGAGATGGGAAACGCACCCCTCGTCGTGAGGGCGACCGTCGATCGCGGGGATCTCTGGGCGGCGCAGACGCCGCAGGTCTTCCGCACCGAGGCGCTGCGCGAAGCTCTCGCGTCAGCGGAGGACCCGGACGTCGCCACGGACGAGTCGATGCTGGTCGAGGCCGCCGACGGCGTCGTCCTGATCCATCCCACCGATGCACCCAACCTCAAGGTGACGACGCCGCTCGATCTTCGGGTGGCTGAGCTGGTGCTCGGCGAGCGCTCAGCCTCGTAGCAGGACCCAGACCAGGGCGGCGGCGAAGGCGAGCTGGCCGATTGCGAGGGCGGTCCCGAGGTTGATCGAGCCGAGGAGCCCGGCGAGCGCGGTCCCCGCGAGGAAGGCGACCAGGAGTATGAGCAGCTGCCGGCCCACTGGCGCGGCAGTCTAGGCTGCAGCCGATGTTGACCGACTACCACCTCCACCTGCGCCCCGACGAGGAGGGGACGCCGGTCGAGCGGTTCCACACCGCCGAGAACGTCGATCGCTACCTCGCCGCCGCCGCGGCCGCCGGGGTCGAGGAGCTGGGCGTCTCCGAACACGTCTACCGCTTCCGCCAGGCGCTCGATCTCTGGCGCCACCCGTTCTGGGTCGAGAACGCCACCGACGACCTCGACGCCTACTGCGAGTTCGTCCGCGGCACGCCGCTGAAGCTGGGGGTCGAGTGCGACTTCGTCCCGGGCGCCGAGGACCGCACCGCCTCGCTGCTCGAGGCCCGCGACTTCGACTACGTGGTCGGCTCGGTCCACTTCGTAGGCGAGGGCAACGCCGCGGTCGACCACGAGGGCTGGGACATCTGGGAGGGAAGCGACCCCGACGAGGTCTGGCGGCGCTACTTCGCGGCGCTCGCCGAGTGCGCCCGCTGCGGGCTCTTCGACATCCTCGCCCATCCCGACCTGGTCAAGGTCTGGGGCAGCGGCCGGCCGCTGCCGGAGCGCGATCCGCGCCACTACTACGAGCCTGCCGTGGAGGCGATCGCCGAGAGCGGCATCGCGGTCGAGCTCTCCACCGCCGGCCTGCGCAAGCCGGTCGGCGAGCTCTACCCGTCGCGCCGGTTCGCCGAGATGTGCGTCGAAGCCGGCGCCCCCTTCGCCCTCTCCTCCGACGCCCACCTGCCCGATCAGGTCGGCTTCGGCTACGAGCGCGCGGTCGAGCTCCTCGACTCGCTCGGGGTGGGGGAGATCTGCGTCTTCGAGCGCCGCCGTCGCAGCCTCGCTCCGCTCCCCAGCCGGGTCGCCTGAGCATGGTCGGGATCGGCTACGACAGCCACCGCTTCGCCCCCAACCGCCGCCTCGTCCTCGGCGGGGTCGAGATCGAGCACGAGCAGGGGCTCGCCGGCCACTCCGACGCCGACGTCCTCACCCACGCGGTGATCGACGCGATCCTCGGCGCCGCCGGGGGCGGCGACATCGGCACGCTGTTCCCCGACGACGATGAGCGTTGGAAGGACGCGGACTCGATCGACCTCCTGCGCACCGCGGTGGGCACGATCGGCGGCGCGATCGTCAACGTCGACGCCACCCTGATCTGCGAGCGGCCGCGGCTGGCGCCCCACCGCGCCGAGATGGAGCGGCTGATCGCGGAGGCGACCTCGGCCCGGGTCAGCGTCAAGGCGACCACCAACGAGGGAATGGGCTGGATCGGTCGCGGCGAGGGCATCGCCTGCATCGCCGTCGCCTTGCTGCAGAGCGAATAGTCTTCATCGTCCGATGGCGAGCCTGAGCGCGAGCATGACGAGCATCCGCGGCGCGATCGAGGACAAAGTCTTCGAGGTGGGGGTGCTGCGCGAGGCCGGGATCCTCGAGCTCATTCGTCCCGACAAGGCGGCGAAGATCGGCGCCGCCTTCCTGCGCTGGGGGGCCTCGCCGGCGACCGGGATCGCCACCGCCGCGATCCACCACCCGCACGAGGTCGCGCTGGTCGACGAACGCGGCTCGCTCAGCTTCGAGCGCCTCAACCGGCGCTCCAACGCGCTCGCCCACTCCTTCGCCGAGATGGGGATCGGCTACGGCGACGGGGTCGGGATCATGTGCCGCAACCACCGCGGCTTCATCGAGGCGACCCTGGCGGCGGCCAAGCTCGGCGCCAGCGCCCTCTACCTCAACACGATGTTCGCCGGCCCGCAGCTGGCCGAGGTGATGCGGCGCGAGGGGCCGAAGGCGCTGGTCTACGACGAGGAGTTCACCGGGCTGCTGGAGGGGGTAGACGGCTCGGTGGAGCGGGTCGTCGCCTGGACCGACGCCGAGGCCCCCGCGGCGCCCACGCTCGACCAGCTGATCGCCGCCGGCGACGACTCGAACCTGCGCCCGCCGCCCGACAAGCCGCGCTTCGTCATCCTCACCTCGGGCACGACCGGCACCCCGAAGGGCGCCCAGCGCACCAGCCCCGACGGCCTGCTGGCGCTCGCCTCGCTGATCGACAGGATCCCCTTTCGCAGCCGCGAGACGATGATGGTCGCGGCGCCGCTCTTCCACTCCTGGGGCTTCTTCCACTTCGTGATGAGCCTGCCGACCGCCTCGACCCTGGTGCTGCGGCGCCGCTTCGACCCCGAGGACACGCTGCGCGCCACGCAGGAAAGCCGCGCCCAGGTGCTGGCGGCGGTGCCGGTGATGATCCAGCGGATCCTCAACCTTCCCGACGAGACGCTCGCCGCCTACGACCTCTCCTCGCTGCGGATCACCTCGCTCTCCGGCTCGGCGCTGCCGGGCGAGCTGGCGATCGAGTGGATGGAACGCTTCGGCGACACCGTCTACAACCTCTACGGCTCGACCGAGGTCGCCTACGCCACCGTCGCCACCCCCGAGGATCTGCGCGCCGCGCCCGGCACCGCCGGCCGCCCGCCGCGCGGCACCGTGGTCCGCCTCTACGACGAGCAGGGGGAGGAGGTGCCGCGGGGGGAGGTCGGCCGCATCTTCGTCGGCAACGAGATGGCCTTCGAGGGCTACACCGGCGGCGGCGGCAAGGAGGTGATCGACGGCCTCTACTCCAGCGGCGACGTCGGCCACATCGACTCCGACGGCCGGCTCTTCATCGACGGCCGCGACGACGAGATGATCGTCTCCGGCGGCGAGAACGTCTTCCCGCGCGAGGTCGAGGACCTGCTGGCCGATCACGAGGCGGTGGTCGAGGTGGCGGTGATCGGGGTCGAGGACACGGAGTTCGGGCAGCGGCTGAAGGCGTTCGTCGTGGTCAGGGACGGGGCCGAGGTCGGAGAGACGGACCTGAAGGCGCACGTGAAGGCGAACCTCGCCGCCTACAAGACCCCGCGCGAGGTCGAGTTCCTCCCCGAGCTGCCGCGCAACGCGACCGGCAAGGTGCTGAAGCGCGAGTTGCGCGAGCGCGAGGCGCAAAGCTCGGTCTGACTCGCGGCGCAAATTGCGGTCTTTTCCGCTCCCCGTGCCGCCGGTACCCTCCGTTGCCCATAGTAGGTTGGCGGGGGAATGGCCGATCCGGCGAGGCAGCTCGAGGCGGTGGGCGAGGCGACCGAGACGATGCACGGTGTCGCCCGGCAGGCCCTGGAGTGGGTCCGCACCAGCGAGGAGCGCGTCAGGGCCGCCGAGGCCCGGGCCGAGCGGGTTCGCTCCGAGCTGAAGGAGCGGGCGATGGGGACGCTGCGCGAGGTCTCGACCGAGGCCCGCAAGCGGATCGCCGCCGAGCGCGAGGCGCGGCAGCGGGCCGAGCGCCGCGCCGCCGGCGCCGAGGCGGCGCGCGACCGCGCCGAGAGGTCCTTCGAGGAGCTGCAGAGCCGCTCCCAGCTCGACCGCGAGGCGATGGGCGCGCACGTCGCCGAGGTCAGGGACGAGGCCGATGGGGCGATCGCCGAGGCCTCGCGCAACATCGAGGCGCAGATCGAGCGGCGGGTGCGCGAGGCGCGCGAGGAGATCGAAGCCGAGGCCGACCGCCGGGTCGCCGCCGCCGAGCAGCGAGCCGCCGACGCCGAGGCCGCCGCGGCCGAGTCGCACGAGACCGCGGTGCGGCTTGAGACCGAGATCGAGCGCCGCGTGATGGAGGGCACCGCGGAGGTGCGCCGCGAAGCCGAGGAGAGCGTCGCCAAGCTGCTCGCGAAGGTCGAGCACGAGGCGGAGGAGTCGGCCCGGGCGCGGGCCGAGGACCAGCTCCGGGCCGAGTCCGATCGGATCCGGATCCAGGCCGAGAAGCGCGAGGAGCGGGCCCGGGAGGCGAGCGAGGAGGAGGTCCGCGCCAGCGTCAAGAAGGCCAAGCGCGAAGCCGAGGCGGCCGCGGAGGAGAGCGCCCCGGCCTGGCTGCGCCGCGAGTCCGCCGCCTCGACGGCCGGCTACCGGACGTTCTAACCTCAGCCTCGCGATGCGCGAGGTGACGATCAGGGACACGCTGAGCGGCAGCGCCCGGGTGCTCGAGCCCGGCGCCGACGACGGCAACATCTACGCTTGCGGGCCGACCGTCTACAGCCGCATCCACATCGGCAACGCGCGGCCGTTCGTGATCTTCTCGCTGTTCGCGCGGTTCCTCAGGTCCGAGGGCTTCCCGGTGAAGCTGGTGATCAACGTCACCGACATCAACGACAAGATCTACGCGGCGGCGCGCGAGGTGGGTGAGCCCTCCGCCGAGTTCGCGGCGCGGATGACCGCGGCCTACGTCGCCGACACCGATCGCCTCGGCCTCGGCCGGCCCGACGCCGAGCCGCTGGCGACGGAGACGATCCCCGCGATCGTGGCGCTGATCGGCGAGCTGGTCGAGTCCGGCCACGCCTACGAGTCCGGCGGCGACGTCTACTTCCGGGTTCGCAGCTTCCCCGACTACGGCAAGCTCTCCAACCGCCGCACCGAGGACATGGACCAGGGGGAGGAGGCCGGCTCGGCCTCGCTGAAGGAGGATCCGCTCGACTTCGCCCTCTGGAAGGCCCACAAGCCCGACGAGGACACCAGCTGGGACTCCCCCTGGGGCCCGGGACGGCCGGGCTGGCACATCGAGTGCTCGGCGATGGCCGAGGCGGAGCTGGGCGCCACCTTCGCGATCCACGGCGGCGGCTCCGACCTGGTCTTCCCGCATCACGAGAACGAGATCGCCCAGTCGCAGGCGGCCGGGCGGCTCTTCGCCCGGATCTGGATGCACAACGGGATGGTCGAGACCGACGCGGAGAAGATGTCGAAGTCGGAGGGCAACATCTTCCAGCTTTCGGAGGCGCTCGACCGGTATGGGCGCGAGGCGGTCGTGGCGTATCTGATCTCGGGGCATTACAGGCAGCCGCTGGCGTTCGGGTCCGAGCAGATGGAGCAGGCCGTTGCGCAGGTGGAGAGGATCAGGAATTTCTTCCGGGAGCACCCCGTGGGGGAGGCCGCAGAGGGAGAGTCTGGGGAGGTCCTGCCGGAGCAACAGCGGGGAGGCTCCGTCAGGACCTCCCCAGACTCTCCGCCAGCCGGGTCTCGCCTCGAGTCGTTCCGGGAGGCTCTTGCCGATGACTTCAACACGCCGAAAGCTCTCGCCGAGGCGTTCGAGCTGATTGCCGATGTCAACCGGGGCCAGCTACAAGCGGGTGCAGCTGCTGTTGTGCTGGCGGAGATGCTCGGGCTCGTCGGCCTCAGCTCCCTTACCCAGCCGGATGAGGGAGCTGAGGCCGACGAGGCGGCTCTGGTGCTTATGCGGGAGCGGGAGGAAGCTCGGGCGGGTAAGGATTTCGAGCGCGCCGACGCGCTCCGCGATCGGCTGACGAAGCTGGGCTGGACCGTTCGGGACTCGGCAGAGGGCCCCACCCTCGTCCCCAGGCCCTAGATGGCCAGCCAGATCATCTACGGGCGCCGGCCGGTCGCCGAGGCGGAGCGGGGGAGGCGGCGGGTGCACCGGGTCTGGCGGGCGCCGGAGACGCCGGCGGAGGAGCTGGAGCGGCTCTGCGGGTCGCCCGACCACCAGGGCGTCGTCGCCGAGGTCGATCCGTACCCCTACGCCGACCCGCGGGCGCTGCGGCGCGGCGAGGCGCCGCTGGTCGTCGCGCTCGACCAGGTCCAGGACCCGCGTAACCTCGGCGCGGTCTGCCGCTCGGCCGAGCTCGCCGGCGCCGCCGGGGTCGTGGTGCCCGAGCGCCGCGCGGCCACGATCACCGCCGTCGCCTGCAAGGCGTCCGCCGGCGCGGTCGAGCACCTGCCGGTCGCCCACGTCCGCAACCTGGCCGACTGGCTCGCCGAGGCGAAGAGCGCCGGCTTCTGGATCTGGGGGGCCGACGCCGAGGCCGAGTCCGCCCCCTGGGAGGCCGACCTCTCCGGGCCGACGATCCTCGTCCTCGGCGGCGAGGGCAAGGGCCTCCGCCCCCGCGTCGCCTCCGCCTGCGACGGGCTGCTCGCCCTCCCGCGCCGCGGCAGGATCGAGTCCCTCAACGTCTCCGCAGCGGCAACGGCTCTGCTCTTCGAGGCCCTTCGCCAGCGTTCGTAGTTGCCACCGCATAGCGGCGAGAACTGCGACCGCGCCCCGATGCACATGCAACGGCGATTGCAGAAATTCGCAATTTGGGGTTGACAGAACTCCGCGCGCGCGTAAACTGCGGGCGCATCAAAGGGTGAACCTCAGCTTGAGTCTGAGGTGAACCTGTCGAATAAAGGGGCGCCTCGGGGGAGGTAAGCGGCGCCACGACCCTTCAGCAAGGAGAAGGATCTGTGGCTCTATCTACGCCTACGCGCGACACCAGTCCCCCTTCGGCTGCCCGCAACGGGACTCGCCCTAACCCTCAAGCTGAGCTTGATGATCACTATCTCGTCGCTCTTGCCAAGGACGGCAAGCCGGACGCCTACGACGCGATCATCCGCCGCTATCGCGGCTTCGTCCGCCTCAAGGCCTCGTCCTACTTCCTGCTCGGCGGAGAATCCGACGACCTGATCCAGGAGGGGCTGCTCGGCCTCTACAAGGCGATTCGCGACTACCGGACCGACCGCGAGTCGAGCTTTCGCAACTTCGCCGAGCTCTGCATCACCCGCCAGATCATCACCGCGGTGAAGACGGCCACGCGCAACAAGCACACGCCGCTCAACCAGTACGTCTCCTTCAGCCAGACGCCCGCCGCGGCCGGCGACTCCGACACGACCCTGGACGAGATCCTGCCCGGGCCCAGCGTCCACGATCCGGTCAACCAGGTGATCGCCTCCGAAGAGCTGGCGAGCCTGGTCTCCTGCCTCTCGGGTGTCTCCGGCGTGCTCTCGGACCTCGAGAGCCGGGTGCTCTCGCTCTACCTCGACGGCCACTCCTACGAGGAGATCGCCGAGCGGCTGGAGTGCGACACCAAGACCGTCGACAACGCCCTGCAGCGGGTCAAGCGCAAGGTCGCCGCGCACCTGGCCTCGCGAGAGGTCGCCGTCTAGCCGGCCCGAGCGAGGTCGGCCAGGACATAGTCGAGCAGCTCGCGGCCGTGGTCCGAGGCGACGGCGATGTCGTCGGCCTTGACCCGGACCCGGTGCAGCGACTGCATCCGCAGCACGTCGCCGTCGGTGCGGCGGTTGGGGAAGACGCCCGCGTAGGAGACGCCGAGCCGCTCGAGGTGGTCGGCGACCAGCGCCGTCGCCGGCGCCTCCAGCGGCAGGTCGACATAGATCGCGTCGACCCCGGCGCGGTGGAAGAGGTGGTGGCGCTCGGCGCCGATCGCCGCCTCCAGGTCGGCTCCCGGGACATGGACGGTGAGCAGGGCGAGGTTGTGGTCGGCGTCGACCTCGGCGTGCAGCTCGGTGCGCTCGGCCAGCTCGGCGCCCGCCGGCACGTCCTCCAGCCGCCCCCGCAGCTCGCAGAGCTCGAGCGTGCGGCGAACGACGTCGCGATGTCGCTCCGGCGCGTAGACGGGGCGCTCGTGGCCGTCGTTCAGCCTGGCGTAGAAGAGCGCCGCCGACTGGCGCCCGCGCGGCGCTCCCGCGGCGGCGTCGTTGGCGACGCTGGCCGGGATCCAGCCGAGCAGGAAGCCGGTCTCGTGCGCGCCGAGCTCGATGTTGGCGCGCTGGCTGTAGGGGTGGGCGGCGGTCGCCTCGCTGAACATGCCGGCGAGTCCCCGCTCCCGCGCCCAGCCCATCAGGAAGCTCTTGGTCCGGGTGAAGAGGTGCTGCCCCCGCGCCGCCGGCAGCGTCACCGCCTGGCCGGAGTGGCCGACCGCGTCCCCCGCGGCCGCCATCGCCATCCCCTCGTGGCAGAGCAGCTCGCCGTCCGGCGTCTCGGCGACGCAGGAGACGTAGCGTCCGTCGGCCAATCGGGCGCAGACCTCCGCCGGGTCGTAGACCCACCGAACGTCATACGAGTTGCCGTAAGCTGCCTCTATCGCCCCGGTCAGGACGCCACCCTCGTCCGCCCCGAGGAATCTGAACCTCACATCCACGCCACCCATCTTCGCCACCACGCCCGCCTAGCTCAACCTGGGAGAGCACCTGATTTGTAATCAGGAGGTTGCCGGTTCGAACCCGGCGGCGGGCTTTTCAGGTCGCCCCGAGGCCCTGCCACGCTCGCTTTTTCGCCCCAGAGCGCGCAGATCGGCGCGGCGACGATCCGCTCACCGAGCCTGAACACACGCGGGCCGGTGTGCAGCACGACGCCCGCGGCGAAGCGCCCGCCCAACTCGTCGCGCAGCCAGGCCAGGTGCCTCGCGTCGGAGGCTGTGGGGGAGGCGCCGGCCTTGACCTCGATTCCGACCAGCGACCCTCCAGCCAACTCGCCCAGAAGGTCGACCTCGTGACGCCCCTGCTCGGTGCGCAGATGATGCAGCCGCGGCCTGCTCGTCGCAATGGCCAGCTCGGGGCGCAACTGCGCCGCCACGAAGGTGTCGAGCACCCTCCCGAGCAGCTGGCCGTCACGCATCACCCCGCTCACCTCGGTCCGCAGTGCCGCGCCGATCAGAGCCGGGTCGACCAGGTAGCGCTTCGGCCGGTGCACGAGCCGCTTCAGGCGGTTCGAGCGCCAGGACGGGACCGCTTCGGCGATCGTCAGGCTTTCGAGCAGAGCCTCGTAGGCGACGCCGGTCGCCTTGTTCACCTCGGCGGCGTCATAGATCGTCTTCCGGTCCGCGACCCCGGCCGAGCCCAGCGCGTAGGCCTCGAAGTAGCGGCGCAGGCGCTGGCGATCGCGACGCCCCTCGTCGGCCGCCTCGACGTCGTGGGTCAACAGGTCGGAGACATAGCTTTCAAGCCACGCCTGGCGCGGCTGACCGCTTAGCCGCAGCGCCGCCTCCGGGAACCCGCTGCGCAGCGCCAGCTCCACGTAGCCGCGCAGGTCGGGGGGGTCGGCTGCTGGCGTGAGATCGCCGTTGTCGGCGAGCCGGTCGAAGAAGCTGGGAGCGTCGAGCCGCCCAAGCGTCTCACGCATGGTCATCGGGTACATCGCCACCCGCACCAGCCTTCCGGTGCCGGGCCAGGTCGCGTTCTCCAGCTCGGCGCGCACCGAACCGGTGAGCAGGAAGCGTCCCGGGCGGGGGTCGGCGTCCACAGCCCGCTTCACCGCCCCCAGCACGCCCGGCACCGTCTGCCACTCGTCGAGCAGCACGGGCTCGGGCAGGCCGCGCAGAGCCGCGTCGGGGTCGCCCGCGAAGGCGGCCGCCTCGGCCTCGCGGTCGAGGCTTATCCTGCTCGCGGCCCGGCGGGCCGCACTGGTCGTCTTGCCCGCCGCCCGCGGGCCGATCACCATGAGCGCCGGCAGCTGCCTGAAGAGCTCCTCCATGAGCGGGTCGACGAGCCGACTGTAATAGGGACGCTGACTGCGACTGGCCATCGCACGCAGCATAGGCTAACCCTTTCACGCAGTCAATAGCCGCCTTATTACGCACCTTTCGATAGGCGTCGCACGCTGCCTCAGGCGCCCGGTCGGATCTCCTGGCCCATTCGTCCGGTCGCCCTGAACATCCGTCCGGATCGGCCTCGTCCCCGAATCGTGACCCTAGGTTTCCGCGCCTCGCAGCCCCGAACCGAGAGGAACCAGCAGACCGATGACCAGCACCGATGCCGTCAAGCCCGCCCTCCTGGGGCGCGGCAAGCTTCTACTGGCGCTATTCGCGGCATCCGCCACGCTCGCCGGCGGCGCCCAGGGTCTCGTCCCGACTCCTGCCGCGGCGATGATCGGCGAGGGCGAAGAGTGCGCCGACCCGGTCGTCGTCTCGATCGAATGCGAAAGGACCGGCGGCGGCGGCGGGGGCGGCGGCGGCACGACCGGGTCCGGGGGCAGCGGCGGCGTGGTCGGCAGCGAGGTGATCGAGGTCGAGGGCAGCGCGCCCTCGCCCTGCGTGGTCCAGCCCTCGCTCTGCCTGCCGTCCCAGGTCGGCGGGGCGCAGCGGCTTGCCCGCGACGGCGCCGGCAGCCCGCGCGCGCCGAGACGCCGCGGCAGGTCGGTGAGGCGGGGTGAGCTGCCGATCCCGCCCCATGTGACGGCGGAGGATTGTCAGGACCTCAAGGACGGCCGCGTTCTCACGCCCATCGAGAAGAGGGAGAAGAGGCAGCGGGCGGAGCTGCGCGTCCTCTGGAAGAAGCTGAACGTCCAGATCAGGACCCAGCAGGTGCTGGAAGGGGAAGAGAAGAGCCTGCAATGGGAGCTGGAGGGCCTGCGTCGATTCCATCCGGACGACGGCGCCGAGGCGATCCGCGAGGACGAGTCGAACCTGGCGGCGGTGCGGGACGGGATCGCGATTCTGAAGCCCCAGACAGCCCCGTACTTCACCCTGGAGAGGCAGATCCTCGACTCCCCGGCCGCGGCGGAGCGCGAGGCGTTCGAAAAGGCCTGCCAGGCGCTGTCGGGCAACTAGGCGCGTACCCGAAACCAGGGGCGTTTACGCCATCTGTCCTCGGCGATTCGGACATCCGTCTGCACCCGCCCCCTTCCCCTTGCCGCGACCCTAGGTTGCCGCGGTCCTCACTGCACCTTCACGGAAAGGAACCGACAAGCGATGACCAGGACCGAGGCCACCGAGCGCAAGTTCCGGTTTAGAGGAATCGCGCTGGCGCTGCTCGCGACGACCGCGGCGCTGGCCGCCGGCGTCCAGGCTCTCGCCCCGGCCACCGCCGCGGCGGCGATCGACCAGGGCGAAGAATGCAGCGACCCGACCGGAGCCCCGATCGAGTGCGATACCACCGGCGGCGGTGGGGGCGGTGGGGGCACGACCGGCGGCGGCACCGTCGGCTCGGAGGTGATCGTGGTCGAGGGCAAGGCTCCGCTCTGCACGACCTGCATGCCGTCGGAGATCGGCGGTCGGCACCAGCCCGGCGCCGACGGCGCCGGGCAGAGGCCTCACGGCAGGCACGGGGGCAGGCCGACGAGGGTGGCCCAGTCGCCGAAGAAGAACGACGAGCGCCCTTCGCTGGAGGAATGCCAGGCGCTTTGGGTCGGTGCTGTCTCCCTGTCCGTCGACTCGAAGATCCAAGGGCTGGCCGCCGCCGTCGAGTCCCTCGACAGCCAAGCGCGAGACCTCATCGTGCAGCGGGGAGTGCTCGAAGTCGAAGCCTCGGGCCTGACCGAGGGCAACGCGCGCCTCGACGGCTTGCGGCAGACGATTCGCACAGTGGACCGCCAGATCTACGAGCTCCGGGACCGGAGCTTCATGCTGAGGACGACGCGGCTGCGCCTCCAGCGTGAGCGGGTCAGGGAAGAGCGGAATCTGCGCTGGGAATGCACCGGGCTCTATGGAGGGAAGGTGCTCGACGCCGGATAACGGCGGGCTCGCTGGAGGATCTCCAAGTCGACACCAGGAGGGGTCGGGTGTAGGCTCGAAACGGGCAGGGCTCGTACAGGAAGGAGTCCAGATGGCTGCCGAGGTGAAGAGTTTCGATTCTCCCGACGAGACCCGGCCGTTCGAGGGCAAGGGTGAGGCGAAGGTGGTGCAGCTGGCGGGACACGCCGTGGCTCACGGGACCTTCGAGCCCGGGTGGAAGTGGTCGGACAACGTCAAGCCGCTGGCCGGCGCCGATTCGTGCCAGGTCGCCCACTTCGCGTATGTCCTTTCGGGGAGCATGCGCATTCATATGGACGACGGTCAGGAGCTGGAGGTGAACGCCGGCGACGTGGTCGCGATCCCGCCCGGGCACGACGCGGAAGTCCCGGGGCCGGAGGCGTGCGTGATGGTCGATTTCGGCGAGATCGGGGACTACGCCAAGGCCCACTGAGCCGAAGCTCTAGCTGTCCTACCCACGGACGCTGCGGTCGGCGAGCCAGTGCCCGCCACGGCGCTCTGCCTCAGATGCCCCTCGCCAACGCGGCGTTACGGAAGGCGACGGGCCGTTCAAGCCATCCGTCCTCGCCAATTCGGACATTCGTCTGCATTCGGCCGCTCCCCCTGCCACCGCTCTAGGTTGCCGCGGTCTGCCAGTCCACCTTCACCGAAAGGAACCGACAAGCGATGACCAAGATCGAGACCGCCGAACGCAGGCTCAGGCGCGGAGGGATCGCGCTGGCGCTGCTCGCGACGACCGCGGCGCTGGCCGGCGGCGTCCAGGCTCTCGCCCCGGCAACCGCCGCGGCGGCGATCAACGAGGGCGAAGAATGCAGCGACTCGACCGGAGCCCCGATCGAGTGCGATACCACCGGCGGCGGTGGGGGCGGCGGGGGCACGACCGGCGGCGGCACCGTCGGCTCGGAGGTGATCGTGGTCGAGGGCAAGGCTCCGCTCTGCACGACCTGCATGCCGTCGGAGATCGGCGGGCGGCGCCCGTCCGGCGTCGACGGCTTCGGCCAGAAGACTCACGGCAGGCACGGCGGCAGGCCGACGAGGGTGGCCCAGGCGCCGGGCGGGAAGCTGCGGCCGACCTGGGATGAGTGCAAGAAGGCGATGGCCGGTCAGTTCGTCCATCCCCTTGACCGGAAAATGGCGCGATACGCCGGTCTGATCAAGACCCTGGACGGCCAGATCCACGGTCTCTTCCTGCAAATCGAATACCTCCAGAGCGAGCGAACGCGCCTGGAGAGGCTTCACGCGCCCGCCTCGGCCGCCCAGGGCTTCACGGCGGCCATCGGCCTGATCGAACGCCAGCAGTTCGAGCTCGCGACGCGGAGGTTCGAAATGAGCCAGACCTACTCCACCCTGAAGAGGGCGAGGGACGGCGATATGGCCTCGCTGAAGAGGAACTGCGAGATGACCTACGGGGACGCCCTCGACGACTGACGCCCCGTCGTCCGCCGGGGCGGGCGCGGGAAGGCGGGGCGGTTCACTCTCGCATAGCGAGAGTGAACCGCCCCGCCGAAGCTCGCTGAGCCCTAGCCGCCGAGCAGCCGCTGCTTCTCGGCGGCGAACTCCTCGTCGGTGAGGACGCCCTTCTCGCGCAGCGCGCTGAGTCGCTCGAGGCGCTGCAGGCGGGCGTCCTCCTCGTCCTCCGGCAGCACCGCGGTCGGCGCCTCCGCGCCGGCCTCGGGCCGGCGCACGTCCGGCAGTCGCAGTTTCGAGGCACGCTCGCCCAGGTTGGCGTCCTTGACCGCGCCCACGACCCGGTCGCGGGCGCGGCCGAAGACCTCGCCGTAGCCGGCGTCGGGGTACTCCTCCGCCGTCTGCTTGGCCAGCTCGTGGATGCCGAAGGCGGCCATTCCCGCGATCACGAGGGTGGTGAGGAAGGAGCGCAGCCCCTGGGTCGGCGAGGAGAGGAAGTAGATCGCGACGACGATCGCCAGGCCGGTGTAGATGTAGGCGACGTGGTCGCGCAGCGCCGGCGCGATCGCACGGCGGCTGGCCCTGGCGGAGCCGGTCGGCGAGCCGAGCCAGCCGGCTGCCGCGAAGAGCACGCCGATCACGATCACCGTGGTCGCGATGCTGGTCATCAGCGAGGTCGCGATCGACCAAGCGGCTTCTCCCGCCGGCTTCGCGCTTTCGGTGGCGACCAGCTGGTCGACGACGATGCCGCCGGCGATGTGACGGAAGACGACCACCGCGAAGCCGGCCGCGATCAACCCGATCCCGCTGAACAGGACCGTCACCCAGCGCCCGCCGCGGGAGAGGTAGATCGCCCCGGCGAAAGCGGCGAAGGTGAGCAGCGATAACAGCAGCGCCAGCCCCTTGATCGCCGTGGCGATGTTCTGCGCGGTCTTCAGCTGGTCGGAGCGGAGGATCTGGATCTGGCCGGCGTCCGGCGGCAGCTTTTCCGCAAGCTGCTGGCCGATCCCGATCTGGTTGGCGAGGTTCGTCAGCAGGCTGCCCAGGTTGAGCTTCACTTCCCCGTTTTCGGTCGAGACCGCTTCCCCCTTGTCTTCCAGCACGGAGACGAGCTGTTCGTGCGCGGAGCGGTTCGCGTCCTCCCACAGCGACTGCGCGGTGGACGTTTCCAGGACCTTTTCGGCGCCGCTGCCGCCGACCTGACGCAGCCCGCCGGCGACGGGGCCGGCCAGTTCCTTGGTGTCGCCGGGGAGGATTTCCTTCAGTTCCTTCTCGACGTTGACGTTTTCGTAGAGCTGGTCGACCAGGTAGCTGGCGACGGCGGAGCGGATCTTCGAGTTCTGAAGCAGCTTGTCGCTGGTCGAGACCCAGTCGGAAGTGTTGAGCGCCTGGCGCTCGATCCAGATCGCGAAGACGCTGAGGAAGGCGAGTACCGAGCCGAGCACCACCAGGGCCTTGACCGCCCGTCGTCGTCCGCGGCTCATGGGGGGATGCTATACGTGACGAATGAAGCTGGAGGGAATTCACCACATCACCGCGATCACCGAGAGCGCCCAGCGCAACGTCGACTTCTACGCCGGGACGATGGGGCTTCGGTTGGTGAAGAAGACGGTCAACCAGGACAACCCGACCGTCTACCACCTCTTCTACGCCGACGAGGCCGGCGACGCCGGCTCCGACCTCACCTTCTTCGAGTACCCCGGCGTGCCGCGCGGGCGGGCGGGGGCCGGGATGGTCCACCGCGTCGTCTGGCGGGTCGGCTCCGGGGACGCGCTCTCGTTCTGGTCGGAGCGGCTGGCGGGGGCCGGGGTCGAATCCGAGCGCGACGGGTCCAGCCTTCGCTTCTCCGACCCCGAGGGCCTGGAGCACGAGCTGGCGGTGGTCGAGGTGCCGGACGAGCCGCTGGTCGCCGACCACCCCGAGGTCCCGGCCGAGCTGGCGCTGCAGGGCTTCCACGCGGTGCGCGCCTACAGCGCCGCGCCCGAGACCAGCAGCCGCCTGCTCGAGGCGCTCGAGTTCGAGCCGTCCGACGGCGGCTGGGAGGCGCGGGGCGAGGAGCGCGGCGGCCTCTACCTCTACGACGAGCCTCCCTCCGAGCCCGGCCTGCAGGGCGCCGGGAGCGTCCACCACGTCGCCTGGGCCTCGCTGCCGGAGGAGCACATGCGGTGGCGGGAGAAGGCGATCTCGGCCGGGGCGCAGCCGACGCCGGAGATCGACCGCTTCTACTTCCGCTCGATCTACTTCCGCGAGCCGAGCGGCGTGCTCTTCGAGATCGCCACGCTGGGCCCCGGCTTCACCGTCGACGAGCCGCTCGAGCACCTCGGCGAGAAGCTCTCGCTGCCGCCCGACTTCGAGCACCTGCGAGCCGAGGTCGAGCCGAACCTGCGGCCGGTCGAGAACCCGCGGACGGCCTCCGGGGTGTGAACGGCGACTTCGTCTGGCGGGACGCCGGGCGCACCGTCGTCCTCCGCCGCGATGGCGTCGCCGCGGCTCCGGGGCTGCTGCGGGAGCACGGCTTCGCGCCCTTCGAGCTGCTGAGCACGCCGCGGGCGCTGGCCGGCGCCGCCGGGCTGCGCGCCGAGGCGACGGCCGTCCACGAGGTGGCGCCGGGGGCTGTCCCGGAGCTCGCCGGCGCGCTCCTGCCCCGGGTGCGGGCCGAGCGGCTGGTCGCGCTCGGCGGCGGGCGCGTGATCGACGTCGCCAAGGCGCTCGCCTCGGTCAGCGGCGCCCGCGTGGCGGCGGTCCCGACGACGATGTCCGGGGCGGAGATGACCGCCATCCACCGGCTTCCCGCCGGCGCCGAGGCGCGGGTGCGCGGCATGGTCCGTCCCGACCTGGTGCTCGCCGACCCGGCCGCGATGACCGGCCAGCCCGAGGCCGAGCTGAGGGCGAGCTCGATGAACGCGCTCGCCCACGGCGCCGACTCTCTTTACACGCCCTTCGCCAACCCGGTCTCGGAGATGACGGCGCTGCGCGGCGCCGAGCTGATCGCCTCCGCGCTCGACCAGCCGCGGGAGTCGCGCGACGCGGCGTCGCTGGCGCTCGGCTCGCTGCTCTGCGGCTACGCGATCGACTCGGCGATGTTCGGCCTGCACCACGTCGTCTGCCAGACCCTGGTCCGCGTCTGCGGCAGCCCGCACGCCGAGACCAACGCGGCGATCCTGCCGCGGGCGATCGCCTTCCTCGCGCCGCAGGCGCCGCAGTCGATGGCCGCCCTCGCGAGCGCGATCGGCGCCGACGTGGCGGGCCTTGAGGCCCGGCTGCTGGAGCTCGGCGGCGATCCACCGGGGCTGGCGGCGGCCGGGGCCGACCGCGAGCGCCTGCCGGAGGCGATCGAGGCGATCCTGCAGCGTCCCGAGCTCGCCTTCGTCCCGAGCCCGCCCAGCGCCACGGAGCTTGCGGACCTGATCGAAGCGGCCTGGTAACCGCGGCGGCGGTTCCGGGTAGCGCTTATCCGTGACCCCCGAGCGACTCGAGCGCTACCACGCCTACACCCGCCGCCACAGCGTCAACTGGCCCCTCTATCTCGTCGCGAGGGTGTTCCTGACGCCCTTCTTCCTCGTCTACTTCCGCTACGCGCGGACCGGCCGCGAGCACGCCCGGCTGCGCGGGGGAATGATCGTCGCCGCCAACCACCGCAGCTTCCTCGACCCCTTCGCGATCGGGGGCTGCCTGCCCTGGCGGCGGCCGATGAGCTACGTCGCCAAGGTCGAGCTGTTCGAGCGCCGCTGGCAGGGCTGGCTCCTCTCCCGGTTGGGCGCTTTTCCGATCCGCCGCGGTGAGGCTGACGAGGACTCGATGGAGACCGCGCGCCAGATCGTCGAGCGCGGCGGCGCCGTCTGCATCTTCCCCGAGGGCACGCGGATCCGGCGCGGGACCCTCGCCACGCCGAAGCGGGGAGTGGGGCGGCTGGCGCTTCAGACCGGCGCCGCGGTGGTCCCGACCGCGGTGATCGGGACCGAAGACGTGCGCCGCGGCTGGCGCATCCGGCCGCGCAGGGTCAGGGTCCGGCTCGGCCGGGCGATGCACTTCCCGGTCGCCGATCATCCCTCGCCGGCCCTCGCGGAAACGGTGACCGAGCGGATCTGGCCCAACGTGCAGCTGCAGTGGGAAGACCTCGGCGGGCTGCCGCCGATGCGGCGCGCCGCGGTGATCGGCGCCGGCAGCTGGGGCACCGCGATGGCCGTGCTGCTCGCCCGCGGCGGGCTCGAGGTGCAGCTCGGAACCCGCACGCCGGAGCGGGCCGCGGAGGTGATCGAGGCGGGCGAGAACGGCCGCTACCTGCCGGGTGTCCCGCTGCCGGAGTCGGTTGACGTGCGGCCGGCCTCGACGATCGAGCTGGCCGGCCTCGACCTGATCTGCTTCGCGATCCCCTCGAAATCGCTGCCCCAGGCGCTCGGCTCGATCGCCGACCGGGTCGGCTCGCGCGCCGCGGTCCTGCTGCTGACCAAGGGGCTGGTCGGGCCGCTCGGCCAACTGCCGGCCGAATACGTCGGCGAACGGGTGCGGGCGCGGGCGATCGCCTGCCTCGGCGGCCCGGCCCACGCCCCCGAGGCGGTCTCCGGCTCCGCGGCGCTGGTGCTGGGGTCCGCCGACCCGGACCTCCGCGACCAGCTGGGCGAGGTGTTCGACCGCGCCGGGCTGCTCTGCGAGCGCTCCGCCGACGTCACCGGGGTCGAGATGGCCGGGGCGGCGAAGAACGCCGCCGCCCTCGCCGCCGCCGCGGCGCAGCCGCAGGGGCTGAACGCGGCCGGGATCGCCGCGGCGGAGATCTGGCGCGAGTGCATCGAGTACGCAACCGCCAGGGGCGCCGAGCTGGAGACCTTCTCCGGCCTCGCCGGCGTCGGCGACCTGACCGCGACCGTGATGGGGGAGGGGGGACGCAACCGGCGCGCCGGCGAGCTGCTCGGCGGCGGCACCCCGGCCGAGGAGATCCCGCGGCTGATCGGGCAAGCCTCGGAGGGGCTCGACACGACGCCGCTGCTGGCCGAGGCGGTGAGCGCGTCCGGCGCTCGGGCCGAGGCCCTGAGCGGCCTGGCGGCGCTGATCCGGGGGGAGATCGAGCCCGGCGACTGGGTCGCGCGCCTGCGCCGGGTCGAGGGGGCGAGGCGGGCCGCATGAGCCGGCCGGCCCCTGACCGGGCACTAGGCTTGGCGGGTGAGCGCCGCCGAGGAGAACGTCGAGCCGGCCGACCTGCCGCCGGCCGCCAAGGCGGAGCTCGACCGGGCCTTCGAGGACTTCTACCGCGCCCACCTGCGCGACGTCTATTCGTATGCCTACTACCGGGTCGGCAACCACCACGACGCGGAGGACCTCACCGAGCAGGCCTTTCTCCAGGCCTACCGCCACTTCGACCGGGCGCGGCGCGAGTCCGGCGGGCGGCCGCTGCGGCCGTGGGTTATCCGGATCGCCCACAACCTCGCCTCGAACTACTACCGCGACCGCTCGCGCCGGCCGCAGACGCCGCTCGACAGCGCCGACCCGATCGCGGCGCGCCACGACACCGTGGCGATCGCCGAGGGGCGCGAGGAGCTGCGGCAGGTGATCTCCCATCTCGACCGGCTCCCCGACGACCGCCGCGACGCCCTGATCATGCGCTTCGCGCTGGGGATGGACAACCGGGAGATCGCGCGGGCGCTGGGGCGCTCCGACGGGGCGACGAAGGTGCTGATCCATCGCGCGATCAAGCAGCTCGAGGAGGAGATGGGCGATGAGCGGGGCGAGTGAGGGGATCGGCCGCACGAGCTGGGACGTGGAGCAGCTGCTGAGCGACGCTCTGCGGCCGATCGAGCCGCCGGAGCGCCTCTCCAGCCGCTTTGAGGACACGCTCTCCGCGGTCTCCCAAGCCGCCGCCGAGGAGCTCTCCGACTGGGCCGAGGAGCTGACGGAGAGCGAGCTGCGCGCCCTGCGCGACCCGCGCAACTGGGTCCGTCCGGTGGTCGCGGTCGGCGCCGGCGGCGTCGCCACCGGGGCGCTCGTCCTGATCGAGCTGCGCCGCCGCAGCAGGCAGCGCGGCGAGCGCCGCCTACGAGCTCTCGGCAGCAGCCTCCGCTCGCGCCTCTGAGGACCTCTGCTGGGGGGTGCCGGCCGCGGCCGCGAGGCCGAGCACGCCGAGCGCCAGGTGCAGCCCGTTCTCGCCGCCGCCGGCCGGGAGGAAGCCGAGGATGACGTCGCCGCCGCCGATCGCGAACCCCCAGATCGCCAGGCCGGTGTAGAGGAGGCCGAGCCAGAGCGCGCAGCGGCGCGCGGCGACTGGGGCGAGCAGCAGGGCCAGCGCCCCCGTCGCGACGTGAAACAGGTTGACCCAGGCGTTGACGTGGAGGACGCCGAGCGCCGTGTCGACCGACCCCGGGCCGCCGAAGGAGGCGCTGTGGAAGAAGCCGAGGATGCCGACCACGATCAGCAGCGCGCCGGCGAGGGCCGCGTAGAGGCGGGCGGGGCTGGCGGGCTCCATCGGCGGCGATTGTAGGCTCCCCGTCCCGATGCCCCAGACCTGTTACCGCCACCCCAACCGCGAGACCGGCGTCTCCTGCTCCTCCTGCGGGCGGCCGATCTGCCCCGAGTGCATGACCCCGACCCCGGTTGGGATGCGCTGCCCGGAGTGCATGCGGCAGCGGACCAGGGTGATGCGCGGGCCGGCCGGCCGGCCGAGCTTCGGCAACGCGCCCGCGACCTACGTGCTGATCGCCGTCAACGTCCTCGCCTTTCTCGCCGAGGCGGCCACCGGTTCCGGGGGCCTGGCCGAAGCGACCGGGAGCGTGATCCGGCGCTTCGCCCTGCTCGGCAACGGGGTCTCCGAAGGGGAGTACTACCGGCTCCTCACCGGCGGCTTCCTCCACGCGGGCCTCCTTCACATCGCCTTCAACATGTTCGCCCTCTTCATCGTCGGCCGGGTGATCGAGCCGGGCATCGGCACGCCGCGCTTCCTCGCCCTCTACTTCGCCTCGCTGCTGGCCGGGGCGTTCGGGGCGCTCGCGCTCACCCATCCCTACGAACCGACGGTCGGCGCCTCGGGCGCGATCTTCGGCCTCTTCGGCGCCGCCGCGGTGATCGCCCGCGGCCGCGGCATGAACGAGCTCGCCTCCCAGATCGGCTTCCTGATCGTGATCAACCTGGTCTTCACGTTCAGCGTCCCCCACATCAGCATCGGCGGACACCTCGGCGGTTTGGTCGGTGGCGTGATCTGCGCGCTGGCGATCGTCGCCGGCGATCGCGGCATGCTGGGCCGCCGGCGGGTCGCCGCGGAGCTGGCGGTGATGGCGCTGGTCGCCGTCGTCTCGGTGGCCGGCGCGATCGCGGTCGCCTGAGGCGGTCAGCCGGGCTCGGTCGGCTTCGCCGCCGGCGCCTCGAGGGCGATGAACCGGGTGTTGCCGGGCGGGTCGATGAAATCCGGATGCAGCAGGTGGGCGAGCAGCTCCACGCCATCGACGAGCCGCGGCCCGGGGTCGGAGAAGGCGGCGGCGGCGTCGACCGCGAAGGCGCGGCCGGCGCCGAGCGAGGCGATCAGCTCCCAGTGCTCCATCGCCTGGGAATGCGCGTCCTCGGCGGACCCCTCCGGCATCACAACCACCACGTCGGGTCGGAGGCTGGCCAGCTCCCCCCAGCCGACCTCGGCCGGGTTGAGGCCGGGGTCCCCGGCGACGTCCTCGCCGCCGGCGATCGAGATCATCTCCGGGATCCAGAAGCCCCCGACTCGGGCGGGGTCGACCCGCTCCAGGGCGACCACTCGCGGCCGCGGGGCGTCGGCGACGGCGGCGCGGACGGTCGCCAGCCTGCCCTCCAGTTCGCCCCGCAGCTCGTGGGCGTGAGCTTCCATCCCCGTCGCCTCGCCGAGCCGGATCACCTCTTCGAGCATCTCGCTGAGCGTTGCGATGCGCATTATTTGCTCAATATCGCATCTATCTAAAAACCCGCGTAGGCGGGGAGCTATATTGCGTGCGCCGAATGGCCGAGGAACCTCCAGCCCGAAGTACCGGGCCGCATAGCCGATGAGCGTCCTCCTGCTCGTCCTCCTCTTGGTGCTGGTCGCGGTGAACGGCTTCTTCGTCGCCGCCGAGTTCGCGCTTGTGCGCAGCCGCCGGGGAAAAATCGAACAGCTGGCCGCCGAAGGCGAAGCCGGGGCGGAGACGGTGGTGGGACAGCTGGACAAGATCGACGAATCCCTCTCCGCCTGCCAGGTCGGGATCACGATGGCCTCGATCGGGATCGGCTTCCTCGGGGAGCCCTCGCTCTCGAAGCTGATCGAGCCGGTCTTCGGCGGCCTCTCGCACGAGGTCGCGGCGGGGATCTCGCTGGCGCTCGCCTTCGCCCTGGTCACCGCCGTCCACATCAGCGTCGGCGAGCAGGTGCCGAAGATGCTGGCGATCTCCCATGCCGAGCGCACCGCGCGCCGGGTCTCGCGGCCGCTCGACTGGTTCCGGGTGGCGACGGCGCCGGTGACGAAGGGGCTGAGCGCGGTCTCCAACGCGATCGTCCGCCTCTTCGGCGTCAACCCGACCGACCTCGAAGAGCACCACACCGCCGAGGACCTGAAGCAGATCATCGACAGCTCCCGGCTCGGCGGCACGCTCGACCCCGGCGAGGCGGGGATGCTCGGCGGCGTCTTCCACCTGCACGAGCAGGAGGCTCGCGAGGTGATGACGCCGATCCCGGCGGTGATCACCGTCGACGCCTCGGAGACGGTCGAGGCGGCGCTGCGGCGCTGCGTCACCTCCGGCCACACGCGCCTGATCGTGATCGAGGACGACAACCCCGACCGGGTGAAGGGGATCGTCCACAACAACAGCCTCGCCCGGCTTTACATGAGCGACGGCCCGGACGCGCCGATCGACAGCGTCGTCCGCGAGGCGCTGATCGTCCCGGAGACCCGCCCGCTCGACGACCTCCTCCACGATCTCCAGGTCCAGCGCACCTCGCTGTCCGTGGTGGTCGACGAGTACGGCCGCACGGTCGGGATCGTCGCGGTCGAGGACATCCTCGAGGAGGTCGTGGGGGAGATCGAGGACGAGACCGACCCCCGCGCCGCGGCGCTCCGGCAGCTCACCAACGGCGACTGGTTCGTGCGCGGCCACGTCTCGCTCGGCGACCTCGCCGACGCCGGGATCGAGCTGCCGGTCGACACCGACGCCTACAACTCGGTCGGCGGATACGTCTTCGGCGAGCTGGGGCGGCTGCCGAAACGCGGCGACACGATCGTCGCCGACGGCTTCACGATCCGGGTCGAGGCGGTGCGCGAGAACCGGATCGAGGCGGTGCGGATCAGCGGTTCCGTCCGTCCGGGCGCCTAAATTCTCTGAGCAACCCGCGATCCGCTGAGAGTTGGAGGTACCGCATGTGGGTTGTTCGCCTTACGGATAAGCAGCTCGAGGTCCTGCGGGCGCTGCTGCGCTCCGAGGAACACCTCGGCCCGGCGCTGAAGGGCTCGATCGAGGCCCTCGACCTCGCCCGCTGGGACGACCTGCCAGAGGCCGCGCTGCCCTGGGAGGAGGTCGAGTCCGTCGCCCTTCGCCAGGGGATCTCCGAGGCCGACGTGATCTGGGACCTGAGCGGCAAGCGCCGCGCCGTCGGCTGAGATCCAAGAACGCCGTATTTGCGCTCCTCCGATGAGGGAGGACCTTCTATGAGCGCCTGGCTCAGCTGTAGTCGTAGAAGCCGGCGCCCGACTTGCGGCCCAGCTTCTCTTCGCCGACCATCTCGACCATCAGCCCCGGCGGTTTGTGGGCCGGCTCGCCGGAGTCGGCGTAGAGGGCGTCGCCGATCGCCTCGGCGACGTCGAGCCCGACGAAGTCGAGCAGCGCGAGCGGCCCCATCGGGTGGCCGGCGCCGAGCTTCATGCAGGTGTCGACCTCGCCGGCCTCCATGCCGGTCCGCTCGATCATCCGCACCGCGTCGAAGAGGTAGGGGAAGAGCAGCCTGTTGACCACGAAGCCGGCCTGGTCGGGCACCTCGACCGCGGTCTTGCCGAGCGCCGCGCACCAGGCGAGGGCGGCCTCGCGGGCGCCGGCGGCCGCATCGGGGAAGCAGACCTCGACCAGCTTCATCCGCGGCACCGGGTTGAAGACGTGGAGGCCGAAGAGGCGCTCGACGCCGGCCGCGCCGGCGATCTCGGCGATGCTGAGCGAGGAGGTGGTGGTGGCGAGGTGGGCGTTCGGGCAGGCTTCGGCGAGGGTCGAGATCAGCTCGCCCTTCGGGCCGACTTCCTCGATGATCGCCTCGACCACGACGTCGCAGTCGGCGAGGTCGTTGGGGTCGGTGGTCACGCGCAGCCGCGACGGCTCGGCGCCCTCGATCTTGGCGCAGGCCGCGACCACTTTCTCCTCCGCCCGCCAGGCCGAGGCCTCGCTGCGGGCGAGCAGGATCGTGTCGGCCGTCGTGGTCGAGATCGCGGCGAGGCCGGTGGCGATCGCGCCGCTGCCGGCGACCCCGGGGGCCTCGTATCCCTGCGTCGAGCTCATGCAGCCGGGTTCCTATCAGGCCACCCCGGCTCCGTGCCGTGCGGGTCCCCGCCGGTGTGATCCCCGGCCGCAGGCTCGGCCCATGATCGTTTCCACCCTTTTCCTCGTTATGGCGAGGAGAAAGGTGGAAACGATCCACTGGTTGATTGACCAGTCAGTCGGCTAACCTTGGTCTTCCAGGACGCATCGCGTCCCCAGCACTTGAGAGGAACGGAGACAGCCATGGGAGCGAATGGCAAGGGCAGGTTCGGCGGCCGCGAGGTCGTCATCGTCGAGGCGGTGCGGACCCCGATCGGCCGCGGCCACCCGGAGAAGGGCTACTACAGGGACCTGCATCCCTCCAACCTCCTCGCCCGCACCTACAAGGAGCTGTTCGACCGCTCCGGCGTCGACCCGGCCGAGGTCGGCGACGTGATCGCCGGCTGCGTCTCCCAGTTCGGCGAGCAGGGGCTGAACATCGGCCGCAACGCCTGGCTCGAGGCCGGGCTGCCGATCGAGACCCCGGCGACCACGGTCGACCGCCAGTGCGGCTCCGCCCAGCAGGCGGTCAACTTCGCCGCCGCTCTGGTCGCCTCCGGCGTCCACGACGTCGTCGTCGGCTCCGGGGTCGAGCACATGGGCCACCTGCCCTTCGCCGCCGTGGCCAAGGTCTCCGAGGAGTTCGGCGCCCCCTTCTCCCCTGAGCTGATGGAGCGCTACAACCTGATCCCGCAGGGGCTCTCGGCCGAGATGATCGCCGACCAGTGGGAGATCCCCCGCTCCGAGCTGGACGAGATCGGCCTGCGCTCCCAGCAGCTTGCGATCAAGGCGACCGAGGAGGGCCGCTTCGAGCGCGAGATGGTGCCGATGGCGGTCAACGGCGACACCTACATGACCGACCAGGGCCTGCGCGAGAGCACGATCGAGGGCCTCTCCCAGCTGAAGCCCGCCTTCAAGCCCGACGGCAAGATCACCGCCGGCAACTCCTCCCAGGTCTCCGACGGCGCCGCCGCGGTGCTGTTGATGGCGCGCGAGAAGGCCGATGCGCTGGGCCTGAAGCCACGGGCGCGGATCTACGACCAGACCACGGTCGGGGTCGATCCGGTGATCATGCTGACCGGCCCGATCCCCGCCACCGAAAAGCTGCTGGAGCGCAACGGGATGGCGATGGACGACATCGACCTGGTCGAGATCAACGAGGCGTTCGCCTCGGTGATCGCCGCCTGGCGCCGTGAGCTCGAGCCCGACATGGACCGGGTCAACGTCAATGGCGGCGCGATCGCGCTCGGCCACCCGCTCGGCTCGACCGGCGCCCGCCTGATCACCACCCTGCTGCACGAGATGGAGCGCTCCGACAAGGAGATGGGCCTGGTGACGATGTGCTGCGGCGGGGGTCTCGGCACCGGCACCTTGATCGAAAGGGTCTGACGGCCTCGAGACGGCCGATAGGCTGCCGCCCATGGACCTGACCCTCTCGCCATCGGAGCAGGAGTTCCGCGACGAGGTGCGGACCTGGCTGGAAGAGAACCACCCGGGCCCCGAGCCCGAGGCGGGCCTCGACGAGATCATGGCCTTCCGGCGCGAGTGGCAGCTGAAGCTGCACGAGGCCGGCTGGGCGGGGATCTCCTGGCCGAAGGAGTACGGCGGCCGCGGCGCGACGATGATCGAGCAGGCGATCTTCGTCGGCGAGGCGGCGCGCCAGGAGGCGCCCAGCCCCGCCAACGTGCTCGGCCTGGCGATGGGCGGCCCGGTTGTCATCGCCCACGGCACCGAGGAGCAGAAGGCGCGCTACCTGGAGCCGATCCTCACCGCCGAGGAGATCTGGTGCCAGGGCTTCTCCGAGCCGGAGTCGGGCTCCGACCTCGCCTCGCTGAAGACCCGCGCGGTCAAGGACGGCGACGAATGGGTGGTCACCGGGCAGAAGGTGTGGACGACCTTCGCCCAGTACGCGAAGTGGTGCATGCTGGTCGCCCGCACCGACCCCGACGCCCCCAAGCACCAGGGCCTCACCTACTTCCTGATGGACATGGAGCAGGAGGGGGTCGAAGCCAAACCGCTGGTCCAGATCACCGGCGAGGGCGAGTTCAACGAGGTCTTCATGGAGGAAGCGCGGATCCCCGAGGAGAACGTGGTCGGCGGCGTCGGCAACGGCTGGTCGGTTGCGATCACGACTCTGATGAACGAGCGCGCCGGGCTCGCCTTCGGCGCGATCGCCCAGATCCAGAACAACCTGGCGCGGCTGGCGAAGCTGGCGACCGAGGTGCGCATCAACGGCGGCACCGCGGCGGAGGACTCCCACTACCGCCAGCGGATCGCCCAGCTCCACATCGAGGCGGAGACGATGCGCCTCAACGCCTACCGCGGCCTGACCAAGACGATGCAGTCGGGCATCCCCGGCCCGGAGGGCTCGCTCGGCAAGTGGCAGTGGGCCGACATCAACCAGCGCCTGACCGAGCTGGCGCTCGAGATCGAGGGCGCCTACGGGCCGCTCGCCCGCGGCTCCGAGCACGCTGTCGACGGCGGCGCCTGGCAGTACTCCTTCCTCCGCTCCCGCGCCAACTCGATCGAGGGCGGGACCACCGACATCCTCAAGAACATCATCGCCGAGCGGGTGCTCGGCCTGCCGAGGCTGCGCTAGGGATGTACTTCGACCTCACCGACGAGCAGCGGGCGATCAAGTCGACCGCGCGCGACTTCCTCGCCTCGCGCTTCAAGTCCGAGCGGATTCGCGAGCTGGCCGCCTCCGAGGACGGCTTCGACGCCGACGGCTGGCGCGAGATGGCCGCGCTGGGCTGGACCGGGCTGGCGCTGCCGGAGGAGTGGGGCGGCCAGGGGCTCGGCGTCGTCGACCTCGCGGTCCTCTTCGAGGAGCTGGGCTACGCGCTCGCTCCGACGCCGCTCCTCTCCAGCGCGGTGGTCGGCCTGGCGCTGAGCATCTGTGGCAGCGACGAGCAGCGCGAGCGCTGGCTGCGCCCGCTGGCGACGGGCGAGAAGCGCGCGACGCCGGCGCTCTGGGACGCGGGGTCGCCGGCGACGCCTGGGGCCTTCACGATGGAGGCGCGGGCCGGCGGCGACGGGGTCGTGCTCGACGGCGAGAAGGTCCTGGTGATGGACGCAGCCAGCGCCGACTTCCTCCTCGTCGCCACCTCCGACGGCAGCCGCCACCTGGTCGAGCGCGGCGCCGACGGCGTCACCGTCAACCCCGAAACCTCGATCGACCTCACCCGGCGGCTCTCCTCGGTGCGCTTCGACGGGGTCAGGGTCGCCGCCGAGGACACCCTGCCGGGCGCCGAGGCCGACTACTACCCGGTCTTCTTCCGGGTCTGCGTGGCGCTTGCCGCCGAGTCGACCGGGGTGGCGCAGCGGACGCTGGAGATGGCGGTCGAGTACGCGAAAGACCGCCAGCAGTTCGGCCGCCCGGTCGGCGCCTACCAGGCCGTCTCCCACCGCTGCGCCCAGATGCTGCTGGAGACCGAGAACGCCCGCTCCGCCGTCTACGGCGCCGCCTGGGCGGCCGACGCGGATCCCGAGGCGCTGCCGCTCGCCGCCTCGACGGCGAAGGCCTACGCCTCGGACGCCGGCTGGCGGGTGCCGGACGCCTCGATCCAGGTGCACGGCGGGATCGGCTTCACCTGGGAGCACGACCTCCACTTCTTCCTCAAGCGGGGTCGCGCCAACGCGGCCCTTTTCGGCGACGCCAAGTGGCACCGCGAGCGCGTCGCCGACGCGGTCCTGACCCGCGCCGCCGAGCCCGCGCCGGCCTGAGGCGGGGCGGCGGATGGGCGCGCTCGACCGCATCTCCGTCGCCGCGATCGGGACCTCGGTCGCCGACCTGGAGGCGGAGGCGCTGCGGGCGGAGGCCGCCGGGGTCGAGTGCGTCTGGGCGCCGGAGCTGTTCCGCAGCGCCGTGACCCAGGCCGCCTACTTGGCGGCGAAGACCGAGCGGATCGGGGTCGCGACCGGCATCGTCTGGGCCTTCACCCGCAGCCCCTTCATCCACGCGGTCAGCGCGCTCGACGTCGACGAGATGTCCGGCGGCCGCTTCCGGCTGGGAATGGGGGCGGGGGTGAAACGGCTGAACGAGACCTGGCACAACGCCGACTACGGCCGCCCGGCGCCGCACCTGCGCGAGGCGATCGAGGCGACCCGCCTGATCATGGGGCAGGCGAGCCGGGGGGAGCCGATCCGCTTCCAGGGCGAGTACTACGACATCGACATCAAGGGCTGGGTGAGGCCGCACCCGGCGCCGCGCGAGTCGGTGCCGATCTACACCGCCGCGGTCCAGGCGGGGATGGCGCGGATGGCCGGCGACGTCGCCGACGGGCTGATCGGCCACCCGATCCAGAGCCTGCGCTGGATCGACGAGGTCGTCGTCGACGCCTTCGAGACGGGGCTGCGCCGCTCCGGCCGCGAGCGCCGCGGCTTCGACTACCTGCCGACCGTCTGCTGCGCGATCGACGAGGACGAGGGGCGGGCGATCGAGATGGCGCGCCGCACGATCTCCTTCTACGCGACCGTGAGGACCTACATGCCGCTCTGGGAGCTGCACGGCTTCGGCGAGAACGCGGTCGCGGCCGGCGAGGCCTTCCGGCGCGGCGACCTCGCCGCGGTCCCCGCCGCGATCAGCGACGAGATGGTCGAGGCCTACTGCGCCGCCGGCCCGCTCGACAAGGTCCGCGCCCGGGTCGAGGAGACGGCGGAGCGCGCCGACGGCCTCTTCCTCACGCCGCCGACCTACTTCATCTCGCCCGAGGAGCTGAGCGAGTACCAGAACCGCATCATCGACGCCTTCGGGCCGGCGGCCTGACCGCTCCGCCCGGAACCCGCGAACTCGAAGTCCTCGAACGCGTGCGCGAAATCCCGCCCGGATTCGTCCGCACCTATGGCGACGTCTCACCGGGCGCGCCGCGATACGCCGGCTCGGTCCTGTTTGGGGCCACCGAGCCGGACCTGCCCTGGTGGCGGGTCGTCCGCGCCGACGGCTCTCTCGCCAAGGGCGCCCGCCAGCGCCGGCGCCTCGTGGCCGAGGGCGTCCCCTTCCGCGGCGAACGTGTCGACATGCGCGCAGTTCGGGTCATCTCAGGGAATTTGTGACACAAAATTTCTCTTTCTGCCACACTCTGCTCTTGATGGCAGAGATCAAAGTTGGTAGACAGGGACGCATAGTGATTCCAGCACTGTTGAGAGAGGAGCTCGGGCTCCGCGAGGGCGACGTTCTCGACGCTCGCGTCGAGGGCGGCCGGCTGGTGCTCGAGAGCCCGCTCGAGATCCTCGAACGACTGCGTCGGCAGTTTCGCCAGGCCGCCGGAGACAGAGATCTGGTGGCGGAGCTGATCGCCGAGAAGCGCGCCGAAGCCCGCCGGGAAGACGAAGAGAGTTGAGCGACGGCGTCGTCCTCGACGCCTCGGCGGCTCTCGCCCCGATCCTCGGAGAGAGAGGGGGTGAGGAGGCGCTGCGTGAATTCCGCGGCGCTTCGATCTCCGCGGTGAACTGGGCCGAGGTCGTGCAGAAAGCGATCGGCGCCGGCCTTGCCGTCGAGTGGTTGCGCGCCGATTTCGAAGGGATGGGTGTGGAGGTGGCGCCGGTCGAGCCCCAGCACGCCGAGCACGCCGCCCGTCTCCATCCGCGAACCCGGTCGGCGGGCCTCTCCCTCGCCGACCGGATCTGCGTGGCGTTCGCCGCGGCCCGCGACGCGGTGCTGCTCACCGCCGACGGCGCCCTGGCGGACCTCGATCTCGGGGTCGAGGTCCGCCTGATCCGCTGAGGCGCGGTAGTCCCTACGGGCAGATAACGATCAGATGGAAGTCGGCGTCCTCGTTGTTGCCGTCTTTGTCGCGGGTGCGGACCTCGATCGCGTTGGGGTTGGCCGGTGAGGTGTTGGTCTGGGCGTAGCCCGGGTTGGGCGTCGAGGTGCCGGCGTTGTTGCGACCGGCGACGTCGGCGCAGCCGGTCACGTTGACGGGGAAGGTGACGGTCACCGCGCCGCCGCCCTCGCTCGCCGTGATCGTTGAGTCGCTGGCGCGGGCCAGGGTCGCGTTGCCCGGGCTGGCCGGGTTGTTGACCACCGCCCAATAGGTGTTCGTGGCGCGAGCCGCGGACGGGACCACGCCGAGCTTGTTGGTGTTGATCTGGTACCCCGTCAGGGTCTTGTGCTTGAGCTTGCCGGCGCCGATCGTCTGCTTCTTGATCGCGCCGCCGTTGATGGTCTGCGCCGCGTACGCAGTCCCCGCCAGGGCGACGACGAGGGCGGTCAGCGCGACGACCATCGCCGCAGACGGGCGCCTGTTCCTGAGGATGCGCATCTTGACTCCCTTTCAGTTGGGGCGTACGGACTAGCTGAAATTAGGTAACCCGGCGGTCGCTTTGGAGTTCCGGCCGGGCGCCTTTCTCGGGCTATACCCGGATAAGGCGCCCGCTCAGGCCGGCAGCGCCGCGACGAAGCGCTCGAAGGCGGCGATGTCGGTCACGGCCGGGCCATGGCCCGGGAGGATCAGCGAGGGGTTGAGCTCGGCGAGCTTGCGGATCGAGCGGCGGTTCTCGGCGGGGTCGTAGGTGAAGATGCCCGGCGGCTCCTTGATCCCCGGCAGGCCGGTCGCGTAGCTCATGTTGCGGATCACGTCGCCGCAGATCGCCACCCGGTCGGACTCGCGGAAGAAGATCACCTCGCCGCGCGAGTGACCCGGGGCGTGGACGACGCGGAAGCCGGCGACCTCGTCGCCCTCCTGCAGCACCCGCTCGACCTTGTGCGGCGGGCCCTGCCAGAGCGCCCGGATCACCCGGTTGATCGGGTTGTCCGGGGCGGCGTCCTGCATCGAGCGCTTGCCTTCCATCGCTTCGACGTCGTCGGCGTGGCAGGCGAGCGGGACGCCACGCGCCTCGCAGACGTCCTTGGCGACGCCCTGGTGGTCGGGATGCGCGTGGGTCAACGCCAGCAGCGAGATCTCCCGCCCCTCCAGCTCGGCGAAGATCCGCCGCCGGTCCCAGCGCCGGCCGGCGTCGATCAGCACGTCCTCGGCGAGGTAGACGTTGATGGTCGGAGCCGGGAGCTCCTTCAGCCGCCAGACGCCTGGAGCGAGGTACTTCAATGCCCGATCCCCAGCGTGCCGCGGGGGTCGCCGCTGTTGTCGGCGAGGGCCTCGAGCCGCGCGATCGTCCTCTCCCCCTCGATCCGGGCCGGGTGACCGGCGGGCAGCGGCTCGATCAGGCGGCGGACGCGATTGCGGACCTGAAGCGCGAAGTGCGGGGTGGAGGCCCCGGCGAGGGCGCGGATGTCCTCCGGGGTGACCTCGTGGGCCGGCGCCAGCAGGTTCGGGTTCTCGGACTCGCTCACGGTTCGCCGCCTATCTTGGCGACTTCCGCCAGCTCGTTCACCTTCGCCTGCTGGTTCACGTCGATCGCCTCCTGGTCGCCGATCACCCACACGTGGTTGTAGAAGGCGCGGGTCGGGTCGGTGGTGTATCCGGGCTTCACGTCGAGGAAGTATTCGCGCAGCGCCGCGGGGAGCGTACCGGCGCTGTCGGTGAGCAGCAGCGGCCCCCAGGTGCCCGAGGCCGAGAGCGGCGCCGCGGCGGCGGCGTCCAGCGGCGCGTCGCCGCGGGCGAGGACGAAGCCGTGGCCGGGGTCGTTGACGTTCCAGCCGAAGCCGCCGTTGGCGTAGCGGGCGAAGGCGATCGCGTTGGACACCGGGTCCTCGCCGGAGACGCGGTGGACCTTGGGGTCGATCCTGGCGATCGCGCGGACCGCGGCGGAGGAGATCGCCGAGGAGGGGCCGAGGACGTAGACCGGCGCCTTGCGATGGCTCTTCAGGAAGGAAGCGGTCGGCTTCGGCACCTCGTCGCCGGCGGCGTAGAGGACGGGGTCGCCGGAGCGCGCGGCCCAGGCCGCCGCCGGCGCGGCGAATTCGGGCTCGTTCGCCGGCGCGACCACGATGTGGGCCGGCGGCTCGCCGAAGAGGCGGTCGCGCAGCCTGGCGATCGAGGCCGCCGTCGCCGCGGGACTCCCGCTCCGCACCTTGGTCGCCTTGCCGAGCCCGTCCGGCGCCGCCACGTCGCCGACCAGGAAGGCCGCCGCGCCGCCGGTCGATTTCGCGCCCTCGGGGGAGAGGGCGGCGAGCGCTTCCGCGGTCGCGTCCGGCGAGCCTCCGGACCCGGAGAAGAGCAGCGGCGCGCGCACCGGCGGCGCCATCAGCACGGCGGCGGCGATCGCCCCGGCCCAGTCGTCTTCTCCGACCAGCGTCACCGCCGCCGGCCGCTGCGCCGGCGTGGTCGAGGGGAACGCGGCGAGCGCCACCGCGGCGGCATTCGAGGCGGGGTCGGAGCCGCCGACGCGGGTGGTGTTGTCGGTGGCGAATGAGGGGTAGCCGAGCTGTTCGGCGCTCTCGATCGTCTGGCCTTCGCCGGCGATCCTGCCGCTCGGGGCGGGGGCGGCCGACTCGGCGCTCTTCGACCCGCTGCTGCCGCCGAGCACCGCGGCGACGATGAACCCGATCGCGATCACGACCAGCAGCACGATCATCTTCAGGGCTGTCGGCAGGCTGCGCCGGCGTTTCTTCGGCGGCGGAGGGGGGTCTTCCGAGGGTGCTTGGGCAGTCACCACGGAAGCCGGCACGTCCGCGTTGATCGGGCGGTCCCTGCTCACCTCGCGAACGCTACCTGGACGGCCGATCCAGCTCTGCCTGGCTGGCCGGTCAGTTAAAGTGTGTCGGGCTGGTTGACTGACCAGTCAATCAGTCGATACACCGACGGTCGAAGGCGAGGAAGGAACCATGGATTTCGCACTCAACGACGAGCAGCTCGAGTACAAGGAGAAGTGCCGGACCTTCGCCCGCGAGGTGATCCGCCCGGCGGCGCGCAAGCACGACGAAGAGGAGAGCATCCCCTGGGAGGTGATCAAGGAGGCGCGCAAGCAGGGCTTCGGCGGCCTCGAGGGGATCCAGCGCTCGGCCAGCGACGCGGAGGGCCAGATGCAGGTGATCTCCGCCGAAGAGTTCCACTGGGGCTGCGCCGGCATCGCGCTGGCGATCTCCGGCTCCGGCCTCGCCGCCGCCGGCATCGCCTCCTCCGGGACCCCCGAGCAGATCGCCCGCTGGGTGCCGGACTGCTTCGGCGACGCGGAGGAGATCAAGCTCGGCGCCTACGCGGTCACCGAGGCGGGGGCCGGCTCCGACGTGAAGAGCCTGAAGACGACCGCCAAGCGCGACGGCGACGAGTGGGTCCTCAACGGGGCCAAGGTCTTCATCACCAACGGCGGCATCGCCGACGTCCACGTCGTCGTCGCCACCGTCGACCCGACGCTCGGCACCCGCGGCCAGGCCTCCTTCGTCGTCCCCAAGGGCACGCCCGGCCTCAGCCAGGGCAAGAAGGAGACCAAGCTCGGGATCCGCGCCTCCCACACCGCCGAGATCGTGCTCGAGGACTGCCGCATCCCGGCCGAGAACCTGCTCGGCGGCGAGGAGAAGCTGGAGAAGAAGCTGCAGCGCGGCCGCGAAGGCAAGAAGTCCCGCGGCGCCGACGCCCTCGCCACCTTCGAGGTGACCCGGCCGCTGGTCGGCGCCTCGGCGCTGGGGATCGCCCAGGCGGCCTACGAGTGGACCCTCGAGCACCTCGACGGCCGCTCCGAAGGGGGGACGCCGCTGCTGCAGACGCAGCGCATCCAGCAGACCCTCGCCGACGTCGCGACCGAGATCGAAGCGGCGCGGCTGCTGGTCCAGCGCGCCGCCTGGATGGGGCGCAACGGCGTGCCGATGCGCGGCGGCCAGGGCTCGATGTCGAAGCTGAAGGCCGGCGACGTGACGATGTGGGCGACCACCACGCTGATGGACCTGGTCGGCCCCTACGCCTGGAGCACCGATTGCCCGCTGGAGAAGTGGTTCCGCGACGCCAAGATCTACCAGCTGTTCGAGGGCACGGCCGAGATCCAGCGGATGGTGATCTCGCGGATGCAGGCGCGCGAGTACGCCGAGCGGCTTGGCTACGGCGCCGAAGTCGCGGCGGCGGCGATGGAGGCGAAGCCCGAGAAGGAGGCGGTTCCCGCGTAGCGGGTGGAGCCGTCGGGGGTCTCCTCCCAGGCCGCTTCGCGGGAGTTCCTGGGAGGAGACCCCCGACGGCTCTCTAAGCTCCGAGCGTGCACCCGCACGGGCATTCGCATTCGCTCGACGCCAGGCGGAGCGACAGCGGCCGGCGGATGTCGGTGGCGTTGTGGATCAACGTTGGGCTGCTCCTGGTCGAGGCGGTGGGTGGGGTGCTCACCGGGTCGCTGGCGGTGCTTGCCGACGCCGGGCACCTGCTCTCCGACGTCGGCTCGATCGTCCTGGCGCTCCTCGCCGCCCGGCTCGCGGCGATGCCGGCGGCCGGGCGGCGCACCTTCGGCTACCAGCGCTCCGAGGTGCTGGCGGCGCTGGTCAACGGCGTGCTCCTGGTCGCGGTCAGCGTCGCGATCGCGGTCGAGGCGATCGGCCGCCTCTCCCACCCGCCCTCGATCTCCGGCGCCGGGGTGCTCGTGCTCGGCGCCCTCGGGCTCGCCGGGAACGCGGCGGCGGCGCTCGTCCTCGCCCGCGGCGAGCGGGAGGACATCAACCTCGAGGGGGTGCTGCGCCACAGCGCCGCCGACGCGCTCGGCTCCTTCGGCGTCCTCCTCGCCGGCGGCTTCGTCCTGCTCGGCGGCTCGGCGATCGTCGACCCGATCGTCGGCCTCGCGATCGCCGCCCTCGTCCTCGCCTCCTCCTGGCGGCTGATCAAGGAGCCGGTCGACGTGCTGATGGAGGCGGCGCCGGCCGACCTCGACGTCGACTCGGTCGGCGCCGCGATCTGCGCCGAGGAGGGGGTGCGCTCGGTCCACGACCTGCACGTCTGGACGTTGACCGCCGGCTTCGGCGCGATCGCCGCCCACGTCGTCGTCGCCCGCGACTGCGATCGCGACCTGGTGCGGCGGCGGCTCGAGCTGACCCTGGCCGAGCGCTTCGGCATCGAGCACACGACCCTGCAGATGGAGGAGGAGGCCGAAGGGGGCCTGCTGCGGGTGGAGAACGCGCCCGGCCAGGACTGAGCGCCGAGCGCAAGCCCGGTTGCAGAAACGGCCGATTTCGCCGGGTCGGCTACCGCGCTTGGCTAGCCTCGGGCGCGATGTCGTCGAACCGCCCGGTCGCGACGGCGCTCTGCGCTGCCGTCGCGGCTCTCTGCACATTGCTCGTCGCCAGCCCGGCGGCGCCCGCCAGGGACCTGCAGTCCAAGCTCGAAGCCAAGCAGGCGAAGCTGGACAAGGCGCGCGAACGCAAGGACGTGCTGACGACGACGATCGCCCGCGACGGGCGCCGGATCGACCGGCTCACCGCCGAGGTCGCCGGGATCCGCGCCCGCGAGGCGGCGGTGCGGGCGCGCCTCGCGGTCAAGCAGCGGGAGCTCGACCGCGCGACCGCCCAGCTCGACGTCGCCAGGGGCCGGCTCGAACGGGTGCGGCTGCACCTGAGGCGGGCGCTGACGGCGCTGCGCGAGCGGCTGGTCGCGATGTATGAGGCAGGCAGCCCCGACCTGCTCAGCGTCATCGTCGGCTCCAGCAACATCGACGACCTGGCCGCCCGGGCCGAATACCTCGACCGCCTGCACGGGATGGACGAGGCGGTGGTCGGCCGGGTGCGCGAGCTGCGCGACGAGGTGCGCACGATCGTCGAGCGGCTGCGCGGGGCGAAGGACCGGATCGAAGCGGCCCGCGACGCGATCGCCTCCGAAGAGCAGGCGCTCGCCAGCACCCGCGCGGCGCTGCAGAGCCACCAGCGGGCGCTGGTCGGGGCTCGCGGGGCGCGGGAGGCCGCCCTGGCGCGGATCGGCGAACACGAAGAAGAGCTCGACGGCTCGGTTGCCGCGATCCAGGCCAAGATCGCCGCCCAGCTCATCTCCACCGGCTCGGCGCCGCTCCCCGCCGGGCCGATCCAAGGCGGCGGAAGCGGCCTGATCTGGCCGGTCGACGGGCCGGTCGTCTCCGGTTTCGGCCCGCGCACGATCAACGGCAGCTACGAGTACCACCCGGGGATCGACATCGCGGTGCCCGAAGGGACGCCGATCCGCGCCGCGGCGGCCGGCACGGTGATCTTCACCGAGCCGGAGGCGAGCAGCGGCGGCTACGGCAACTACACCTGCATCGACCACGGCGGCGGCCTCTCCACCTGCTACGCCCACCAGAGCTCCTTCGCGGTCTCCGCCGGCCAGTCGGTCTCCCAGGGAGAGGTGATCGGGTACAGCGGCTGCACCGGCTACTGCCTCGGACCGCACGTCCACTTCGAGGTCCGTATAAACGGTTCGGTAACCGACCCGATGGGGTACCTTTAGTAATGAGTGGTTCGTCAGGCGCACACCTATCTGGTGGGCGCGATGTCGGGAGCGACGCTGATCGCAATCGCCATCGCCGCCTTCGTGGTGCTCGTCTCCGCTCAGGTCTTCGGTAACTGGCCGATCGCCGCCCTCGGGGACGGCGGCGGCTCCTCCTCGGTGTCGGCGAACCATGCCGTGGCCGGACCCGGCGGCCCGGCCGGGAACGCCGCCGGCGGGGCGGGCGCCGTGGCCGGCGCCGCGAGGGCCGCCCGCGGGGCGGGCTCGTCGGGGTCCGCCGCCCGTCGCGGCAAGCTCGCGGTCGAGGGTCCGGAGGCGAGGCAAGGCGGCAGCACCGTCGGAGTCCCCGGTCCGGGCGGCGGCGGAGAAGGCGGCGGCTCGTCCCCCGGCTCCACGCAGGGCGGCGGATCGAGCAACCCGGGCGCGACGGGCTCGGGCTCCGGAGGCTCCGGTGGCGGCGGGTCCGGCGGTGGCGGCTCCGGCGCGTCCTCTCCCTCCACCCGGGTCACCGAAACCGTCAACCAAACCGTCTCGGGGGTCGACGAAGGCGCGCTCGGCGGCACGCTCGAAAAGACCGGCGTCACCGGCGTCACCGAAGGGGTCGTGAACGGCGCCCTCGGCCCCGAATCGGCGGTCGGCGGCGCGGTCGACGAAACCGTCGGCGCCGTCGGCGGCCTGCTCCCCGGCGAACCCTGAGCGCCGCTGGGCCGCGCGCCCGCGCCCGCACCCGTCACAATGCCGCCGATGGCGGAGCGAGAACAGGCTGGGTCTGTCGCCAGCGGCAGCCCGATCGAGGGATCGGCGGTCTACCCGGCCGGCAGCCGGGTGAACGAGCGCGGCCACCTCGAGATCGCCGGCTGCGACGTGGTCGAGCTCGCTGCCGAGTTCGGCACCCCCGCCTACGTCTACGCCGAAGAGGACATCCGCGCCCGCGCCCGCGCCTACCGCGAGGCGTTCGAACGCCGCAGCTCCAACTTCGAGGTCCTCTTCGCCAGCAAGGCGCTGCCCTGCACCGCCGCCTACCGGCTCTTCGCCGAGGAGGGGCTCTCGGTCGACGTCGCCTCCGGCGGGGAGCTGCACATGGCGCTGCGGGCCGGCTTCGACCCCGCCCGCATCCACATGCACGGCAACAACAAGAGCGACGAGGAGATCCTGCTCGCCGCCCGCGCCGGGATCGGCCACCTGATCCTCGACTCCTTCGACGAGATCGAGCGCTGCGAGCGGCTGCTCGACTCCACCCAGCGGGTGCTGATCCGGGTCACCCCGGGGATCAGGCCCTCGACCCACGACTACGTGCAAACCGGCCAATGCGACTCGAAGTTCGGCTTCGGGCTCGAGGACGGGCTGGCGGCGCGGGCGATCGAGCGGGTGCTCGCCTCCGACCGGCTGGAGCTGGTCGGCATCCACTCCCACATCGGCTCGCAGATCTTCGAGCTGGAGCCCTACCGGCTGGCGATCCGCGCCCTCGGCAGGCTGGCCGGCGACTGGTGCCGGGTGGTCGACGTCGGCGGCGGCCTCGGGGTCGCCTACACCGCTGAGGACGAGCCGCCCTCGATCGACGCCTACGCCGACGTCAAGGTCCGCGCCGCCTCCGAAGCCTTCGGCGAGGGGGTGCGGATCCTGGTCGAGCCCGGCCGTTCCCTGGTCGCCAACGGCGGCATCACCGCGTACAGGATCGGCACCGTCAAGGAGAATCCCGGCGTCCGCACCTACGTCGCCGTCGACGGCGGCATGTCGGACAACATGCGGCCGATGCTGTACGGGTCGCGCTACGAAGCGGCGATCGCCGACCGTCCCTCAGCGGATCCCGACACCCTGGTCACAGTCGCCGGCAAGCACTGCGAGTCGGGCGACGTCCTCGTCCGCGACGCGATGCTGCCCCGGCCCGCCGTCGGCGACGTCCTGGTGACGCCGGCGACCGGCGCCTACGGCTACGCGATGGCGAGCAACTACAACGGCGTGCCGCGGCCGCCGGTGATCTTCTGCCGCGACGGCGAGGCGCGGGTCGTGGTGCGGCGCGAGACCTACGAGGACCTCACCGCCCGCGATGCCTGAAGGCGCTGCAGACGCCTGCTAGGTTTGTGCGTGCGGCAGCAGGGGAGAAGGGACGCGTCGAGAACCTTGGATGTTCACACCGGGATTCTCTGAGACGATATGTTTCCTGCCAGGCATTTTCAGGACTCTTCATGAAGGACGCATATAGCGAAGTTCCCGTCGTCGAGATCATTGATCAGGAAGTTCTGTATGCTAATTTTTTCTCGCTTCCAGAACTACAGCTAAGGGATTCTGCGAACACGTCCGATGAGTTCTGTCGAAACGATGCACTCACGAGGTAAGCGTAAGCGCGAGGCGGCTCCAGCGGCCCCTGAGAAAGCGCCCAAGGTTGTCCGCATAGGTCTCCTTGGTCGTGGGACCGTGGGCAGCGCATTTGTGGTGGAGCTCGAGGAGTTGGCGGAACAGATCTTGAAGGATCTGCGGATTGAGCTGAAGCTGGTGGGTGCCTTGCGTCGATCCGAAGGGGATTTCGACGAGATCCTCGGGGAATCAGACGTGATCGTTGAGTTGATGGGGGGGCGCCATCCGGCTGGCGACTATGTCGAGGCTGCGTTGAGGCAGAGGCGGCACGTCGTCACTGCCAATAAGCAACTCGTCGCGCATTCCGGCCAGGCTCTCTCCCGAGTTGCTGCGGAAAACGAAGTTCACTTTAGGTACGAGGCAGCCATTGCCGGCACCGTGCCGATCATCCCGATCTTAAGAGGTCACCTCTTGGTGACCCACATCGAGAGGGTGATTGGGATAGTCAACGGGACCACCAATTTCGTTCTAGAGGAAATGGCGAATGAGGGACTGACCTTCGGTGAGGCTGTTCGCCGCGCTCAGGAGCTGGGATTCGCAGAGCCCGATCCAACCGAGGACATAAACGGAGAAGATGCCGCTGCCAAGATGGCGATCTTGTCTCGTCTTGCCTTTGGAAGCGATGTCAGCTTTGCAGATGTCGATTTCGAAGGCATCGAAAAAGTCGATCCTGACGACCTTGGCTACGCCAAGGAGTTTGGCCTTGCGCTGAAATTGCTCGGCACGGCCGAACGACGGGGGCGCTCTCTGAGCGTCCGAGTCTTTCCCTGTTTCGTCAGCAACAAACATCCATTGGCTGGCGTGCATGGTCCATTCAATGCCGTGACCATCGATGCTCCAGCGGTCGAGCAGATCACGATGTCCGGGCCAGGAGCGGGAGCAAGGGCTACGGCGTCCATCGTCCTCAATGACGTTGTTGCTGTGGCCGGGGGCAGGCCCCAAATTGATTATTTCGGCGCGTCACAGAGTCTCGATATAGACAATGCAGGACAGCGGTCTTGCTTCTACATCCACATGATCGTTGCAGACCAGCCAGGTGTTCTCGCAAGGGTTGCCGAGCAGCTTTCTGAGCACGCCATCTCGATCGAGAGTGCGGTGCAGAGAGGGTTGGGCGATCAAGCTCGGCTGATGCTTGTCACGCATGAGTGCGACGAGAAAGCCTTTTGGGAAGCTCTCCTCGATATCGCCAAGCTCGGCGTTACCCGTTCGGATCCTCGAGCGATTCGCGTCCGGGAGCAAGCCTAGCCTCCACAACATATCCTGCGGCCCATGCCGCGCCCCTTGATAGAGCGTTACCGGGATCGGCTCTCGCTCGAGCCCGGCGATCCCGTCGTCAGCCTGGAGGAGGGCTCGACGCCGCTGATCGAGGCGCCGCGCCTGGCGGAGCGGATCGGGGCGCGCGCCTACCTCAAGTTCGAGGGCGCCAACCCGACCGGCTCCTTCAAGGACCGGGGGATGACGGTGGCGGTCTCGCGGGCGAAGGGGCGCGGGGCGGAGGCGGTGATCTGCGCTTCGACCGGCAACACCGCCGCCAGCGCCGCCGCCTACGCGGCGCGGGCGGGGCTGCGCGGCGCGGTGATCGTGCCGGAGGGCAAGATCGCGATCGGCAAGCTGGCCCAGGCGCTGATGCACGGGGCGCGGGTGATCGCCCTGCAGGGGAACTTCGACGACGCGCTGCGAATCGTCCGCGAGCTGGCGCGGAAGCACCCGATCGAACTCGTCAACTCGGTCAACCCGCACCGGATCGAAGGGCAGAAGACGGCGGCCTTCGAGGTGGTCGAGGAGCTGGGGGAGGCGCCGGCGGCGCTGGCGATCCCGGTCGGCAACGCCGGCAACGTCACCGCCTACTGGCGCGGCTTCCAGGAGGAAGGCGAGGCGCCGGTGCTCTACGGGTTCCAGGCCGAGGGCGCGGCGCCCCTGGTGACGGGGAAGCCGGTCGCGAACCCGGAGACGGTCGCCTCGGCGATCCGGATCGGCAACCCCGCCCGCTGGGAGGAGGCGATGGCCGCCTTCACCGCCTCCCGCGGCCGCGTCGCCGCCGTATCCGACGAGCAGATCCTCGACGCCTACCGCTGGCTCGCCTCGGTCGAAGGCGTCTTCTGCGAGCCCGCCTCCGCCGCCTCGGTCGCCGGCCTCCTCGCCCACGGCCTCCCGGTCGCCGAAGGGGCGGCCACCCCCGAGTCCGTCGTCTGCGTGCTCACCGGCCACGGCCTCAAGGACCCCGACACCGCGCTCGGCAAAGCCCCCGCGGTGATCAACTGCGACAACGACCTGAGCGCGGTCGAGCGCGCGCTGTTCGATTAGTACGGTCCTATCGTACGATTTGGTACGGTAGGACCGTACGACCTGGTACGGTCTGACCAAACTCGTGGAAGACCTCAATCCCTTCATCTTCAGCCGCCCGCTCGACCCCGAGCATCTCATCGACCGTGAACGAGAGACCGAGAAGCTGGTTGAGCTTGCTGAGGGAGGCCACGCCACGCGACTCTCCGCGCCGCGGCGCTACGGCAAGACCAGCCTTTTGCGCCGGGTGGGTCGAGATGCGGCAAAGGCGGGCTTCAACTACGTCGAGGTCGACTTCTACGGGGTCATCTCCGAGGAGGACGTCGCCCTGCGACTGGAAAAGGCATATGGAGGCCTGAAATCCGCCCCGCGCCGGGCGGCGGACGCGGCGATCCGGGCTTTTCGACCCGGGGTGAGCGTGGGAGTGGGTCCGGCAAGGGTCCAGGCCAGTTCCTCCCTGGGTCGCGAATCGGATGGCTCCCGCGCTTTGGTGGGTCTGCTCGATCTGCCCCTCGAGGTCTTCGAGCGGACCGGGACGCGGACGCTGGTCGCCTTTGACGAGTTCCAGTCGCTGCTCGCGGTGGGCCCCCAGATCGACGGCCTCTTTCGCAGCCGGATACAACGGCACGGCGACGCCGCCAGCTACATTTTCGCCGGCTCCCATCCCGGCCTGATGGAGCAGCTTTTCGGGGCATACGAGAGGCCCTTTTTCGGCCAGGCCCGGGTGATGCGGTTGGGGCCGCTTGCGGGCGCGGACCTGGTCGAATACATCGGCGAGCGTTTCGAAGCCGGAGAACGTGACGTGACGCCGGTGCTTGACCCCCTGCTCGACCTCGTCAGGGGCCACCCCCAGCGCGCCATGCTCCTCGCTCACTATTTGTGGGAGCAGACGCCCCGGGGAGAGCCTGCCACCCCAGAGCGCTGGCAGGCGACCCTGGAAACCGTCTTCTCGGAATATGGCGAGGCTCTTCAGGCGACCTGGGATGCGCTTGAGACGAAGGAGAAGGCTGTGGCGGCGGCGCTTGCGGTGGGTGGAGAGCCCCTCTTCTCCGATCGCACCCTCACCCGCTTCAATCTCTCGAAGGGCGGGGCTCAGCACGCGCGGGACGCCCTCGCGCGGGCGGGCCATCTCCATCAGGTGGGGGACCGGTGGGATCTGGTCGATCCCCTGCTGGCAGCGTGGATCGTGAGGCTGGAGCGCGGCGTCGGGGAGGATGCAGCCGGATGACTGCCCGCCGCCGGCTCGTTCGCGTTCCCGCCTCCTCGGCCAACCTCGGGCCGGGGTATGACGCGATGGCGGCGGCTGTGGCGATGCACCTTGAGCTGGCGGTGGAGGAGGCGGGGGAGTTCTCGCTCGACCCCGGTGGGCTCGACGTCTCGACCGGGCGCGACAACCTCGTCGTCCGCGCCTTCGAGTCGCTGCGGCCGGCGGATGGGATCGCCTTCCGGCTGCGCAGCGAGATCCCGCTGGCGCGGGGGCTGGGCTCGAGCGCCGCGGCGATCGTCGCCGGACTCTTCGCCGCCGATCATCTCTTCGAGCTGGCTCTGTCGCGGGAGGAGATGCTTGCGCGGGCGAGCGAGTTGGAGGGCCACCCGGACAACGTCGCCGCGGCGATCTACGGCGGCTTCGTTGTGTGCGGGGCGGACTCCGAGGGTAAGCCGCTGGCGGCACGCTTCGATCCGCCCGAGGGGCTGGAGGGGATCGTCGCGATCCCGCCCGAGGAGGTCTCGACCGAGCGCGCCCGGGAGGCGATCCCGGCCGAGGTGCCGCTCGCCGACGCGGTCGCGAACGTCTCGGCGGCGTCGCTGCTGGTGCTCGGGCTGCGGACCGCCGACCTCGACCTCGTCGCCCGTGGGCTGGAGGACCGCATCCACCAGCCGCGCCGCCGCCACCTCTACCCGCGCTCGATGGAGATCGTCGACTCCGCCGCCGACCTCGGCGCCCTCGGAGCGACGATCTCCGGCGCCGGCCCGACCGTTCTCGTCTGGACCACCTGGCAGGACGCCGGCAAGGTCGCCGACGCGCTGGAGGAGCGCTGCGCCGGCTGGGCTGAGGTCCGCCGCCTGCCCTTCACGCCGCACGGCGCCGACGTCCCGGAGCTGTAAACGAGCCGAGGCGCTTTCCTCTCTCATCGTGAGAGGAAAGCGCCTCGGCGACGAAATCGAGTCGAGGACCGCGCACCGCGTTAGGCTGCGCGCGTGCCCCCAAGGCCCAGATGGATCGTGATCGCTCTCGCGGCCGCGATCGCGACGCTAGCCGTTCCCGCAACGGCCCAGGCGGCCCTGGCCTACGTCCGCTACGCCAAGTCGGCAGGGGGTCGGCCGCCGACCCTCGGACGTCCCTACGTCCTGGTGGCGGCCGACGAAGGCGCCAACCCGCGCCGGGTCGATTTCGGCTCGAACCCTCACGTCTCCCCCGACGGGCAGACGGTGGTCTACCAGCGCGAAGGGCAGAGCCAGGTGGCCGGCCTCGCCGTGGCCGCCTCGGGCGGCGGGGCCTCGCGCACTCTGATGAGCAACTGGCGCGACCCCTTTTACCTCGCCTTCTCGCCCGACTCGAAGACGATCGCGGCGTTGCGGGGCGGCGAGCTCGGCAGCCGCAAGCTGGTCCTGATCGACGTCGCCAGCGGCGCTCAGCGCACCATCGCGAGCGGCTTCTTCAACGGCTTCAGCTTCTCCCCCGACGGCACGGAGCTGGTCTTCGGCAGAGCGACGAGCGAACGCTTCCCGCCCCGCACCGACGTCTTTCGGGTCCCGACGAGCGGTGGCAAGCCGTTCCCGATCACTCACGACCGCCGCTCCGAGGACCCGCTCTGGGGGCCGACCGGCCAGATTGTCTTCGTGAAGACGCTCGGCGCCAAGAAGCGCAGGTACGGCCCCAAGAACGAGCTCTACCTGATGAAACCGAGCGGTGGCCAGGTGAGGCGCCTCACCCACACCAAGGTCGATCCGCTGCTCCAGGGCCTGTTCCCGACCGATTGGTCGGCGGACGGTCAGCGCCTGCTGGCCGAGTTCGAGGGCCAGGACACCAGCTACGCGGTCGCCGTCAACCCGCGCACCGGAGCGCAGCGGCCGGTGGGCAAGGCCGGCGAGCAGGGCTTCGTCGGGACCGCGCTCTCCTCGGATGGGAAATCCGTCCTCGGCTTCACCGGAGGCTTCGAACCCGGCCCCGACCACAACGTCGCCACCGTCCCCTATTCCGGCGGCAAGCCCAAGGCCCTCGCGAAGAACGCCTTCGAACCCGCCTGGAGCCGCTGAGCGTCGCTAATCCGCGTCCTTTCCGGGTTGGCTGGGCGGATGTATGGTCGCATGGGACCGCGAGCGAACGGAGGATTCGATGGCCGGCGAATACACGATCAAGCACCGCGACGAGTTCGAATCGATGGAGGGGTCGGGCGAGTCGACCTGGCTGCTCGCCCGCAAGAGCCTCGGCACCTCGGCCTTCGGCTTCAACCTGGTCGAGATCGCGCCGGGAGGGCAGATCCCCGAGCACGACGAGGCCCAGAGCGGACAGGTCGAGCTCTACGTGATCCTCGAGGGGGAGGCCGTCCTGCGGATCGAGGGGGAGGACCATCCGGCGCCGGCGGGGACCTTCGCCTCGATCGAGCCGCCGGCCAGCCGCACGATCCTCAACCGCTCCGAGGCGCCGGTCACCGCGATGCTGATCGGCGTCCACCCGAGCGGCGAGTACAGCCCGCCCTCCTTCGCCTGAGCGGGCCCCGCCGCTTCACGAGTCTGCTCCAGAGCACCTATACGGTGCCTCACTGCAGACTCGTTGAGTTGGGCGCTTCGCCGCCCTATACTTCTGCGACTCGTCAACCCCGTCGCGCGTCCGCTCGAAGAAGGCGTGGAAACCGGGAGGGAGCTAGATGCCGAAGCACCAGTCCGCCGGCGCGAGCGTGAAGCGCTACTCGCCCGAGCGACCCTACAAGCCACTGGTTTCGCCGCCGAGCGTCGAGGACAAGGACGCCTGTGCGATCTATGCCTCGGTGCGCAAGGACGCGACCCCGAGCCACGCGCCGATCGAGCTGGCGATCCCGGCGCTGCAGAAGATGCTCCACCGGGCCGGCAACGTCGACGGCGAGGGCGACGGGTGCGGCGTGCTGCTCGACATCCCCCGCAAGATCTGGGCGGAGGAGGTCCGCACCGGCGGCCACGACCCCTCGCTGACCCTTGACGACGCCTTCGCGGTCGCCCACGTCTTCGTCGAGCGCCCCCAGAACCTGGAGAGGATCCAGCACGACGCGCGCGAGCTGCTCAACCAGGGTGGCTTCCGCGTCCTCGCCGAGCGGCTCGGAGCCGTCGACTCGACCGCGCTCGGCCCGACCGCGCGTGAGGAGGAGCCGCACTTCTGGCAGATCGCCGGCCTCGTCCCCGACGCCGCCAAACGCGACCGCGTCCTCTTCGAGCTGATGATCGGGCTGGAGCAGCGGCTCGGCATCCACGTCCCCTCCTTCTCCGCCAGCACCTGCGTCTACAAGGTGATGGGGGCGCCGTCGGTGCTGGGCGAGTACTACCCCGACCTGCGCGACGAGCGCTTCGAGACGATCGGCTGCTTCGGCCACAACCGCTACTCGACCAACACCTGGCCCTCGTTCAAGCGGGTGCAGCCGTTCTCGGCCCTCGGCCACAACGGCGAGATCAACACGATCGAGCAGCTGCGCCAGGAGGCGCGGATGCTGGGCGTGCCGATCGAGCCGGGCTCCTCCGACTCCCAGGACCTCAACCGCACGATCGACACCCTGGTCAGCCGCGACGGGCTCACTCTCGCCGAGGCGATGGAGATGGTGGTGCCGCCGATCGTCGAGGAGATCCGCTCGCTGCCGGAGGACCTGCACCGCTTCTACATGTACCTGCACCAGGCGATGGGGCCGTTCGCGCAGGGGCCGGTGGCCCTGATCGCCCGCCACGCCGACGAGTGCGTCTTCTCCGCCGACGCGCTCGGGTTGCGGCCGCTCTGGCAAGTCGAGACCGAGGACGACTTCGTCTACAGCTCCGAGCCCGGCGTCGTCCCGGTCGGCCGGATGGTCTCCGAGCCGAAGCCGCTCGCGCCCGGGGAGAAGGCGCTGGTCCTGATCGACCGCGGCGAGCGCCGCTCGACCCTGCACCCGCACGCCGAGATGCTGCGGATCGTCCGCGACAGCTGGCTGCGCCGCAACGGCGTCGAGGAGGCGGCGGGATACGACCGCGCCCTGGAGGCCGGCGGCCCGCTGGAGGGCGAGGACGTCCCCGGCTACTCCGACGCCGGCCCCGAGGAGCCGGTCAAGGTGGAGGACCGGGTCCTGGCCGGTTTCGGCTGGCAGCGGGACGACGTCAAACTGGTCCAGCAGATGGCCTCCAACGGGGCCGAGCCGATCGGCTCGCTCGGCTACGACGGGCCGCTCGCCGCCCTTTCGCCGGAGCGCCAGAACCTCGCCGACTACTTCAAGGAGACGGTCGCCGTGGTCACCAACCCGGCGATCGACCGCGAGCGCGAGGTCGAGCACTTCTCGACCCGCGCCCTGTTCGGCCGCCGCCCCTCGATCGACGCGGCGGGAGAGGACACGGGCACGGTCGAAACCTCGTTCCCGGTGATCCTCGGCGGCCACCACGGGCTGGCGCCGCTCTCCGACAGGACCTACCGCCGGATCGCCCGCGACCACCGCACGTACCTGCTCGAGGACCTCTGGGAAGAGTTCCGCGGCCGCGCCGCCGCGGTCGACATCTCCCTGCTCGAATCGGAGACAACCCACGGGGCGATCGAGCGGATCCGCCAGGAAGCGGTGAAGAAGGTCCGCGACGGGGCCGAGCTGCTGATCCTCACCGACCGCACCGTCTACGACGGCGAGCGCCGCTACCTCGACCCGCACCTGGCGACCTCGGCGGTCGACCAGGCGCTGAAGCAGTTCCGGGTCGAGCCGGGCGAGGTCAACCTGCGCCGCCGCTGCGGCATCGTCCTGCGCTCGGCCGCCCTGCGCAACGTCCACGACGCGATGCTGGCGCTCGGCCTCGGCGCCAACGGGGTCTGCCCCTACACGATGGTCGAGGTGATCTGCGTCGAGGACTACGAGTCCGACGTGAGCAATCTGTGCGCCGCGCTCGCCAAGGGGATCGAGAAAGTGATCTCGACGATCGGGATCCACGAGGTGCGCGGCTACGCGCGCCAGTTCTCCTCGATCGGCGTCAAGCCGGAGCTGGCGGAGATCTTCCAGACCGAGGCCTTCGCCTCCTCGGAGACCGGCGGCACCGGCTTCGCCGACCTCGACGAGGACGCCAACTCCCGCGCCCGCATCCTCAGCGGCGACGAAGAGGCGAAACCGGCGAAGACCTTCCGCTTCTACCCCAAGGTCTACAAGGCGGCGATCGCGACCGCCAACGGCGCCGGCAGCTACGAGGAGTACTCGGAGAAAGTCCGCGACCTGGAGCGCCAGAACCCGATCTCGATGCGCCACATCATGGGCCTGAAGGGAGACCGCGAGCCGGTCGACCCGGCCGGCGTCGACGCCCGAGTCGGCCACCACGACTACCCGATCGTGATCTCCTCGATGAGCTTCGGCTCCCAGTCCGAGCCGGCCTTCCGCGCCTACGCCGAGGCGGCGAAGGCGACCAACATCCTCTGCGTCAACGGCGAGGGCGGGGAGATCCGCGACATGTACGGCCACTACCGCAAGTGGCGCGGCCAGCAGGTGGCCTCCGGCCGCTTCGGCGTCTCGGCGGAGATGCTCAACTCCTCCTACGTGGCCGAGATTAAGATCGGCCAGGGGGCGAAGCCCGGCGAGGGCGGCCACCTGCCCGGCAAGAAGGTCTCCGAGAAGGTCGCCGCCGCCCGTAACGCCGCGCCCGGCACCGACCTGATCTCGCCCTCCAACAACCACGACCTCTACTCGATCGAGGACCTCGCCGAGCTGATCGACGAGCTGAAGACCGTGAACCCCGACGTGCGGGTCTCGGTCAAGGTGCCGGTGGTGCCGAACATCGGCACGATCGGGCTCGGGATCGCCAAGGCCGGCGCCGACATCATCACCCTCTCCGGCTTCGAGGGCGGCACCGGCGCCGCCCGCCAGCACGCGCTGCGCCACGTCGGCCTGCCGAGCGACATCGGCACCCGCGCCGTGCACCGGGCGCTGATGGAGGCGGGGCTGCGCAACCGGGTGGAGATCTGGGCCGACGGCGGCTACCGGACCGGCCACGACATCGTCAAGCTGCACTGCCTCGGCGCCAACCGGGTCGGCTTCGGCACCCTGGCGATGGTCAGCCTCGGCTGCACGATCTGCCGCGGCTGCCAGCTCGACACCTGCCACGTCGGCATCGCGACCCAGATCGAGACGGTCGAGCAGGCCCAGGAGCACGGGCTGAAGAAGTTCACCCCGCAGGAGGTCGACGTCGCGGCCGAGAGCTGCGCCCGCTTCTTCTCCGCGATGGGGGAGGAGGTGAAGCAGGTGGTGGCCTCGCTCGGCTACGAGCGCGCCCAGGACCTGGTCGGCCGCTACGACCTGCTCGAGCAGGTCGCGGCCCAGGACCGGATCGACCTGGCGCCGCTGATCACCCCGCTGGAGGAGTTCCTCGACCTCGAGCCGATCGACCTGCCGGTCGCCGAGGAGGCGGAGGGGCGGGCGGAGGCCGGCCTGGTCGTCGCCCGGCCGATCCGGATGGAGGCGAAGCAGGCCTCGAGCCAGATCGCCGCGCTGGCGCCGGAAGTCTGCGCCGGCACCGCCGTCCGCAGCGAGTTCCCGCGCGCCACCGACGCCAACGACCGCGTGCTCGGCACCGAGCTGGCGGGGGCGATCGCCCGCGCCCGGATCTTCGACGACGGGCCCGAGCCCAGCGACGAGGTGCTGGCCAGCCTCGAGTTCAACGGCGGCTCGGTCGCCGGCCAGGGGCTCGGCGCCTTCAACGCCTACGGCGTCGCGATCCGGATCGAGGGCGGCGCCCAGGACGGCGTCGGCAAGACGATGCTGGGCGGCTCGATCGCGGTCCTCAAGGGCAAGGGCGCGAAGGGCAAGCGGCTCAACGGCTCGGTCGGCAAGTCCTTCGCCTACGGCGCCCAGCGCGGCCGGCTCTTCGTCCAGGGCTCGGCCGACTCGCGCTTCTGCATCCGCCTCTCCGGCGCCGACGTGGTGCTGGCCGGCGAGCCCGAGCACGAGCTCGACGACAGCCGCGGCTGCATCGTCGACCGCGCCAACGCCAAGGGCTTCGCCTTCGAGTACATGACCTCGGGTCGCGCGGTCGTGCTCGGCGACCTCGGGCCGTGGGCCTGCGCCGGGATGACCGGCGGCCGCGTCTACGTCCGCCACAACGCCTTCGGCATCGACCGCGAGGCGATCCAGCGCCGCCTCGGCGAGGGCGCCAAAGTCGAGCTGAAGGACCTCGACGCGGAGGGCCTGCTCGACGTCGACGACCTGCTCACCGCCTACGCGACCGAGCTCAAGGCCACCCACCAGGGGGAAGAGGCCGTCCGCATCCTCGACCTCGCCGCCGACGCGGCCAGCAACTTCCTGATGGTCGTGCCGCACAAGGTCCAGGCGGACCCGAGCATCTCCACCGAGTAGGACATTTCTACAGACGTTTATAGGGACATTTTAGCGGCCAAAATCTTCGTATCCCCTATATAATGGGGATGTCGATGTCATCTAGACAGACCCTCCTTCCGTCCCTCGGGCGTCGCTACGAGGAAACCCATCCCTGGATCGACTTCAGGGTCGATCTGCGCTTGGCCTCGCCGGAGTTCTGGATGCTGCTCGGTGAGGCTCGCTCGAAAATCGACCACATCGCAAAATCGCTGCTGAACCCGACGGTCGCCAGCGAGATGCACATCGTCTACCTGGCCAAGGGAGTGCTTGCAACGACCGCGATCGAGGGGAACACCCTGTCGGAGGAGGACGCCCGCCTCCGAATCGAGGGCGACCTTCCCCTGCCCCCGTCCCAGGAGTACCTCGGGCAGGAGATCGACAACATCGTCGCCGCCTACAACGAGATCAAGGACGAACTCGTCTCGGGCGTGGCGCCGCCGATGAGTCGAGCCACGATCGAGACCTACAACCGGTTGATCCTCGGGAACCTCGACCTCGAAGAGGGAGTCGTGCCAGGAGAGGTGTCCACCCATTCCGTTGCGGTTGGCGGTTACGTGGGAGCCCCCCGCGAGGATTGCGCGTTCCTCGTCAAGCGCCTCGCGGAGTGGCTGAACGGTCCCGACTTCACGCCGCCCAACCCGCAGTGGGCTCTGCCGATGGCGATCGTCAAGGCGGTGGTCGCCCATCTGTATTTGGCCTGGATCCATCCGTTCGGAGACGGGAACGGCCGCACGGCTCGCCTCATGGAGCTCCGCATCCTCCTCGAGGCCGGTGTTCCGACGCCCGCGACGCACCTCCTGAGCAACCACTACAACCAGACCCGCAGCGAGTACTACCGACAGCTTCGGCAGGCAAGCAGGGGTGACGGCGATCCCCTCCCGTTCCTTAATTACGCCCTTCAGGGATTCGTGGACGGGCTGCGCGACCAGCTGAAGACGATTCGCGACCAGCAGTTCGCCGATCGGTGGGAGCAGCATGTCTATCAGCAGTTCGGCCGCACGAACAGCGGCGCGCGCCTCCGTCAGCGTCAGCTCGTGCTCGAGATGTCGAAGTTCGACGAGCCTCTCCCGCGAGCCCAGCTGCGAAAGCTCAGCCCCTCGCTGGTCGAGATGTACCACGGCAAGACGGACAAGACGCTGACGCGCGACATCAACGCGGTCGTCGCGATGGGACTGGTTCGGCGGGAGGGGCGCAGCTACATCCCCAACAAGCACGTGATCGAAGCGTTCCTGCCGGTGACGGCGGAGGCAACCCGGTGACCGGGGAATCCAGTTCCCCGGGGTCCGCGGCCGCTACTGCCGGGTCAGCAGGTCGGCGATCGCGCGGACCTCGCGGAGGAGGCCGTCGAGGAGCTGCTCGGTGCCGGTGTGGATGCGGTACTCGGCCGCCTGGCGGTCGGCCTCGACCTGGTCGATGCGGCGCTCGAGCTCGCGGGTGCGGTCGTCGATCTCGCGGATCGAGCGGCCCAGCTTCTTCTCGGTGCGGCGCACGCGCTTCTTGACGTAGAGGCGGGTCTCCTCGCGGACGTCGTCCAGCTCCCGCCGCAGCACCGGGTCCTCCTCGCCCTGTTCGGCGAGCATCTCTTCGACCCCGGCGCGCACGCGCTCGATCTCCGCGTGCAGCTCGGCGCGGGCGCGCTCGGCGGCGGCCGAGATCGACGGGCCGCCGGGCGGCAGCGAGGGATCGACCGGGTTGGGGGCGGCGTTCACGGGGGGAATGCTACGGCCGGGGGAGGCCGGAACGGCGGCTCAGCGCTTCAGGGCGTAGAGGCTGTAGCGGCCGATCGCGAGCTCGTCGCCGTCGCTCAGCGGCCCCCAGTCGACCGTTTCGCCGTTGACGAGGACGCCGTTGAGGCTGCGGTCGTCGAGGACGCGGAGCTCCTTGCCCGGCTCGGCGACGATCAGGGCGTGGCGCCGCGAGACGCTGGGGTGGTCGAGACGGATGTCGGCCGCGACGCTGCGGCCGATCCGTGTCCAGCCGCGCTCGATCGGGAAGATGGCGACGGAGCCCTCCTCGTCCCGCATCGCCAGGTAGTGGCCGGGCTTCGGCAGCTCCTCGCGCGCGCGATCGAGCCAGCTCGGGGGCTCGGGGTCGGGCGACAGGGAGAATTCGCTGGTCGTACCGTCGTGTTCCTGCATCGACTCGAAGATCGAGTCGCGGCGGAACCGGGTGCCGCGGCAGCGCGGGCACTTCGGCAGCCGGTCGGTCTCCCTCATCGAAAGCTGGGAGCCGCAGGCGACGCAGAAGAACGTGCCCTCGCCGGGAATGAATCCGGTGATGAGAGAGTCGTCCAGGGGGCTGCTGCTGACGCTGTCGAAGATGGATGGCCTCCTTCCTGCGTCCTCGGCGATCCTAGCGCGTCGACGGCTGCCCGTCACTCAATTTTGATGATCCGGTCGCTGCGGCCCAAGCTGGCGGGGGAGGGTCGCCGGGGCTGTCTAGAATCGCGCCCCCGATGGGACCGATCAGCGCCGAAATCGAGATCGACCGTCCGCGCGAGCGGGTCTTCGAGGTCGTCGGCGACCTCGCGGCCCGCCCCTCCTTCACCGCCCGCTTCCTCACCGAGTTCCACCTGACCCGGATCGAGGCGAGCGGGGTCGGCGCCGGCGCGAGGTTCCGCATCCGGTCCCCGCTGCGCTCGGTCTGGATGGACACCACGATCGTCGAGCTGGAGGCGCCGCACCGGATCGTCGAGGAGGGGCATTGCGGGCGCGGCAACCGCATACGCACGCGCACCGTCTGGGAGCTGACGAACGGCTCCGGCTCGCTGACGAAGGTGCGGATGTCGCACTGGACCGAGCCCGCCAACCCGGTCGACCGCCTGCTCGAGATCGTGACCGCCGCTTCCCTCTGGCAGCAGCGGAACTGGCGCCGGGCGCTGCGCGGGCTGCGCGACGAGCTGGAGGCGGACGCACCGCCGGTGCGGCGGATCGCCGTCGCCGGAGGCAACCGCTACGCGACCGGCGTCCCTTAATAGACTTCCGCCCGCCGATGCCCGCCGACCGCAGATTGCTCCTGCCCGTGCTCGCTTTCGCGCTGCTCGCAGCCCTGGCGGCCACCGTCTCAGCCTGCGGCTATTCGAGCGACTCCAAGGACGTCTCCGAGGGGGAACCCCTGAAGCTCGGCCCGCTCAAGTACAACGTCACCTTCTCCCGCTACCTGAACCCGAGCGACAGCGAGGATTCGGCCTACCTGGTCGGGCAGCCACCTCCTCCGAACGGCTCCACCTACTTCGGGATCTTCCTCGAAGTCCAGAACGAAACCGAAGAAGCGCAGCAGCTGCCGGGAACCACCTTCAGGATCTCCGACTCCAACGGGGGCATCTACGAGGTGGTCCCGAGCGAAAGCCTCTACGCGTTCCCGTTCTTCAGCAAGGTGGAATCGCACGAACAGGTGCCGACGCTCGACTCGACCGCGCAGCAGGGCCCGATCGAGGGGTCGCTGATCCTCTACCTGCTGCCCGCCGAAGCGTCCGACAACCGCCCGCTGACCCTCGAAATAGAGGGCACTCATGGTGAAAAGGGCGACGTCACGCTCGATCTCTAGGCAGCTCGTCTTCCTGGCCTGCCTGCCGCTTGCCCTCGGCCTCGGCGCCTGCGGCGGGTCGAACGGAGGTGGCACGGGCGAGTCGGCAACCCTCGGGGGGCTTCGGTTCGTGATCACCGCCCGCTACCTCGATCCGCACGACAGCAGGGACGCCGCCTACATCGCCGGCCAGCCGACGCCGGGCAAGGGAGAACGGTATGCCGGGATCTTCGTCGAACTGGCGAACGAAACCGGTCAATCGAAGAGCCTGCCGTCCGTGTCGCTCACCGACGCCGCTGGGACCGAACACGCGGCCTATCCGCCCCCGAGCGGCAATCCCTATCTGCGCCACTTCGGCGAAACGATCGGGCCGCACGAAACGCAGCCGGCCAGCGACTCGACCCATGGCCCGCCCGTGCGTTCGCTCCTGCTCTTCCGACTGATACCCGGCTCGGAAAAGCGCCCCTACACCCTCCACATCGAATCCGAAGGTGGTAAAGGGAAGCTGACGCTCCGCGGGATCTAGTCCAGCTCGCGCTCTCCGGTCAAAGCCCGGCCGAGAGAACCTCCGAGGCGATCGGGGCGGCGACTTCGCCGCCCGCGGCTTCGGCTTCGATCAGCAGGACGCCGACCGCCAGCTTCGCCCCTTCGGCCGGGGCGAAGGCTGCGAACCAGGCGTCCTTGACCTGCTCGGGGTTGGGCGAGCTCTCCTGGCCGGGCTTGGGCCCGAGCTCGGCGGTGCCCGTCTTCCCGGCGACCTGGGCCTGGGGGATCGCCCCCGCGGCGCCGGTCCCTTCGGTCACCACGCCGATCATCAGCTCGGTCATTTCTCCGGCCAGCTGCTCGGACATCACCCGCACCGGCTGCGCGTGAGGGCGCAGCTTCCGGTTGGCCACGATCGAGGTCGGCTCGCGCACCCCGCCGTTGCCGATCGTCTGCGCCACGCTCGCCATCTCCAGCGGCGTCGCCAGGACTTCGCCCTGGCCAATCGCCGATACGCCGAGGTCGACTTCTTCGCCGATCTCGGTGGGGATCGTCGATTCGGGCAGTCCCACCCGGCGCGCGATCCGCGGCGCGTAGAGCGTCGGGGGCGAGTTGAAGCCGAACTGTTCGGCGGTGCCGACGAGTTCGTCATTGCCGATCTTCGGCCCCAGCGGAGCGAAGTCGGCGTTGCAGGACTCGGCGAAGGCCTGGCGGAAGGTGCCGCCGCAGTACTCGCCGTTCGCGTTGTTGATGAAGCGTCCGCCGACATTGGCGCCATTGGAGATTTCGAATTCGTCGTCGAGCGAGACGACCCCCTTCTTCAGCGCCGCGGTGGCGGTGATCATCTTGAAGGTGGAGCCGGGGGGCTGGGGGGCGGAGAAGGCCTGCCCGGCGAGGGCGCGGACGTCGCCATTGCGGGCGTCGAGCACGGCGACTCCGCCGACCCGTCCGGCGAGGGCGGCGACCGCCGTCTGCTGCAGGTCGGGATCGATCGTCGTCTTCACCGGCGCGCCCGGCCGCGGCTTGCCACTGGCGAGGACGCGGGCGGTCGATCCGCCTTCGCCGATCGCCAGGAGCGAGCCCCCCGGCGTGCCGGCGAGGCGGGCATTGAACGCCTGCTCGAGCCCGCTGACCCCGACCGGGGTCCCGGCGTCGAAGCCCTGCCTGGCCAGCGCCGGCAGCTCTTCTTCGGAGGGGGCGCCGACTTCGCCGGTGACGTCGATCGCGGCGCCACCGAGCGGGTGTTCGCGGGCGACCGCGGCGCCTTCGGCCAGCGGCGTTCCGTCGGCCGCCAGGATCGGCGCCCGGGGGGCGAGTTCGATCTGCGCTTCGAGGTGCTCGCCCGTGCGCAGCCCCGGGAAGGCGAGGCTCGGATCCCAGTCGATGCCCCCTTCGGCGTAGGGCAGGTCGACCTCGTCTTCGAGCCCGCCGAAGGCGACGGTGGTGACGGTCATCGGCACCGGCACCACCATGACCCCGTCGCGGGAGGTGGGGTCGTGGGCCGAGCCGGAGTCGAGCGCCCTCACCGTTGCGATCTGCTCGGCTTCGCGGTAGGCGCCGGCGAATTCGCCCACCGAGACGGCGGCCTTCGAGGCCGGGTTCAGCTCCCTGTACATCGCGGCGAAGTCGCCGGAGGCCCAGGCGTCGGCGAAGCGGTTGGAGGCGTCCTTCTCGGGCGAGCCGGGCGCGCCGGTGGCCGCGCCTACGGCAAAGGCGACGATCGCCACGATCGCGAGGGGAAGCGTGCGGGTGACGAGGCGACGGCGCCGCTCCACCTCGGGTGTCATCCGGCTCACTGCGGGGAAGGTTACAAAGCGCTTCCCCGCATACTTCTACCGGAGATGACCGTACTCGACTGGGCAATCGTCGCCTTCACCCTCGCGCTCGGGCTGTGGGGGTACAGGCAGGGGCTGATCGTCGGCGCCCTCACCCTGGCCGGGTTCGCGGCGGGGGCGTTCGCCGGCGGCAGGCTCGGGCCGCTGGCCCTCGCCCAGGGCTCGTCATCTCCCTACGCGCCGCTCTGCGCGGCGCTCGGGGCGCTGATCGGCGGCGCCCTGGCGGCGGTCGCGGTCGAGGGCTTCGCGCTCGGGCTGCGGGCGAAGGTGATCCGCCGCCCGGCGCTGCACCTGGCCGACGGCGCCGGAGGCGCGGCGCTGATCGGCTCGGTGGCGCTTGGGGTCGCGTGGGTCTTCGGCTCGGTCGCTCTGCACGCGCCGGGGACCGCGCGCCTGCGGGCGGACGTCCAGGAGTCGCTGATCCTGCGCAGCCTCAACGAAGTGCTGCCGCCCTCGGGGCCGGTCCTGAACGCGCTCGACCGGGTCGACCCGGCGCCTTCGATCACCGGGCCGGCGGCGCCCCCGGGGCCGCCCGACGACGCGATCGCCTCCGACCCCGACGTGCTGCGCGCCGGGCGCTCGGTCGTGCGGGTGCTCGGCACCGCCTGCGGGCTGGGGGTAGAGGGCTCGGGCTGGGCGGTGCGGCCGGGGCTGGTGGTCACCAACGCCCACGTCGTCGCCGGTTCCGACGACACCACGGTGACCAGCCAGGACGGGGTCGAGCTCGACGCGACGCCGGTCTACTACGAGCCCTCCGACGACCTCGCCCTGCTGCGCATCGGCGCCGACCTGCCGACCCTGCCGATCGCCCCGGAACCGAAGTCGGGGGCGAGCGCGGCGGTCCTCGGCTATCCCGAAAACGGGCCGTACGACCTGGCGCCGGCGCGGGTCGGCGACACCAGGGCGACGGTCAGCGAGGACTCCTACGGCAACGGCCCGGTCAACCGCACGATCACCGCCCTCAGTGGCACGGTCCGCAGCGGCAACTCGGGCGGGCCGCTGGTCGACGCCTCCGGCCGCGTCGTCGGCACCGTCTTCGCCGCGGTCACGAGCGGGCCGCCCGGCGGCTTCGCGGTTCCCTCCGAGGAGGTGCGGGGCGCCCTGGGCCGCGTTTCCGACCAAGTGGACACCGGCCCCTGCGCGCGTTAGAGCTCTCTCAGCCTGTCGGGCCCATCGCTTACGGTCAGTAAGCTCGTAGACCGTGGATCCGGCGACCTCGACGACCCAGGAACCCGCGGATGCGCCGGCGGAGGTCTGCCCCCACTTCCACGCCGCGATCGAGCTGATCGGCAAGCGCTGGACCGGCGCTATCGTCAGCGCTCTGACCGAGCGCCCGATGCGCTTCGGCGAGCTGGCCAAGGTCGTCCCCGGCCTCTCCGACCGCCTCCTCTCGCAGCGCCTGCGCGAGCTGGAGGATGAAGGGCTGGTGCAACGCGAGGTCGAGGCGGGCGCCCCGGTTCGCGTCACCTACTCCCTGACCGGGGTCGGCGAGGAGCTCGGCCCGGCGATCCGCGAGCTCCGTTCCTGGGCCAAACGCTGGAAACAGACCGGGTGACGCCCGTGGCCGGCGCATATCGGCGTCCTCGGTCGCTTGCGTGCAGAGCACGCGGCGCTCCCTGCGTCCTGGATCTGCTTGGCCACGCGCGCCACCCGTAGCCGGTGAGCCTGCCTGGGCCATTCCCGGTCGGTCGCTACGCGCGCAAGCTCGAGGAGGAGATGCGGCGGCGGGCGCGGGTGGCGCTGATCGGCGAGGTGACCGGGCTGAGCCGCAGCAGGGCCCAGGCCTACTTCGAGCTGCGCGACAGCGAGGGCGCGGTCCCCTGCGCGATCTGGCTCAACGAGCTGGAGCGGCTGGAGCTGCCCGAGGGCGGGCTGCGGGACGGCGCCGAAGTCGTGATCTCGGGCGGCCCCGACTACTACCGCGGCGGCGCCCAGGCTTCGCCGAGCTTCTTCTTCCGCGCCACGCACATCCGCCTCGCCGGGGAGGGCGACCTGCTGCAGCGGCTGGAGGCGCTGCGCAAGCAGCTGCGCGCCGAGGGCCTGTTCGAGCTGCAGAAGCAGCTGGCGCGGCCGCTGCTGCCGAAGACGATCGGGGTGGTGACGGCGGAATCGGGCGCCGCCCGGCGCGACCTGCTGGCGGGCCTGCGCCGCCGCGCCTGGGGAGGGGAGGTGGTCTGGGCCTTCGCGCCGGTCCAGGACCGCCACGCGGCACCGGCGATCGCCGGCGCGATCCAGGGGCTGGCGGCGCGCCCCGAGGTCGAGGCGATCGTCGTCACCCGCGGCGGCGGCAGCCTCGCCGACCTCTGGGCCTTCTGCGACGAGACCCTCTGCCGCACGGTGGCGATGCTGCGCGTGCCGGTGATCAGCGCGATCGGCCACGAGCGCGACTCGACCCTGATCGACGACGTCGCCGCGGTCGCCTGCTCCACCCCGACCCACGCCGCCGAGGCGGCGGTGCCGCTCGACTGCGAGGCCGCCCGCCGCGACCTGCAGCGCGCCGCCGTCTCCCTGCGCCGGGCGGGGGAGGGGGCGGTTGGCGCCCGCGCCCGTCACATGGCGGCGCTGGCGCGCGGGCCGGCGCGGGCGCTGCGGCGCGAGCGGACCGGACTGAACCAGCGGATCCGCGAGATCCGCGCCGCCTCCGAACGGGGCCTCGCGGAGCGCGGCGTCTATCAGCGGCGGATCGCCGCCGTCGTCCTGGAGCGGGCGCGGCGGCGCGGGATCGAGCGCGGCGACGCCGCGGCGGTGGAGGCACGGCGTCGCGGGGCGGCGATCGAGCGCACCGCGGCCCGGGCGCTGGAAAGGCGGCGCGAGGAGCTGCGCGCCGCCGCCGTCGCGCTGCGCGCCCACGACCCCGAGCGCACGCTCGAGCGCGGCTACGCGCTGGCGGAGACGCTCGCCGGGGAGCCGGTGACGACGGCGTCGGCCGCGCGCGCCGCCGAGCGGATTAGTCTTCGCTTCGCCGACGGTCGCGTCGAGGCGATCCCCGACCGCGGCGCAGGCGGGAGCGAGTGAGCGAGAAACCTGACAGCTATGAGGTCGCGGTCGAGCGGCTGGAGGAGATCATCGACCGGCTCGACTCCGGCCAGGCCGGCTTGCGCGAGACGCTTGACCTCTGCCGCGAGGGGCGGGAGCTGGTCGATTACTGCGCCTCCGAGCTGGAGGCCGTCGGCGAGGGGCTGCGGGAGCTGAAGCTGGACGAGCTGGCCGCGAAGCTGGACTCCTCGGTCGAGGCCTGAGGGCCCGAGCAGAGGCGGCCCAGGGCTGGGCAGCCTCTGCAGAGGTCCCAGGTGCGTTGGTTTGCCGGCGCGACCGGGAAGTCGCCGGCGCGGATGCGGGCGATGACCGCTTCCAGGCGCTCGCGCGCCGCCGCCATCTCCGCTGCGCCGAGCGTTGAGAGGGCTGGGTCTTCGGGGCGCTCCAGGAATACGTAGGCGACGTCGACCTGCTCGATGCCCAGGGACTCGGCGACGGCGAGGGCGTAGATCGAGCGCTGCGTGTCGTAGCGGGCGGCGTGCTCGGCGGGAGTCGCATCGCCGAGGCGGTCGGTCTTGTAGTCGACGACCAGCGGCGCGGCGCCGTCGCGCTCGACCAGCAGGTCGATCGAGCCGCGCAGGACCGAGCCGCCGAGGCCGAGCAGCAGCGGCACCTCGGCTCGGGCTCGGGCCCCGTCCTCTCCGATCCGTTCGCGCAGCGGCGAATGCAGCCAGCCTCTGACCGGCTCGAGCAGCGAGCCCGGGTCGATCGCATCCGGATCGAGGCCCGCGGCCTCCCCGTGACGGCGCGCCAGCTCGGCCGGCGGCTCGCGCCACCCGTTCGCGTGGCTCCACTCAAGCAGCGCGTGGACGGCCGCTCCCCGTGCGGCCCGCTCCTCGCGCGCCGATGGAGGCGCCGACTCGCCCTCGCTTAGGAGCGCGGCAGTCTTTTGTCCTGTTATGCCGGACAAAGGACTGCCGCGCTCCCCGAGACCCAGCACCCGCTCCATGTAGAAGCGGTAGGAGCACTCCTCGTAGGCGGAGATCGCGGTGTAGGAGAGCGGGCGGCTGGGGACGAAGGGCGCTCGGCGCTCGACCAGCGGCGGCGGGCCCTCGCCGATCGCCCGCTCGCCGTTCGCCTCGCGGCGCTGGCGCCGCAGCCCAGCCGCCCGCTCCGGCGAGGGCAGGTTGACCCGCACCGCGATCTCGGCCGGCGCGAAGCTCGCCTCCAGGCCGGGCCGCGGCTGCGGCGCCGGCACCGCCACGCTGGCGTCGGCGTCCCGCTCGAGGCCGAGCGCCTCGACGATCCGCTCGATCACCGCTGTGCCCGGCCTCGTCTCCCGGCTCGGCTCCGGCCTGACGACGCCGCTGAGGATCAGCCGCTCGCGGGCCCGGGTGGCGGCGACGTGGAAGAGGCGCAGTCCCTCTTCGGCGTCCCGCCGCTTCGCCTCCTCGCAGAGCGAGGCGTAGTCGAAGAGGTTGACCGAGCCGGCGCCGAGCCGGCGCAGCTGCATCCCCACCCGAGGGGGGTCCTCGCGGCCGAGGGCGAGGAGCGGCGGTCGCGTCCCCGCCAGCAGGCCGCGGGCGAGGTCGGGGACGGCGACCACGCCGAACTCGAGCCCCTTCGCGTTGTGGACGGTCATGATCCGCACGCCGTCATGGCCCTCGACCGCGGTCGCCGCCTGGGACTCGGCGTCGCTCTCGGCGCGCTCGGCGAGGAAGTCGAGCAGGCCGCGCAGGTCGCGCCCCTCGCGCGCCTCGAACTCGGCCGCGAGCCGCATCAGCTTGCGCACGTTGGCGAAGCGCGCCTCGCCCGAGGGGCGCATCAGCACCGCCAGGTCGTAGCCGGTCTCGGTCACCGCCGCCTCGACCAGACCGGCCAGCGAGAGCCGCGGTGCCCGCTCGCGCAGCGAGCCGACGGCCTCGACGAAGCGCCGCAGCAGCGCCAGCTCGGCCTCGGGGATCCGCTCGAGGCGCTCCGGCGCGGCGAGCTCCGCATCCCCGGCGCCGGCGGCGCGCTCCAGCGCCGGCCAGACGTGGCGGCGCCGGCCGGCCGCCGCGCGCAGCAGCCAGAGCGTGTCGGGCGCCGCGGCGCAGGCGGGGGAGGCAAGGGCGCCGAACAGCGCCTGGTCGTCGAGCGGGTTGGCGATCGTCGCCAGCAGCGCGCAGACGTCGGCGACCTGCTGCTGGGACCAGTAGCCGCGGCCGCCGACCACGTAGGGGCGCAGCCCCGCCCGCCGCAGCGCGTCCTCGTAGGCGTCGAGGTGGGTGAAGGCGCGCAGGAGGACGACCATCTCGCCGCGCTCGACCCCGGCGTCGGCGAGCTCGCCCAGGCGGGCGGCGAGGAAGCGCGCCTCGGCGAGGCAGTTGAGCGGCGTGCGCCCGTCGATCGCCGGCTCCAGCTCGATCCCCTCGGCGTCCCAGCCGTCGCGCGCGGTCAGCAGCAGCTCGACCGGCGAGCCGCCCCCCGCCGGGGCGGGGCCCGCGGGGACCGCCCCGGCCCGCAGCGGCCGGTAGCTCTCGCCGAGCAGCCCCTCGCCGAGGAGATTGACCGCCGCGATCGCCTCCGGCCGCGAGCGGAAGTTGCCGCTCAGCTCCATCGCCTCGGCGTCGGCCCGCTCCTCGGCCCGTCGTCGCTGGGCCCGGAAGACGTCGAGGTCGGCGTGGCGAAAGCCGTAGATCGACTGCAGCTCGTCGCCCACCGCGACCAGCTCGGCGCGGGGCCCGCGCAGCGCCTCGATCAGCCGCAGCTGCAGGCGGTTGGTGTCCTGGAACTCGTCGACGAGCAGATGGTGGAAGCGGGCCCGGTATGCCTCGCCGATCTCCGCCCGCTCGAGCAGCCGGGCGGCGAGGATCTGCAGGTCCTCGAAGTCGAGCCCGGCGCGCCGCTGCTTGGCGGCCTCGAAGCGCTCGGAGAAGAGCTCCAGCAGGGTCGCCAGATGCGCGTAGGCGACGCCGCCGATCCCGGCCTCGGCGGTGCGCGCGGTCGCCGCGTCGAGCGCCTCGCAGTAGGCGGCGAGCGCCTTCGCCTTGCTGTTCGGGCGCAGCGCCCGCAGCTCGTCGACGCCGGGGGGTGGATCGGGCGCTTCGAGGCGCGCCAGGCCGCGTTCGACCAGCTCGCGCTTGGGATCGGCCTCGCGCAGCTCGGCGAGCGCGTCGGCCCCGGCCGCGGCGGCCTCGCGGAGCGCCGCGGCGGGGTCGGGCCGCGGCGGCTCGGGCAGGCGCGGGGCGGCGACGCCGCGGCTGCGCAGCTCGGCGTGGACGCCGGCGACCAGCCCTCGCAGGCCCTCGACGTCGTAGGCGGCGACGGTCTCCTCGCGGCTCCGCTCGCCGCCGGCGAGGAACTCGGCGAGCGCGGCGTCGAAGGCCTCCCGCGCCGCGCGCGAGGCCTCCGGCGCGTCGAGGACGCGGAAGTCGGGGTCGATCCCGGCGGCGACCGGATGCCCGGCGAGGAGGCGGTTGCAGAAGCCGTGGATCGTCGTCACCCAGGCGCCGCCGATCGTCGCCAGCAGCTCCGCCGCGCGCCCGGAGCCCGCCTCGGCGCGGCGCGCCAGCTCGGCGCGGATCCGCTGCCGCAGCTCCGCCGCGGCGCGGTCGGTGAAGGTGAAGGCGAGGATCGCGTCGGGGGAGACGCCCTCCTCGCAGACGAGGCGGCAGTAGCGCTCCACCATCACCCCGGTCTTGCCGGTGCCGGCGCCGGCCTCGAGCAGCACGTCGCGCCCGGTGGCGCCGATCGCCGCCGCCTGCTCGGGGGTGGGGACCCGCTCGCTCATCGTTCCTCGGCCTCCTCTTCCTCGGTCGCGCGGGGCGCGCGGTCGCGGCGGCAGATCGGGGCGAAGTCGCAGAACAGCGGGCAGACGTCGTGCCCCCGCAGGCCCGGCCGCGGGCCGGGGTCGCGGCGGATCTCGCCGCGCCGCATGCGGGCGACGATCTCGCCGGCGCGGCGCCGCGAGCCCTCCAGCAGCTCCTCCAGGCCCTCCGCGTCGACGACGTCGTTGTCGTAGAGGCCGTACCCGGCGAGGTCGCCGGCCGCCTCGTCCAGCACCGCCCCGCGCGGGCGCCTGGCGGAGGTCGCGCGCAGCGGGTGGTAGAGGCCACCGACCGGCGCCGCGCCCCAGTGCTCGGCGACCGCGATCAGGTACAGCGGCAGCTGCAGCTTCGCCCGCTCCTCGAACTTCTCCCGCGGCGTCACCGCTCCGGCCAGCTTGTAGTCGAGGACGACGGCGCGGCCGTCGGCGGCGCGGTCGACCCGGTCGATCGCCCCGTGCAGCCCCCAGCCGCCGAGGTCGAGCGCCGGCCGCTCGCTGTCCTCCTCGTCCTCGCCGAAGCCGGCCTCGAGCAGCCACGGTTCGAAGCCGCCGGTCTCCCGCTCCGCCTCCTCGGCGAGGAAGCGCTCCAGCAGCCGCTCGACCCGGCGCGCCATCGCCCGCTCGACCGGGTGGGATCCGAGCTCGCGCTCGGCGGCGACCTCGGCGACCAGCTCCAGCCCGCGCGCGCTCCAGGCTTCGAGCGAGCCGGGCCGCGGCAGCGGGTCGCCGCCGGGCCGCTCCTTATATAGGCGGTCGAGCACGGCGTGCATGAGGCCGCCCTGGACCAGCGGCGGCGGCGCCGGGCCGAGCGGCTGCGGGTCGAGCTCGTGGTTGGCGAACCAGCGGTAGGAGCAGAGGTCGAACTCCTCCAGGGTGGTGCCGCCGTAGGCGGTGACGTCGGCCAGCGACTCGACCACCGCCGGGTTGGCGAGGGGGCCCGGCGCCCGCGAGGCGGCCTCGGAGCGGCGGGCGGCGGCGACCCGCGCGCTCACCCGCGCGCCGACGTCCTCCCCGACCCCGGCGGCGTCGAGCAGCGCGGCCGCGTCGGCGTCGGGGCCGTGGGCGGCGAGGGCGCGGGCCAGCTCGTCCTCGGAGGCGGCCTCGGCCAGGGGCGGGACCACGTCGGCGAGCTCGCGACCGCGGACGATCTCCTCTTCGACCGGATCCGGCGAGGTGCCGTCGGGCGGCGGCGCCAGCAGGGCGCGCACCTCGTCGAGCAGCGGCGAGCGCGCGGCGGCGACGCCGTCCTCGTCGCTGTCGCGGTGGGAGAGGACGAGCGAGCGGCGCGGCAGCGCGAGGCAGGCGGCGAACAGGTAGCGCTCCTCCGCCTCGGTGTCGCGGCGCGGCTCGAGGCCGAGCGAGGCGCGCTGGGCCTCGGAGAGGAAGGGATCGCCGCCGCGGCTGTGGCGGGGGAACTCGCCCTCCTGCAGGGAGCCGACGACGACGTGGTCGAAGCGGCCCGCGCGCAGCCGGTAGGGATCGGCGATCCGGACCCGGCCCTCGACCGGGCCGCTCCAGAGGCGGAAGCGGAGCTCGGCGACGATTCCCGCCAGCTCCGCCGGCGAGGGTGCCAGCCGCCCCAGTTCCGCCAGCTCCTCGAGCGCGCCGGAGATCGTCGCCGCGGCCCGCAGCTCGATTCCGTCGCCCGGACCGAGCGCCGGGCCGTCGCCCTCGCCGCGCAGCGGCCGCGAGGCCATCGTCGCCGCCAGCCTGCCGGCGACGGCGGCGAAGGCCGACGCCGGCCCGGCCGCGGCCTCGCGCAGCCTGACGAGATCGCGCGGCGGCTCGCCCTCATCGCCCTGCCAGAGCCGCAGCGCGGTCGCGGCGTCCTCGACCCGCTGCCGCCGCAGCGCCCGCTCCAGCCAGTCGACCCGGCCGGGGGAGAAGCCCGAGGGACCGCGCAGGTAGCGAAGCAGGTCCGATGCGCGGCGACCGCCGAACTCGGCCCGCAGCAGCGCCAGGAAGGCGCCGCCGACCGCGGTCCCCGCGACCGGCAGCTCCGCCTCCAGCGCGAAGGCGACGCCGTTGCGCTCCAGCGCCGCCGCGACCTCGGGCCCGCGCCGCCCGGGATCGCGAAGCGCGATCGCGATCTCGGCCGGGTCGGCGCCGCCGGCGATCAGCCGCGAGACCTCCGCCGCGATCGCCTCCGCCTCGCCCCGCGCGCCGGCCGAGCGCAGGATCCGCAGGCTCCCGTCGGCCGGCAGCGGCTCCACGCCGACAGCGCCGAATCCGCGCGCGAGGTGGAAGAGCAGCGGGCTCTCGGTGTTGGCGGGGTCCGCCGCGGTCGCGGTCTCCTCGATCGGCTCGACCCGCCCCCGCAGCTCCTCGAGCAGGCGCGCCCGCGCCGCCAGCGCCGCGCTGCCGGGCTCGAAGGTCAGCGCCACCGTCATTTCGGTCGCCCGCGCCAGCTCGGCGACCAGCTCGAGCTGGCTCGGCGTCAGGTCGTCGAGCCCATATAGGAAGACCGGGCGCCCGCCCCAGAAGGAGCTGTCCCGTCGCAGCAGCTCGATCGCCTCGCGGGCGATCCCGTGGGAGTCGACCCGTCCGGCCCGCTCGCTCGCCTCCGCGTAGCCGGCGAAGAGAGCGGCGACGTCGGCGAGGTAGGCGGAGCCCTCCAGGGTCGCGGCGCTCGCCTCGACCGCGCCGGGCTCGACGCCCGCCGCCTGCAGCTCGCCCAGCAGCCGCTCGAAGGCGCGGGCGAAGCCGGGCCGTTCGGCCGAGCGGCGCAGAGGCCCGAGCCGGCCCAGTTTGGACTCGACCGCGACCGAGACCAGCCGCAGCCGCTGCGCCGCCGAGAGCACCGGCCCCGGCGGCGCGCCCCCGGCGCTCGCCACCGTGCGGAAGAGCGCCCCGAAGGTCATCGCCTCGCCCCCCAGCGCCGCCCCGCTCTCGCAGAGCTCGCGCTCGAAGGAGAAGACGTCGTCGAGGGTGGGGAGGACGAGGATCGGCTCACGCTCGAGCGCCGCAGCGAAGCGGCGGCGGACCAGGCCCCTGCGGCCCGAGTTGGGAGGCCCTTGGATCAGTCTCAGCGGCACCGGCCCAGCCTATGGACGACGGCGGCGCGCGCCGCCCGGAGTCGCCGCCGCTCCCCCGCAATATGCGGCGTGGCGCCCTCGTTTTGCCGTCTACCGCCGCCTCTACATTCCGGGCCAACCGATGTCGCTCTGCTTCGTGGACCCAGCCGACGCCGTCCGTGCCATCGCCGACTCGGTCGGCCGCGAGGCGCGTCGACAACTCCTCGGCGAGGCGGTGCGGGCCTGGGTCGACGAGATCCCCGAGGCCGAGCTCGAGGTCCACTACGCGAAAGCGATCTCCGAGCTCGACGAGCACGACCTCTCGATGCTCGCCGCCTGGCACGGCTCGCTGGAGATCGGCCACCCGGTCCCCAACCGCGACTTCCTCATGGGCGCCTTCGGCTCGCTCGGCGACAATCGCCGCGAGGCGCTCAAACTGGCCGCTGGCTTCCGCGGCGAGGAGGCGGTCGACGCCGGCGTCACGGAGGAGGACGCGCTCGAGCTGGTCCTCACCCTGCTCTCCCCGCAGCGACAAATGGCCCTAGCCGTCGAGGCAGTCGACCTCTACGTCTGGGACCGCGCCGGCTCCGACAACTGAGCGAGCGACGTTCTGGCGAGTTGTCCTCCCTATAGGAAGGACAATGTGCCAGATCAGGAAAGCATCGCGCGGATCTCGGGGATCGCCTGGTCGTTGTCGCGGAAATGGACGGCGGACATGCCGATCGCGCGGGCGCCGTCGCAGTTGTGGGCGAGGTCGTCGATGAAGAGGCAGGCCTCGGCGGGGAGGCCGATCCGCTCCAGGGTCAGCTCGTAGATCCGCGCTTCCGGCTTGCGCACGCCGACGAAGCCTGAGTCGACGACGGTCTCGAAGATCTCGTCGACGGGCAGCATCGAGCGCCACAGAGGCTCCCACTCGCGCACGTTGTTGGTCAGCATCGCCATCCGGCGCCCGGCCGCCTTCAGCTCGCGCATCAGCTCGATCATCGGCTGGTTCGGATCGAGCGCCTCGAAGTAGATCTCCTTGAAGCGGTGCAGCTCCGGGCGGTGGCCGAGCAGCGGCTCGAGCCCCTCGCCGAGCCGCTCCAGGAACGCCGCCTCGGTGATCTCGCCGCGCTCGAGCCGGTAGAGCGGGTTCTCGCCGTCCTCCTCGCCGACCGCGGCCATCGCCCTGCCGAGGTTCTCGGTCGAGATCCCGGTCGTGTTCTGGAAGGCCATGAACGAGCCCAGCAGCGGCGTGGTCAGGACGCCGCCGAAGTCGGAGACGATCGCCTCGATCTCAGGCATCGGCCCGCGAGACCTCGTAGTGGCCGAGGCCCTCGCGCCCCTCGACCGACCAGCGGAAGAAAGCGATCTCCGCGCTGAGGCCTCCGCGGCGGACCCTGGTCGAGCTGATCAGGCTGCCGGCCCCGCGCAGCGGCCGGCCGTCCTCCGCGTCCGGCCACAGCTCCAGGCTGGCGCGGCGCTGGACCCCGTCCTCGCCGTACTCGGTCGAGAGCAGAACCTCGTCGAAGGAGACGGGGGCGGCATCGGGGTCGCAGAGCACCGCCGCGACCTCCTCCTCGCCGTGCCCGGACCCGCCCGGCGGCAGCACCGAGCTGATCGCGAGCAGGCCGCCGTCGGAGAAGACGATCCCGATCGACCGCCGCAGGACCTGGCCGGAGTCGCTCATCGCCCGGCACCCTATTGAGGCCAAATGGGCGCCGGCTTCCAGGCTCCCCGACGGACGGCGAAGGGGTTTGGGTACGAGACCGGTACGCCGTCGAGGCCCGCCGCCCGTCGTGCCGTAACCCCCTGCATCGAACCTCGGGGTCTACAGGCCAGTACGTAGATGCGGGCGCGCTCCAGCCGGGGGAGCGTATTCCGCCGCCAAATCTGATCTAATTCATCAGATGTCTGATGACTTGACCCGAGGGGGCCGGGCAAGTCACCGAGGAGAGAGAGGAGCTGTCTGATGTCGCAAGCAACCGCGCCGACGTCCGCGACCGGGCTGAGGCGCAACGCAATCGGGTTGCCGGGGGCGGTGATCATGTCCGCGGCCATCATGGGCCCGGCGGTCTCGACCTTCTTCAACCCGCAGTTCTCGACGCCGTTCTCGGGCTTCGCAACCCCCCTGGTCTACCTGCTCTGCCTGATCGCGATGCTGATCACCGCGACCGGGGTGATGGAGATGGCCCGCGCGCTGCCCAGCGCCGGCGCCTTCTACACCTACGTCACCCGCGGCTTCGGGGCGAAGGCCGGGTTCGTCACCGGCGGCCTGATCTTCGTTGCCTACGCGCTGCTGCCCCCGGCTGAGATCGGCCTGATCGGCAGCTACCTGCAGAACACCTTCAACAACGAGTTCAGCACCAACATCCCCTGGTGGGCGATCGGCCTGGTGCCGGCGGTCGTGATGACCGTGCTCGCCTTCGAGGGGATCGTCTCCTCGCTGCGCACGGCGCTGGTCCTGTTCAGCGCCGAGGTGTTCGTGGTCGTGCTGATGGCGGTGATCGTCGTCGTCAACGGCGGCCACGAAGGCCTCAACCTGCACCCGTTCAACCCCTCCAGCTCGCCGCACGGGTTCGGCGGGCTGGTCACCGGCGGGATCTTCGCCGCGCTCAGCTTCGTCGGCTTCGAGGCCGCCGCCTCGCTCGGCGAGGAGGTGAAGGAACCGCGCCGCCGGATCCCCAAGGGGATCCTCTACTCGACCCTGCTGGTCGGCGGGATCTACACCTTCTGCATCTGGGCCGAGTCGATGGGGCTCGGCCAGACGGGGACGGACGCCCTGGAAGGCTCGGGCACGCCCTGGAACGACCTCGCCGCCACCTACGCCAGCTGGATGAAGTGGCCGGTGATCGTCGCCTCGGTCTCCTCGATGTTCGCGGTGATGCTCGCCTCGAACAACGGGATCGTCCGGATCCTCCACAAAATGGGCCGCGAGGGCCTGTTGCCCTCGTTCTTCGGCCACATCGACCCGAAGCGACGGACGCCGATCTACGCGGTCCTCTTCCAGGGGGTCTTCGCGGTCGGCCTGGCCTTCATCGTCGGCGCCCTCGCCGGCGGCCTCGGCGACCCGGTGGCGGGCGGCAGCGTCTACGGCTACCTCGGCTTCCTGCTGACGATGGGGATCCTGCCGGTGTACGTGCTGACCAACGCCGCGGCGATCCGGTTCTTCCGGGAGCGCGGCGACTTCCACCCGATCCGCCACCTGGCGCTGCCGGGCCTCGGCGCCCTGCTGATGGTCGGCCTGACGATCGGCCAGATCGTCGAACAGGTCGAAGCCCCGTACACCTGGTTCCCGTGGGTGATCCTCGGCTGGGTCGCGCTGGTCTCGGTCGGCGCCGCCTGGATCGGCGCCCGCCGCCCGGACTCGCTCAGCGCCGCCGGCGCGGTGCTGGGCTCGGTCGACGACCCGGAGGAGGAGCCGGACCTGGCGCTCGGCGTCGCCTAGGCCGATGGCCGCGCACACGATCGGCATAGACGTCGGCTCCCAGAGCATCAAGGGCTGCCTGCTCGACCCCGACGGCGACGTGGTCGCCGTCGGGAGGCGGGGCTGCGCGATGAGCCATCCGGCGAGCGGCTGGGCCGAGCAGGACCCGGCCGAGTGGCACGTCGGCCTGGCCTCCGTCGTCAACGAGACGCTGGAGCGAGCCGGCGTCGCCGGTCGCGAGGTGGGACAGCTTGGCCTCGCCTGCCAGGTCGACGGCGTCGTCCCGGTCGACCGGGCGATGCGGGCGCTGCGCGACGCGGTGATCTGGCTCGACCGCCGGGCCACCGCCGAGGCCGCCGCGCTGGCCGAGCGGGTCGGCCGGCGCGAGCTGTTCGAGCTGACCGGCCTCAACTGCAACGCCACCCACACCGCGCCGAAGATGATGTGGCTGCGGGACCACGAGCCCGAGCTCTACCGCGAGTCGCGCTGGCTTCCCGCGGTGGGCGGCTACCTGGTCGGCTGGCTGACCGGCGAGGTGGTGCTCGACCAGGCCAACGCCTCCTCGACCCTGCTCTACGACGTCGGCGCCGGCGCCTGGTCGGAGCGGCTCGCCGAGGCGGCGGGGATCGAGATCGGGCTGCTGCCCGAGATCCGCGACTCGACCGATGTCGTCGGCCCCCTCACCCCCGCCGCGGCGGAGCGCCTCGGGCTCGCCGCCGGGTGCCAGGTCATCGTCGGCACCGGCGACGAGCACGGCGCCGCGCTCGCCGCCGGCCTGCTGCGCCCCGGCCTGGTCGCCGACGTCACCGGCACCGCCGAGCCGGTCGCCGCCGTCGCCGAGGAGCTGACCCTCGACGAGCAGCTGCTGGTCGAGACCCACGCCCACGCCGTGCCCGGCACGCTGCTGGTCGAGAACCCCGGCTTCGTCTCCGGCGGCAGCACGCTGTGGCTGGCGGAGTCGGTCCTGCACTGCCCGCAGGCGGAGCTGTTCGCGCGCGCCGCCCGGGCGCCCGCCGGCTCCGACGGGGCGATGTTCCTGCCGACCCTGAGCGGGGCGATGTCGCCGCGCTGGAACGACGACATGCGCGGCGCCTTCGCCGGCCTCTCGATGAACCACGACGATGCGCACCTCTCGCGCGCCGTGCTCGAGGGCTGCGCCTACGCGCTGCGCGACGTCGTCGAGCGCCTCGACGCGCTCGGGCTGGCGGGGGACGAGGTCCGCGTCGTCGGCGGCGGCGCCCGCAGCCCGCTCTGGCTTCAGATCAAGGCCGACGTGCTGAACCGGCCGGTGCGGCCGGTGCTGGCAGAGGAGCCGACGGCGCTCGGCGCGGCGATGCTGGCCGGGGTCGCCGGCGGCGCCTTCGCCGGCTTCGACGACGCGGTCGCCCGCGCGGTCGCGGTCGCGCCCGAGCAGGTCCTGCCCGACCCCGAGCGCGCCGCGGTCTACGAGGAGGGCTACGCCGCCTACCGGCGGCTCTACGACGGCATCGAGGGGAGCCTCGGATGACGACGGACACCGGCGCCGAGATCGCCCGGGACGGCATCGACCTGGCGGCGCTGCGGGCGCGGCTGGCCGACGCCCCGGACGCCGACCGGCTGCGGCCGATCGGGATCGAGCGCGTCGTCGCCGGACGGGACGCCCTCTCCGCGCTGCCGGCGATCCTCGCCGAGCTGCTCGGCGAGAACGAAGGGCCGGTTGCGCTGCTGGTCGACGCGACGCCGATGCTGCGCTCGGGGGCGAACCTGAAGGCGACCGTGCAGGCGCTGCTCGAGTCCGAGCGCCGGGTGCGGCCGGTCCGCGCCGGCCCGCCGGACGGCCGCGCCCACGCCGACGAGGAGACGCTGGCCGCCGTCCGCGCCGCCGCCGAGGGGGCGAGCGCGATCGTCACCGTCGGCTCGGGCACCGTCGCCGACATCGGCAAGGCGGTCGCCCGGGACCTCGGCGGGCTTCCCCACGTGGTCGTGCAGACGGCCGCCAGCGTCAACGGCTTCGCCGACGACCAGTCGGTGCTGCTGCGGAACGGCGTCAAGCGCACCGTCGCCTCGCGCTGGCCCGACGTCCTCCTGCTCGACGGCGCGACGCTCCTCGACGCGCCGCCGGCGATGAACCTGGCCGGCCTCGGCGACCTCGTCTCGATGTTCACCGCCGCCCCGGACTGGTACCTGGCGAAGGCGGTCGGGATGGACGACAGCTACTCGCCGACCGCGGTCGCGCTCGGCCGCGACCACGGCGAGGAGCTCTTGGAGCTGGCGCCGGCGCTGGCCCACCGGGACGCCGCCGCGGCCGTGCGCCTCGCCGAGATCCTCGCGGTCAGCGGCATCTCGATGGGGATCGCCGGCCGCACCGCTCCCTCCTCGGGGATGGAGCACACGGTCAGCCACTTGCTCGAGATGGTCGCCGAGCGGCGACGGGTGGAGACCGCCCTGCACGGCGCCAAGGTCGGCGTCACCACGATCGTCGCCGCGCTCGCCTGGCGACGCCTGCGGCGGCGCGTCGCCGCGCAGGGGCTGAAGCCGCTGTTCCCGGACGCCGGGGAGATGGAGGAGCGGGTGCGCGCCGCCTTCGACCCGCTCGACCGCAGCGGGCTGATGGGCGAGGAGTGCTGGAGCGACTACGGCGCCAAGCTGGCGCGCTGGCACGAGCGGCGGGAGGCGGTCGAGGCCTTCGCCGCCGCCTGGGACCGGCACGACGCGGCGCTCGGCGCGCTGCTGGTCGACCCGGCGCGGATCGTCGAGGCGATGAAGGCCGCCGGCGCCCCCGTCCGCTTCAGCGAGCTCGACCCGGCCGTGGACGCCGCCACGGCGCGCTGGGCGGTCGCCAACTGCCACCTGATGCGGGACCGCTTCACCGTCGCCGACCTCGCCTGCTTCGCCGGCTGCTGGGAGGAGCAGGACGTCGACGCCGTGCTCGCCGAAGCGGCGGGGCTCGGAGCCGGCCTGTGAGCGTCGCGCCCGCCGCGGAGGCCGCGGCCGTGCGGCGGCCTCCGCGGCGCTTCGGCGGCTACGCCTTCGATCTCGACGGCACGCTCTACCTCGGCGAGCAGCCGCTGCCCGGGGCGGCGGAGGCGGTCGCCGAGATCCGCGTCGGCGGCGGCCGCGTCGTCTTCGTCACCAACAAGCCGCTTGAAGGCGCCGCGGATTACGCCGCGAAGCTGACCCGGCTCGGCATCCCGGCGAGCGCCGGGGAGGTCGTCACCGCGCTCGACTCGCTGCTCCTCTATCTGGAGGAGCGCCACCCGCGGGCGCGGCTGCTGGCCGTCGCCGAGCCGCTGGTCGAGGAGACGCTCGCCGCGGCTGGCTGGAGCGTCGTCCGCGACCCGGCCGCGGCCGAGCTGGTCGTCGTCTCCTTCGACCGCACCTTCGACTACGCCAAGCTCGAGGCGGCCTACCGCGCGGTCCGCCTCCACGGCGCGGCGATCGTCGCCACCAACCCGGACCCCTACTGCCCGACCCCCGACGGCGGCCTGCCCGACTGCGCCGCGATGCTCGCCGCGATCGAGGCCTGCGCCGGCGCCCGCGCCGAGGCGGTGCTCGGCAAGCCGAGCGCGACGATGGGCCGGGCGCTGCTCGAGCGTCTCGGAACCGCCCCCGCGGACGCCGCGCTGGTCGGCGACCGCCTCGCGACCGACGTCGCGATGGGCCAGCGGGTGGGGATGGCGGGCGTGCTCGTGCTCAGCGGCGCGACCGGCGCGGCCGGCCTCGCCGGCGCCGGAATTCGCCCCGACTACGTCGTCGAGGGCGTCCACCAGCTGCTCCCCGACTAAGCGACCGACCAGGAGTCGAGAAACATGATCAACTTCATATTTATGTTGACCCGAAATGACGCAACCGTTCCCAATGCCCTCGAGGTGCTGGAGGAGCTGGACGGCAGCGGGCTGCGCTACGTCGGCTTCAAGGACGTCGGCGCCAGCCCCGAGCGGCTGGCCGAGGTGACGGACGCCGCGCACGAGCGGGAGCTGGAGGTGATGCTCGAGGTGGTCTCGACCAGCGCCGAGGACGAGCGCCGCTCGCTCGAGGCGGCGGCCGAGATCGGGGTCGACTGGGTCCTCGGCGGCACCAACCCCGAGCTGGGCGTCGAGATCCTCTCCGGCGCCGAGGCCCGCTACTGCCCGTTCCCGGGAACCGTCGTCGGCCACCCGAGCGTGCTCGAAGGCGAGATCGAGGAGATCGCCGCCGACGCCCGCCGCCTCACCGCGACCCCCGGCATCGACGGGGTCGACCTGCTCGCCTACCGCCACCCGAGCGCCGACGTCGACGCGCTCACGCGGGCCGTGGTCGAGGCCTCCGAGGGCCCCGTGATCGCCGCCGGCTCGGTCGCCGGCTTCGATCAGATCGACTCGCTGGCGCGGGCCGGCGCCTGGGGGTTCACGATCGGCAGCGCGATCTTCGAGGGCAGGCTCCCCGGCGGCCCGGACCTGGGCGCGCAGGTGCGGGCGGTGCTCGACGCCTCCGCCGCGAGCGGCTCGGAGGCGGTGCCGGGGTGAAACGGCGCGACACCGCCGTCGCGCGGATGCGCGAGGAGCTGCTCGGCGAGCTGCTCGACGGGACCTATCCGAGCGGTGTCAAGCTGCCAAACGAGGACGAGCTGGCCGAGCGCGCCGGCGTCAGCCGCGCCACCGTGCGCGAAGCGGTCGGCGGCCTGGTCGAGGCCGGCTACCTGTCCCGCCGCCACGGCTCCGGCACCTACGTCGCCGGCACCCTGCCGCGGCGCCACGCGCTCGACATGTCGGTCAGCTATCTGAGCATGATCCGCGAGGCCGGGATGAAGCCGGGCCTCGTCGTCCTCGACCAGAGCGAGCACGAGGCCAGCGCGGAGGAGGCGGAGGCGCTGCGGACGGAGGTCGGCGAGCCGCTGCTGCGGGTGGAACGGATCCGCACCGCCGACGGCCGCCCGGTCGTCTACTCGATCGACGTGCTGCCGAAGCGGCTCGCCCCCGAGGGGAAGAAGCTCGACGCCTCGCTCTACGCGGTACTGGGGGAGGGCGGCCACGAGGTGCGCGGCGCCAGCGCCCAGCTGCGGCCGGTCGTCGCCGAGAAGCGGCTCGCCGACCTGCTCGAGGTGAAGCGCGGCACGCCCCTGCTCCACATCGACCAGATCGACTTCGACGGCGACGGGCATCCGGTGATGCTCTCGTCGGAGTGGCACGTCGCCGACGCCTTCGAGATGCACCTCAACCGGAGGGCGGCGCGCGACGGGTCCGCCGGGTGAGCCGGCGGTGAGCGTCTCAGAGCGGGTGTCGCGCCTCTCTCCGCGACGTCGCGGGGAACAGATCAGACGTCTGGCGACAGAGCCTGTGGATGTGATGGTCGTGGGAGGCGGCATCACCGGCGCGGGGGTCGCGCTCGACGCCGCCAGCCGCGGCCTCAGCGTCGCCCTGGTGGAGAAGCGCGACTTCGGCGCCGGCACCTCCAGTCGCTCCAGCAAGCTGATTCACGGCGGCCTGCGCTACCTCGAGCAGCGCGACTTCTCGCTCGTCCGCGAGGCGCTGCACGAGCGCGCCCTCTTGCTCACCTCGCTGGCGCCGCACCTGGTCGAGCCGGTGCCGTTCCTCTTCCCGCTCCGCCACCGCACCTGGGAGCGCGCCTACGTCGGCGCCGGGATCGGGCTCTACGACGCGCTCGCCGGCCGCCAGGCGGCGGTCCCCCGGCACCGGCATCTCTCGCGCGGCGCCGCGCTCGAGCTGGCGCCGGCGCTGCGACCGGACTCGCTGGTCGGGGCGATCCGCTACCACGACGCCCGCACCGACGACGCCCGCTTCGTGGTCGCGCTGCTGCGCACCGCGGCGGCCCACGGCGCGCTGGCGCTCTCCGGGATGCGGGTGGACGGCCTCGAGCCGGGCGCCGGCGGGCTGCGCCGCGCGCTGCTCCACGACACCGAGCGGGGCCGCCCGCTGCAGGCCCGCGCCCGCGTCGTCGTCAACGCGACCGGGGTCTGGAGCGGCGAGCTGGAGCGCCTGGCCGGGGTGGGGGAGCCGGTCGCGATGCGCGCCTCCAAGGGGGTGCACCTGCTGGTCCCGCGCGAGCGGATCTCCTCCGAGACGGCGCTGGTCCTGCGCACCGAGCGCAGCGTCCTCTTCGTCATCCCCTGGGGGGCGCACTGGATCGTCGGCACCACCGACACCGAGTGGGACCTCGACCGCGACCACCCCGCCGCCTCCCGCGCCGACATCCGCTACCTGCTCGACCAGGTCAACGCGGTGCTGCGCGAGCCGCTCGGGGAGGCCGACGTGGTCGGCGTCTACGCCGGCCTGCGCCCGCTGGTCGCGCGGGAGGAGAGCGAGACGACCGCGCTCTCGCGCGAGCACGTCGTGCGCCGGCCCGCCCCCGGCCTGGTCACCGTCGCCGGCGGCAAGTACACCACCTACAGGGTGATGGCCCGGGACGCGGTCGACGCCGCGGGCGAGGAGCTCGGCGAGGCGATCGACCCGAGCCGCACCGAGGCGATCCCGCTGCTCGGCGCGGAGGGCCTGAGCACGGCGCGCGGGCGCGCCCGCGCGCACCCGGCCGCCGCGCCGCTGGGGCCGGCGCGGGTCGAGCACCTGCTTGAGCGCTACGGCGCGCTGGCGCTCGACCTGCTCGACGTCGTCGGCGAGCGGCCCGAGCTGGGGGCGCCGATCGAGGGCGCGCCCTCCTACCTCCTGGTCGAGGCCTGGTACGCGGTCGCCGCCGAGGGCGCCATGCATCTCGACGACGTGCTCACCCGGCGCACCCGGATCTCGATCGAGGCCCCCGACCGCGGCCGCGCCGCCGCCGAGCCGGTCGCGCGGGCGATGGCGGAGCCGCTCGGCTGGTCGCGGCGCGCCGCGCGGCGCGAGGTCGCGCACTACCACGAGCAGCTCGACGCCGAGATGCGCGCGGCGCTGGCGCCCGACGACGCGCGGGCCGACGCCGCCCGCTCGCCGATCCGCGATCCCCGCCTGGCCGCCTGAGTACCATGGGGCCATGTCCGAGCAGCAGACCGACGTCCTGACCGAGGACGACGTCCTCGAGGCGCTGGAGGAGGTCATCGACCCCGAGCTGGGGCTCGACTTCGTCTCCCTCGGCCTCGTCTACGACGTCGAGATCGAGGGTCCCGAGGTCTACGTCACCTTCACCCTCACCACCCCCGCCTGCCCGATCGGCCCCCAGGTCTCCGAGCAGATGAAGGAGTTCGTCGGCGACCTCCCCGGCGTCACCGCGGTCCACCCGAAGATGGTCTTCGACCCCCCCTGGTCCCCGGAGATGATGACCGACGACGCCAAGTTCGCCCTCGGCTTCTAAACCGGGGAGTCGCGGCGACGAGGAGTGCATTTCCCATCTATTGGATGGGAAATGCACTCCTCGTCGCCAGATCGGCTCGCGGCCGCCCTCGAGCGCCGGGGGCCGATCCCGAGCGCCCTGACGGGCATGGCCGGGACCGACCCCGCTGACGATCGACGGCTAGGCGGCCTTGTAGATCATGTGGCTCACCTGAACTGGCGGGACTTTCGTCACCTTCATCGCGTCTCACCCCCTCCGTGCGGCGTCGGCTCTACATCCATCGAGGATCGGTCCGAAAATAATTGAGACATCGGACATCTGATGAGTTTGGGATCAGGATCGCCCGCGGGGACTTATGCTCGGCTACTACTGAGTAAGCAGGTCCTGCGAAGAGGAGGCAGCCGGGTGGGGGCAAAGACGGTCCGCCGCGGACAGCGCAGCAAGAGCATCGAGGAAGTCGTGCAGTACGCCCTGGGGCACCGCACCCGGGTCCACATCCTCATCGTGCTCAACGAAGGCACGTACACGGCCGCCCAGATCGCGCAGATCCTCGGCGAGCCGCTCAACAACGTCGCCAACCACGTCAGGGAACTGCTCGACGCCGGCTCGATCGAACTCGCCAGGGCCGAACAGCGGGGCAACCTGATCCAGCACTACTACCGGGCGGTCGAGCTCCCCTTCTTCTCGCGGGAGGAAGCCGAAGAGATGACCTGGGAGCAATGCCAGGTGACCGCCGGGCTGGTCGTCCAGTCGGCGGCGGCCGAGGCGATGGCGGCGCTGTGGGCGGGGAAGCTGGCCGACCCGCGCGCCTGCCTGGCCTGGGACTGGCTCAACGTCGACGAGGAGGGTCGCGAGGCGATCGAGGAGGAGCAGCGGCGCTCGTGGGAGCGGCTGCGGGAGATCGAGGCCGAAGCGACCAACCGCCGCGCCGAGAGCGGGGAGGAGGCGGTGTCGATGCTCGTCACCCAGTTCGGGTACGAGCGCGCCCGGAGGGCGCCGAAGTTCCCTCCCTCATGAATTGCTGACCGAGGTGCACGGCGCGATTGACCGCGCCGCCTTTTTCTGGAACGGTTCGCCGCGATGCGCCAGACCCTCGAGTCCTTCGACTGGGGCGAGCTCGCCCCCCAGCTGATCCACCCGGTGAAGGTGGCGATCGTCGAAGCCCTCGAGTGGATCGAGGGGCCGATGTCGCCCTCGGAGCTGCGCCTGATGCTCGACGAGCGCCTCAGCCTCTCCTGCGTCGCCTACCACGTCCGCAAGCTGCTGGAGCTGGGCGTCCTCGAGGAGGTCGAGAGGCTGCCGGTCCGCGGCGTGACGAAGACGACCTACTTCTTCCCGCCGTCGTCGGGGATCTCCTCGGCGCTGCCCTCGAGGTCGTAGGGCCGGCCGCCGGCAGGCGGGCCGGGCTCGCCACCCGGGGACGGCCCGCCGAAGCCGCCGCGCCCGGGCACGCCGACGACGGTGAAGCGGGCCGCCGCGTAGCGGCGCAGCAGGGCGCGTGAGATCGCCCGGGTGGGCGTGATCAGCAGGAAGAGGCCGACCACGTCGGTGATGAAGCCGGGAGTCAGCAGCAGGGTGCCGCCGACCACGATCAGGACGCCGTCGGCGACCTCCCTGCCGGGGAAGCGCCTGGCGGCGATCGCCTCGTTGAAGCGGCGCCAGGCGCCGCGGCCCTGATGGCGGAGCAGCAGCGAGCCGAGCAGCGCGTCGGCCAGCAGCAGCGCCAGGGTCGGCAGCACGCCGATCAGCTCGCCGACCTTGATGATCACGTAGAGCTCGGCGATCGGGACGACGATGAAGAGGACTACGAGCAGGGCCATCAGGCCGCGGCGGCCTCGGCGGCCGCCGCTTGCTCAAGCTCCGCCAGGGATTCGACGATCCCGTCGCCGACCGCTTCGACGTCCTCCATCGAGTCGTAGTCGGCCAGCAGCCCAAACCCGACCTTGCCGTTGTAGCTCATGATCGCCACCGCCAGCGCGTGGTTCTGCGGCAGGAAGGCGACCGGGAAGACCTCTTCCAGCTCGCGGCCGAGCACGTAGAGGGGGATCTGCGGCCCCGGCACGTTGGTGACGATCAGGTTGAAGAGGCGGGTGGAGAAGTTGATCCGCGCGGCCTGCGCGAGCAGGGTCGGCGGCGCGAAGTCGTTGAAGCGGGAGATCACTTCCGCGCCGAGCGCCTGTTTGGATCGCTTCAACCCGGCCATCTCCTCGCTGATTGTGCGCAGCCGCCGCACCGGGTCCCCGACGTAGACCGGCAGCGGCCCCCGCATCAGCGCGATCCTGTTGCCGAGGTTGCCGCGCTCGTCCTCGGTGCGGATCGAGACCGGGACCAGCGCCCGCAGCTCCAGCCCCTCGGTGCGGATGCCGCGCCGGTGCAGCCAGTTGCGCAGCGAGCCGGTGACGACGGCGAGGACGACGTCGTTGACGGTGCCGCCGAGGGCGTCCTTGATCCGCTTGAACGCGGCCAGCTCCGAGCGCGCCCAGACGTAGCGGCGGTGGGGGCCGATCGGCTGGTTGAGCGGGACGTCCGGAGCGGGGTCGGCGAAGGCGCTGACGATCTCGCTCAGCCCCTCCAGCGCCTCGACCGCCTTGCGCGCGGTGGTCTCGGGCTTGCGCACCGCCTCCACCGCTCGCTCGGCCAGTCGCACCGGCGTCGCGACGGCGTCGGCGATCCCGCGCGCGACCAGCGCCGTCGTCCCCGGTTCCGGCCGCGGCACCCAGTCGTTTTCGACCGGAGCGGGCTCGGGGACGGGCTCGAAGTCGAAGAGCACCGTGCCGATGTCGACGCCGGAGATGCCGTCGACCATCGCGTGGTGGGTCTTGGTCAGGATCGCGAAGCGGTCGCGCTCCAGCCCCTGCGCCAGCCACAGCTCCCAGAGCGGCTTCGAGCGGTCGAGCTGCTGGGAGAAGACGCGCCCCGCGAGCCGCTTCAGCTGCGCCTCGCCGCCCGGCTCGGGCAGCGCGGTGTGGCGGATGTGGTAGGTGAGGTTGAAGTTGACGTCGTCCGCCCAGAGCGGCCGGCCGGCCTCCAGCGGCGGCACGACGAGCTTCTGGCGGAAGCGCGGCACCTTGCTGAGCCGCCCGCGCACGTGCTCGACCAGGTCGACGTAGCGCGGCGGCGGCCCCTCGAAGACGAGGATCGCGCCGACGTGCATGTGGCTGTTCGAGTGCTCGTTGGTGAGGAAGGAGGCGTCGACAGCCGTCAGCCGGTCCAGATGGGTTCCGTTCGTGTCCATGCCGTGACTCAAGGCTAGCTTCGCCGCCGCCGCGAGGCCAACAGCCGTCCGCCGTCGCAACCCACCCACCGTTGCGCGCCTCAACGCAGGGGGTGTCTGAGCTTTCCCCACATATGCGGTGGTCAAACTCAGACACGCCTCGATCGGCAGGGTCGCGGACCCGCACCGGTACCCTGCAGGGCATGGCAGCCACCGCCACCGAGGCGCCGAGGCGCGTCCTGCTCGCGGCCCCGCGCGGCTACTGCGCCGGCGTCGACCGCGCCGTGCAGACGGTCGAGCGCGCGCTCGAGCTGCACGGCGCTCCCGTCTACGTGCGCAAGGAGATCGTCCACAACAAGCACGTGGTCGAGGAGCTCGCCAAGCGCGGCGCGATCTTCGTCGAGGAGGAGACCGAGGTGCCGGAGGGGGAGATGGTCGTCTTCTCGGCTCACGGCGTCGCCCCTGCCGTGCACGAGAACGCCGCCGCCCGCGGCCTGCGCACGATCGACGCGACCTGTCCCCTGGTCACCAAGGTCCACGTCCAGGCGCGCCGCTTCGCCGCCCAGGGCTACGCGATCGTGATGATCGGCCACCAGGGGCACGAGGAGGTCGAAGGGACGACCGGAGAGGCCCCGGACAGCATCGTCCTGGTGCAAACCGTCGAGGAGGTGGCGAGCCTGGAGGTCCCCGATCCCGAGCGCGTCGCCTTCATCACCCAGACCACGCTCTCCGTCGACGAGACGGCGGAGATCATCGCCGCCCTGCGCGCGAAGTTCCCGGCGATCGTCAGCTCGAAGTCCGACGACATCTGTTACGCGACCACCAACCGCCAGATCGCGGTCAAGCAGCTCGCCAGCGAATGCGAGCTGGTGCTGGTGATCGGCTCGACCAACTCCTCCAACTCCAACCGCCTGGTCGAGGTGGCGCGCGAGCACGGCGCCGCCTCGCACCTGATCGACAACCACACCCAGGTGCGGGAGGAATGGCTGGAGGGAGTCGAGACGGTCGGCATCACCTCCGGCGCCAGCGCCCCCGAGGAGCTGGTCGAGCGCCTGGTCGAGTTCTTCCGCGAGCGCGGCGCCGAGGACGTCTCGGAGCTGCGGACCGTCCACGAGGACGTCCGCTTCATGCTGCCGAAGGAGATCCGCGAGCAGCTCGCCGCCCGCGCCGCTCAGCCGTAGGGCGCGTAGCGGTTGTGCAGCATCAGGTCGTTGCCGTCGGGGTCGGTGAAGAGGGCCATGTGGCAGACCCCGGTGTCGAAGGTCTCGCCGGCGAACTCGACCCCCTTCGCCTCCAGCTCCGCCCGGGCCGCGGCGACGTCCTCGACGTGGAAGCCGGGAGGGGCGTTCTTCTGCGGCGTGAACTCCATCCCCATCTTCGCCGGCTCCCAGATGCCGAAGCAGGTGTCGCCCGCCCAGAACTCGTACTGGCCGTGCTCGTCCGGCCGCAGGCCGAGGGTCTCGACGTAGAAGGCCCGCGAGCGCTCGGCGTCGGTCGACGGCACGCCGATGAAGTCGGTCTTGGTGATCATCGTGTCCTCCTTGGGTCGTGGCCGTTTCAGGGGCGCCGCGGCTCAGGGCACGCCGGCGGCGAAGCTGAGAGACCAGATTCGCAGACCGGGGGCGGGGCGGAGGACGAGGTTGTGCGCCTCATGCCGGGGATGCTCGGCGAGCAGGCACAAGCCGGGTGAGCCCGCTGCGCTCGTTCCCAGGCTTCTGGCCCCTATAGGGGCCAGAATGCTGGAAGCGCTGGGAGCGGGGGGTTGCCACTCGCCGTCGATCTCCACCCCGAGCGCGCCCTCGCCCTCGACCGTCGCGAAGGCTCCCCCCGCCTGGTAGTCGAGGGCGAGCACCTCGCCGTCCTCGCCGGCGACCCAGGGTCGCTCCCAGGAGCCGCCGGGGAAGACCTCCGGGGTGGGGGCGATCACCCTCGCCCCGGGCTCGTCGCTGGGCCGGAGCGCCGCCATCGGCTCGGGCAGCTCGCGCAGCGCGTCGAGCTCCCGCAGCTCCGCCTGGATCGCTTCCTCGGTGGCGCGGTATTCGCCCTCGCCGAAGTGGAACCAGGAGAGCGCTCCCCCGAGGCTCCAGAGGAAAAGGCTGGGCCAGCCCTCGCAGCCGTAGGCGTCCCAGAGCCGCCGCTCGGCGTCGATCGCGACCGGGAAATCGACGCCGAGCGCGCCCAGCCCCGCCTCGACCGCGGCGGGGTCGGCGCCGAAGGGGAAGCGCGGCGCCTGCACGCCGATCACGCTCAGGCCCATCTCGCCGTAGCGGCGCGACCACTCGCACACGTAGGGGAGCGTGCGCACGCTGTTGAGCTGGGAGAAGTCGATGAAGTGGACGAGCACCGGTCCGGCCGCGGTCAACATCGGCATCGAGCGCGGCTCCTCTCCCACCCAGGAGAGGCCCTCGGGCAGGTCGGGGGCGGCGATGTTGTCCCGTCCGGGGCGCACCGGGGGACGGTATCCTGCTTAGGCGTGACCGAGCTTGGCGCCTTTCTGTTGCCCCTTGTACCGCTGCTGGTACTGCTCCTCTTCCTGCTGCTCGGCCGCTATCCCGGGTGCGAGGCGATCGTCCGCCTCGGCGACCGGCTCGCCGCCGCCGCGGCGCTGCCTTCCAGGGAGGGACGTTCGGCGCGCCTGCCGTTGCGTCCTCGCTCCTTCGCCCCCGGGGGCGGTCTCCTGATCGCGTTCGGGCATGCCCAGCGACCGCCCCCGCTCGCCCCCGCTTAACCAGACCCAGCAGTTCCGTGGTTCCTTTGTCCCCACACGGGCGACAAAGGAACCACGGAACGTGATCCAGCGAGTTCCGCGGTTCCTTATGCACCTCACGGGTGACAAAGGAACCACGGAACGGTGAGCGCGCCGTCCGGCGCGAGCGAAGGGAGCGAGCATGAACACGAGGAACGCAATCGTCGGCGTCGCCCTGATGGCGGTGGCCGTGGTTTTGCTGATCGTCCTCAGCAGCGGCGGCAGCGACGAAAGCGGCAAGTCCGACGCCGGCAAGGTGCCGACGATCGTCGTTGACAAGGCAGGACACCCGGTCGGGGGGATCCGGGAACTGGTCTACCGCAAGGGCGACCGGATCCACTTCAGGGTCGAGGTCCCGTTCGAAGAAGAGGTCCACCTTCACGGCTACGACGTGATGAAGGAGGTGCCGAAGGGCGGCGGCACCGTCACCTATGACCTGCCGGCCGAAATCGAAGGCGTCTTCGAGGCCGAGCTGGAGGGTCACAAGGAGCAGATCGTCGAACTGAAGGTCGAACCGTGAGCTGGCTGCCGTTCGCCCACGCTCTGCTCGCCCGGCAGGACCTGCCGATCCCCGCCTGGCTGTTCGCCTGGGGGGCCTCGATCGTCCTCATCGTCTCCTTCTTCGCGCTCTCGGTCGCCTGGCGACAGCCGCGCTTCGAGGAGGAGAACTGGCGCCCGTTCGGGGCGCGGCTCTCCGCCGTGGTGGTCGGCTGGCCGGCCCAGGTCCTCTGCGGCCTGGTCGGCGTCTTCCTCTTCGGCGTCGCGATCTACGCCGGCTTGCACGGCACCGCGGCGCCGGACAGGAACTTCGCCCTCACCTTCCTCTTCGTCACCGCCTGGCTCGGCTTCCCGGTCTTCTCGGCGCTGCTCGGGGATGTCTTCCGGCCGTTCAACCCGTGGCGCGCGGCGGGGCGCGCCGCGGGCGCCGGCTTCCGCGTCGTAGCCGGGCAGGCGCCCGCCCACCTCTCCTACCCCGAGGCGCTGGGCCGCTGGCCCGCCGCCGTCGGCCTGCTCGCCTTCGTCTGGCTGGAGGTCGTCTACGGCGCCAGCGGTGGCGTCGCGGTCGGGCTCTCCCCGCACCCCGCCGCGGTCGCCGCCCTCATCTACAGCGGCTACACGCTGGCGATGATGGCCCTGTTCGGGGTCGAGAAGTGGTGCCAGCGCGGCGAGACCTTCTCTGTCTACTTCGGCATGTTCTCCCAGCTCGGCTGGTTCGGCGTCCGGGAGGGCCGGCTGGGGAGGCGGCGCCCGTTCTCCGCCGCGACCCGCTGGGCGACGGTGCCCGGCTCGGTCGCCGTGGTGATCGCCTCGATCGCCTCGACCAGCTTCGACGGGGCCCAGGACGGCGCCTTCAAGTCGGCGATCGAAAGCACCTTCGAATGGCTCGCCGAACGCGGCGCCAGCCTCACCACCTCGCTGCGCCTCACCGACACGATCTTCATGCTCCTCACCTTCGCCGGAGTCGGCCTGGTCTACCTGCTCGGGGTGCGCGGGATGCGGAGCGTGCACGGCGCTCCGGCGCTGGCGAAGCTGCGGCTCGGCTTCGCGCACACGCTGATCCCGATCGCGCTCGCCTACCTGGTCGCGCACTACTTCAGCCTCTTCGTCTTCCAGGAGCAGGCGCAGTTCACCTACCTGCTCTCCGACCCGCTCGGCACCGCCCACACCGATCTCTTCGGCACGGCGTCCGGGGGAATCGACTTCACCATCCTCAGCTCGAACGCGATCTGGTACGTCCAGGTCGCCGCCCTGGTCACCGGGCACGTCCTCGGGCTGACCCTCGCCCACGACCGCGCCCTCGTCTACTGGCGCGACTACCGCGACGCCTCGCGCTCCCAGTACTGGATGCTGGCGGTGATGGTCGCCTTCACCTGCTTCGGCCTCTACCTGCTCTCGGTGGCGAACAGGTGAGGGGTTGGGAGAAGGTCTGGGAAGAGGCTGGGAGACGACCGGCGAAGCGGCCTAGAGGATCTCGGAAAGGCGGCGCTCCAGCGCCGCCGAGATCTCGTCCCGCACCGGTCCCGCCGCCAGCCTTTCGACCAGCGACTCGAGGAAGCCTTCGACGATCAGCGACTTCGCCGTCGCCGTGTCGATCCCGCGCGAGGTGAGGTAGAAGAGCTGCTCCTTGTCGATCTGGGCGACCGCCGCCGCGTGGGTGCAGCGGACGTCGTCGGCTTCGATCTCCAGGCCGGGGATCGCGTCGGCGTGGGCCTCGGTCGAGAGCAGGAGGTTGCGGCTCTCCTGGAAGGCGTCGGTCTGCTGGGCGCCGGGGTCGACGCGGATCATCCCGCGCCAGACCGCGGTCGCGCCCGCCGCCAGCACGCCGCGGAAGGCGAGGTCGGAGTTGGTGTTCGGGGCCGCGTGCTCCTGCGTCGTGTCGTAGTCGAGGTGCTGCCCGGCGCCGCCCGCGTAGCCGCCCGTCACCCGCGCTTCGGACCCCGGGCCGGCGAGGTTCGTCTCCATCCGCACCTTGCCCCGGGCCGAGCCGAAGCCGAGCGCCGCCCAGTCGAGGCGGCCGTCGCGCTCGACCCGGGCGCGCTGGGTGGCGAAGATCCAGGCCCGCTCGGAGATGTCCTGGGTGTTTACGTAGCGCAGGGTCGCGTCCTCGCCGACATACAGCTCGACCACCGAGTTGAGCAGCGCGTCGATCTCGTCGCTGGGCGAGGACCAGTGCTCCCAGACCTCCGCCTCGGCTCCCTCCTCGAGCACGACGAGGGTGCGCCAGGCGAGCGCGGTCCCGGCCGTGTCCAGGGGCACCTCGACCCGGATCGGCTGCTCTACCCGCACGCCGGCCGGGACGTGGACGAGCACCCCGTCGCTCCACGCGGCATCGTTGCGGGCGACGAACGGGTCGTCGGCCGGCGCCAGGGCGCCGAGCCGCCCTTCGACCAGCTCGGGATGGGACTCGGCGGCCTCGGCGAGCGAGACGACCGTCGCGCCCTCGGCGCCCTCGACCGACGGGCTGGCCGAGCCCGCCTCGTACGAATCGAGGTCGAGCCGCGAGAGGTCGGTGAATTCCCACCCCTTCGCCTTCTGGTCGGGAAGGGGCGGGAGGGTGGCGACCTCAGCCAATGCTTCCCTCCATCTGCAGCTCGATCAGCCGGTTGAGCTCGACCGCGTACTCCATCGGCAGCTCCTTGGTGACCGGCTCGATGAAGCCGTTGACGATCATCTTCGAGGCCTCCTCCTCGTCGAGCCCACGGCTCTGCAGGTAGAAGAGCTGCTCGTCGCCGATCTTCGAGACGGTGGCCTCGTGGCCGACGTCGGCGTCGTTCTCGTCGATGCGAATCGTCGGGTAGGTGTCGGAGCGCGAGTCCTCGTCGAGCAGCAGCGCGTCGCAGACCACCTTGGAGCGGCTTTCGGTCGCCCCGTCCGCCACCTCGAGCAGGCCGCGGTAGGTCGCCCGGCCGCCGTCCTTGGAGATCGACTTGGAGAAGATCGAGGAGGAGGTGCGCGGGGCGGCGTGGATGATCTTGCCGCCGGCGTCCTGGTGCTGGCCGTCGCCGGCGAAGGCGATCGAGAGGATCTCGCCGTGGGCCTCGGGGCCGAGCAGGTAGATCGACGGGTACTTCATCGTCAGCTTCGAGCCGAGGTTGCAGTCGACCCACTCCATCGTCGCCTTCTCCTGTGCGACCGCGCGCTTGGTGACCAGGTTGAAGACGTTCTGCGACCAGTTCTGCACGGTCGTGTAGCGCACCCGCGAGCTCGGCTTGGCCATGATCTCGACCACCGCGGAGTGCAGCGAGTCGCTGGAGTAGACCGGCGCCGTGCAGCCCTCGATGTAGTGGACGTCGGCGCCCTCCTCGGCGATGATCAGCGTCCGCTCGAACTGGCCCATGTTCTCGGTGTTGATCCGGAAGTAGGCCTGCAGCGGCATCTCCACCTTGACCCCGGCCGGCACGTAGACGAAGGAGCCGCCCGACCAGACGGCCGAGTTCAGCGCCGCCAGCTTGTTGTCGTTGGGGGGGATGATCGTCGCCCAGTACTCGCGCACCAGGTCCTCGTGCTCGCGCAGCGCCGTGTCCATGTCGGTGAAGATCACGCCCTGGGCCTCGAGCTTCTCGTTGACCTGGTGGTAGACGACCTCGGACTCGTACTGGGCTCCGACCCCGGCGAGGAATTTGCGCTCCGCCTCGGGGATCCCGAGCCGGTCGAAGGTGTTCTTGATGTCCTCCGGGACCTCGCTCCAGTCGCGGCTGTTCTTCTCCGAGGCGCGGACGAAGTAGTGGATGTCTTCGAAGTCGATCTGGCCGAGGTTGCCGCCCCAGGTCGGGGTCGGGCGGCTTTCGAAGTGCTCGAGCGCCTTGAGCCGGAAGTCGCGCATCCACTGCGGCTCGTCCTTGTAGGCGGAGATCGATTCGACCACTTCGCGCGAGAGCCCCTTCGGAGCCTTGTAGGCGTACCCGGACTCGGGGTCGTGGAAGCCGAACTTCTCCTTGTAGTCGGCGTTGATGCCGGCCAGCTCTCTCTTCTCTGCGACTGCCTCGGGCGTTGCCATGCCTAATCGACCTCCAGGGTGATGGTGTCGTCCACGATGGCCACCGGGAACGTTTGCACCGGAGCGAAAGCTGGGAGGGTCTTCGGCCTGCCGGTGCTCAGGTCGAAGAGGGAGCCGTGGCGGGGGCACTCGACGGTGCAGGCGGCCGGGTCGAACTGGCCCTCGGCCAGCGGCCCGTCGTCGTGGGAGCAGCGGTCCTCGATCGCGTGCAGCGTCCCCTCGCAGTTGAACACGCCGATCTTGCGGCCCTCGTGCTCGACCAGGCGCATCGCGCCCTCCGGCAGCTCGGCCGCGGCGCATACCGCGAGTCTCTGTCTAGTGCTGTCCGTCACGTTATTCCTAGTTCCTCGGTCGGATTTTAGCGACGTGCAAGGATCGCAGACCACGGCCTTCGACGATTGGAGATCGAGATGAGCGAGCGCACGAGTTACGAGCCGGGCATCCCGTGCTGGGTCGATCTGGGGACTCCCGACATCGAGGCGGCGGCCGCATTCTACGGCGGCCTCTTCGGCTGGAGCGTCGAGGAGGGCGAGAATCCCGAGCAGACCGGCGGCTACCGCCTCGCGACCCTGCGCGGGAAGCCGGTCGCGGGCGTGATGCCGCTGATGCAGGAGGGACAGCCGCCCGCCTGGACCAACTACGTGTCGGTGGCCGACGCCGACGCGACCGTGGACAAGGCCCGCGAGGCGGGCGCCGCCGTGCTGGCCGAGCCGATGGACGTGATGGACCTCGGCCGGATGGCGGTCTTCGCCGACCCGAGCGGGGCCGTGCTGGGGATCTGGCAGCCGGGCGCCTTCGTCGGCGCCGGAATCGTCAACGAGGCGAACGCGCTGGTCTGGAACGAGCTCAACACCCGGGACCTCGCCGGGGCGAAGGAGTTCTACGGCGCCGTCTTCGGCTGGGACTTCGAGGAGAGGCAGTTCGAGGGCGGCCCCTACACCAGCATCAAAGCGGGGGAGGACACCGCCGGCGGCATCCTCGATATGACCGGCCGCGTCCCCGACGAGGTCCCGAGCCACTGGCTTCCCTACTTCGCGGTCGACGACGCCGACGCCTCGCTCGCGAAGGCGAACGGAGCCGAGGTCGTCTTCGGCCCGGAGGACATGAGCGAAGTCGGGCGCATCGCCGTGCTCAAAGACCCCTTCGGCGCCGTCTTCGCGCTGATCCAGCCCGACCCGGCGATGGGCACCGGCAGCTAGGGCGACGCTCAGAGCGGCAGGTCGGCGGCCGCTTCCGCGGGGTCGCCGGTCTCGCCCTCGTCCTCCCAGTCGGCGGGCTGGCCGAGGGAGGCGCTCTTGACCACCTTGAGGCCGAGCATCGCGCACTTCATCCGGGTCGCCGAGATCTCGATCCCGAGCAGGTCGAGGACGAAGCCTTTGGGCAGCCGCAGCAGCTCCTGGCGAGATTTCCCGGCCAGCTCGTCGGTCAGCAGCGAGGTCGCCGCGGTCGAGATCGCGCAGCCCTTGCCCTCGAAGGCGATCTCGGCCACCCGGTCGTCCTCGTCGAGGCGGATCGTCACGTGCTGCTCGTCGCCGCAGAAAGGGTTGGTGTCCTCGAACTCGAGGTCGGGATGGTCGAGGTGGCCGAAGTTGTGCGGCCGCTTGTAGTGCTCGAGGATCTGGTCGCGGTAGAGCTCGTCCATGCTTCGAGGCTAGCGCAGCCGCCCCCTGATGCATTGACCACACCCTGGTGTGGAAAAGGCATCAGCTAAGGGATTAGAGTGATCGGGCAACTTCGATCAGGGAGGTCGTATGTCGGTGCGCACCCGTGCTGTTTTCGCCGTTCTCGCAATCGCCGTGGGGGCGCTGCTTCCCGCGGCAATCGCCTCGGGAGCGGGCGGCTCGACCAAGGTAATCGTCAGCCTGAAGCTGCCGGCGTTCCATGGGACGCTGAAGTCGTCGCGCCGCGCCTGTCTCGGCAGCCGCAAGATGACGCTCTACCGCCAGAAGTCGGGCCCGGACAAGAAGCTGGGGACCGACAAGAGCGAGGACAAGGGCGGCTGGTCGATCGTGATCGGCCGCAAGCACGTCCGGGCTGGCTCCTACTACGTCACCGCGGCCGCCCGCGGCAAGTGCAAGAGGGCGAAATCGAAAGTGATCCCGGTCGCCTGATCTGATCTGGCGAGTTGTCCTGCCTATGGGGAGGACAACTCGCCAAACGGCAGCGAGCCTGCCCGGTCAGCTGAGGCCGAACACGCGGCGCGCGTCTTCGAGGCCGGCGAGGAGGCGGTCGATCTCCTCCTCGGTCGTGTAGACGCCGAAGCTGGCGCGCGCCGTGGCGGCCACGCCGAGCCGGTCCATCAGCGGCTGGGCGCAGTGGTGGCCGGCGCGGACCGCCACCGCGTGGCGGTCGAGGATCTCGGAGACGTCGTGGGCGTGGATCCCCTCGAGCTCGAAGGAGACCGGGCCGAGCCGGCCGGGGCCGCGGGGCGGGCCGAAGACGCGCAGGCCCGGCACCTCGGCGAGGCGCTCGAGGGCGTAGTCGGCGATCCGCTCCTCGTGCTTGCGCACTGCGCCCATCCCGACCAGGTCGAGCCAGCGCAGCGCCGAGGCCATCCCGATCGCCTGTGCGATCGCCGGCGTTCCCGCCTCGAAGCGGGCGGGCGGGTCAGCGTAGGTCGTGCCCTCGCGAGTCACCTTGCGGATCATCGAGCCGCCGCCGAGGAAGGGCGGCATCTCGCGCAGCAGCTCGAGCCGCGTCCAGAGCGCCCCGATCCCGGTCGGGGCGTAGAGCTTGTGGCCGGTCAGCGCGTAGAAGTCGACTCCCAGCTCGGCCATGTCCAGCGGCAGCTTCGGCGCCGCCTGGGCGCCGTCGGCGAGGACCAGCGCCCCGGCCGCGTGGGCCAGGCGCGCGATCTCGGCGACCGGGTTCTCGGTCCCGAGCACGTTGGAGACGTGGGCGACGGCGAGCAGCTTCGGGCCTCGCTCCAGCAGCTCGGCGAGCGCGTCCATGTCGAGCATGCCGTCGTCGCCGACCGGGACCCAGTCGATCTCCGCCCCCACCCGCTCGGCCAGCTGCTGCCAGGGGACGATGTTGGAGTGGTGCTCCATCTCGGTGAGCAGGATGCGGTCGCCGGCGCCGACGCTGGCGTCGCCCCAGGCCCGCGCGACCAGGTTGATCGCCTCGGTCGCGTTGCGGACGAAGACGACCTCGCGGCGGTCGGCGGCGCCGATGTGGTCGGCGACGGTCGCCCGCGCGCCCTCGTAGGCGTCGGTCGCCTCGGCCGAGAGCGTGTGGGAGCCGCGGTGGACGTTGGAGTGGTGGCGGCGCTCGTAGCGGTCGACCGCCTGGATCGAGGCCAGCACCCGCTGGGCGCTGGCGCCGCTGTCGAGGTAGGCGACCGGCTGCCCGTGCACCTCGCGCTCCAGCGCCGGGAAGGCGGCGCGAACCTTCTCGATCGGGAACGCCGGGGCAGGGCTCTTCGCGGTCGCCGGCTCCATCGTCGGGAGGCTAGGCGGCGGCGCCCGCCTCCACCTCCTCGCGGATCCAGCCGTAGCCCTTCTCCTCGAGCGTCCCGACCAGCTCCGGCCCGCCTTCCTTGACGATCCGCCCCTCGAACATGACGTGGACGAAGTCCGGCTTCACCATGTGCAGGATCCGCTGGTAATGGGTGATGATGAGGACGCCCATGTCGGGGCCGGCGAACTTGTTGACCCCTTCGGCGACGGTGCGCAGCGCGTCGATGTCGAGTCCCGAGTCGGTCTCGTCGAGCACCGCGATCTCCGGCCGCAGCAGCGCCAGCTGCAGCAGCTCCATCCGCTTCTTCTCGCCGCCGGAGAAGCCGTCGTTGAGGTAGCGGCTGGAGAAGTCCTTGGGGATGCTGGCCAGCTCCATCGCCTCCTGGGCGACCTTGGCGAAGTCTTTGATCTTGATCTGCTCCTCGCCGCGTGCCTCGCGGTGGGCGTTGATGATCATCCGCAGGTACTTGCTGACCGAGACGCCGGGGATCGCGACCGGGTACTGGAAGGCCATGAAGAGGCCGGCCCGCGAGCGGGCCTCGGGGTCGGCCTCGGTGATCTCCTCGCCCTTGAAGACGATCGAGCCCTCGGTCACCTCCAGCGCCGGGTGGCCCATGATCGCGTTGGCGAGCGTCGACTTGCCGGAGCCGTTCGGCCCCATCAGCGCGTGCACCTTGCCCTTCTCGACGTCGAGGTCGAGGCCGCGGAGGATCTCCTTGTCCTCGGCCTTGACGTGCAGGTTGCGTATCTCCAGCTCTGCCAATTTCGCTCCGTTCCGGTTCTTTGGGGTGGGGTGGGGGGTCAGGCGGCGCTGCCGACGGCGTCGCGGCGGGCGCTCGGAGCCGAGAACTCGACCAGCTCGGCGAGCGTGGTCCCGGCGAGCGCCTTGGTGACGCCGCCCTGGACCCGCGTCCACAGCAGCTTGGTCGAGCAGGCCTGGTCGCCGTCGCTCTCGTGCGAGCAGAGGACCTTGCCTTCGGGCGCGTCGTGGAAGCACTCCATCGGGGCGATCTGCCCTTCCAGCGCCTCCACCACCTGGTCCATCGTGATCCGCTCGGCCGGCTTCGCCAGCCGGTAGCCGCCGTGGGCGCCGCGGGTCGAGGTGACGAGCCCCGCCTTGCGCAGCTTCGCGACCAGGTGCTCGAGGTAGGAGAGCGGCAGCCGCTCCGCTTCGGCGACGGTGCTGAGGGAGACCGGCGTCGAGCCGGGCTGGCGGCCCAGCTCGACCATCAGTCGCACTCCGTACTCGGCTTTGGTCGAGAACAGCATCAGGCTAAATCCTACTGAAGAGGTCGGTTATGGCTCGATCAGGCCGCGGCGGATCGCGTAGCGGACCAGCTCGACCCGGTCGCGCATGCCGAGCTTGCGCATCGCGTTGGCGCGGTGGTTCTCCACCGTCTTCTCGGAGAGGTGGAGAATCCCGGCGATCTGCTTCGTCGTATGCGCCTCGGCGACCAGCTTGACGATCTCCTCCTCGCGCGGCGTCAGCTCCTCCTCGCCGCTGGAGCCGCGCTCGAGCACGTCCTTGATCAGCGTCCGCTGCGCCGCGGGGGTGAGGAACGGCTCGCCGCGCTCGACCGCGCGGATCGCCGCCAGCAGGTCGGTGTCGGCCTGCGCCTTCAGCACGTAGCCGGAGGCGCCCGCCTTCAGCGCCTCGAACAGGTAGCGCTCGTCGTCGTGCATGGAGAGGATCAGCACCGCGACCTCGGGGGCCTGCCGCTTGATCTCCCTGGTCGCCTGCAGGCCGGTCAGCTTCGGCATCTTGACGTCGAGGATCGCCAGGTCGGGCCGCTCCCGGATCGCCAGCTCGCGCGCCTCGGCGCCGTCGGCCGCCTCCGCCACCACCTCGATGTCGGGCTGACGCTCCAGCAGCAGCCGCAGCCCGGAGCGGACGATCCCGTGGTCGTCGGCGATCAGGACCCTCATCGGGCCGATTCTCCCGGCACGGCCAGTCGCACCGTGGTGCCGTGGCCCGGCCGCGACTCGATCGTCAGCTCGCCGCCGACCAGGAGCGCGCGCTCGCGCATCCCGGCGATGCCGAGGCCGCCCTCGGCGTCGTCGAAGGCGAAGCCGCGGCCGTCGTCGGCGACCTCCAGCTCGACGCCGCCGTCCGGGCGGCGCCGCAGCCGTGCCCGGATCCGGCTCGCGTGGCTGTGGCGGGCGGCGTTGGCGAGCGCCTCCTGGGCGACCCGGTAGACGACCAGCTGGGCGTCGTCGCCGAGCTCGGAGAAGTCGCCCTCGGCCTCGAAGCTCGCGTCAACCTCGCCCCGTGCCGCGAGCTGCTCGACCTGACCCGCGGTCGCGGCTGCGAGGCCGAGGTCGTCGAGCGCGGTCGGCCGCAGCTGGCGGGCCAGCGAGAGCAGCTCCCGCATCGCCTGGTTGGCGAGCGCCTTGGTCTCGGCCAGCTCGGGCTCCAGCTCGGGTGGCGCCGCTTCGCGCGCCGCCTCGAGCCGCAGCAGCAGGCCGGTCAGCGACTGGTTGACCTCGTCGTGGAGGTCGCGGGCGACCCGCGCCCGCTCCTCCTCCTGGGCGGTCAGCGCCGCCGAGCCGGCCCGCCGGCGCTCGGCTTCCAGCCGCCGCACCATCCGCAGGAAGGCGAGCTCCAGCCGCTCGACCTCCTCGGTCTCGCCGACCCCGTCGATCGAGCGCGGCAGCAGCGGCCCGGGCCGGCTGAGGTCGACCTTCTCCATCTCCTCGATCAGGTCCTCGAGCGGCGCGAAGCGCCGCCGCAGGCGCAGCAGCGCCGTCGCGAGCGCCGCCACCGCCACCGCGAGCAGGACGATCGTCGCCACGGTCATTGCCCAAGCCTAGAAGCCGTGGGTGGTTCCCCGGGCGCTTTCGGGGGTTGTCACCTATGGCCAGATCGCGCCGCCGGCGCGATACTTGTCTGGCAAACCGACCGAGGAGAAGCGACTCGACGATGAAGACCACCAGGCAGTCCACCTTCGGCGCCACCCTGCGGACGACGATCCTGCTCGCCGGCCTCTCCGGCCTGCTGGTCGTGATCGGCGCCCTGATCGGCGGTCCCAGCACGGCGGCGCTCTTCCTCGGGATCGCCCTGCTGATCAACCTCGGCTCCTACTTCTTCAGCGACAAAATGGCGCTGGCGATGGCTCGCGCCAAGCCGATCGAGGAGTCCGAAGCGCCGCGGCTCTACCAGATCGTGCGGGAACTGACGACGCGCGCCGGACTGCCGATGCCGCGCCTGTACATGATCCCCCAGGACCAGCCGAACGCGTTCGCGACCGGCCGCAACCCCAAGCACTCCGCGGTCGCGGTCACCCGCGGCATCACCAAGCTGCTCTCCGAGGACGAGCTGCGGGGCGTGCTCGCCCACGAGCTGACGCACATCCGCAACCGCGACATCCTGATCCAGTCGGTCGCCTCGGCGATCGGCGCCGCGATCACCTACCTCGCTTACATGCTGCTCTGGTTCGGCGACGACGACGAGTCGCCGCTGGGCCTGGTCGCGTCGCTTGCCCTCGTCCTGCTGGCGCCGATCGCGGCGAGCATCATCCAGCTGGCGATCTCCCGCCAGCGCGAGTTCGCGGCCGACGCCGGCGGCGCCGAAATCTGCGGCAACCCGGAGTCCCTCGCCAGCGCGCTGCTGCGACTGGAGCAGGGCGCGGCGGACATGCCGATGCAGGTCAACCAGGCGGCCGAGCCCCTCTACATCGTCAAGCCCTTCTCCAGCAAGGGCATCGCGGGCCTCTTCTCCACCCACCCGCCGATCGAGGAGCGGGTCCGCCGCCTCCGCCAGATGCGCCCGAGCCTCGGCTAGCGCAGACAAAGAGATTCCAGACAAAACAACGCGCAGCGGCTATGCTGCGCGCCGCGCGTGTCAACGGGTCGTCCTCGCTATACTTTTTGAAGTAAAGCTGATCCGGATTTAGGAGATTTGGCGATGGCGACGGAGACGCAGACGGCGATCGAGGAGATCGAGCCGTTCGAGGCGGCGGAGGAGATCAAGGATGGCGATGTCGTCCTGATCGACACCCGCGAGCCGCACGAGTACCAGGAGGCTCACCTCGACGGGGGCAAGCTCGTGCCGCCGGGCCTGCTCGCCGGCGAGATCGAGGCCGCGGCGCCGGACAAATCCGCGCGCACGATCCTCTACTGCCGCTCCGGCAACCGCTCCGCCGTCGCCGCCGCGCAGATGCAGGGGATGGGCTACGAGAACGTCGCCTCGATGGCGGGCGGCATCCTCGCCTGGCAGGAGCAGGGGCTGCCGGTCCTCGCCGCGGAGGGGATGACCCCCGAGCAGCGCGACCGCTACTCGCGCCACACCCTGCTGCCCGAGGTCGGCGTCGACGGCCAGCTGAAGCTGCTCGACGCGAAGGTGCTGCTGCTCGGCGCCGGCGGGCTCGGCGCGCCGACCGCGCTCTACCTCGCCGCGGCCGGGATCGGCACGCTCGGACTGGTCGACGACGACGTGGTCGACGCCTCCAACCTGCAGCGGCAGGTGATCCACAACACAGAGCGCATCGGCGAGCCGAAGACCGCCTCGGCGCGCAAGACGATCGAGGCGCTCAACCCGGACGTCAACGTCGTCGAGCACCGGATGCGCCTCGACGCCTCCAACATCCTCGACGTGATCCGCGACTACGACGTGATCGTCGACGGCGCCGACAACTTCCCCACCCGCTACCTGCTGAACGACGCCTCGGTGCGGCTGCGCAAGCCGGTCGTCTCGGCCTCGATCCTCAGCTTCGACGGGCAGATCTCGACCTTCGTCCCCTACGAGGGCCCCTGCTACCGCTGCCTCTACCCGACGCCGCCGCCGGCCGAGCTGGCGCCGAGCTGCTCCGCCAACGGCGTGCTGGGCGTGATGGCGGGGACGATGGGCACCCTGCAGGCGAACGAGGTGATCAAGCTGGTGCTGGGGGTCGGCGAGCCGCTGATCGGGCGCCTGCTCCTCTACGAGGCACTCGGCACCCGCTTCACCGAGCTCAAGGTCCGCCGCGACCCCGACTGCCCGATCTGCGGCGAGGACGCGCCCGAGATCCCGGAGTCGGAGATGGGCCAGTTCCCCGACTACGAGCTCTTCTGCGCGGGCTAGGCCGCGGCCTAGGCTAGGATCATCGCCCGATGGCGACCGTGAGGATCCCCCCTGTGCTGCGGCCCAAGACGGGCGGCCAGCCCGAGGTCGAGGTTGGAGGCGCGACGGTGGGCGAGGTGCTGCGGTCGCTGACGTCCGAGTACCCCGACACGGGGGAGCAGCTGTTCGGCGAGGGCGGCGAGTTGAACCGCTACGTCAACGTCTACCTCAACGACGAGGACGTGCGCGTGCTCGGCGGCCTCGACACCGCGGTGGCCGACGGCGACACGGTCGTGATCCTGCCGGCGATGGCCGGCGGCTGAAAACCGTCCCCGCAGGCCCCGCACCGCCGCTATACTTTTTGAAGTAACGGGGCGGCCATGCTGCACGACGAGCTACTCAACAGACCCTGCGGGGGACGCTTCGGCGACATCGTCGAGTCGATCGGCAACACGCCGCTGGTCGAGCTTCCCCGCCTCTCCCCGAACCCGGCCGTCCGCATCTACGCCAAGCTCGAGGGCCGCAACCCGACCGGCTCGGTCAAGGACCGCGTCGCGAAATCGATGATCGAGGCGGCCGAGGCGGAAGGCGCGATCGAGCCGGGGCAGACGATCCTCGAGCCGACCTCGGGCAACACCGGCATCTCACTGGCGATGATCTGCCGGCGCAAGGGCTACCCGCTGAAGGTGGTGATGCCGGACAACGTCACCGAGGAGCGGACGCAGCTGCTGCGGATGTACGGGGCGGAGATCGTCTACTCCGAGGGCGCCAAGGGGTCCAACGGGGCGGTCGAGCTGGCGCTGGAGATGGCCGGGGACCCGAGCTACTACATGCCGTACCAGTACGGCAACGAGGCCAACCCGCTCGCCCACTACAACGGCACCGCGGTCGAGATCCTCGACGAGCTCGACGAGGTGACCGCCTTCGTCGGCGGGCTCGGCACCGGCGGGACCCTGATGGGCAACGGCCGCCGCCTCAAGGAGGAGAACCCGGAGACGCTGATCGTCGCCGCCGAGCCGATGCAGGGCGAGCTGGTCGACGGGCTGCGCTCGCTCGACGACGGCTTCATCCCGCCGATCATCGACATCGGCCTGCTCGATCGCAAGATCATGGTCTCCAACCGCGACGCGATCGTCTGGACGCGCAAGCTGCTCGAGGAGGAGGGCGTCTTCGCCGGCGTATCCGCCGGCGCGATCGCACGTATCGCCGCCCGCATCGCGGGCGAGCTGGACGGCGGCAACGTCGTCTTCCTGATCCCCGACGACGGCTGGAAGTACCTCTCCTCCGGCGTCTACACGAAGCCGATCGAGGAGATCGAAAACCTGGATTCCACCGTCTGGTGGTAGCCGGTCACAGCGACCTCGCGGCGATGCGGATCTCCCAGAGCCTGATCGACGAGATGGTCGCGCACGCGCGCGAGGTCCTGCCCGACGAGTGCTGCGGCATGATCGGCGGGAGGGACGGCGAGGCGATCGAGGTGGTGCGGGTGGAGAACGCCGCGGCCAGCCCGCTGCGCTACGAAATGGACCCGCAGGAGCAGTACGACGCGCTGAAGTCGATCGAGGAAGACGGAGGCGATCTGCTGGCGATCTACCACTCCCACACCAAGAGCGCCGCCTATCCCTCGCAGACCGATGTGAACCAGGCGGTCGCCTGGCCCGAACAGGTCTATGTGATCGTCTCGCTCGCCGACCCCGGCAACCCCGACGTCAAGGCATACTGGCTGAAGGATCTGAAGATCGCCGATGCCGACCTCGACGTCACATAGAGCGAGCCGCGATCCCCGCCGGGGCGCCCCCGGGGGCGGCTGGGACGACTCGCAAGGCGGCGGCGGCGAGGGAGGCGGCGGCGGAGGCGGCGGCGAGGGGCCGCTGGTCAAGGTCGCGTTCGCCCGCAACCAGCCCGAAGCTGAACTGATCCAGGGGCTGCTGCGGGAGTCGGGGATCCCGAGCGTGCTGAAGCGCGCCCGCGGCTTCGACGCGCCCGAGTTCCTCGCCGCGGGGCCGCACGAGGTCTACGTCGGCTCGAGCGTCGCCGAGGACGCGCGCAGGGTGCTGGCCGAAACGATCGTCGAGGACGAGGCCGCGGGCGCGGCCGATCCGGAAGCGCAGGGCCCGCTCGCGGGCGGCGCCGCCGTGACCTCGCCGGTACGCCTCGCCCTCTGGGTGGGAGGGATCGCCCTCGCCGGGATCGCGCTGATCTGGATCCTCTACCAGCTCAGCTGACGCCGGCCGGGCGGACCATCGCGCGGAGGTGGTCGCGCCAGGCGTCCTCGATCTCGCGGATGCGGGCGTCGAAGGCGTCTTCGAGGGTCGGCGCGGCGCCGCCGGGCAGCAGGTTGGCGACGAGGCGCTCGCAGGCCTCGGGGCCGCGCTCGTTCTCGAGCAGGTCGAAGATCGTGCCGCCGAGGATCACCGCGTCGCGGCGAGAGGGCGGGAAGGAGGGGCGGGCGCTCTCGCGCAGCCGCCGGATCACCGCCGCCCGGTAGAGGCCGACCTGGCGGGCGAAGTACTGGGCGCCGCCTTCGACCAGCCAGGCCCAGCGCAGGTAGCGGGCGAAGCGGCGCGGCGTCCAGGAGGGGGGAAGGGCGGCGTTGTTGGAGGCGATCACGAGTTGGGCATAGAGGCGCTCGGCGGTGCCGCGCAGCGCCTCGCGCGAATCTTCGCCGGCGGCGCGGCGCTCCATGTGGGGGTCGTTGAGCACGTGCAGCTCGGTCGCCATCGCCCAGCCGGCCATGTAGCGGCGTCCGGCCGGGGCGGCCGACCAGCGGGCCGCGGGAAGGAACGGGTGGGCGAGGGACAGCCAGGCCGGGTTGGTGTGGACGACGACCGTGACCTCGCCGGGCGCCAGCTCGAAGCGGTCTTCGAGCCGCAGCCGCAGGTCCTCCATGCGGTCGAGGGTGCGCTCGGCGAACGCGGCGTCGCCGGTGTCGTGCCTCGCGGTGAAGCTCAGCGACTCCGTCTCGACCCACGACATGAAATCGAGATTACTGATCGCGACGGCATGAGGTCTGAGGCCGTCTGACCAAGCAGATCAAGGACGCAGGGAGCGCCGCGTGCTCTGCACGCAAGCGACTGAGGACGCCGATATGCGCCGGTCAGCCGGCCTCAGACGAGTGCCGGCTCGGCGTCGCCGCAGAGAGAGCGAATCTCCTGCCGGGCGCGGTCGAACTCTTCGTCCGCCATCACCGGCGTGCCCTCGAAGGGAAGTTCGCGGTCGATTTCGACCCAGGAGTGGCAGCCGTGGTACTCGTCGCGGACGCGGACCGTGACCGGCCGCGGGATGCGGTGGACCCGCAGCAGCAGGATGTGGAGCGGGTGGCGGCGCTTCCAGTTGAGTCGCTTCTCGGCGTAGTCGGGCGTCCAGACGTAGTAGGGGGAGAGGCCGTCGAGGATGCGCCGGTCGTTGATCGTGACGTGGTCGGTGACCTCGGCCCAGGCGCGCAGCCGGACCCGGTCGGGCTGGGGGATGCCGCCGTCCTGGAGCAGCGCCTTCGGCGGCGGCTCCTCGTCGGGCCAGACACCCTCCTCGAGCGCGCGGCTCAGCTCCGGGTGGTGGGACTCGCGCACCAGGTCGTTGCGCTGGTGGTCGAAGGTCGGGTAGAGGAAGAAGCGCTCGTGCTCGAGCTCGAAGTGCTTGTTCTCCTCGCGGATCCCCCCCTTGCGAAGGGTCAGCAGCTGCTCACCCTCAGCGAGGGCGCGGACCGTTACTGCCCATTCCTTAAGCGCGATTGGCATGTGAAATTCAGCTACCTGCGAAGATGGTGATTCGAGGGCCGGGCCGCTCTGTAGGCCGCGAAAGGCCGTTCCGCCTGCCCGGAAACGCGCATTTTAGACCAGCGCGGCCGATTCGCAAAATTAAAAGTCGTTAAACCCTCCACCTCCCGGCGTTTCCACGCGCAGCCGGTCCCCGGGAGCCAGCGAGCCCGCCGACTTGCCTGCAATCGGCGCGCCGTTGAGCGTGTCGCGGCCGACCGCTCCGTCCTCTCCCCCGCGGCCGCGGGGGCGATGGCGGCGACGCTCGGCGATCAGGGTGTAGCTCATCGGCGCCAGCGCTTCGATCTCACGGGCGATGCCGTCACCGCCGTGTTTCTCACCCTCGCCGCCGCTGTCCGGGCGCAGCGACAGCTCCCGCACCCGCAGCGGGAACTCGGTCTCGAGCGCCTCCACCGGCGTGTTCAGCGTGTTCGACATCGCGACGTGGATCGCGCTCGGGCCGTCCGCGCCGGGGCAGGCGCCCTGGCCGCCGCCGAGCGTCTCGTAGTAGGTGAAGTCCGGGTTCGCCAGGGTGAGGTTGTTCATCGTCCCCTGTCCCTGCGCGGGGACCCGCAGCGCTCCGGCGAGGGCGGCGATGACCAGGTCGGCGACCCGGCTCGAGGTCTCGACGTTGCCGGCGGCGACCGCCGCCGGGTGGCGCGCGTTGAGCAGGCAGCCCTCGGGCGCGACCACCTCGATCGGGCGGTGGGCGCCGGCGGAGGGAGGCGCGTCCGGGTCGGTCAGCACCCTGACCGCGAAGAAGGCGGCCGACTTGGTCACCGAGAGGGGGCAGTTGAGGTTGCCTTCCACCTGGGGATCGGTGCCGCCGAAGTCGAGGCGGAGCCCGTCCCCCGCGACCGTCGCCTCGACCCGGAGGACGGCGTCCCGCTCCCTTCCCTCGCGGTCGTCCTCCAGCACGTCCTCGGCCTTGTAGGTCCCATCGGGCAGTTCGGCCAGGGCCGCTCTGGTGCGGCGCTCGGCGTAGGCGAGGATCTCCTCCATGCCGGCCCGGAGCTGCTCCAATCCGTGCCGCTCGGCGAGCTCCACAAGGCGCAGCTCGCCGACCCGGTTGGCCGCGCGCTGGGCGCGCAGGTCGGCGAGGCGCTGGCGCGGAGCGCGCATCCGCGAGGCGAGCCGCTCGAGCCCGGGGTCGTCGATCGCCGTCGGCGGGATCACGACGCCCTCCTCCTCGAGGCTGTGGGAGAAGGCCGGCATGCCGCCGGGGGTGGGCCCGCCGACGTCGGCATGGTGGGCGCGGCTGGCGGCGAAGCCGAGCAGGCCACCGGCTGCGAAGACCGGAGAGATCAGGGTGATGTCGGGCAGGTGGGTGCCGCCCCGGTAGGGGTCGTTGAGGATCCAGATCGTGCCGGGGCGCTGCTCCTCGCCGAGCACCGCGGCGACCGCGTCGGGCATCGAGCCGAGGTGGACGGGGATGTGCTCGGCCTGCATCACCAGCTCCCCGCGGGAGTCGAAGAGCGCGGTCGAGCAGTCGTGGCGCTCCTTGATGTTGGCCGAGTAGGCGGAGCGGATCAGCGTCGCGCCCATCTCCTCGCAGGCGGCGCGCATGCCGCCGATCATCACCTGCAGCGCGATCGGGTTCAGCCCACTCATTGCGTGGTTCCTTTGTCACCTGGGCGGTTACCAAGGAACCGCGCGACGATGGTGCCGTGGGGGTCGACGGTGGCGGTCCAGCCCGGCGGCAGGACCAGGGTCGCCTCGGGCAGCTCGAAGACGACGGGGCCCTCGGCCCGCAGCTCCGCCGCCGGCTCGCCGCGCAGCACCCGCGTCTCGATCCACTCCCCGCCGAAGCGGACCGGGCGGGATAGCTCGCTGAGGCGCCCGGGCGGGGCCGCCGCCGGGCGGGGCTCGGGGCCCGGCTCGACCATCGCCAGGCGGACGTCGACCAGGACGACCTCGCCCTCGGGATCGCGGTGGCCGTAGCGCTCCTCGTGGGCGCGCTCGAAGCCGGCGCGCAGCTCGGCCGGGTCGGGCGCGACCGGCCCGGGGACCGGGAGCTCGAAGGCCTGGCCGGCGTAGCGCATCTCGTAGACCACCTCGGGCCTCGCTTCGGGGAGGTCGGCTCCGACCGTGTCGATCAGCGCCTCGACCTCGGACGCGACCCGCCCGGCGCTCAGCTCGGCGCCGCTCAGCATCACCGTGCGGACGGTGTCGCGGCGGCGCTCGGAGGCGCAGAGGCCGAGCGCGGAGAGGACGCCGCTGGCGCGCGGGCAGAGGATGGCCGAGATCCCGAGCTCGGTGGCGATCGCGGCAGCGTGCATCGGCCCGGCGCCGCCGAACGGCATCAGGGCGAAGCGGCGCGGGTCGACCCCGCGCTCGACCGTGACCACGCGCAGCGCCCGGACCATCTCCTGGTTGGCGACGCGGACGATCCCCGCCGCCGCCTCCAGCGGGTCGAGCCCGAGCGAATCGCCGAGCCGCTCGACCGCGGCATGGGCGGCCTCGGCGTCGAGCGCGACCCCGCCGGCGAGCCGGGAGTCGGCGGCGAGGTTGCCGAGCAGCAGGTTGGCGTCGGTGACGGTCGGCTCGGCGCCGCCGCGCCCGTAGCAGGCCGGCCCGGGGTCGGCGCCGGCCGAGCGCGGTCCGACCCGAAGCGCGCCGCCCTGGTCGCGCCAGCCGATCGAGCCGCCGCCGGCGCCGACCGTGTGGACGTCGACCATCGGCAGCTGGATCGGGCGCCCGTCGACCTGCCGCGAGTCGGTCCGCCGCACCTCGCCGCCCTCGACCACGCAGACGTCGCAGGAGGTCCCGCCCATGTCGAAGCCGAGCGCGTCGCCATCGCCGCTGATCCGCGCCAGCAGGCCGGATCCGACCGCGCCGCCGGCCGGGCCGGAGAGGACGCTCCAGGCGCCAGCCCGGGCCGCCTCCTCCGCCGGGGCGACCCCGCCGGAGGACTGCATCACCAGCGGCCGCGGCAATCCCGCCTCGCCGGCGGCCGCGCCGAGCGCGCCGAGATAGCGGTCGAGCAGCGGGCTGAGGTAGGCGTCGATCGTCGTCGTCGAGCAGCGCTCGAACTCGCGGAAGCGCGGCAGCACCTGGTGCGAGGCGGAGACGTGCAGCTCGGGGAGGGCCCGTCGCAGGTGATCGGCGATCCGCCGCTCGTGGTCGGGATCGAGGTAGGAGAAGAGGAGGCAGACGGCGACCGATTCGGCGCCGCTCTCGCGCAGCAGCCCGGCGAGGCGCTCGGGCTCGCCGTCGGCCAGGGGCGAGACGACGCCGTCCGGGCCGACCCGCTCCTCGGCCTCGAAGCGCAGCTCGGGGTCGACCAGCGGCGCCGGCTTCGGGGCGCAGAGGCGGTACAGCTCCGGCCGGTCCTGGCGGCCGATCTCCAGCAGGTCGGCGAAGCCGCGGGTGGCGATCAGGGCCGTGCGCGCGCCGCGTTCCTCCAGCAGCGCGTTGGTGCCGACGGTCATCCCGTGCGCGAACAGCTCGACCTCGGCGGCCGAGGCCCCGGCGCGCTCCAGCACCTCGCGGACGGCCGCCATCACTCCCTCGGTCTCGGTCCCCGGGGTGCTCGGCACCTTCGCCGCGTGGACGGCGCCGTCGTCGAGGAGGACCGCGTCGGTGAAGGTCCCGCCGACGTCGACTCCCAGCAGCATGCGACGACGCTAACGAGTCTGCGAGCAGCGCGGCAGTCCTTTGTCCGGCATACCCTTACAAAAGACTGCCGCGCCGGGTCAGCGCCACTCCTCCCGGCGCAGCGCGCCGTCGGCGCCGAGGACGAAGTGGGCGCCGTCGAGGCCGGGGTCGAGGTCGGGGAAGTCGGCGCGCAGGTGGCCGCCGCGGGACTCCTCCCTGGCGAGCGCCGAGCGGGCGATCGCGCCCGCGAGCGGGTAGGGATCGCCGGCGAGCTCGGCAAGCTGATCAGCGCGGCGCAGCGGCCCGGCGAGGCGCCAGACCGCGTCCCGCGTCTCCTCGCTCGGCGGCTCGAACCGCCACTCGGGGAGGGGCGGCCGCTCGTCCGGGGCCTCCTCGGCGAGCGCGGCCCGCGCCGCGCGGGCGCCGAAGACGAAGCACTCGCTGAGCGAGTTCGAGGCGAGCCGGTTGGCGCCGTGCAGGCCCGTGCACGAGCACTCCCCGACCGCGTAGAGGCCGGGGAGGGAGGAGCGCCCGTCGAGGTCGACGGCGACGCCGCCCATCGTGTAGTGGGCGGCGGGGGCGACGGGCACCGGCTCGCGGGGATCGAGGCCGGCCTCGGCGAGCGAGGCGAAGACGTTGGGGAAGCGGGCGGGGTCGATCTCGCGCAGGTCGAGCTGCGCGTGGGGGACGCCGTCGGCCTCCATCCGGTCGAGGATCGCCGCGGTGACCGCGTCGCGCGGGGCGAGCTCGTCGGTGAAGCGCTCCCCGGAGGCGTCGAGCAGCTTCGCTCCCTCGCCGCGGACCGCCTCGGTGATCAGCAGGCCGTCGAAGCGCGTCCCCGGGCGGGCGAGCGCGGTCGGGTGGAACTGGCAGAACTCGAGGTCGGCGAGGTCGGCGCCCGCGGCCGCGGCGAAGACCGGGCCGGCGCCGATCGCGCCGCGCGGGTTGGTGGTCCGCCGCCAGAGCGCCGCCGCGCCGCCGGTGGCGAGCACGGTCGCGGCCGCGGCGATCGGCCCGCTGTCGGCGATCACCCCGTGGCAGCGCTCGCCGTCGCTCCAGAGGGCGGTCGCCGAGGTCCGCTCCATCACCTCGATCCGCTCCTCGGCGGCGACCCGGGCCGCCAGCTTCGAGGTGATCTCGTGCCCGGTCTGGCTGCCGCCGGCGTGGACGATCCGCCGGCTCGCGTGGCCTCCCTCGAGGCCGAGCGCGAGGCGCCCCTCGTGGTCGAGGTCGAAGGCGACGCCGTGCTCGATCAGGGCGCGGACGGCGGCCGGCGCCTCGTCGACCAGCACCCGCACCGCGGAGTGGCGGCAGAGGCCGCGGCCGGCGGCGATCGTGTCGGCGGCGTGGCGATCGGTCGAGTCGCCCGGCTCGAGCGCCGCCGCCAGCCCTCCCTGGGCCCAGAAGCTGGCGCTTTGGGAGAGCGGGGTGCGGGAGACGACGCAGACCCGGCCGCCCTGCTCGGCCGCCCGCAGCGCGGTCCAGAGGCCCGCCGCGCCGCCGCCGACGACGGCGACGTCGAACTCCGGCGCAGCCGCTATCGCTTCTCCGCCTCCCGGCGGATCGAATCGAGCTGCTCGCGCAGCCAGGCGGCGGCGCCTTCGCGGGAGCGCGCCCGATCGTCGGCGACCGCGCGCTCGGCCTCGGCGCCGCGGCGCTCGGCCTGCTCGACCCGCCGCTCCGCCGCCTCGGCCTGCGCCTCGATCTCGCCGAGGCGCTCCTCCGCCGCGGCGATCGCCTCGCGCCTGGCCTCGCGCTCGCGCTGCAGCTCTTCCTCGTGGGTCAGCCGCTGCTTCTCCAGCGCCTCCGAGCCCTGCGCCCGCTCCCGCTCGAGGTCGGCCTCCAGCGCCTCGATCTCGGCCGCGGCCCTGCGCTCCGCCTCGCTGGCGATCGCCGCCGCCTGGTCGAGCCGGCGCTCGGCCTCCTCGACCCGCGCCGCCAGGCTCTCGTCGCTGGGCCCGCTCGGTTCAGCGCTCATCCACGGTCAATCTATTACCGCGTCGCGGGCGATGTCGCGGTAGGCCTCGATCAGGCGCTCCGCCATCCGCAGGGCGGAGAGCGAGGCGGCTCGCGCGGCGCCCTCGACCCGCGGATCGGCGGCCTCGAGATGGGGGAGCGCGGCGGCGCGCCAGCGAGCGGGGTCGAACTCGGCGCAGAGGCATCCCTCGACCCCGCCGAGCGCGTAGGGCGCGACCCCGACCGGCGTCGAGAGGACCGGCACCCCGCAGGCGAGCGCCTCCACCGCCGCGAGCCCGAAGCCCTCGTAGTCGGAGGTGACGAGGACCGCGTTGGCGGCGTTGAGCCAGAGCGGCATCCGCTCCGGCTCGATCGATCCGCCGCTGAGCAGCTCGGCGCCGCAGGCCGCGGCGAGCTCGGCGGCGCGGTCGTGGCGCTTCTCGGGCCGGGCGGGGTTGGCGGGGAAGAAGAGGTAGCGGCCGTCGGGGTCGAGGCCGAGCTCGGCGCGGGCTTGGGAGCGGGGCATCGGGCCGAAGCGGCCGAGGTCGGGCCCGCAGGGGAGGACCGCCGAGCCGGGGACCCGGGGGAGGCCAGGTCGCCCGTCCTCAGGCGCGAAGAGGGCTCGCGAGACGGCGGCGACGAGGTCGACCCGCCAGGCGAGGCGGCGGGAGAGAGGGCCGACGACGCCGTGGCGGACGTCGGTGCCGTGGAAGGTGACGATCAGCGGCCGGGCGCCGGCGAGCAGCGCGCACCAGCCGGGCAGCCCGTAGTGGGCGTGGACGAGGTCGAAGCGCTCGCGGCGCAGCAGCGCCCGCAGCCGTCGCGTCGCCGGCAGGTACTCGCGGCTGCCGGGCGGGAAGCTGAACAGGTCGACCTCGATCCCGCTGCCGCGCACCTCGTCGATCTGGTCGCGCACCCAGCGCCCCCGCTGCGGCGCCGCGTCGTCGGGCTCGAAGTTGGTGACGACGAGGACGCGCACCCCGGTGAGGCTATCTACGTCCGCTGCCTTGCCACGACGACCCGGTGGACGGTGCGGCGGTCGCCGGCGGGGTCGACCACGACCGCCGTCAGGGCGAGCGAAAGCCTGTGCGTGCGGGCAAGGGCGCCCTGCAGCGATTTCGGCAGCCGCAGCCTGACGACGGCCCGACCGTGGGCGGCGACGGCGAACGCCCTGACGGGGAGCTTGACCGCCCGCGGGCGACCGGCGCCGGTTCGCGCCGCCGACCGGGCGGAGAGGGCGCCCCTGACGGAGAACGGGTTGGCGTTCGTGACCCTGACCGAAACCGTCCCCCTGCCGGAGCGACGGGCCGGCGAGAGGGCAAGCGCCACCCCGGTGCTCCTGCCGAAGGAGCGTTGCCGAACCGGCGGGCGGGAGCGGACGAAGTAGCGGGAGGACGCCCTCGCGCTCGCGCCGGCGCGGTTCTCGGCCGTGGCCACGCAGCGGTATTCGCCCCCCGCCGAGTCCGCGATGCTCAGCGTGCCCGCCGTCGCTCCGGGGATCCCCTTCCCGTCGAGGGTCCACCGGAACCCGACGCGACTGGGCGCTTCCAGCGAGGTGTCGAGGAATTCGGACGCCCATTCCGCCGGCGCGCAGTTGAGGACCGGGCCTGCCGATTCGGAGCCGCTGATCGTGGGAGGCTTCAACGCCCTGGGCGTGAGGAGCAAGGCCGGGAACATCGGCCCGCCGATCGAGGCGGCGCCGAGGTTCAGGTCGCCGCTCTGTCCGTCGAAGTCGACGAAGGAGACCGATTTCTCGTTGACCCAGTAGACCCGTTCGCCCAGCCCGTCGACCGCGATCCCGCGGGGAGATTCCACCGTGGCGCCGCCGGTGAAGAGGAACCCGCCCCGTCCGCTTCCGTCGAGGTTCGCGAAGCCGATCGATTCGTCGCCGAGGTTGGTCCAGAAGACGCGGCCGTCGAGGGGGTCCACCGCGATTCCGAATGGCTGGTCGACCGGCGCTTCCCCGACCGGCAGCGCGCCGCCGCCGGAGCCGTCCAGGCTCGCGTAGGAGATCGTGTTGGCGAGGCGGTTCGTCCAGTAGATCCGCTTCCCGACCGGGTCGATCGAGACGCCGGCCGGCCTGTCGATCAGCGCGCTCCCGATCGCGAGGTTGCCGCCGCCCGAGCCGTCGAGGTTCGCGTAGGAGATCGTGCTGGGGCTGCTGTTGGCCCAGTAGATCCGCCGGCCGCGCGGGTCGATCGCGACCCCCTGAGGGCTCGAGACCGTCGCGGCGCCGGTCGGCAGGTTGCCGCCTTCGGAGCCGTCGAGGTTCGCGTAGGAGATCGCGTTGCCGACCTGGTTGGCCCAGTAGATCCTGCCGGTGGGGTGGTCGATCGCCACCCCGTTCGGCTCGCCGATCTTCGCTTCCCGGTCGATCTTCAGCGTCTCCCCGCCGGAGCCGTCGAGGTCTGCGAAGGAAACCGTGGCGGTGCTGAAGTTGGGCCAGTAGACCCTCTCCGCGCCGCTCGCCGGCGAGGCGAAGAGCGAGAGGCCGACGAGCATCGCCACGGGAAGGGCGAGTGGCCGTGCCCGCGCCAGCCGGTTCCTCCTCGCTCGCATCCAGTCTCCTCTCCCCATCGCTCGGTCTCCCGCCGTTACGAGCTCGACGTCCTGGCGGTTCAACCCAAAGCGGTCATCTGGCCGGATTTACGTTTCAGCGGCCGCAACGGTCGGGAGACCACTCAGGCCTATTTGAACTCCGGGCGGACACAGGCCGTAAACAGCGGCATGAGCGCGCACCCCAGGACGATCGCGCTGGCCGCCTTCCTCGCTCTCGCCGGCATCGCCGCTTTCGCCGCCGCGGGGCGGGGCGGGGACAAGCCGGCGCAGCCGCATCCCCAAGCCTTCGACTGGCTGCGGCCGGCCTCGGTCCCCGGCTCGTGGTCAGCCCGCCGGCTGCCGGGCTCGCCCGCCCGGCTGCCGGTCCCGCCGGGGTGGCGAAGCGCGAGGAGCGACCCCGGCACCCGCACCGTCATCTCGCGGGGGCCGTCCGGCGAGATCGCCGGCTACCTGAACGCGACGCCGCGCCAGGGCGAGGAGTCGCTCGCGAGCTGGGACAGCTTCCGCGTCGACCACAACCGCGATGAGGGGGACCGGGATGTCGACCTTCTGGCCGCGGCGAGCGGCCTGCGCTTCGGAACCGGCCGCGGCTCGTGCGTGCTCGATTCCTACCGGACCGAGACGGACGCCCGCTACCGGGAGCTCGCCTGCATCGTCGCCGGGCGCGCGGCCACGACCGTGATCGTCGCCGCCGCGCCGCCGAGGCAGTGGCGCGCCGAGGCGCCGACGCTGCGCCGCGCCATCGCCGCCTTCACCACCTGAACGATCCACCACAAGAGGAGAACCGATGACCCACCTGAAGAGATTGGCCGCATCGCTCGCGGTCGTCGCCCTGATCGGCGGCGGCGCCAGCTCGCTGGCCTTCGCCCACCACCGCCACCATCATCACCACCACGCCATGAGCAGCATCCCGCAGCACAACGGCGGCGACCACGACGCCGACAACAACGGCGGCCCCAGCGACGGCGACGGCAACATCTGAGCCGCGGCGGGTTGCCGCACTACTCCCGGCCCGCAGGCTCGCCACGACGCGCCGTTCGACGGCGCGTCGTGCCCCGCCGCCCCCTGTGTCTCTCTAGCTTTCTGCTTCCTTTTCGCTGAGCAGCGCGGCGATCACGGAGCGACCCTCTATGACCCGGTCCTCCCATGGTGGTTTGCAACCAAGCCAGTCTTCGGCCTTGCGCTTCAGAGCGGCCTCCAGGTGTGGCAGGGCATCGGCGACATCGACCGGCTTGATGTTCGAGTAGATCCCCGCGGAGCGCTGGGCGGTGAGTAGGCACTTCATTACGGCGGCGATGATCGACTGCGGAGTTTCATCATGCGTCTTTGGATCGATTCCCCCAAGATCGGAGATGTACTCTGCGTGCGGATGCCCCCCGGGCGTGAGCACGAACCATTCATGCTCCTGTCCCGAATCGCCGGGCGTGGCGTAGTTGTGACCCAAGGTGATGCCGAGCTCCAGGGGCATGTTGAAACGAGCGAGGTTTTCATCACCCTCGCCAGTGCAGCGGCATAGGTCATGTATGGAGAAGCGGCTTCCTTGCAGCACCTTGCAGATGCGTTCAAGGCGTGGGCCTCCTCCAAGCGAGCCTTCGTCGGCGGAGCGCGGCACCAGGCCGCAGCTCAGCACCGCCAGCATCATTGCGTTGAGCAGGGGCTCGTACTCTTCGTCAAAGGGGTAGTTCAGGAATACGTACTCGTTCCGAGAAAGAGCATATTTCGTGCGCCGCCCCGCATCGGGTCACACTACTACAGCCGTACCCGGATGGAGATTCTCATGCACGGGCTTGTACACGCTGTTCGGTTACCTGCACGCCACCGCCAGCCGGCGAGTGCGCCAGATCAGGGCGCTCGCCGGCGGCGATGGCAACGCTGCTAAGTCATCCGTCTAGGCATCGCGAAGCGGCCGTAACTTCATCACGGCTTGGTGGTTTGCTCCATCACACAGCGCATGCAGCGTATTCGCAGACGAAAGGACCAAGAGGGAATGTTCTCAGTCGACAACGCCAAGCAGTACCGCTGGCCATTGAAGGCCTCGATCACCACGCTGATCGGACTGGTCGCTCTGGTCGCTCTCTTGGGCGCTGAATCCGCATTCGCCTGCAAGTGCGTACCGCCAGATGCGAACAAACTCCTCCCGCGAAGCGACGCGGCGATTGTTGGCCGACTGGTCGCGGTGACCCCGCGCGACCAGACGGAGGCCGACTACAAGTACCGCGTACGCCTCGTGGTCAAGGGCCCACGCTCCATTCACCGCGGGCAGCTGCTCGTTGTGCGCTCGGCGCAGGATGAAGCAGCTTGCGGGCTTCCCCCGGGTCTGGGGCGGTCGTATGGGCTTTTCCTCGACCATGCCGCTGGGCGCTGGAGCTCAAGCCGCTGCCAGGTCGTCTCGCCGGGGGAAATGAGGGAGGTCGATCGCAGCGCAGCGACCTCGACGGCGGGCCCGTCCGGGTGCGGTTGACCCGAAGCCCCAGCTTGACCCGCCGGACAGCGGAGAACGCCGGCCGGGCCTTCGAGAGCGCGTGACCGCCGCCCTGCAAGGAGCGGGAGGGCTCTGGGCCCTTGACGGTCCTCTGGCCCGCAACCCAGCCGGCTCCAACACACTCTTGGCACGTTTTCGTCGGAGAGTTGGCTCATTCAGGTCTAGATCCGTGCGTCCTCGCCCTGGAGCATCGGCCTCCAACGACGAGAGGAGGCTTCGATGCTCTACATGCTGTTCGGCTACCTGCACGCCACCGCCAGCCGGCGAGTCCGCCAGATCAGGGCGCTCGCCGGCGGTGAGGCGGGGCAGGGAACGGTCGAGTACGTCGGCCTGATCCTGCTGGTCTCGCTGCTGATGGTCGGGATGGTCGCGGCGATGAAGGGATTCAACGGCAAGCAGGGGACCGAGCTCGCCGACGTGATCGTCAACAAGATCAAGGAGGCGGTGGACAAGGTCGCCTTCAAATAGGCGCCATGGGGGCGGCCGCTGGTCGCCCCCTCGAGCCGTCGCGATGCGGAAAGGGAGAACCGAATGAACAGCTCAGAAGCGGCAATGCCGGTGGTGCGGAGAATTCCGTCGCCGCTGGGGCGTATGCTGTATGACAGCATGAAGCATAGGACTCAGCTATATCTGGATGAGGCCCAGCACCGCTGGCTGCGGCAGCGGGCGGGCAAGTCGGGCAGCATCGCCGCGGTGGTGCGGGAGCTGATCGACGCCGAGCGAGCGCGGCGGCCCGACCCCAGCGGGGATCCGCTGCTCAGCTACCTGGTGGAGGAGCCTGCCGGCCAGGGCCGGGAGGAAACCAGCGTCGCCACGCTCGACCGCGACCTCTACGGCCGATGAGATCGGTATTCGTCGATACCAGCGCCTTCGTCGCGCTGCGCAACGGCTCGGAGGCGGAGCACGATCGGGCGAGAGCGACCCTGGCGGGCCTCCTTGCCGAGGGTGCGGCGCTCTTCACCTCCAACTATGTCTTCGCCGAGACCTACACCGCGCTGATGGTCAGGGTGGGCCGCGAGGAGGCAATCGAGTGGGGGCGGCGCTTCCGCGCCAGCGGGGCGATCGAGCTGGTGCGGCTCGACGAGGACATCGAGGACGAGGCCTGGGAGATCCTCGAGCGTCATGACGACAAGCGCTGGAGCTACGTGGACGCGACCTCGTTCGCTCTGCTCGAGCGCGACGGCGGCAACGAGGCCTTCGCCTTCGACGCCCACTTCGGGCAGCGGGGGCTGCGCGTGCTGCCGCCCGGCTGAGGGTGGGCGGCGCGGCGGGCCGTCGGCGTGAAAGACTCGCCCGGTGCCAGCTTCCCGCAGCTACGACCGCGCGCCCGCCGACATCCGGCCGGTGACCATCGACCCGGGGTTCGTCGGCAGCGCCGCCGGCTCGGCGCTGATCTCGATCGGCAAGACGCGGGTGATCTGCACCGCCTCGGTCAACGACTCGGTGCCGCGATGGATGCAGGGCCGGGGCAAAGGCTGGGTCACCGCCGAGTACGCGATGCTGCCCGCCTCCACCGGCGATCGCAAGCAGCGAGATATCTCGAAGGGCAAGCAGGACGGGCGCGGGGTCGAGATCCAGCGCCTGATCGGCCGCTCCCTGCGACTGGTCGTGGACTTCAAGGCGCTCGGCGAACGCAGCGTCTACGTCGACTGCGACGTGCTCGAAGCCGACGGCGGCACCCGCTGCGCGGCGATCACCGGCGGCTTCGTGGCGCTTCGCCAGGCCTTCCAGAAGCTGCTCGACAAGAAAGCGATCGAGACGATGCCGCTGACCGGGTCGGTGGCGGCGGTCAGCGTCGGCGTCGTCGCCGGCCGCGCCGTCTGCGACCTCGACTACGGCGAGGACGCGAACGCCGAGGTCGACGCCAACGTGGTGATGACCGGGGAGGGCGGCCTGATCGAGGTGCAGCTGACGGCCGAGCGGACGCCGCTCTCCCGCGCCTCCCTCGACGAGCTGCTCACCCTCGCCGAGGGCGGGATCGCCCGCCTGCGGGAGGTGCAGGAGCGGGTCGCGTGAGAGTCATCGCGGAGCGAGCATCGCAATCTGATTCTCTGCGAGTGGAGCGATGACGAACCGGGGGTTCGTGCTCGCCACCCGCAACGAGCACAAGCTGCGGGAGCTGGCGGAGATCCTTCCCGGGGTGGAGCTGCGGCCGCTTCCCGAGCGGGTGGAGATGCCGCCCGAGGACGGCGACAGCTTCGCCGCCAACGCCCTGATCAAGGCCCGCGCGGCACACGCCGCCACCGGCGAGGCGGCGATCGCCGACGACTCGGGGATCGAAGCGGCGGCGCTGGGCGGCCGTCCGGGGATCTACTCGGCCCGCTACGCCGGCGAAGGGGCCAGCGACGAGGCGAACCTGGCGAAGCTCCTGGCCGAGGTGGCCGCCGCCGGCGGGGACCGCCGCGCCGCCTACGTATGCGCGATCGCGCTGGTCGGCGAGGACGGCGCCGAGGAGGTCTTCGAGGCCCGCTGCGAGGGCCGCCTGATCGAGGCGGCGCGCGGCGACGGCGGCTTCGGCTACGACCCGGCCTTCGTCCCCGACGACACCGGGCCGGGGGACGAGCGGACGATGGCGGAGCTGAGCGCCGCCGAGAAGCACGCGGTCAGCCACCGCGGCCGCGCCGCCCGCATGCTCGCCGCGCGCCTCGGCGCCGGTGAGGGGGAGCCACGGTGATCCGCACCAAGCGCGGCGCCGCCGGCCTTTCGATCGCCTCCAACACGACCCTGATCGCGTTGAAGATCGCCGCCGGCGCGATCACCGGCTCGATCGCGATCCTGACCGAGGCGGTCCACTCGCTGATCGACCTGGTCGCCTCGGTGGTCGCCTACGTCTCGGTGCGCAAGGCCGACGAGCCGGCCGACGTCGACCATCCCTACGGCCACGAGAAGGTGGAGAGCCTGGCGGCGACGATCGAGGGGATGCTGATCCTGGTCGGCGCCGGGATCATCATCTACGAGGCGACCCACCGGCTCGTCGTCGGCGCCGAAGTGGAGAGGCTCGGGGTGGGGATCGCGGTGATGGGCTGCTCGATGGTCGCCAACCTCGGCGTCTCCGCGGTGCTGATGCGCCAGGCCCGGGCCAGCGAGTCGCCGGCGCTGGAGGGCGACGCGGCCCACCTGCGCACCGACGCGCTGACCTCGGCCGGGGTGCTGGCCGGCCTCGTCCTCGTCCAGGTGACCGGCGACGCGGCCTTCGACCCGATCACGGCGCTGGTCGTCGCCGCGGCGATCGTCTGGGCCGGGATCAGGATCATCCGCCGCTCCTCCGGGGTGCTGGTCGACGAAGCGCTGCCGGCGGCGGAGATGGACCGGGTCGAGGCGGCGATCGCCGCCGCCCGCACCCCCGAGGTCGCCGGCTACCACAAGCTGCGCGCCCGCCGCGCCGGCAGCCGCCGCCACATCGACCTCCACGTCCAGTACCGCTCCGGGACCAGCCTCGAGCGCGCGCACGAGCTGGCCCACCGCATGCGCGATTCCATCGAGGCGGAGATCCCCCAGGCCGAGGTCCTGATCCACGTAGAGCCCGAGACCTCCCTCAGGGCCAGCAGGGGCCCATACCGCTCCGGCTGAGGACGAGGAGTGCATTCCCCATCTATATGAGGGGAAACGCACCCCTCGTCCCGGGCCGGCTGCGTCCTGGGCCGGCTATGGCGGAGGAAGGAGGTTGACGCCTGCGGCGAGGCCGACGGCGACGAGGGTGATGGCGTAGCCGGTGTAGCCGCTGAAGGCGAAGAGCACCGCGGCGATCGCGCAGACGGCGACTACGGTGATCCAGGAGGCTCGGGCGAGGCTCACGGCCGGTATTTTCACGCAGATGACCGACGCCACCGCAACCGAGGCCGTTCCCGGCGACGCCGCGGGCGCGGCGCTGGCCTTTCTCGCCGAGATGTCCCCCGACCTGCGCGGCGCCGCGATCCTCGACTCCTCCGGCGCCGTCCTCGCCGCCGCCGGCGAGCGCGAGCGCTGGCGCGAGGACGCGGCGGCGCTGTTCGACGTCGCCGACCGGGCCGGCGGCGAGCCGGCCGAGCAGGTCCACATCGCCACCGAGCAGGGCGAGGTCTTCGCCCTGCGGCACGAGGGCTACGCGGCGGTGGCGGTGACCGAGCGCTTCGCCCTCGCCTCGCTGATGTTCTTCGACATGCGCTCGGTGCTGCGCGACCTCGCCCGCGCCAAGCCGGCTGGAGCCGAGGGCTGATGCCGCCCAAGCCGCACCGGGTCCTGCTCGACCGCGTCTCCGCCTACGCCGACGAAGCGGCCGCCTACGCGCGCCGCCGCCGCGCCTCCCGCCGCCCCTTCGCCCGCCTCTACCACGCCAACGGCCGCAGCAGCGACCACGCCGCCGACTCCTCCGCGGGAGCCGAGCTCTTCGCCGCCGCTGGCCGCCTGATCGAGGTCGCAGCCCCGCAGCGCAAGGACCGATCCCGGTAGGGGTGAAGCGTCTTGTACTTTTTCGGCGAACCCGATCTCGGACGGCCGCGGCCGATCTCGAAAAAGTTAAGCGAAACCCCTACCGGGATCGGTCCTGAGTTGTGAGCGAGCTAATCGATCCCGCGGTCGCCGAACGCGTCCTCGCCGCGGCCCTCGCCAACGGCGGCCGCTTCGCCGAGGTCTTCGCCGAACGCCGGCAGGGGTTCTCGCTCTCGATCGACGAGTCGCGGATCGAGTCGGTCCAGTCGGGCGCCGAGGAGGGCGCGGGGGTGCGGGTCGTCGACGGCGCCACCACCTACTTCGCCCACGTCGACGGCCTCGACCCCGACGACCTCGTGCGCGCCGCCGGGGAAGCGGCGGCGGCGCTGCGCTCCGAGCGCGCCGAGCCGCGGCCGCTGCAGGCGGTCGCCACCGTCCCGGAGCCGATCGAGCGCCGTCCCGAGGACGTCGACGCCGAGCGCAAGGCCGAGCTGCTGCGCGAGCTCGACCGGCGCGGCCGCGACAAAGGGACCGAGATCGCCCAGCTCACCGCCTCCTACGCCGAGGTCCGGCGCGAGGTCGCGGTCGCCAACTCCGAGGGGCTGCTCTGCGGCGACGACCGCACCCGGGTGCGGATCGGCGCCCAGGCGGTCGCGCGGCGCGAGGGCGCCGTCGAGACCGGGGCCGAGACGCTCGGCGGGCACCGCGGCTTCGAGCTGCTCGAAGACGACCCGGGCCAGGTCGCCGAGCGCGCCGCCGCCAAGGCCCTGACCCTGCTCGACGCCGGCCCGGCGCCCTCGGGGTCGATGCCGGTGGTGGTCGGCGGCGGCTTCGGCGGCGTCCTCTTCCACGAGATGACCGGCCACGGGCTCGAGGCCGACCACGTCCAGAAGCAGGCCAGCGTCTACGTCGGCAAGCTCGGCGAGAGGGTCGCCGAGCCGCTGCTGAGCGCGTATGACGACGGCCGGCTGCCGGGGGAGTGGGGGACCGACGCGATCGACGACGAGGGCACGCCGACCCGGAAGACCAGGGTGATCGAGGACGGCCGGCTCACCGCATACCTCTACGACCGGCTCTGCGCCGAGCGCGACGGCGTCGCCTCGACCGGGAACGGCCGCCGCGAGAGCTTCCGCCACCTGCCGATCCCGCGCATGACCAACACCTACATCGCCCCCGGCGACGCCACCCCCGAGGCGATGATCGCCGAGGTCGAGAAGGGCTTCTACGCGGTCTCCTTCGCCGGTGGGCAGGTCGACCCGGCGACCGGCGACTTCGTCTTCGGCGTCTCCGAGGGATACCTGATCGAGGGCGGCAGGGTGACCCGTCCCTGCCGCGGGGCGACGCTGATCGGCAACTGCCTGGAGGCGCTGGCGGCGATCGACGCGGTCGGCTCGGATTTCGAGATGAAGACCGGGTTCTGCGGCAAGGGCGGCCAGAAAGTCCCGGTCGGGACCGGCCAGGGGCACGTCCGGGTGCGGGCGATGACCGTCGGGGGGACCGAGCGCTGACCGGGCTGAGCGGGACCGCCGGGCGCGCCGTCGAGGCGGCCCTCGCCGCCGGCGCGGGCGAGGCGGAAGCGTATGCCTCGAACGAGCGTGGCCGGGAGGTGCGGGTCCACGGCGGCGAGGTGGAGAGTTTCACCGCGGCGACCCAGAGCGGCGTCGGGGTGCGCGCCTGGATCGGCGGCCGGGTCGGCTACGCCTACGGGACCGACCTCTCCGAGCCGGGGGTCGAGGCGATCGCGCGGCGGGCCGCCGAGGCGGCGAGGGTCGCCGGCGAGGACGAGTTCGCCGCGCCGCCGCGCCCGGCGGAGGCCGAGGCGCTGCCGGGGTTGACCGACGCCTCGGTCGAGGCCTGGTCCGCCGCCCAGGTCGCCGAGCTGGCCCTGGGGGTCGAGCGGGCCGCCCTCGAGGCCGACGCGAGGGTGGTCGGGGTCGAGCAGGCCGTCTACGCCGACTCCACCGAGCGGGTCGCGGTCGCCTCCTCGGCGGGGGTGGCCGGCGAGTACGAGACTTCCACCTGCTTCGCCTACCTGCAGGCGCTGGCCGAGGGCGAGGGGGCGCGGGAGACCGGGCTCGGCTTCGGGCTCGCCCGCGGCCCCGACGGGCTCGACCCGGCGGCGATCGGCGCCGAGGGGGCCGCGCGCGCCGCCTCGATGGTCGGCGCCGTGAAGCCCGCGTCGCGCGCCTGCCCTGCGGTGCTCGACTCCACCGTCGCCGCCAGCTTCGCCGCGATGATCGGCGGCGCCCTCAGCGCCGCCGCCGTGCAGCGCGGCCGCTCGCCCTTCGCCGGCCGCCTCGGCGAGGCGCTGGCCGCGGAGGCGCTGGTCCTGCACGACGACGGCCGCGACCCGGAGGGCTCCGCCTCGGCGCCGTTCGACGCCGAGGGCGTGCCGCGCCGCCGCACCGCCCTGATCGAGGGCGGCCGGCTGCTCGCCCACCTCTACGACACCTACACGGCCAACCGCGAGGGGGGCGAGTCGACCGGCAGCGCCTCGCGCCACGGCTACCGCTCCCTGCCCACGGTGTCGACGTCGAACCTCGTCGTCGCGCCGGGGTCCCAGTCGCTCGACGCGCTGCTGGGGGAGGCCGGGGAGGGCGTCTATGTGACCGACGTCGCCGGCCTGCACTCGGGCGTCAACCCGGTCACCGGCGTCTTCTCGGTCGGCGCCTCGGGCAGAGCGATCCGCGGCGGCGAGCTGGCCGAGCCGGTGCGCGAGTTCACCGTCGCCGGTGATCTGATCTCGCTGCTGGGGTCGGTGCGTGCGGCCGGCTCGGAGGCCCGCTGGGTCCCGTTCGGCGGCTCGGTCAGCACCCCGCCGCTGCTGATCGGTGAGATCGCGGTGAGCGGTTCGTGACGCTGACGCCGTGGCCGCTGTTAGATTGCGCCGTTCTTCAACCCCCGAGGAGGATTCCCGACGTGACCAAGGCTGAGTTTCTGGACCAACTGGCTGGCGACGAGCGGCTTGGCAGCAAGAAAGCCGCCAGCGACGCCGTCGACGCGGTACTCGATGCGATCACCGGCGCGCTGAGCGCCGGCGAGGAGGTCAGCTTCACCGGCTTCGGCAAATTCCACGTCGCCGAGCGCGGCCCCCGGCAGGGCGTCAACCCGCGCACCGGCGAACGGATCACGATCCCGGGCGGCAAGGTTCCGCGCTTCTCCGCCGGCTCGGCGCTGAAGACCAAGGTCAAGGGCGGCTGATTCCTGACCCGCTTCGCGGATCGGCTCAGCGCGCTCGTAGAGGAGCGCCGTAGCCAGATCTGCCTTGGCCTCGACCCCGACCCGGCCGATCTGGACGGGTCGGGGGCGGCCGCGGGCGGCTCCTCGGCGCTGGCCGCCGAGCTCGCCGCCGCCGCGGTGGCGAGCCACTGCCGCGCCCTGATCGAACGCGCCGGGCCGGCCTGCGTCGCGGTGAAGCCGCAGCTCGCCTGCTTCGAGCGGCTCGGCGCCCCCGGCTGGGGCGCGCTGGGCGAGGTCTGCGTCGCCGCCCGCGAAGCGGGCCTGCTGACGATCGCCGACGGCAAGCGCGGCGACGTCCCGGTCACCGCCGCGGCCTACGCGCAGGCCCTGGTCGGCTCGACGCCGACCCCCTGGGGGCCGGTGAGCGGCCTCGGCGCCGATGCCTTCACCGCCAACCCGCTGCTCGGCCTCGACGCGCTGGAGCCGCTGGTGGCGGCCGCGGAGGAGGCGGGCGCGGGGGTGTTCGCCCTCGTCCGCACCAGCAACCCCGGCGCCGCCGACGTCGAGGACCTGCCGGCCCCCGACCGGCCCCTGCACGAGCGGCTCGCCGGGATCGTCGACGGCCTCTCCGAGAGGCTGCTCGGCAGGTCGGGGCTGAGCGGGATGGGAGCCGTGGTCGGGGCGACCGAGCCCGAGCGCATCGCGCGCCTGCGGGAGCTGATGCCGCGCTCGATCTTCCTCATCCCGGGAGTCGGCGCCCAGGGGGGCAGGCCGGAGCTGCTCGGCGCCGCCTTCGCCGCCGGGCCCGCCTCGGCGCTGGTCGCCGCGTCGCGGGGGATCGCCGCCGATCCCGATTCGGCGGCGGCCGCCGAGCGCCTGCGGGCGACCGTTTGGGAGATATCCACCGCTTGATGTCGGGTTGAGCGGATATACGATCATCGCCCACCGCTCCTCGCCTCCCACCCGGTCCCATGGAAAAACGCTCCAACCCCACCGCTCGCGCATTCGCCGCGCTGGCGCTGGTGGGCGCGGCGGTGATCGTGATCGCGCTGGTGGCGGGCTCGCTCGGCGGAGGCTCCGACTCCTCGACCACGAAGGCGCGGCACGGCTCCCACCGCACCGCGTCGAAGGAGAGCGCCCGCAGGCCGACCGCCGCCTCCTACACGGTCGAGCCCGGCGACACCCTGACCGCGATCGCCCACAGGACCGGGGTGCCGGTGGCGCGCATCCTCGAGCTGAACCCCGAAGTCGACCCGCAGATCCTGATCGCCGGCGAAGAGCTGAAGCTGCGATGAGGCGGCGGCGCCTCGGCGTCGTCGTCTCGGCTCTGCTCCTGGCGGCCGCGGCCGCCGCTCCCGCGCCCGCCGCGGCGAAGGCGCCGAGGGTCGAGGCCCGGGCCTGGATCCTGGTCGACGCGGGGAGCGGCGACGTGCTGGTCTCCCACGCCGCCGCCCGCCACCTGCCGATCGCCAGCACGACGAAGCTGATGACCGCCTACGTGGCCCTCCACGAGATGCCCCTGAGCAGGGTCGTCAGGGCCGCTCCCTACCACCCGACCTACGGCGAGTCGCTGCTCGGCCTGCGCGCCGGGCAGCGGATCAGCCTCCGCGACCTCCTCTACGGGCTGGTCCTGCGCAGCGGCAACGACGCCGCCCGCGACATCGCCCTCGCCGCCGCCGGCAGCGTGCCCCGCTTCGTCCGCCAGATGAACCGCTACGCGGCGGCGCTCGGCCTCGCCGACACCCACTACGCGAACCCGGTCGGGCTCGACCAGCGCGGCAACCACTCGAGCGCCCGCGACCTGGCGGCGCTGACCCGGCGCCTGCTGCGGATCCCCGCCTTCGCCCGGATCGCCGGCTCGCGCCGGGCGGTCCTGCGCAGCGTCACTCCGAGACGGCGGATCGAGACGATCAACCAGCTGCTGGAGATGGCGCCGTGGGTGAACGGCGTGAAGACCGGGCACACCTTCGGCGCCGGCTACGTGCTGGTCGGCTCCGGCCGGCGCAAGGGGGTCGAGCTGATCTCGGTGGCGATCGGAGCGCCCACCGACGAAGACCGCTTCGACGACGACCTGAGGCTGCTCCGGTACGGCTTCTCGCTCTACCGGCGGCGGACGCCGATCCGCGCCGGCCAGGCGCTGGCGACCCCCTCGATCCGCTACAGCGGCGGCGAGCTGCCCCTGTGCGCCGCCCGCCGGGTCACGGTCGGGCTGCGCCGCGGCCAGCGCCTCCGGATCGAGGTGAGGGCGCCCGGCGAGGTAGAGGGGCCGATCGACCGCGGCGCCGTCCTCGGCCGCGCGACGGTCCTCGTCGACGGCCTGCCGGCGGCGACGGCCTCCCTCCGCGCCGCCCGCTCGATCCCCCGCGCCGGCCTCTTCGACCGCCTCCGCGACTTCGTCGAGAGGCATCTCGTCCCCATCCTCCTGGCGATGTTCGCGATACTGGTGGGCGGGGTACTGCTGTACCGCCGGCTGTCCCGACGAAAGAGCAAGGAGCGCGGATCCGGGTGAACCGCAGGTGATCCTCACGGTGACCTTGAACGCGGCCATCGACCGCACGGTGGCCGTCCCGAACTTCCAGCTCGGACGTCGCCACCGCGCGGTGGAGAGCCGCACCGTGGCCGGGGGCAAGGGGATCAACGTCGCCCGGGCGCTGACCCTGCTGGGGCGGCCGGTGATCGCCGCCGGCTTCGTCGGCGGCCCGACCGGCGAGCGCGTGCTCGAACAGCTGCGCGAGGAGTCGGTGCTGACCGACTTCACCCGGATCGCGGCGGAGACGCGGATCAACCTCGCGGTGATCGATCCCACCTCCGGCGAGCAGACCGAGATCAACGAGCGCGGCCCGGCGGTCAGCCCGGAGGAGGTGAAGCGGCTCTTCGAGCGGATCGGCTACCTGGCCGGCGGCGCGAAGATCTGCGTCCTCGCCGGCTCGCTGCCGCCGGGGGCCGGAAACGACCTCTACGCGAGGCTGATCGCCGACCTCGGCCGCCGCGGCGTCCCCGTCGTGCTCGACGCCGAGGGCGAGGCGATGCTGGCCGGGGTGCGGGCCGGCGCCGCGATGGTGACGCCCAACGAGCGCGAGGCCGAGGAGCTGGTCGGGCAGGAGTTCGCCGACGGCGAAGACCTCGCGCACGGATTGCACGAGCTGGTCCGCCTCGGCGCCGGGGAGGCGGCGATCACGCGCGCCGAAGGCTGCGTCGCGGTGGTCGGCGAGGGCCGCGAGCGCCGCCTGCTGGAAGTCCACACCGAGCCGCTGGAGCCGGTCTCCACGGTCGGCTCCGGCGACGCCTTCCTGGCCGGCTACGTGGCCGCCCGCTACGAGGGCCGCCCGCCGGAGGAGTGCCTCGCCTACGGCGTCGCCTGCGGGGCGGAGTCGACCCAGCACTTCGGCGCCGGCGCGATCGACCGCAACCAGGTCGAGCGCCTGCTCGGCGAGGTCGCCGTGCACGACCTGGAGGTCCCCGCGGAAGTGTAGGCTGGCTGTTCAACGCCAGCCCTGGAGGACTAACTTGGAAATCGACATCGGTCGAGGCAAGAAGGGGCGGCGCGCATACGGATTCGACGACATCGCGATCGTCCCGTCGCGTCGTACCCGCGATCCCGACGACATAGACATCAGCTGGGCCCTCGGCCCCTACCACTTCGACCTTCCCCTGGTCGCCTCGGCGATGGACGGGGTGGTCAGCCCGGAGACCGCCGTGCTCGTCAGCGAGCTGGGCGGCCTCGGGGTGCTCAACCTGGAGGGGATCTGGACCCGCTTCGAGAACGCCGAGGAGCAGCTGGAGCGGGTCGCCGCGGCGCCGAAGCACGTGGCGACCCGGCTGATGCAGGAGATCTACGCCGAGCCGGTGAAGCCGGAGCTGATCGGCCAGCGGGTGGCGGAAATCAAGTCGCGCGGCGCCGTCGCCTGCGGCTCGCTCACCCCGCAGAAGGTGCGCGAGCACTACGAGGTCGCGGTCGAGGCGGGCCTCGACATCCTCGTCGTCCAGGGGACCGTGATCTCCGCCGAACACGTCTCGACCACGGTCGAGCCGCTGAACCTGAAGGAGTTCATCGCCGAGGTGCCGGTGCCGACCGTGGTCGGCGGCTGCGCCTCCTACTCGACCGGCCTGCACCTGATGCGGACCGGCGCGGTCGGCGTCCTGGTCGGGGTCGGCCCGGGTGCCGCCTGCACGACCCGCGGCGTGCTCGGGATCGGCGTCCCGCAGGCGACCGCGATCGCCGACGTGGCCGCGGCCCGCGCCCAGCACATGCTCGAGACCGGCGAGTACGTCAACGTGATCGCCGACGGCGGCATGCGGACCGGCGGCGACGTCTCCAAGGCGATCGCCTGCGGCGCCGACGCGGTGATGGTCGGCTCGCCGCTCGCCCGGGCCAAGGAGGCTCCGGGGCGGGGCTTCCACTGGGGGATGGCGACCTTCCACCCCTCGCTGCCCCGCGGCACCCGCGTTTCCACCAGGCAGGACGGGACGATGGAGGAGATCCTGCTCGGCCCGGCCCAGGAGAACGACGGCACGTTCAACCTGATGGGGGCGCTGAAAACCTCGATGGCCACCTGCGGCTACGAGGACATCCGGTCGTTCCAGCGGGCCGAGGTGATGGTCGCTCCTGCCCTGATGAGCGAGGGGAAGAAGCTGCAGAACGAGCAGTCGGTTGGCATGGGGTCGAACGGGCGGGCCGCTGTCTCTGCCGGGGTCGCCGTTTCGGATGACTGAGGGTCCAACCGCGTCCGGGCCGGCGGGTCCTGTCACTGCAGGGGACCCCCCACCCCCTCCGGTAGCTAAAGCTTCCTCGGGGGTGGGCCCCCCTACAGTGCCACCCGCCGGCAGGAGCGTGGGTGAGCCAGCCATTCAGCACGAAAGCCCCGGGCGGGAGCAGGCCCGTTCGGGGCATGCTGTCGAGGAGGTGCTGGTCCTTGATTTCGGGGGGCAGTATTCGCAGTTGATTGCACGACGGATTCGCGAGTGCGGGGTGTTTGCCGAGATGCTTCCGGCCAATGCCAGCGTGGACAAGATTCGGGAGCGGGCGCCGAAGGGACTTGTGTTGTCCGGGGGGCCGGCTTCGGTCTATGAGGAGGGGGCTCCGGCGTTTCCCACTCAACTGCTTGATTTGGGGATTCCTGTTCTTGGCATCTGTTACGGGATGCAGGCGATGGTTTTGGCGCTTGGGGGGCGGGTCGAGGCGGCGGAGACTGGGGAGTTTGGGCGCACTGAGCTGGTCCTGCGAGATGGGGGCGGGCGGCTGCTTGGCGGGCTGCCGGAGGAGCAGAGCTGTTGGATGAGCCATGGCGACGCGGTCTTCGAGGCGCCGGAGGGGTTCGACGCGCTCGCCTCCAGCCCCGGTTCCCCGGTCGCGGCATGCGAGCTCCCCGACCGCGGCCTCTACGGGATCCAGTTCCACCCCGAGGTCGTCCACACTCCCTACGGGACCGAGATCCTCACCCGCTTCCTGCGCGACGTCGCCGGCTGCGAGGAGCAATGGTCGCCGCGGTCGGTGATCGCCGAGCAGGTGGGGAGGATCCGGGCCCAGGTCGGCGAGGGGCGGGTGATCTGCGGCCTCTCCGGCGGCGTCGACTCCTCGGTCGCGGCGCTGCTCGTCCACCGGGCGGTGGGGGAGCGGCTGACCTGCGTCTTCGTCGACCACGGGCTGATGCGGCTGAACGAGGCCGAGCAGGTGGTCGCGGCCTTCGGCCAGTTCGGGATCCCGCTGATCCACGTCGAAGCCGAGGAGCGCTTCCTCGCCAAGCTGGCCGGGGTCGACGACCCCGAGGCGAAGCGCAAGGCGATCGGCGAGGAGTTCATCCGCGTCTTCGAGGAGGAGGCGGCGAAGCTCGAGAACGTCGGCTACCTCGTCCAGGGCACCCTCTACTCCGACGTGATCGAGTCCGGCGGCTCCGACCACGCGGCGACGATCAAGTCTCACCACAACGTCGGCGGGCTGCCGGAGGAGTTCGACTTCGACCTGGTCGAGCCGCTGCGGATGCTGTTCAAGGACGAGGTGCGAGCGGTCGGCGCCGAGCTCGGCCTGCCGGAGCGGATGGTCTGGCGCCAGCCCTTCCCCGGGCCCGGCCTGGCGATCCGGATCGTCGGCGGCGAGGTGACGAAGGAGCGGCTCGACATCCTCCGCGCCGCCGACGCGATCCTGCAGGAGGAGATCCGTGCCGCCGAGCTCTACCGGCACCTGTGGCAGTCGTTCTGCGTGCTGCCGGTGGTGCGCTCGGTGGGGGTGCAGGGGGACGGCCGCACCTACGCCTACCCGATCGTGATCCGCGCGGTGACCTCGGACGACGCGATGACGGCCGACTGGGCGCGGCTGCCCTACGACCTGCTGGAGCGGGCCTCCAACCGGATCATCAACGAGATCCGCGAGGTCAACCGCGTCGCCCTCGACATCTCCTCGAAGCCGCCGGCGACGATCGAGTGGGAGTAGGGGCCCGTCTGAGCCGGGCCGCTCACGCCTCCCTGGATCCGCGGGCTTCGAACTGGGCGAAGCCGGCGATCGCCGAGATCGCCTTCTTCATCCCGCCGCTGCGCGAGAGCCGCTCCTGGCTGCGGACCTGAGCCTCCTGGACGCGCTCGATCGCTTCCTTGACGTAGGAGTTCGCTTCCTCCCAGCCCTCGTCGTCGAGCAGGAGCGGGAACCAGGTGAAGACGGTGTCGTCGCGGTCCATGGTGCCGACTTTGAGCGCGGCGGCGACCTTGTCGATGAAGGTTTGCAGCGTCGCCACGGTGACCGCGCCGCGCAGCGACCGCGGGACCTTGCGCCACTCCATGTTGCCGACGAAGGCGAGGGGCCGGGCCTTGTAGAAGTGCTCGGTGGCGCCGCGCTTCTGCGCGGTGTCGACCAGGTCGAGACAGCCGTATTCGTCGAGCGTGCGGGTGTGGTAGGCGACGTGGCTGAGCCCGGCGTCAAGCTCGACCGCGAGGCGGTTGGGGCTGGCGATCCGTTCGGTGAGGACGTCGAGGATGCGGACCCGCAGCGGGTGCGCGAGCGCACGGACGAGCCGTTGGTCGATCGGTTCCGATTTGGAGTGCATGGCGGTAGCTCCTTGGGGAGTGGGGGGAGAGATCCCGAGAGGGTGGTTGCATACTCAGATACGCCACAACCAATTTTCGGGATCAAACGACTTCCGACCCCCACCCAATTTCCGGGAAGACCCCTACGACGAGGACCCCAGCGAAACCGAGGCCGGCCTCAGCTCCAGCGGTCCCAGCGTTCCAGGTAGGGCAGGGGGTCGAAGGGGGAGCCGCCTTCGTACCAGCCGGGAGCGGACCACATCTCGAAGTGGAGGTGGCAGGCGGTCGCGTCGCCGGTCTCGCCGACGATGCCGATCGGCTGGCCGGTGCGGACGCTGTCGCCGGTGTGCAGGGGCGAGGGTTCGGCAAGGTGCGCGTACATGAAGTCGACGCCGGTTCCCTTGCCGTCGATCACCACGTAGTTGCCCGCGCTCCCCTCGAAGCCGGCGTACTGGACCTCGCCGCCGCGCGCCGCGACGAGGGGCATGCCGCATTCGGCCATCACGTCCTGGCCCTGGTGGGTATGACCGGTGCGGGCGGCGCCGAAGCGACCGGCGCCCATGCCGAGCTCGTGCGGGCCGAGGACCGGGAAGGCGTAGCCGTAGAAGGAGAAGCTGAGGCTCGGCGCGGTCGAGGAGGCGGTGCTGGGGCGAGCGCTCGCGGTGGCCCCCTGCGGGCCGATCCGGAAGCTGTAGGTCCCGTTGCGGGCGGGCCTGCCTTCCGCGGTGGCGCCGTCCCAGCGGATGCCGGTCGGCGCTCCCGGGGCCACGTCGTTCCGGTAGAAGGTCTGGACGACTTCGCCGAGGCGGTTGACGACGTCGATCCGCAGGTCGTTCTGCGGCTGGCTGCTTTCGATCGTGAAGGTCAGCCTCGGGTAGTGGAAGCCGAAGTAGAAGGACTTGCGCGGGGTCGTCCGGGCGGAGGAGACGCTGAGCGACCCGGCGCTCGGTTCGCTCGACGGCGGCCCGGTCGGGCTACCGTTCGCGGTCGGGGTGGCGCCGGGCGGCCGTGCGCCGCCGGTCGTCGCCGCGGCGCTGCCGGCGGGCACGCCGAGCAGGGCGATCGCCGCCATCGTGCAAAGCGTCCCGGCAAGGCCAAATCGGCCGATCCCGCTGTTCAGCACCCGCTTCCCCTCTTTCGATCGCCTACGGAGTTAGCTGTCGGGCTCGCGCTGAAAGAGATGCGCTACGGATCGTTTTCGTCCGATTCGCCCCTGGGACCTGCAACGGTCCCTGCGGTTCCTCCGCTCCCGCCCGGTTGCCCGATCGGGATTCGGCACTGTTGGCGCGGCAGTATAGACGCCGGGATGGCTATGATCCCCCGGCCGCGCTGGATCTTCCGCGCGGTTTTTGCGCGATGAAGACCTACGTTGCAACCGCCGAGACCCGCCAGCGCGACTGGTACGTCGTCGACGCCGAGGGCCAGACCCTGGGCCGGCTGGCGACCCGCATCGCCGACGCCCTGCGCGGCAAGCGCAAGCCCGAGTACACGCCCCACGTCGACACCGGCGACTTCATCGTCGTCGTCAACGCGGAGAAGATCAGGGTGACCGGCGACAAGCTGGCGCAGAAGACCTACTGGCGGCACAGCGGCTATCCCGGCGGGATCAAGTCGCGCACGCTGGGGGAGATGCTGGAGCGCAAGCCCGAGGAAGTGATCCGCAAGGCCGTCAAGGGCATGCTGCCGCGCAACCGCCTCGCCCGCCAGCAGTTGACCAAGCTGAAGGTGTACGCGGGGCCGGAGCATCCGCACGCGGCGCAGCAGCCGAAACCGATGGAGATCGCCTGATGGCAGACGACGAGAAAACGCCCGACGAGATCAACGAGACGACCGAGGGTTCGGACGAGCCCCGGCCGGCGGGTCCTGCCGCCGCAGGGGACCCCCCATCTCCTCCGGTAGCTAAAGCTTCCTCGGAGATGGGCCCCCCTACGGCGCCACCCGCCGGAGAGGCGTCGCCAGAGGACGAGGCTCCGGCCGAGTCGGCGGAGGCTGAGCCGGCTGCGCAGGCCGAAGCTGAGGAGCCCGAGGTGGAGTCGGTGGAGGCCGAGTCGCCTGCGCAGGCAGAGGGTGAGGAGTCCGAGGCCGCGGAGGCGGAGCCTGCCGCCGAGGTGGAGCCCGAGGCGTCTGAGCAGCCCGAGCCGAAGGCTGAGGAGCCTAAGGCTGAGGAGAAGAAGAAGGATGTGATTCCTGGGGCCGATCTGGAGCCGATCGCGGTCGAGCCTGAGGCGCCGCAACTGAGCGCCGAGGAGCGGGCCCGGCTGGAAGCCGAGGAGGAGGAGAAAGCACGTCGCGAGGCGGCGCTCACCGGCGAGCCCGAGCCGGAGACCGCGAGCCGCGCCCCGGCGAAGCTCGAGAGCAGCGCCCGCTTCCTCGCCACCGGCAAGCGCAAGCGCTCGATCGCGCGGGTGACGCTCGTTCCCGGCAGCGGCAAGTTCGAGGTCAACAAGCGCAGCCTCGAGGAGTTCTTCCCGCGGCCCCTGCACCAGACGATGGCCCGCCAGCCGCTGACGATCTCCGGCTACGAGGGCAACGTCGACGTCCGCGTCCGAGTTCACGGCGGCGGCGTCAGCGGCCAGGCCGGCGCGGTCCGCCACGGGATCGCCCGGGCGCTGATCGAGGTCGACCCGGAGCTGCGCGGCGACCTCAAGCGGCGCGGCTTCCTCACCCGCGACGCCCGCGTCAAGGAGCGTCGCAAGGCCGGGCTCAAGAAGGCCCGCAAGCGGCCCCAGTTCTCGAAGCGCTGAGGCGGCTGCAAATCTGCGCCTGGCGGCGTCCTCGGTCGCCTGGCTTGCTCGCTTAGTAACAACTAAGCTCGCTTCACCAGGCTCCCTGCGTCCTGGCCAGACTTGATTTTCGCTCGCCTCAGCACTCCGAAATTGTCTACTCACACTCGCAAACTCTTTGGAACGGATGGTGTGCGGGGAGAGGCTGGGGCATTCCTCGACGCGGAGCTGGCGACGGCGCTGGGCCGCGCCACCACCGCCTCGCTCGATGCCGAGCGGCCGCAGGTCCTGATCGTGCGCGACACGCGCGAGTCGGGGCCGATGCTGGAGGCGGCGCTGGCCGCCGGTGTCGCCGAGGCCGGCGGCGACGCGCTGGTGGCCGGCGTCCTGCCGACCCCCGCCGCCGCGATCCTGGTCAGGCGCCTGGGCCTCGACCTGGCCGCGGTCGTCTCCGCCTCCCACAACCCCTACCGGGACAACGGCATCAAGTTCTTCTCCGCCGCCGGGACGAAGCTCGACGACGAGCTCGAGGCGCGGATCGAGTCGCTGATCGACAACCCGCCCGAAGCCGCCGAGCTCGGGCACGTCCGCGAGCTCGAGGGGGGCCTGCGCGACTACCTGCGCGAGCTGGAGTCGGCGTTCCCGCTCGACCTCTCCGGCCAGCGGGTGGTGCTCGACTGCGCCCACGGCGCCACCCACCGCGCCGCCCCGGCGATCTTCGAGCGGCTCGGCGCCGAGGTCGAGGCGATCGGGGTCGAGCCGGATGGCCGCAACATCAACGCCGGCTGCGGCTCCACCCACATCGAGGCGCTGCGCGAGCGGCTGCTCGCCTCCGAGGCCGAAATCGGCTTCGCCTTCGACGGCGACGGCGACCGGGTGCTCGCGGTCGACGGCGAGGGGCGCGTCCACGACGGCGACGAGCTGATCGCGCTGGCGGCGCGCGGGATGGCCGCCCGCGGCGAGCTGGACGGAGGGGTGGTGGTCACCGTGATGAGCAACTACGGCTTCCACCGGGCGATGGAGGAGGACGGGATCGAGGTCGCCGTGACCCAGGTCGGCGACCGCTACGTGATCGACGAGATGCGCCGCCGCGGCTGGAAGCTCGGCGGCGAGCAGTCGGGCCACATCATCTGCTCCGACTTCGTCTCCACCGGCGACGGCATCGCCGCGGCGCTGACGACGCTGCGCGAGCTGGGCGGACGCTCCCTGGCCGAGGTCGCGCCGATGGAGAAGCTGCCGCAGACGCTGGTCAACGTCGAGGTCGCCGACCGCGAGGCGATCGCCGGCGCCGCCGGCGTCTGGGAGGCGGTCGAGCGCGAGAGCGAGGCCCTGGAGGGGCGCGGCCGCGTCCTTCTGCGCCCGTCCGGCACCGAGCCGCTGGTGCGGGTGATGGTCGAGGCGCCGAGCGGCGAGGAGGCCGAGGCGGTCTGCAACCGCCTTGTCGGCGTCGTCCGCGAAGAGCTGGGCTGAGGGCGCCGGACCTCTACCCTTACTCGCCTTCGTGTGCGGAATCGTCGGATACGTGGGCGCCAGGCCCTGCGAGGAGCTGTTGCTCTCGGGGCTGGAAAAGCTCGAATACCGGGGCTACGACTCGGCCGGCGTCTCCATGCTCGAGGGGGGCGAGGTGGAGAGCGTCCACGCGGTCGGCAACCTCGCCAACCTGCGCGCGGCGGTGGGCGAGCGCAACGCCTACGGAGCGGGCCCGGCGACCGCCCACACCGGCATCGCCCACACCCGCTGGGCGACCCACGGGCGGGTCACCGAGGAGAACGCCCATCCTCACGACGACAGCTCCGGCCGCGTCCACATCGTCCTCAACGGGATCGTCGAGAACCACGCCAGCCTGCGCAGGCGCCTGCAGGCGGAGGGCGAGGAGTTCACCTCCGAGACCGACGCCGAGGTGGTCGCCCACCTGATCGCCGACCACTACGACGGCGACCTCGCCGCCGCCGTCCGCGCCGCATACGCCGAGCTGCGCGGCCACTACGCCTTCGTCGCGATGCACGCCGACGAGCCCGACCGCCTGGTCGGCGCCCGCAAGGAGTGCCCGCTGGTCGCCGGGGTCGGAGAGGGCGAGACGTTCCTCGCCTCGGCGATCCCCGCCTTCCTCGCCGACACCCGCACCGCGGTGCCGATCGAGAACGGCGAGATCGTCGAAATCGAAGCCGACGGGGTGCGGATCACCGACGCCGAGGGGACCGAGGTCGACCGCGCCTCCGAGGAGATCGCCTGGGACGCCGACGCGGCCGAGAAGGGGGGGTATGAGACCTTCATGCTGAAGGAGATCCACGAACAGGCCGACGCGGTCGCCGAGACGATCGCCGACCGCCTGCCCGGTGACGAGGGGGTCGACCTCTCCGACGTCGGGCTCGACGACGACTTCCTGCGCGGGGTGCGCCGGATCGTGATCGTCGCCTGCGGCACCTCCTACCACGCCGGCCTGGTCGGCCGCTACGCGATCGAGGAGTGGGCGCGGGTGCCGGTCGAGATGGACATCGCCTCCGAGTACCGCTACCGCAACCCGGTGGTCGGCTCCGGCGACCTGGTGATCGGGATGACCCAGTCCGGCGAGACCGCCGACACGCTGGCGGCGATGCGCCTGGCGCGCGAGGCCGGCGCGAAGGTGCTGGCGGTGACCAACATCATGGGCAGCCAGGCGACCCGCGACGCCGACGCCGTCCTCTACATCCGCGCCGGGATGGAGATCAGCGTCGCCGCGACCAAGACCTTCGTCGCCCAGGTCGCCGCGATGTACCTGCTGGGGCTGCGGCTGGCCGAGCTGCGCGAGTCGCTGCCGCCGGCGCGGATCGCCGAGCTGGTCGCCGAGCTGAAGGCGCTCCCCTCGAAGGTCGAGGAGACGATCGCCGCGGTCGAAGACGGGGTCCGCGCGACGGCCGAGCGCTACGGCGACCGCAACTTCTTCCTCTACCTCGGGCGCCACATCGGCCTGCCGATCTGCCTCGAGGGGGCGCTGAAGCTGAAGGAGATCTCCTACATCCCGACCGACGCCTACGCGGCGGGGGAGATGAAGCACGGGCCGATCGCCCTGCTCGACGAGTCGACGCCGGTGATCTGCGTGGCGACGGACAGCCCGATCCTCGAGAAGGTCCTATCCAACGTCGAGGAGGTGCGCGCCCGCGGCGCCCAGACGATCGCGATCGCGACCGCCGGCGACGAGCGCGCCGCCGAGGTCGCCGACGAGGCGATCGAGGTCGCCCGCACCGACTGGATCCTGCAGCCGATCGTCGCGATCCTGCCGCTGCAGCTGCTCGCCTACGACATCGCCCGCGCCCGCGGGCTCAACGTCGATCAGCCCCGCAACCTGGCGAAGACCGTCACGGTCGAGTGACGGCGCGGGTAGCATGGCGCCGCGAATGAAGGGATGCCGGGTTCTTCTCCTCGCCGCGCTCGCCGCCGCGCTCGCCCTCGCCGGCTGCGGTGGCGGCTCCGGCTCCGGCTCCGACCCGGCGAGCGTCGCGCCGCCCGACGCCCCGCTCTTCGTCGAAGCGACGCTTCGTCCCGAAGGGCGGCAGAAGGCCGACGTCGACGCGCTGGCGAAGAAGATCGCCGGAGTCGACGACCTCGGCGAATTCATCGTCGAAGAGCTGGAGAAGAAAGCCACCTCCTCGCACGAAGAGCTCGACTTCGCCAGGGAAGTCGAGCCGTGGCTGGGCGAGAAGGGCGGCATCTCGTTCGAGGAATACGACGGGGAAGACTTCAACGGCTACGCGATAGCGGTCGAGACCGAAGACACGAGCGCGGCCGAAGCGTTCCTCGCAAAGCGGGAGAAGGCCTCGGGCGAACACGCCAGAAGCGCCTCCTCCGAAGGCGTCGACTACGAGGTTCAGGAAGACGGCACGGCGCTCGGCGTGATCGAAGGCTTCCTCGCGGTGGCCGAAACCGAGGCCGCGTTCAAGGCGATGGTGAAGGCCTCCAACGGAGACTCGCTCGCCGACCGGGAGAGCTACGCGAGCGCGGTCTCGGCGGCGCCGAGCGATGCCCTCGCCAGCGCCTACGTCGACGTCGGCGCTCTGATCGACCAGGCCGGCGGCTCGATCGACCCGAACACGAAGCTCTTCCTGGAAACGGCCGGGATCGAACCGCGCAACGCGACCGCGACCGCCAGCCTCGTCCCCGGCTCGGACACGGTCGAGATCGACCTGACCACCGATCTGGTCGAAGGGAGCACGACCGACAGCCGCGTCTCGGAAGTCCTCGGCGAGCTTCCCGCCGGCTCCTTCGCCGCGATCGCCTCGACCGAATTCGGCAAGCGCTTCGGCGAAGCGATCGACCAGATCGACGCCAACGGGATCCAGGGCCAGGTCCCCCCGCACAAGTTCAAGAGCACCCTGAAGGCGGCCGGCATCGACCTCGAGAAGATCTCCGCCTCGGTCACCGATCTCGGCGTCTTCGCCGAAGGCTCGAGCAAGGGCAGCCTCCGGGTCGCCGCGGTCCTGACCACCGGGGACGCCGCCGAAGCGCGCCGCACCGTCTCCGGCATCGGCTTCCTCGTTCGCGCCAGCGGGACGCCAGGGGTGACCGCGGTCTCCGGCAGGGCGAGCGGCTTCTCGGTCCCCGACGCCGAACTCGGGCCGAAGCCGCTGGTCGTCGTCTCGAAGGGGGATCGGATCGCGATCGGCTACGGGCTGGCGGCGGCCCTGCGGGGGCTCGCGGGCGGGTCCGGCCCGACCCTCGCCGAAGACCCGACCTTCAAGGAAGCGGCCGCGGCGCTCGGCGACACGCCGATCGGCGGCTTCGCCGATGGGCCGGCGGCGCTGCGGATCGCCTCGGCCCTGGTCTCCCCGGGCAGCGAAGACTTCCTCAAGGCGAAGCCCTACCTGAAGAAGATCGACTACCTCGCGATCGGCTCCGGAGCCTCGGACGGCCTGGCGACCGTGAAGCTGATCGCCGGGATCGGAGGGCGGGAATGATCGGCATCGACCTGCTCGAGGTGGAGCGAATGGAGCGCGCGCTGGAGCGCCGCCCGCGCCTGGCGGAGCGCATCTTCACCGAGGGCGAGCGCGAGTACGCCGCCTCCCAGTCCCGGCCCGGCCGTCACCTCGCGGCCCGCTTCGCCGCCAAGGAGGCGGTGGTCAAGGCGCTCGGCCTGACCGCCGGCTTCGGCCTTCGCGACGTCGAGATCGTCGCCGGCAAGCCGCCGACCGTCCGCCTCAGCGGCCGCGCGGCCGAGGTCGCCGCCGGCCGCAACGTCGAGGTCTCCCTCACCCATTCGAAGGAGAACGCCGCCGCGGTCGCGATCGTCGCCTGCCGCTAGATCCCGTCTGAACTCACCACGAATCTGCTTCTAGGCACCGTATGGGTGCTCTGGAACAGACTCGCGACACCTTTAGGCTGGTCCGCATGGAGCCGTGGCTGGATCCGCTGTTCGACGCCGAGGGGATGCGGGCGGTCGACCGCTGGGCGATCGAGGAGCGGCGGGTGTCCTCCTTGGAGCTGATGGAGGCGGCTGGAGCCGCCGTGGCGGAGGCGGTTGCGGAGCTGGCTCCGCAGGGGCCCGTGCGGGTGGTCTGCGGGAAGGGGAACAACGCCGGCGACGGGTTCGTCGCCGCCCGCCTGCTGGGCGAGATGGGCTTCGCGGTCGAGGTGCTGCTGCTGTGGCCGGCGGAGGAGCTGCGCGGCGACGCCGCCGTCAACCTCGAGCGTGTCTCGGCTGAGCCGGCGGGGGACGATCTCACCGCGAGGCTGGCCGGCTCGGGCGCGGTCGTCGACGCGATCTTCGGCACCGGCTTCGAGGGGGCGCCGCGGGAGCCCGCCGCGAGCGCGATCGAGGCGATCGACCGCTGCGGCGCCCCGGTCGTCGCCTGCGACATCGCCTCCGGGGTCGACGCATCCAGCGGCGAGGTCGAGGGAGCGGCAGTCGAGGCCGACCTGACCGTCAGCTTCCACGGCGCCAAGGTCGGCCAGCGGGTCGCCCCCGGCAAGTGGCACACCGGCGAGCTGCGGGTGGCGCCGATCGGGATTCCCGCCGGCGCGCCCGAGCGGCCGCTCGCCGGGTCGATCGGGCCCGCCGTCCTCGCCCTGGCGCCGCGCCGCGGCCCGCGCTCGACCAAGTTCAGCTCCGGCCAGGTCGCGATCGCCGGCGGCTCCCGCGGCCTCACCGGCGCGGTGCGGATGTCCTCGACGGCGGCGATCCGGGCCGGCGCCGGCTACGCGACCGTCGCCGTGCCCGCCGACCTCGAGCTGGTCTTCGAGCAGGCCCAGCCGGAGGTGATGTCGGTCGGCTGCCCGGGCGGCGACGGCTGCCTGGCGCCGGGATCCGCGAAGGCGGTGCTGCGGACGTTCGAGCGCGCCGCCGCCGGCGTTCTCGGCCCCGGCCTCGGCCGCGACCCCGGATCATTGGAGCTGGCCCGGGAAGTGGCGCCGCGGATCGAGGCGCCGCTGGTGATCGACGCCGACGGCCTCAACGCCTTCGCCGAGCGGCTCGGCGAGATCGCCGCCCGCGAGGCGCCGACGATCCTCACCCCGCATGCCGGCGAGCTCGGCCGCCTGCTCGGCCGCGACTCGGAGCAGATCGCCGCCCACCGCCTCGCCGCGGCGCGGGAGGCGGCGAGGCTCTCCGGCGCGGTGGTCGTCCTGAAGGGCGACGACACGCTCGTCACCGACGGCGAGCGGATCGCCGTCAACGCGCTCTCCGCGCCGGCGCTCGCCACCGCCGGCAGCGGCGACGTGCTCTCCGGAATCGTCGCGGCGCTGCTCGCCCGCGGCCTCGAGCCGTTCGCGGCCGCCTGCGCCGGGGTCCTCGCGCACGCCCGCGCCGGCCGCGACGCCGCCCGGAGGCTGGGCGCCGCCGAGGCGGTGATCGCCACCGACGTGATCGACTCGGTCCCGGCGGGGCTGCGCGCCGACGGGCGGGTCGAATAACCTCGCCGGGATGAAGAGCGCCGCCGAGATCATGGACGCCGACGTCCCCACCGTCTCGCCGGGGGACGACGCCCGCAGGGCGATCGACCTGCTCTCGAAGACCGACCTGGGCGCGATCCCGGTCATCGACGGCGAGCGCAAGGTGGTCGGGATCGTCAGCGAGTCCGACCTGGTCCTCAGCGACGAGGAGTCGGACCTGCACCTGCCGCACTACCTCAACATCATGGGGGGCATCGTCTTCGTCGGCTCGATGAAGGGCTTCGAGGAGCGGCTGAACAAAGCCTTCGCCACCGACGTCGCCGAGCTGATGACGCCGGACCCGGTCGTCGCGCACGACTACGAAGCCGCCGACCGGGTCGCGAAGAAGATCGCCGACAAGCACCACAACCACCTTCCCGTGGTGGACGAGGACGGGCGCCTGGCCGGCATGGTGACCCGGGCGGACGCTCTCGCGGCCCTCGTCGACGACGAGTAGCCCGATGGAGCGGGCGCTCGCCCGGATCGACCTCGGCGCCGTGCGGGCGAACTGCGAACGGCTGCGGGCCGAGCTGCGCGAAGGCGCCGAGCTGTGCGCGGTGGTGAAGGCGGACGCCTACGGCCACGGGGCCGACGGTTGCGCCGGGGCGGCACTCGACGGCGGCGCGACCCGGCTGGCGGTCGCCACCGCCGTCGAGGCCGAACAGGTCGGCCGCCGCTTCCAGCACGTGCCGCTTCTGACGATGGGGGCGCTGAGCGAGGAGGAGGTCGACACCGTCATCTCCGCCGGCTCGGAGGTGACGGTCTGGCGCGACGGCTTCCGGCGGCTGCTCGCCGATCGAGCCCGGGCGCACGGCCGGCCCGCGCGGGTGCACGTCAAGCACGACAGCGGCATGGGCCGGCTCGGCACGCCGGACCCCGAGGAGGCGATCGCGCTGGCGCGCGTCTGCGCCGCCGACCCCGACCTCGATCTGGCCGGCGTCTGGACCCACCTCGCCACCGCCGACGAACCCGACTCGGCCTTCTTCGACCAGCAGCTCGACCGCTTCGAGCCGGTCGCCGCGACGGTCAGGGCCGAGTTCCCGGCCGCGATCGCCCACGCCGCCAACAGCGCCGCCGTCTTCCGCGACCGGCGCGCCCACTTCGACATGGCCCGCTGCGGCGTGGCGGTCTACGGGCTCGACCCCTTCCAGGGGAACCCGGCCGAGCGCGGCCTGGCGCCGGCCCTCTCGCTGCACTCCTACGTCGCCGACGTCAAGCGCTTCCCGGCCGGGAGGAGCGCCGGCTACGGGCGCCGCTGGACGGCGCCGGCGGAGACCTGGGTCGGCGTGATCCCGGTCGGCTACGGCGACGGCGTTCGGCGCGGGCTCACCAACAACGCGGATGTCCTGGTCCGCGGGCGCCGGCGCCCCCTGGTCGGCACCGTCTCGATGGACAACCTGACGATCGACCTCGGGCCGGACACCGATGTCGAGCCGGGGGACGAGGCGGTCCTCATCGGCCGTCAGGGCGAGGAGGAGATCCGCGCTGAGGAGCTCGCCGCCCGCCTCGAGACGATCAACTACGAGATCACCTGCGGCGTCTCCGCGCGAGTGCCGCGGCGCCCGGCATGAATGGGATAGGCGCGTTAGTCGCGCTATACGCAACCAACGCGCCTGAGCGAGGCGATCGGCGATGAGCCTCGCCGATCGCCTCGCGTCTTCGCCGCTCCTCGCCGCCGCGCGACGGGCGCTTGCCGGGGGGCCGGAGGCGTGGGTGGTCGGCGGCGCGGTCCGTGACGCGGTTCGCGGCCGCGAGGTGGCCGACCTCGACCTGGCCGTCGCCGGGGATCCCGGGGCCGCCGCCAAGGCGATCGCCGCCGAGCTGGGCGAGCACGCCTTCGAGCTCTCGGCCGAGTTCGGCACCTGGCGGGTGGTCTCCGCCGATCGCCGCTGGCAGGTCGACGCGACCGCCCTGCGCGGCGAGGGCATCGAGGCCGACCTCGGCGACCGCGACTTCACGATCGGCGCCGTCGCGGTCCCGCTCGCGGGCGGCGAGGCGGTGGACCCCTTCGGCGGGCTCGCCGACCTCGAGCGCGGCGTCCTGCGGGCGGTCGGCGCCCGCAGCTTCCTCGAGGACCCGCTGCGACTGCTGCGGGCGGCGCGCCTGGCGGCCGAGCTGAGGCTCGAGGTCGATCCGGCCACCGCCGAGCTGGCGCGTGCCGCGGCCGCCCGTGCCGCCGACCCGGCGGGCGAGCGCCAGCTGACCGAGCTGCGCCAGCTGCTCGGCGGCCCCGACCCCCTGCGCGGCCTCGCCCTGCTCGACGAGCTGGCGCTGACGCCCGTCGTCCTCCCCGAGCTGGACCTGCTGCACGGGGTCGAACAGGGCCCCAACCACCACCTCGACGTCCACGGGCACACCCTGGCCGTGCTCGGGCACACGCTTGAGGTGGAGGAGGACCTCGACCGCTTCGCCGGCGATCGTGCGCCCGAGGTCGCCGCGCTGCTCGCCGAGCCGCTGGCCGACGAGATGACCCGCGGCGCCGCGCTGCGCTTCGGCGCCCTCTTCCACGACATCGGCAAGCCGGCGACCCGCGACGAGAGCCGCGGCTACGTTAGCTTCGTCGGCCACGACCAGCAGGGCGCCGAGATCGTCGGCCGCATCTGCTCGCGGCTGCGGGCGAGCCGGCGCCTCACCCAGCACCTGCGCGGCCTCACCCTCCACCACCTGCGGCTCGGCTTCCTCATCCCCGAGGCGCCGCTGCCGCCGCGCAAGGTCCACGCGTACCTGCGGGCGACCGAGCCGGTCGCCGCCGACGTCACCCTGCTCACCGTCGCCGACCGGCTCTCGGCCCGCGGCGGCAGCGCGCTGGCCAGCCCCGAGATGGTCGAGGCGCACCTCGCGCTGGCCAAGGAGATGATCGCCGCGGCGCTCGACTGGCGCCGGGACGGGCCGCCGCGTCCGCTGTTGCGGGGCGACGAGCTCGCCGCCGAGCTCGGGATCGGCGAGGGCCGCGAGCTGGGGCAGCTGCTGGCCGAGCTGGAGGCTGCCCAGTACGCGGGCGAGGTGGGGAGCAGGGCCGAGGCGGTCGAGTTCGCCCGCGCCCGCCGGGCCTGACCCGTCCGGAGCCGGGTCAGGTACGCTCCCGGCCGCATGGCCAAAGAGGAAAAGATCGAAATGGAGGGGGAGATCACCGAGGCTCTCCCCAACACCATGTTCCGGGTGAAACTCGACAACGGGCACGACGTGCTCGGCCACATCTCGGGCAAGATGCGCCGCCACTACATCCGCATCCTCCCCGGCGACCGGGTCAAGATCGAGCTCTCGCCGTACGACCTCGACCGAGGTCGAATCACCTATCGCTACAAATAGCCCGGCTCAGGGTCGGCCAGCTCCGCCACCAGGGCGGACCAGGCGAAGTCGCGGGCGCCGAGGCCCCTGCCGGTGCGCGGGTCGTAGTACTCGCGCAGCCCTTCGCGGGCGACGGCCGCGACCACTCCGTTGGCCACCCGCTCCGCCTCCTCCGCGTAGCCGAGCCGGCGCATGCCGAGCCAGACCAGCCAGGCCGAGTTGACCCAGGTCGGCCCACGCCAGTAGCGGCGGATCGGGCCGCGGCCGCCGTCGGGCTCGTAGCTCGGCTCCGAGATCGCCACCGAGGGCGGCGCCACCGGGGTGAGGAACTCGGACTCCTCGAGCAGGTGCTGCTCGACCAGCCGCCGCCCGATCCCCTCGGGCAAATCGGGCAGCGCGAGCGGCGCCAGTGAGGCCCAGGTGACGATGCCCGGTCGATCGCCACCGGGCTGGGCCTCGTCGAGGAAGAGGCCGCGCCGCTCGTCCCAGAGCCGCTCGACCAGCGCCGGGGTCGCCGAGCGCCGACCGGCCGCCTGCAGCGACAGCGACCACAGCGTGTTGACCAGGGTCTCGCAGAGGACCGGCCCGCCGCGGTCGCGGATGCGCCGCGCGTCGAAGCCGAGCCGGCGGTTGCGGCGGACCAGCAGCGGGAAGCCGAGCCGGGCGCAGGAGCGCCATCCCCAGACCGGGTCGAACTTCGGCGAGGCGTCGAGGCCCGACTCGTCCGGCTGCACGATCCAGAGCAGGCCGTCGCCCTCGAGGTCGCGGTTGGCCGCCAGCCAGTCGAGGTGCGCGCCGATCCGCGGCTCCTCCGCCGGGTCGCCGACCGCGATCCGCCAGGCCCAGGCGAGCAGCGGCGGCTGGATCGTCCCGGTCTGCAGATCGGCGCGGGAGGAGACGTTGTAGAAGGCGAGCCGGGAGAGGCTGACCGGGCGGTGCCAGAAGATCGTGTGGCCGACGAAGCCGTCGGGGCGCTGGGCGGCGAGCAGGCTCTCGAGCTCGGCCCGGGAGCGGGACGGCTCGAAGCGGCGCCAGGCGATCGCCGCGAAGCAGGAGTCCCAGTACCACTGCCACGGATAGCGGCCGGGGCTGGGCGCGGTGTAGGCGTAGGGCGTTCCCTCGTGCTCGCCCTGCCGCCAGCTCTGGCGCAGCACCCGCTCGGCCTCGGCGACCGCGGCTGCTCGCTCCTCGGGGCCGCCCACGGACGCCCCGCTCAGAGCGCCGTGCGACGCATCTCGCGCAGCGCCAGGCCCCCGAGCACCGCCAGCAGCCCCGCCAGCGCCAGCATGCCGGGCCAGGTGTCCGCCCAGGTGACCCCGCCGACGAAGCCCTGCCGGGCGGCTTCGACCACCTTGGTCACCGGGTTGACGCGGGCGACGTCCTGGAGCCACCCCTGCAGCAGCGCCAGCGGCGCGTAGGCGGTGGTGGTGAGGATCAGCGCCATCGTGCCCGCCTGCATCAGCGGCGCCGCCGACTGGCTCTTGAAGCGCAGGGCGAGGAACGAGCCCCAGCAGGCGGCGACCGCGGCCATCGCGGCGACCATGAAGTAGGTGACGAGCAGCCCGTCCACACCGGGGAAGCCGGCGCCGAGGATGAGCGCGATCGTCAGCACGAAGGTCGCCGGGATCAGCGCCCGCGCGCTGGCGGCGAGGACGTTGCCGGCGAGCAGCACCCAGCGCGGGGCGGGCGAGACCAGCAGCCGGTCGACCCAGCCCTGCTCGAAGTCGCGGGCCAGGTTGACCCCGGCGGCGGCGCCGGTGAAGCCGGCTCCCTGGAGCATGCTGACCGGGACGATGAAGCTCTCGTACGCCCCGGTTTCGAAGCCGCGCAGCTGCGTCAGCGCGCCGAAGACCCCGTTCAGGCCGAGGAAGAAGATGGTCGGCGCCAGCACGCCGGGGATCGCCGCGCCGGGGACCCGCACCAGCTCGTTCTTCGCCCGCGCCATCAGCGCCCAGATCGTCGCCAGGTTGGCGCGCCAGGCCGGGATCGCCACCGGCGCGCGGCCCGGGATCGTCGCGGCCGTCGCCTCCATCAGCCCACCCGCAGCCGGTGCCGGAGGGCGCGGTCGCTGAGCACGAGCCCGAGCACGACGATGCCGAGGATCGCCAGCAGCGCGTAGAGGGTGTCGGAAGCGTGGATCCCGGAGATCATCGGCTCGCGGATCCCTTCGACCACGAAGCTGAGCGGGTTGTACTGGGCGATCGTCTTCGCCGGCTCGATCATCAGCTCCTGGGGAAAGAAGGCGGAGGAGAGGAAGAGCACGACCAGGACCAGCGGGAAGAGGCCCTGGACGACGCTGGCGCTGCCGGTCCGCAGGGCGATCGCCGCGCCGATACCACCCACCGCCAGCGCGCAGCTGGTGACCAGGAACATCGCCAGCAGCGCGCCGGCCACCCCCGCTTCGATCGTCGCCCCGAAGGCCAGCCCGATCGCGAGGAACCAGAGCGAGGCGAAGAGTCCGAGCGCCGCGGTCCCGGCGAGCCGGCCGAGGACGATCGCGAAGCGGGGGATGGGGGAGGAGAAGAGGCGGTCGGTGAAGCCCATCTCGATGTCGACCGCGAGCGCGATCCCGCCGCTGTTGCCGGCCAGCATCAGCGACTGCATCATCGCCCCGGCGAGCATGAACTGGAGGAAGCTCTGCACCTGCGGGAACCCGGGCAGTTCGATCGCGCCGCCGGCGCCGCCGGTCTGGATCGCCAGCAGCAGGGTGGGGAAGACAAGGATCGGCGCCAGCAGCTGCGGGCGGCGGAAGGTCTGGCGGATCGAGCGCATGCCGAGCGCGCGCACGACCCGGGCGTTGGCCGCGAGGGCGTTCACGCCTCGACCGCCTCCTCCTCGGCCCTCTCCTCGTCCTCCTCGAGGCGGTAGCCGGTCTTGGCGACGAAGACGTCGTCGAGGGTCGGCTGCACCAGCTCCAGCGACTCGACCGCGATCCCGGCCTCGTCGAGCGCGCGGACGACGCGCGGGATGTCGGCGGCGCCCCGCTCGACCTCGACCAGCACCCGTTTCCCGTCCTTGGGCGGCAGCAGCCTGCCGATCCGCGCGCAGATCTCCTCCGCCTCGGCGATCGAGCCCTCGGCGAGCTGGAGCTGGATGTGGGGGTTGCCGATGTCGGCCTTGAGCGCCTCCGGCGTGCCCTCGGCGACGATCCTGCCGCTGTCGATGATGCCGACGTTGTCGGCCAGCTGGTCGGCCTCCTCGAGGTACTGGGTGGTGAGGAAGACGGTGGTGCCGTCTTCGTTCAGCTCCCGCACCTCCTGCCAGATCGTCTTCCGGCTGACGGGATCCAGTCCGGTGGTCGGCTCGTCGAGGAAGAGCACGCGCGGCTCGTGCACTAGCGCCGCGGCGAGGTCGAGGCGGCGCTGCATCCCGCCCGAGTAGGTGCCGACGCGGCGGTCGGCGGCGGCGGCGAGGTCGACGCGTTCGAGCAGGTCGTCGGCGCGGCGGCGGCCCTCGGCGGTGGGGAGGCCCTGAAGCGTCGCCTGGAGGCGGATCAGCTCGCGGCCGGTCATCAGCGGGTCCAGCGCCGCCTCCTGCAGCGCGACCCCGATCGAGCGCCGGACCTCCCGGGCCGCGGCGACGACGTCGTGCCCCGCCACCGTGGCACGGCCGCCGGTCGGCAGCAGCAGCGTGGTCAGCATCCTCACCGTCGTCGTCTTGCCGGCTCCGTTGGGGCCGAGGAAGCCGTAGATCTCGCCCTCGTCCACGGCGAGGTCGACGCCCTGGACCGCGAGCACGTCCCCGAAGGCTCGCTCCAGCCCGACCACCTCGATCGCGGCCACGTCAGGTCCCCGACGGCTCGGGCTGGCGCGCCAGCGGCGGCAGCGACTCGACCCAGCGGCGCCCGGTCGCCCGCTCCAGCGCCTCGGCCGCGTCGAGCAGCAGCTCGTCGCGCCCCCAGGCCGCCTGCAGCTGAAGGCCGATCGGCAGCCCGTCGTCGAAGCCGACCGGCAGGCTGACCGAGGGGATGCCGGTCAGGTTGGCGAGGCCGGCGCCGCGCACGTTGGCCTGGTCGGCGGTGAGCGTCCCGGAGGGAAGCTCGACCAGGGGGGCCTCCAGGGGCGGCGCGACCGCGGGCACGGTCGGCCAGGCGATCGCGTCGACCTGGTCGAAGAGGGCGGCGAGGCGGCGTCGCATCAGGGTCCGCACCGCCTGTGCCTTCACCGACGCGGCGGCGGGCAGCAGCATCCGGTACTTGAGCAGGCCGCGGGCGATCGGGCTCAGGTCCGGGTCGAGGTCGCGCAGCCCGCTCGGCGTCAGGCCGGCGAGGCCCTCGGTGTTGGCGATCAGCACCGTCGCCAGGGAGGCCGCCTCGATGTCGGCCAGCTCGATCTCGCGCACCTCGCCGCCGGTCTCCGCTCGCAGCTGCTCGATCGCCGCCTCGCAGGCCTCCCGCACGGCTGGCGCGACGTCCTCGGAGACGGCGTCGCGGACGACGCCGATCCGCAGGCCCCGCGCCTCCCCGGCGGCGAGCGGCTCGCCGAACAGCGCCGAGGCCAGCAGCCGGCAGTCGGCCGCGTCGGCGCAGAGGGGGCCGGAGACGATCGTGGTCGAGACCTCCGCCATGTGGTGCCCGGCCATCGCCGCGCGGCCGAAGGTCGGCTTCAGCCCGGTGAGGCCGCAGTAGGCGGCGGGGAAGCGGATCGAGCCGATCCCGTCGGCGCCGACCGCGCCGGCGACGATGCGGCCGGCGACCGCCGCCGCGGGACCGCTGGAGGAGCCGCCCGGGCAGCGCTCGGTGTCCCAGGGGTTGCGCGCGGGGCCGTAGACCGAGGTGTTGCCGGTGCTGCTGGCGCCGAGCTCGTGCATGTTGGCGACGCCGACGATCGTCGCCCCGGCGTCGCGCAGGGCGCGGTAGGGGCCCGACTCGCCGGGGGAGGAGGGGGGGAACATCTGGGCGGCGCCGAAGCGCTGCGCTCGCCAGGGCAGCGGCCACTCGTCCTTGATCGCCACCGGCACGCCGCGCAGCGGCCCCTCGGGCGCCGCGGCGAGCATCTCGCGGGAGCGCTCCGGGAAGGTGTCGACGATCGCGTTGAGGTCCGGGTTGCGCTCCTCGATCCGGCCGAGCGCCGCCTCGAGCAGCTCCGCCGGGTCGGCCTCGCCGCTCGCGACCGCGGCCGCCTGGCCGCCCAGGGTCAGGTCGAGGACGCTCATCGTCTCGCGGGCGCGCGGGAGAGGTCGGGGCCGCGCTCCGGCCCGGCGTCGCCGGTGTCGAGCTCGAAGAGGCTGAGGATCGCCGGCCAGAAGAGCTGGTGGGCGGCGCCCATCACCGCCAGGTCCACCTCGTCGGCCTCGAGCCCGAGGGAGGCGAGCCCGGCCGGGATGAAGTCGTCTGCGCGGTCTCGGGCCTCCATTGCGCAGCAACCCTAGCGCGGCGGCGGAGTCAGCCCGGCTGGCCGGGATCGTGCAGGGGCCCGGCTCGGTGGCATTCCCCCCCGAAGGCGGGCAGAATCCGGCGCAACCGGGGTGGTGACCCCGTGTTCTCTGCTTATCCCCATGCTTTCTGCGCAAAATAGAAGCCGGGAGGCTCGTGCCTGGGCGCTGCTCGCCGGGGCGGTCTGCCTGCTCGCCGCGCTGGTCGCGGTCGCGATTCCCGGCGACGCCGACTCGGCGCCGCTGCAGGTCGTCGTCCTCGGCCAGACCGCGGAAACCCCGCCGGCCTCCTGCCCGGGCAAGATCGTCAACAGCGTCGAGATCACGCCATGCCGGGTGGAGGGGCACGTGTCCGGCTTCCAGGCGATCGCGGGCGGCGTCCCCCGCCCGTACGAGGCGCCCTTCGAAGGCAAGATCGTCGCCTGGTCGATCACCCTCGCCAAGCCCTCGACGCAGGACACGAAGACGACCACCAACGAGGTCGGCTTCTTCAACGAACTGCTCGGCGAGCCCTCGGAGGCGAGGATCGGAGTCCTGCGCCCGGTCGAAGAATCGAAGCCGCCCCGCTACACGCTGGTCCGCCAGAGCCCGCTCGAGGTCCTCAACCCCTACTTCGGCGGCACGCCGATCTTCGCGCTCGAACACCCCCTGACCGTGCTCAAGGGCCAGGTCGTGGCGCTGACCGTCCCCACCTGGGCGCCGATGTTCGCCTTCAACGTCGAAGACGGCAACACCTGGCGCGGCAGCCGCCTGCCCGAACACTGCTCCTCGAAGGAAGACATCCAGGGCGGGCACCCGCAGCAGGGGGTCGGGAAGACGAAGACGTACGGGTGCTACTACTCGAACGCGCGGCTGCTTTACACGGCCACTCTGGTCAAGAAGCCGTAGAGCGCATTAAGGGCGGGGGTCCGATGCCCCCTTCTCACTGCACCTCGTCGGGAGGCGCGTTAGGCGGCTGACGCCATTGGCCCTGCCGGCCCTCCTCATGCTGATACGTTCGAAGGGGGCATCGGACCCCCGCCCCAGCCGCGGTCAGGGTTCGTTGTCAGTCACTCCGCGGCCGCAGCAGAAGCCATTAGGGCAGGTTGTTTCAGAGGCGTAGGGAAGGTGGTGCGAAGTTGTGACGTTCTGCGCGCCACGGGTGCGTTCTTGTTCTTCAGCATCGGGAGCGTGCTTGCCTCGCTCGCACACCTGCTCGCCAACGCGTTCCCGCCCCGGGTTGAGAACCCACTGCCGGAAAGCATTGGATTGGACGCCCCGTTCGTAAGTGCCGGGATGGGCGGCGTGCTGTTGGGGATCCTCTTCTCTCCGGCCCGCCAGGCCACCCGTGAGAGGGCGATGAGATGGGGGGCGCTGGTCGGGTTCGTGCTTGGCGCGGGTCTCTACGCCTTCGCGCTGCTGGCTCAGGTAGGCTGGTGGAGATGAAACCTTTTGTCCGAGAGCTACGGCAGGAAGGATGGGCTTCAATTGTTATTGGAGTCCTCGGGGTCGCGTTCATGCTTGCCGCGTTGTACGACGAACGGGCCTACCTGTTCGTCTACGCGCTCCTCGCAGTCGGGTACGTCAGGGGACGGGTGCTGCGGCGGCGAGAACCGCGCTCTTAGAGCGCTTCCTGGCGCAGGCCGCAGTAGGGGCAGTCGCTGACGTCGAGGCCGATCAGCTGGTCGCAGCGACGGCAGGCGCGGAGGTTGGCCGGCGTGCGGGGCAGGGAGGAGGCGGAGGGGGCGAGCGGCAGGACCATCGCCACCGGCTCCATCTCCTCGCCGGTCTCGCGGTCGACGTAGACCTGGCCCGGCTCGGCGTGGGCGAGCGCCTCGCGGCCCGAGGCCCGCGCCCGCATCCGGTAGAGCTGCCGGTCGTTCATCGCCGCGAAGACTAGATGATTGGGAGGAGTCATCTATAGCTTGCGCGGTGGCGATGCGCGTCCTCCTCTTCCACGGCTACATGCTGCGCGGCACCGGCAGCAACATCTACAACCTCAACCTGGCCCGGGCGCTGGCCCGCCTCGGCCACGAGGTCCATCTCCTCTGCCAGGACCGCGAGGTGCGGATCGAGGGCGTCCAGATCCACAACCCGGACATCGGTGGCCTACTGCCCGTCTACGTCAAGGACCCCTATCCCGGCTTCGAGGTCAAGACCTTCCCTGAGCTGAGCGACGCGGAGCTCGACCGCTACATCGACGCGAACATCGCCGCCGTCCGCCAGGTCGCAGAGGCCGCCGGCGGCATCGACGCCGCGCTCGCCAACCACCTGATCATGGGCCCAGCCATCCTCGCCCGCGCCGAAGTCGGCCCCTTCGCCGCCAAGATCCACGGCTCCGCCCTCGAGTACACCGTCAAACCCCACCCCCGCTTCCTTCCCTACGCCCGGGAGGGCATGGAAGCCGCCTCCGGCGTCCTGGTCGGGTCGCGACATACGGCGGAGTCCCTCTGGACCGCTCTCCCCGACGTCCCCGGATTACAGGAGAAGACCCGCCTCGGACCCCCCGGCGTAGACACGAAGACCTTCCGGCCGGGGGCGCCGGGAGGGGGTGGAGCGTCTTGTACTTTTTCGCCTGATCTGGGCGCGGCCGAAGGCCGCGACCTGGCGAAAAAGTTAAGCGGAACCCCCTCCCGGCGCCCCCTTTTGGTCGTCTTCGTAGGGAAGCTGATCGTTTCCAAGGGGGTGGATCTGCTGATAGCCGCGTGGCCACTGGTGAGGAAGCGGCACCCGGACGCACGGCTGCAGATCGCGGGGTTCGGGGCATATGAGGATGGGCTGCGGAGGTTGCTGGCAGCTCTGGAGGCCGGGGATTTGGACGACGCGCGTGAGGTCGCCCGGCAGGGCTGGGCACTGGAGGGTGGGGAGGAGAGGGCGTTGCCGATCCTCTCGGCGTTCCTGGCCGATCCGCCCGCCGGATATGGGGAGGCTGCAAGAGCGGCCGCTGGCTCGGTCGAGTTCATCGGCCGGCTGGAGCACGACGAGGTCGCGGAGCTGCTGCCGCACGCCGAGGCGCTGGTGATGCCGAGCACCTTCCCGGAGGCGTTCGGGATGGTCGCGGTCGAGGCCGCGGCCTGTGGGGCGTTGCCGGTTTCGGCAGGGCACTCTGGGATGCTCGAGGTCTCGCGGCAGCTGGGCGCGGCGCTGCCGTCCGGGGTGGGGGAGCTGGCCTCGTTCGCCGTCGAGCCGGGCGCCGTGGAGGCGATCGCCGACCGGCTCGACCGCTGGCTGGCGCTGCCCGAGGCCGTGCGCGCGGAGGCCCGCGAGGCGCTGGTCGAGACCGTTGCCAGGCTGTGGAGCTGGGAGGGCGTGGCGCGCGGCGTGCTCGCCGCTTCCGCCGGCCAACTGGACGATCTCCCGGTCCCCGAGTAGGCGTCGCCAGGCATGTGCGGAGCGTCATTTGAGCCGCAAAGCCTGCCGCCGCCGCTTCAATAGAATCCCCGCCGCCCCATGTACGGCCGCCTCCCGATAGCGAAGATGCTCGCCGCCACCGTCGCCCTCACGGCGGCGATCTCGGCGGTGATGCTCTCGATCAACTGGGACGGCCAGGAGGCCTCGACCGCCGCCCCCAAGATCGACGATCTGCTCAACGTCATGATCGTCCTCTCGTCCCTCGTCTTCTCGCTCGTCCTGGTGATGCTCTTCTACGCGCTGTGGAAGTTCAAAGCGAAGCCCGGGGACGAGTCGGACGGCGAGCCGATCCACGGCAACACCCGGCTCGAGGTCGCCTGGACGCTGATCCCGACGATCATCGTCCTCTTCGGCGGCGGCTACAGCTGGAAGGTCCTCAACGAAATCGAAGAACCGGTCAAGGGCGCGCTGACCGTCGACGTCTTCTCCCAGCAGTACGCCTGGAGCTTCGGCTATCCCGAAAACGGCGGCCGCTGGTCGCAGGGGGAGCTGCACGTCCCGCTCGACCGCCAGGTCCAGTTCAAGATGCACTCCCAGGACGTGATCCACTCCTTCTGGGTCCCCGAGTGGCGGATCAAGAAAGACAACGTCCCCGGGATCACGACGACGGCCACCGTCACCCCCGACCGGCTCGGCGCCTTCCAGCTGATCTGCACCGAGCTCTGCGGGTTCGGCCATGCTTCGATGCGGGCCAAGGTCGTGGTCGAACCGCCGGCGAAGTTCGAGGAATGGGCCTCGGGGCTGAAGGAACGGATCCCGCAGCCGCTGAAGGAGTCGATCAAGCAGGACACGGAAACCAACCCGGTGCAGCTCGGGGCCGGAGGGGCATAATGAGGAGGACGAGCTGATGGTGGCTGCGATCAAGCGACCGGGATGGATTCGAGGCGGGGTCGGCGCGCTTGCCGCCGCCGCGTTCGGCTTCGGCCTGGTGATCGCGCTGCGGGCGATCTCCGGCCTGCCGCTCTACCAGACCGAACAGACCGGCTATCCGCACGTCGTCGTGCCGCTGGTCCTCGCGCCGCTCGGCTTCCTCGCCGGCTTCGGCTGCTTCGACTACTGGCTGCGCTGGGCGGCGGGGATGCCGACGATCCCCGACGACCACTCCCAGCACGGGGCGAAGAGCTGGAGGGACTACTTCCGCTTCAACACCGATCACAAGGTGATCGGCATCCAGTACATCTGCACCACCTTCTTCTTCTTCTTCGTGGGCGGCCTGATGGCGATGCTGATCCGCGCCGAGCTCGCCCAGCCGGGCACCCAGATCGTCGACGCCGCGCAGTACAACAGCCTCTTCTCCACCCACGCGGTGCTGATGATCTTCGTCTTCGTGATCCCGGTCTTCGCCGGGATCGCCAACTACGTGCTGCCGCTGATGATCGGCGCGCCGGACATGGCCTTCCCGCGCCTCAACGCGCTCAGCTTCTGGATGCTGCCGCTGGCCGGGCTGCTCTTCATCGGCAGCTTCCTCGCTCCGGGCGGCGCCTTCGACGCCGGCTGGACCGGCTACGCCCCGCTCTCGACCGGGGCGCCTCTCGGGCAGTCGTTCTTCAACCTCGGCGTCCAGTTCGCCGGCGCCTCCTCGATCGCGACCGCGCTCAACTTCCTGGTCACGATCATCACCATGCGCGCGCCGGGGATGACCTTCTGGCGGATGCCGCTGCTGGTCTGGGCCAACCTCTCGACCTCGCTGCTGGTCGTCGCCGCGACCCCGTTCATCGCCGGCGCCCAGTTCATGGTCCTCTTCGACCGCATCCTCCACACCAACTTCTTCCAGTTCGCGGCCGGCGGCGACGTGATCAGCTACCAGCACATCTTCTGGTTCTACTCGCACCCGGCGGTCTACATCATGATGCTGCCCGGGTTCGGGATCATCAGCGAGGTCATATCGACCCATGCCCGCAAGCCGATCTTCGGCTACCGGCTGATGGCGCTGGCGCTGATCGGGATCGTCGTGCTCAGCTACTCCGTCTGGGCCCACCACATGTTCGTCGCCGGCATGTTCAGCTGGCTGCGGGTGCCGATGATGATCACCACGCTGCTGATCGCGGTGCCGACCGGGATCAAGATCTTCTCCTGGCTGGGGACCCTCTACTTCGGCAAGATCCACACCTACTCGACGGCGATGTTATTTGCGCTCGCCTTCATCGTCACCTTCACGATCGGCGGCATCAGCGGCGTGATGCTGGGCATGGTGCCGATCGACATCCACGTCTCCGACACCTACTTCATCGTCGCCCACATCCACTTCGTGCTCTTCGGCGGCTCGGTCTTCACGATCTTCGCCGGGATCTACCACTGGTTCCCGAAGATGACCGGGCGCATGTACGACGAGAGGCTGGGCCGGGTGCACTTCTGGGGGACCCTGGTCTGCACCTGGGGCACCTTCATCCCGATGCACTGGATCGGGATGGACGGGATGCCGCGCCGCGTCGCCGACTACGCCGCCCAGTTCGGCGACTGGAACCTGCTGATCAGCTGCTTCGCGTTCGGGCTCGGCGCCGTCCAGCTCGTCTTCCTCTACAACATGATCGTCAGCTGGCGGTTCGGCCCGCGCGCCGAAGCCAACCCCTGGCGCGCCAAGTCGATCGAGTGGCTGGTGTCCTCGCCGCCGCCGATCTTCAACTTCGACGAGATCCCCCGTGTCGTCGGCGGCCCCTACGAGTTCGGCGTGCCCGGCGCGCGGCACGCGATCATGGCCGGCGAGGGGGCCGAGGTCCCGGCGGCCGAGCCGAGCGTGGTGGGGTCGACGTGAGCGGCGCCGGCGAGGGTCGGCCGCTGCTCGTCTTCCTCAACGAGGTGGCGGGCGGGCGCAAGCTGCTGCAGGCGGTGCGCGAGCGCGAGGCCGCGGCGTCGGGCGTCGTCGTCGCGGCGCCGCAGAACCAGCCTTCGGTGGGCCAGCTGATCGACAGCGGCGAGCTGCGCGAGGCCGCGCGGGCCCGGGTCGAGGTGACGATGTCGGTGCTCGCCCAGTTCGGGATCGACTCGGTCGGCGAGGTGATGGACCCTGAGCCGTCGCTGGCGCTCGACGACGCGGTGCGCGCCCACGAACCGGGCGAGGTGCTGCTGTCGTGCCTCTCCGACACCCGCTTCGGCCTCACCCGCAAGGACCTGGTCGAGTGGGCGCGGGCGCGCTTCGAGCCGGAGACCGCGGTGACCCACATCCCGGTGAGGATCGAAGACGACGCGATCCGCTGGGACGTGATCCACACGCTGGTCGTCGCCACCCAGACCGTCGCCGCTCCTGACCTGGTCGCGCGCCTGAAGGACCGCGCCGCCGGCCAACCGCACCGGTACACGATCGTCTGCCCGCGGGCGGAGGAGGTCGGCGAGGCCGAGATCGTCCGCGACCTCGCCTCGACCCTCGCCGAGCTCTACCGCGCCGAAGTCGACGCCACCGGCCAGCCGATGAGCCCGGACCCGTTCCAGGCGGTGAGGAACGCGATCGAGCACTACCGCGTCGACGAGGTGCTGATCTCCACCTTCGCCGGCGAGGGCTCGCGCTGGCTCGAGGGGGACCTGATCGGCCGCGTGCGCGAGATCACCGAGAAGCAGGTCCAGCACATCGAGGTGGGCCGCCCGCCCGCCGCGGTCGCGGCCGCCGTCGCCGAGGGAGGGGAGGCGAGCTGATGGAGAGCGCCACCGTAACCCTCGGCCACGAGCACGCCGACGAGCACCACGGCCCGCCGGAGGCCAACCAGAGCTCGCGGATCGACCGCCAGACCCTCGGGATCCTGCTCTTCATCGTCTCCGAGGTGATGCTGTTCGGGGCCTTCTTCGCCTCCTACTTCTTCCTCCGCGTCGTCGTCAACCCGCCGGCCTGGCCGCCGCACCCGTACACGCTGCCGATCGGGGTCGCCGGGGTCAACACGGCGATCCTCGTCTCATCCAGCTTCACGATCCATTACGCCCTCGAGTCGATCCGCCGCGGCAACCGCGCCGGGATGAAGCTCGGGCTCGCCCTCACCTGGATGCTGGGAGCGACCTTCCTCTTCATCCAGATCAACGAGTACGTGCACCTCGGCTTCAGCGCCCGCGACCTCTCCTTCGGCTCGATCTTCTACAGCCTCACCGGGCTGCACGGCGCCCACGTCTTCGTCGGCCTGATGCTGCTCAGCTTCGCCACGATCCGCGCCTTCCGCGGCCACTTCGGGCCCGCCGCGAAGGACCATCTCGGAGTCGAGGTGCCGGGCATCTACTGGCACTTCGTCGACGTGATGTGGATCATCGTCTACACGACGGTCTACATCCTCTAGAGGGTCCGCTGAAAGTCTCAGAGGAGGCTGTCTTCCGCTGGGTGGTGATCGTCGGGATCGCCGCCGCTTCGGTGATCGCCCTGACCCTGCTTACGCGGCCTCTGGTCGGCGCGCTCTGGGGTCTCGCCCTCGTCATCGCCGCCGCCTGGCACGGCTATCGGTGGGTTGCGCGCAAGCGGCGCGGAAGTTGAGACGAAACCTTTTCGTTTCGCAGACAACACGTGACACGCAGCTTTGTAATGTGCAAGTATGGAGCTGATGACCGAGAGCTGGACCGACCGCCACCTCGACGACCTGAGCAGGAAGGTCGACCACGGCTTCGCGCTCGTCGACCATCGGTTCGAACGGGTCGATGAGCAGTTCGAGCGGGTTGACGAACGGTTCGAGCAGATGGATCGGCGCTTCAGGCGGGTTGACGAGCAGTTCAGGGAAGTGGGCCGGCGCTTCGAAGAGGTCGACGAACGGCTCGCCCGGATGGAGGTCCGCCTCGACAAGGTGGACGGCCGCTTCGAATCGATGCATAAGGAAATGACGCTGGGCTTCAGGGAAGTCGAGCGCGAAGCGGCCAGGCGCCACGCAGCGTTGCTTCTGGAAATGAGCGCCCGCTTCGAATCCCAGGATCAGAAAATGATCTACGGCATCGTCGGTCTGGTTGGCGCCCTGATGACCGGGTTCGCAGGGGTCATGGCCGTGATCGCAACCCAGCTCTGAGCCGCGGGCCTCTCCAGATCTCCAGCACCGCGAGGCTGAGCGCGATCGGGACGGTCGCCGGCAGCTCGTCGACCGCGAAGAAGAGCAGGTCGAAGAGCAGCCCGATCGCCGCCGCCAGCGCCGCGCCGCTCAGCTGCAGGCGCCGGTCCCGCGCCAGCAGGGCGCCGAGGGCGGCGGCGACGAAGAGGTCCCCGAAGCCCATCACCGCGGAGCCGAAGGAGACCAGCTGAAGCCGCGGCAGCCCGCCGGGCGAGACCGAGTTGAGGACCGCGTTGGGCCCCTGGAGGAGGTCCGAGGCGACCAGCCAGGTGTCGATCGCCGCCATCGCGTAGATGCCGATTCTCAGCCAGCGGCCGGGAACGACGCAGGCGAGCAGCCAGCCGAGGCTGACGCAGGCCAGGGCGGAGAGCGCCAGGGCGGCGGCCTGGCCGCTCAGCGACCCCTTCGCCGCCCAGGCGAGGGCGAAGAGCGGCACCACGAGCAGAGCAAGCTCGGGTTTGGCTCCACGGATGAGCGCGGCGAGAGCGAGCGCGGCCAAGGGCGGCACCGCGACCAGCGCCAGGTAGGTGAGGGCGCGGGCGCTGGCGGAGTCGAGGGCGATGGCCCCGATCACGACCGCGATCGAGAGCGGCAGGACAAGCGCCCACCAGCGGCTGCGCAGGCGGTCGAGCAGCGGCAGCGCCGCCGGTCGCGGCAGCGCCACCAGCACGGCCTGGACGAGGCTGAGGGCGCCGATCGAGAGGCTGAAGGGGAGCATCGCCGCGGCTGGCGCGAGCGGGACCTAGAGCGCCCCGGCCGGCGCTCTCGTCTCCGCCGGCGCCGCATCGCTGGCGGCGCTCTCCCCGCGCGGCTCGAGGCGGCCGGCGGCGGCGACCGTCCACAGCATCGCCAGCCAGTTCGCGGTGGCGATCGCGACGTGCACCCAGACGATCTCGGTCGGCAGTTCGAGCGCCCACTGGACGCCGCCCACCACGCCCTGCAACGCCAGCAGGGCCAGCACAGCGGTCAGCGGTCGCACCGCCCGCCGGTCGCCCCCGGGGCGGCGCAGCAGGAACCAGACACCGATCGCCGCCAGCCCGTACGCGGCGGCGATCGCGACGTGGCGCTGGACCACCCATTCCAGCGTCCCCGTCCCCTCGAAGGTGAAGCGGTGGACGAGCTGACCGGCGTGCGCCCCCGCGTGGGGGCCGGAGGCGGTCGCCACGGTCCCCGCCAGGATCGTCAGCTGCCCGAGCGGGATCAGGCCGCGCACCGCCCAGACGCCGAGCCGGTCGGCCGAGCGCCGCCGCTCCCAGGGCTCGTACCGCGAGCACCAGGCCAGCGCGAACGCCGCGTCGAGCAGCATCATCGAGAGGATGAAGTGGAGCATCACCAGCCCCGGCGCGAGGTGGTGCTTGACGACCAGGGCGCCGAGGATCGCCTGCCCGATCACGCCCAGCGGCAGCAGGGCGCCGAAGAGGGCGAGATGGCCCCGGAACGGCCTGCGGAACCAGGCGAGCACGCTGGCGGCGATCACCGCGAAGCCGACGAACCCGGTCAGCAGCCGGTTGCCGTACTCGATCACCGCGTGGGAGTCGAGCGGCGGCACCGTCTGCCCGTAGCAGCGGGGCCAGTCCGGGCAGCCGAGGCCGGAGCCGGTCAGCCGCACGCCGGCGCCGGTGAGCACGATCAGCGAGAGCGCCGCCAGCGCCACCGCGCTGACCTGGGCGTACCGGGCGGGGGAGATCTCGAAGCGGTCTCTGAGGCGGCGCCGCGTCATCGCCAGATCATCGCAGCGACCGCATCTGGCCGGGCGGCGCCGGGATCAGCCGCTCTTGCCCTTGGCCTTGCCGCCGCCGGAGCCGCCCTTGGAGGTCGATTCGATCAGGTATTCGACCAGCTCTTCGAGTTCGTTCGGTTTGATCAGCGAGGCGAAGTTCGCGGGCATCACGTTGGCCGGATAGCCCTTGGCGATCTTGGCGTTGGGGTCTTCGATCGATTCCTTGACCATCGCCGCGCTCTGCCCCGGCAGCACTTCGTCGAGGTTGGGCCCGGTCACGCCGCCGGTGCCGGCGGCGGCGAGGGTGTGGCAGCCGCCGCACCCGTTGTTGGCGAAGACCTGGGCGCCCGGCCCGCCGGGGACTTCGGGCGGCGCCGCGCCGGGCACGCCGGCCCACTTGCCGACGTAGGCGGCGACGTCGTCGAGGTCCTGGCCGGTGACGACGTCGGCGGGCATCGAGACGGCCGGGTCGCCGTTGCTCGGGCGCGGGAACTCGACCTGCGCCTTGACGATCCCTTCGATCGTGTCGCTGTTCTCGCCGGCGTCGCGGGCGGAGGCGAAGGCGTCGTCGAGGTTGGGGCCGACCTGGGCCGTGGTGCCGGCCTCGGCGAGGGTGTGGCAGACGCCGCACTTCTGCACGAACAGGGTGCGACCGCGGGTCACGTCGGCGGTGGTCGTGCCGCACCCCGACGCGACGGCGACGAGGGCCGCGAGGGCGGCAAGGGCCAGCGGCAGGCGGATGAGATGGGAGGAGCTGGTCATACGGGCGAGCGGCGGGCCGGAGTCTATATGTCGAGCCGCCCCGAAAGCCGTCCAGTCAGGCACGGGATTGGCTAAGCTTGCAGCGATCCGCACTATCTCCAGTTCGGCCATCGAGAGGAGGCTCGCATGCAGGTGAGGGACGGGATGTCGGAGGTGTCGCTGACGGTTGGGCCCACCCACACCCTGCGCGAGGCCGCGGCGAAGATGGTCGAGAAGGGCACCGGGGCCGCCCTCGTCAACGACGGCGACTCGCCGACCCCGGGGATCGTCACCGAGCGGGACCTGCTGATCTCGGTCGGCGGCGGCGAGGACCCGGACGTGGAGCTGGTCGCCGACCACATGAGCGAGGGCGTGATCGCCGCCTCGCCGGACTGGAGCCTGGAGCGCGCCGCGGCCGAGATGTCGCGCCGGGGCGTCCGCCACCTGGTCGTCTTCGAGCAGGGCGACGCGGTCGGGGTGCTGTCGATGCGCGACATCGTCCGCGTCTGGACCTCGGACGGGGCGACCTCGGGGATGACGCCCTGAGGGGCGCTCAGTCGAGGACGATCGGCTCGACCGGGAGCGCGGCGCCGCGGACGCGCTGGCGGCGCGGCAGGCGGAAGTAGCCGCGGACGGCGCCGCGGGCGAGGCTGACGAAGGCGCAGAGGGCGAAGACCGCGCCGGCGACCGCGTAGACGAGGGGCGGGAAGATGAAGCCGGCGGCGAAGGTCCCGCAGACCAGGCCGACCGCTCCGAGGGCGAGGAAGGCGGGCGCCCAGGAGGGCTTCGGCAGGTGGACCAGCTCGCCGGGCTCGGGGATGTGGCGGTGCTCGCTCATCGGCTACTGGGCGATGTAGAGGATCGCGGCGACGAAGGAGAGGGCGAAGATCGCGGCGGCGAAGCCGCCGAGCATCAGGCCGGCGCCGATGTTCCTGCGAGCGGTCTCACGGTCCATGGGCGGAGTTCTATCAGTGGAGCCGGTCCCGCCGCCGGTCGCTCAGACGTGGACGTCGACAGCCATCGAGAGGAAGAGCAGCGCCAGGTAGGCGAGCGAGAAGAGGTAGGTGCGCAGGGCCCAGCGCCGCTCGCGGCTGCGCAGCAGCCGGACGGAGCAGTAGATGAAGCCGGCGCCGAGGGCCATCGAGGGGACCAGGTAGGCGACGCCGAGGCCGCCGGCGCAGAAGGGCAGCTGGGTGACCGCGTAGAGCAGCACCGTGTAGAGGACGATCTGGCGGCGCGTCTCGTCCTCTCCGCGCACCACCGGCAGCATCGGGATCCCCGCCTTCGCGTACTCGTCCTTCATCAGCAGCGAGAGGGCCCAGAAGTGCGGCGGGGTCCAGAAGAAGACGATCGCGAAGAGGTAGAAGGCCATGCCGCTGAGCCCGCCCGTCACCGCCGCCCAGGCGACCAGCGGCGGCACCGCGCCGGCGGCGCCGCCGATGACGATGTTCTGCGGCGTCGCGCGCTTCAGCCAGAGCGTGTAGACGAAGACGTAGCCGAGGAGGCCGGAGAGCGAGAGCGCGGCCGCGAGCGGGTTGACGGTCAGCGCGAGGAGGGCGAAGGAGGCGCAGCCGAGCAGCGCGCCGAAGGCGATCGCGGCGGCGGGGGAGATTCGTCCCGAGGCGACCGGCCGGTCCGCGGTGCGGGCCATCGTGCGGTCGATGTCGCGGTCGACGGCGTGGTTGATCGCGCCGGCCCCGCCGGCCGAGAGGGCGCCGCCGAGGCAGGTGAGGAGGACGAGCCCGGGCGAGGGGTCGCCGGCCACGTACATCGTCGTCACCGTGGTGAACAGCAGCAGCGACTGGACCTTGGGCTTGGTCAGGGTCAGGTAGTCGCGGGCCACCGCGTACGCGGTCGAGCGGGCGACAGCCGCGGCCGCCGTCGGGTTTGGCGCGGTCTGCGCGCCGGCGCCGGCTTCCATCGAAATCAGGCTACCGGCTGCGTCTCGCGGGCCGGCTGCTCGGGGCGCTGGGTGCGGTTGGCGATCGCGGTGCGGATGTCGCGCAGGGGACGGGCGCTGCGGACGTCGGGCAGGACGTCGAAGTTGTGCGGCTCCGGCGGGGAGAGCGCGAACCACTCGAGCGACTCGCCGCCCCACGGGTCGTGCCCCGCCTCGGGCCCGTGGACGCGGCTGGAGATCGCGTTGGCGAGGGTCAGCACGATCCCGATCGCCAGCACCAGGACGCCGATCGAGGCGATCAGGTTGTAGACGTCGACCCCGGCGCCGTCGAAGTACTTGTAGGCGTCGATCACCTGCCCCTGCTCGGCGCCGGCGAAGAAGAGCGGCACGAAGGCGACGAGGACCCCGGCGAACATCGTCCAGAAGGAGATGCGGGCGAGGCTCTCGCCCATCGTCCGCCCGGTCATCTTCGGGAACCAGTAGTGGAGCGCGGCGAAGCCGCCGAAGACGGCGCCGCCGACCAGCGCGAAGTGGGTCGCCGCGGTCGCGTCGGTGGTGTTCTTCAGCTGCCAGGCGGCGCCCACCATCGACTGCTCGATCTCGGCGCCGAGCCCGATCGAGATCGCCGAGATCGCGCCGAACGCGAACAGCAGCGGCGCCCGCATCCGCAGCGCGCCGCCGACCAGGGTCGAGAGCAGGTTGAAGATCACCAGGCCGAAGGGGACGATCAGCGCCAGCGACATCAGCATCGCGAAGTACATCCAGCCGATGCCGATCGGCGCGGTCATCATGTTCTGCATCCAGGCGAGCGTGCCGAGTACGGCGATCGCCGCCAGCGAGCCCATCGTCACGCCGCGGCCCTGCAGCGGCCGCCCGGAGAAGGCCGCGACGATCTCGGCGATCGTCCCGAGGGCGAAGACGAGGATCAGCATGTAGGCGCCGCTGAAGAAGATCCAGCTCAGGTGCTGCCAGAGCAGCGGCGCGCCCCCGGAGCCGTCGGCGAAGAAGATCCCGTCGTAGTTGCGGTCGATCATCAGCATCGTCAGCGCCGCCAGGAGAACCGGGCCGATCACCAGCATCAGCCAGCAGCTGACCGCGGCGGCCCAGGAGAAGACCGGCACCCGCCGCCAGGCCATCCCCGGCGCGCGCATCCGGCGCAGCGTGGTCAGCAGGTCGACCGCGAGCAGGACGAAGCCCAGCGTCACCAGGCCGGTCGCGGTCGCCCAGACGTCGACGCCGTTGTTGGAGAGGAAGGCGAGCTCGCTGAGCGGCGCCAGCGGGTTGACCCCGGCCTCCGAGGGGGTGAAGAGGAAGGCACCGTAGAGGACGGTGGCCCCGGCCGCGAACATCGCCACGCCGATCTGCCCGAGCCGCGGCAGCGCGGTGCCGCGGGCGCCGACCTGCAGCGGGGCGACGTAGTAGAAGAGACCGAGGGCGAGCGGCAGCGCGAAGAGGAAGACGGCGGTCGCGCCGTAGTCGGAGAGCATCCGGTTGAAGGCGACCGGCGAGAGGAAGCTGTTTTCCGGGATCGCCAGCTGCAGGCGCATCAGCAGCAGCTCGATCAGCGCGATGAAGAGGAAGCCGAGCGAGCCGCCGATCAGGATGCGGCCGATGTCCTTGTGGTCGGCGCTGGTCGCCAGCTCCACCCAGCGCGGGCGGCGCCTCCCGGGGAAGCCGTCGACGACCAGCTCGGCGCGCGCGGCGTCGCTCATGGCACTTCTCCGTTTTCGATCAGGCCGACCACCCTTTCCTGGGCGCTTTCGATTTCTTCCTCCTGGCTCGCGAGGAATTCCCTGTAGGCCTGCGGCGAGACGACGTCGACCTCGGTGCGCATCGCCGCGTAGGCCTGGCCGGAGAGGGTCGCCGACTGGCCGTCGTAGACGCCTTCTTCGTCGGCCCGGAAGAGGATCGTGTTGACCTTGCCCGGGACCGCGTCGCGCTTCCCGGCCAGCTCGTCGACGTCCCAGGTGTGGACGACGTCGGTGGAGACCAGTTCCAGCTCGACCGCGGTGTCGACCGGGACCACCAGCTTGTAGTAGGAGAAGGCGCCGTTCGGGTAGTCGTAGCGCCACAGCCACTGCTGGCCGGTCGCCTTGATCGTCAGCGGCTCGACCTTCGCCGAGGCCAGCCCGTCCGCGCCGGTGGTCGGGGTCTGCTGCGCCTTGTCGGTGAAGACGACGCTGAGCACGAAGATCGCCGCGGCGAAGACCGTGAGCGCGGCGGCGACGCGGAACTGGAGCCGGCGGCCCCCGGCGGCGGGCCGCGGCGCCGCGCCGCGCTCGGCGCGGAACCTGCGCATCGCGTAGATCAGGGCGCCGTTGACCGCGACGATGACGATCGCCGCGGCGACGAGGCCGATCCACAGCAAAGCGTCGATCTGGTCGGTGCCAGGTGAATGGGGCGCCAAAGCGCGGCCATTCTATTCATGCCGGGCGGCGCACCGTTCGTCCCCCGGCCCCTGCCCTCCAACCTATACTCGCCGACCTGATGAAGCGGCGCTCACGGCCACCGACCGCGCTTCGCGTTGCTGTGCGGGTCGGCGCGGTCGGCGCCCTCGGCGCCGCGGTCGCGGTGCCGCTGCTGCGGCGGCGGCTGCGGATCCCGGCGCCGGTCACGGTCGCGGCCTGCGCCGGCGGCCCGCTCGCCCTGGCGGTGCTGCGCCCGCGCTCCAAGAAGCGCGACGTGGCCCTCTTCGCGGCGCAGATGTGGGCCTTCACGATGGCCCACGAGCTCCCCTACGACGACCCCGAGCGCCTCCGCCGGCGCCTCCGCGTCGGCTACCCGATCGCCGCCGACCGCGTCATCGGCGGCGGCCGCCTGCCCAACGTCCGCCTGCAGCGGGCGCTCGCGCGCTTGCCGCGGGTCGGCGCCCTCAACCGCTTCCTCACCTGGGCCCACTGGCTCTGGTTCTTCGAGCCCTACCTGGCCCTGGCCCTGATCCTGGTCCGCCACAACGAGCGCTTCCCGCGCGCGGCGCGCCAGATGGCCGCCGTCTTCGACACCGGCTGCGCCGTCTACTTCGCCCTGCCGACCGCGCCGCCCTGGTGGGCCTCCGAGCAGGGGGAGACCGGGGAAGAGGTGCGGCGGATCATGGTCGAGGTCGGCGAAGAGACCTGGAAATCGGCCTGGCCGCGGATGTACGACGCGCTCGGCGGCAATCCCTGGGCGGCGATGCCCTCGCTGCACTTCGCCACCTCCGTCGCCGCCGCGATCTCGCTGGCCGAGGCCGGCAGGGTCGAGGGGGCGATCGGCTGGGGGTACGCCGGCACGCTCGGCTTCGCCCTCGTCTACCTCGGCGAGCACTACGTCACCGATCTCCTCGCCGGCGCCGCCCTGGTCGCCGCGGTTCGCTGCGCCGAGCCGCGGGTGGAGCCGCTGGTGCTGCGCGTCAACGCGGGGCTTCGGCGCTTGGAGCGCCTCGCGAGCGGGTAGCTTCCCTGTGGTGTCTCCCGATAGCCCGGTGAATGGAGACGGGGCCGTCGAGATGCCGCTCTTCACGGTGCGGCGCCTGGTGCAGACGGTCCTGCTCGTCGTCCTGCTCCTGGTCGGCATCTACTTCCTCTTCCCGAGGCTGGTCGGCCTCGGCGACGCGCTCAGCCGCCTCGACGAGGCCGATCCGCTCTGGATCGGGGTGGCGATCGTCTTCGCCGTCCTCGCCTTCGCCACCTACATCGCGCTGTTCAAGGCGGTGGTCGGCGGCGACGCCCTGCGCCTGACCTGGGTCGAGACCTACGAGATCAACATGGCCGGGGTGGCCGCGACGCTGCTCTTCTCGGCCGGCGGCGCCGGCGGCATCGCCCTCACCTACTGGGCGCTGCGCAAGGCGGGCATGGGCCGCCGCGACGTCGCCCGGCGCATGGTCGCCTTCATCTCGCTCCACTACGCCTTCTATCCGGCGGCGCTGATCCTCTTCGGCGTGCTGCTGCGCACGGGAGTGCTCAACGGCAAGGCCTCGGTCGAGCTGACGATCGTGCCGGCGGCGATCGCCGGCGTCTTCCTTGTCCTCGGCGTGCTGATCGCGCTGGTCCCCTCCGACCTCGAGCGCCGCCTCGCCCCCTACGCCCACGGAGAGCGGGCCAAGGCGTTCCTCAAGACGGCCGCCAAGGTGCCGGCCACGGTGGGGGAGGGGTTCCGCTTCGCGATCGGCCTCTTCGCCCACCCCTCGCGCGGCGGGCTCGCCGTGCTCGGCGCCGCCGGCTTCTGGGCGACCAGCATCGGCGTCCTCTGGGCCTGCTTCCACGCCTTCGGCGTCCACGTCCCCCTCGCCGTCGTCGTCCAGGGCTTCTTCCTCGGCATGGTCGCCAACCTCTTCCCACTGGCGCCGGCCGGGGTCGGCGCCGTCGACGCGGGCATGATCGGCGCCTTCGTCCTCTTCGGCATCCCCGAGGAGACGGTCTTCCCGGCGATCCTGATCTTCCGCCTCGTCTCCTTCTGGATGCCGATCCCACCCGGCGTCCTCGCCTTCTTCCAGCTGCGCAAGACCGTGCAGCGCTGGGAAGAGGAGGGGCGGCCGATCGAGCGCGGCGGGACCGCCGAATCCGACCTCGAGCCGGCTGTGCGGTGACACAACATCAGTCTTATACAACTTTAGTGTTATACTGGCTCAGTGTCTTGGGACGCAGAGAGAACCCAGGAGTTCGACGACTGGTGGACGGAGCTGACCGACTCGGAGCAACGCAAGGTCGTGGCTGCGGTAGAGGTCCTGCAGGAGCTGGGGCCCACCACCGGGCGGCCACTCGTCGACACAGTCCAGGGCTCTCGGCATCCCAACATGAAGGAGTTGCGAGTGACCCAAACGATGCGCATCTTCTTCGCCTTCGATCCTGAGCGGGTGGCGATCCTGCTCATCGGTGGAGACAAGGCGGGGAAGTCAAAGCGCTTCTATAAGCGGATGGTTCCAGTCGCCGACCGCATTTACGACTCGCATCTCGAAAGGCAGGGGCGCGGGCGGCGCGCGAGAACGAAGGGGTCAGACGAAGATGAACGACAGGAGCAGAACCAAGAGCAGAAAATTCGACGATCTAAGCGCTGAGGTTCGGAAGCGACCCGGCGCCGCTGAGGAGATCGACGCACGAAAGAACGCGATCATCGCGGCGGTTCGGCTTGCCGAGCTGCGCGAAAGGATGGGCGAGACTCAGACCGAGCTCGCGAAGCTGCTGGGCACGACGCAGGCAAACGTCTCTCGAATCGAGAGGGCGGACAACCTGTTCCTGAAGACGCTCGCCGACTATGTCGGCGCGCTTGGCGGGCGCCTGGAGGTCAACGCCGTTTTCGCGGATGACGTCGTCCCGCTCGGAGTGCTCGAGCAGGACCGGCGGCAAGCTCACGCCTAGCGTGCTGCGGTACTATAAAAAGTAAAGTATTAGACTCCAGGCGGCGAGAAATGGCTGATTCGAAGAAGGTCGAGAACGTGATCGTCATCGGCGGGGGGCCGGCGGGGTACACCGCCGCGCTCTACACCGCGCGGGCCAACCTGGAGCCGCTCGTCTTCGAGGGCTTCCAGTGGGGCGGCCAGCTGCAGAACACGACCGACGTCGAGAACTACCCCGGCTACCCAGAGGGGATCATGGGGCCGGAGATGATGAGCCAGTTCCGGGCGCAGGCCGAGCGCTTCGGGACCCGCTTCGTCACCGACGACGTCGACCGGGCCGAGCTCTCCGACGGCGGCGTGCAGAGGGTCTTCCTCGGCGACGAGGAGCACCTCGCCAAGACGGTGATCCTGGCGATGGGCGCGGAGCCGCGCCGGCTCGGCGTCCCCGGCGAGATGGAGCTGGGCGGCCGCGGCGTCTCCACCTGCGGCGTCTGCGACGGCGCCTTCTTCAAGGGCCAGCGGGTGATCGTGATCGGCGGCGGCGACTCGGCGATGGAGGACTCGATCTTCATCTCCAAGTACGCGAGCCGGCTGACCGTCGTCAACCGCCGCGACGAGTTCCGCGCTTCGAAGATCATGCTCGAGCGAACCCGGGAAAAGGAGAACATCGACTTCAAGACGCCATTCGTGGCCGAGGAGTTCGTCGCCGGCGAGGACGGCAAGCTGGCGACGGTGCGGCTGCGCAATGCCGAGACCGGCGCGGAGGAGGAGATCGAGACCGAGGGCGCCTTCGTCGCGATCGGCCACATCCCCAAGTCGGAGATCGTCCAGGGCCAGGTCGACACCGACGAGGACGGCTACATCGTCACCGAGCCGGGCTCGACCCGGACCAACCTCGGCGGCGTCCTCGCGGTCGGCGACGTGGTCGACCACACCTACCGCCAGGCGGTCACCGCCGCCGGCACCGGCTGCATGGGCGCCCTCGACGCCGAGCGCTACCTGCGCGACAGCCCGCCGCCGGTCGAGGCGCACTGGATGCCCGGCGGCGAGCCGATCGAGATCGCTCCGACCTCCTGAGGTCGGGGGGCGCCGCGGCTCGGCTCAGCGGAGCGCGGCAGTCCTTTCCATCGCTATACGGGAGAAAGGACTGCCGCGCCTGCTTGCGCTAGCGGCGACTGCGCGGAGTGACGATCGGGAAGCCCGGGTCGGGGTCCTCGAGCAGGCCGAGCAGCTCGCCGAGCCTCGCCGCGTCGCCCTCGACCCGCAGACGGCGGCTCTCGGCCAGCGCGGCGACGTCGGCGGTTTTCAGCAGCAGCTGGTTCAACGCCTCGCGCTCGATCACCAGCGCCGCGTCGGCCGCGTCGTGCCGTCCCTCGCGGTGGCGCAGGACGCCGTTGCGCACCGTGATCGCGTGCTCCTCGTCGGGGTTCGTCACGACCCAGTCGATCTTCAGGTGGTGCTCGGCGGCGCGGGGCCCGTCGAGCCGGATCGCCATCGCGTCGAGTAGCTGAGCGACGCTGAGGTTGGCGAGGACGTCGGGGGGCGCCGCCGCGGTGGGCGTGCCCGCGATCCCCTCCCGCAGCTCCCTCGCTCCCATCAGGAAGAAGTTGCGCCAGGTGGCGTTCTCGGCGCCGTAGCCGAGCTGCTCGAGCGCGTCGGCCTGCAGCTCGCGCGCCTCGGCGTTCTCCGGCTCGGCGAAGACGACGCGGTCGACCACCTCCGCGACCCAGCGGTAGTCCCCCGCCTCGAAGTACTCGCGGGCCTTGGCCAGGACCGCGCCCGCGCCGCCCATGAACTCGACGTAGCGGCGCGCCTGCTCGACCGGCGGGTGCTCCCAGAGGTGGGCCGGGTTACCGTCGAACCAGCCCATGTAGCGCTGGTAGACCGCCTTCACGTTGTGGCTCACCGAGCCGTAGTACTCGCGGCAGTGCCACTCCCCGGCGAGGCTGGGCGGCAGCTCGACCAGCTCGGCTATCTCGGGCCCGGTGTGGCCCTGGTTGAGCAGGCGCAGGGTCTGGTCGTGGAGGTAGGTGTAGAGGTCGCGCTGCTTCTCCAGGTAGTCGACGATCCGCTTCCGTCCCCAGCAGGGCCAGTGGTGGCCCGAGAAGAGGACCTCCGCGCGCTCGCCGAACAGGGTCAGGGCCTGGTCGAGGTAGTGGGCCCAGATGCGGGGATCGCGGACCAGGGCGCCCCGCGGGGTGAGGATGTTGTGCATCGCGCGGGCCGCGTTGTCGGCGATGCAGAGGGCGCCGGCATCGGGGAAGAAGACGTTCATCTCCGCCGGCGCCTCCGTCCCCGGAGTCAGCTGGAAGGTCATCCTGACGCCGTCGACCGTCTCCTCCTGCCCGGTCTCGCCGATCTCCAGCGTCGGCGGGATCAGGGTGATCGTCCCCAGCGAGGTCGTCTGGCCGAGGCCGGAGCCGACCTGCCCGTCGGGGCCGCGGCCGAGCAGAGCCCCGTACATGTAGCCGGCGCGGCGCGCCATCGCGGTGCCGGCGAAGACGTTCTCGCTGACCGCGTGGTGGAGGAAGCCGGCGGGGGCGAGAACGGGCACCCGGCCGGACTCGACGTCGCTCTCGCTCACCACGCCCCTGGCGCCGCCGAAGTGGTCGACGTGGCTGTGGGTGTAGAGGAGGCCGGTGACCGGTCGGTCGCCGCGGTGCTCGCGGTAGAGGGAGAGCGCCGCGGCCGCGGTCTCGGTCGAGATCAGCGGGTCGATCACGACGACGCCCTCCTCGCCCTCGACCACGTGCATGTTCGAGAGGTCGAAGCCGCGCAGCTGGTAGATCCCGGGGGCGAGCTCGAAGAGGCCTGCGGGGCGGCTCAGCCGGCCCTGGCGCCAGAGGCTCGGGTGGGCCGTGTCGGGGCACTCCTGCTCGAGGAAGTCGTAGGAGCCCATGTCCCAGACCGTCCGCCCCCGCTCGTCGCGCACCCGCGGGGGATCGAATCCCGCGACCAGCCCCCGCGTGGCCTCCGCGAGGTCCGCTCCGTCGTCGGGCGGGAGCGCCGCGAGGGCCTCGCGGTTGCGCCGCGCGGTCGCCTCCGACGCCGGCCCGCGTCTCTCCTCAGCCGGGTGCGCCATCGGTTTCGGCCAGCTCCACGCCCCGCTCGGCCGCGGCGCGCAGCAGCGGCGCCTGGGCGTAGGCGCCGCCCTTCTCGGCCTCCAGCCCGGCGAGCACCTCGACGGCGTGGTGGGCGCCGATCGTTTCGGCGATCCCGAGCGGGCCGAGCGGCCAGTTGAAGCCGAGCAGCATCGCCGTCTCCATGTCCTCCGGGGAGGCGATCTCCTCTTCCAGCGCGAAGGCGGCCTCGTTGGCGATCTGGGCGAAGAGGCGGTCGAGCACCGCGCTCGCCGCCGGGTCGACCTTCGCCAGCGCCGCCGGTTCGAGGGTCGGCGCGGAGATCCCAAGCTGCGGGTCGGGCTCGCGCTCGACCCCCTCGCCGTACTCGTAGAAGCCCTCGCCGCTCTTGCGGCCGAGCCTGCCTTCGCCGACCAGCCGTTCCTGGATCGGGCTGGGCCGCCAGCGCTCCGGCTCGCCGCCCTGCTGGAAGAAGGAGCGCGCGATGGTCAGGTTGACGTCGAGCCCGATCATGTCGATCAGCTCGAACGGGCCCATGCGGAAGCCGCCGCCGACCCGCACGATGCGGTCGATCGTCGCGGCGTCGGCGACGCCGTCGGCGAGCATCCGCAGCGACTCCAGCGGGAAGGGACGGGCGAGCCGGTTGGCGACGAAGCCGGGCGAGTCCTTGGCGCGGATCGGCCGGCGCCCCATCCGCTTCGCGACTTCGGTTGCGGCGTCCAGCGCCGCGTCGGAGGACTCGCGGGCGGCCACCACCTCGACCAGCGGCATCAGCGCCGGCGGGTTGAAGAAGTGCATCCCGACGACTCGCTCGGGATACGGGACCTCCGCGGCGATCTCGCTCACCTGGAGCGAGGAGGTGTTGGTGGCGAGGACGGTGCCGGGGCCGCAGGCGCCGGCCGCGGCGGCGAACAGCTCGCGCTTCAGCTCCAGGTCCTCCGGCGCCGCCTCGATCAGCAGATCGCAGCCGGCGAGCTCGCCGATGTCGGTGGCCGTGCCGACCCGATCGGCGGCGGCGTCGGCCTCCTCGTCGGTCCAGCGCCCGCGCGCGGCGCCCTTGGCCAGCGATTCGCCGACCCTGAGCGCCCCCGCCTCGGCGGCCTCGGGGAGGGCGTCGTAGAGCTGGGTCGGGTAGCCGCCGAGCGCCGCTACCTGGGCGATGCCGGCTCCCATCGTGCCGGCCCCGAGGACGCCTACGCGGGAGACCGTCATCGTCCCCGGAACTCGGGGTCGCGCTTCTCGACGAAGGCCCGCATCCCCTCGACCCTGTCCTCGGTCGCCATCGCCAGCTCGAACATCCGCCGCTCGGCCTCCATCCCGGCTGCCAACCCAGCTTCGTCCGCCGCCAGCACCGCCTGCTTGGCGAGGCGGGCGGCGAGCGGGGGGCTGGCGGCGACCGCCGCGGCGAGCGCCAGCGCCTCCTCCAGCCACGCGCCCTCCTCGGCGACGTGGTTGACCAGCCCCCACTCGCGCGCGGTGGCGGCCTTGAAGGTGCGCCCGGTCAGCACGTGCTCCATCGCCCGCTGCTTGCCGAGCACCCGCGCGAGCCGCTGCGTGCCGCCGCCACCGGGGATGATCCCCAGCCGGATCTCCGGCTGGCCGAAGGTGGCGCCCTCGTCGGCGACGATCATGTCGCAGGCCAGGGCCAGCTCGCAGCCGCCGCCGAGGGCGAAGCCGGAGACCGCCGCGACCAGCGGCGTCTTCACCGCCGCCAGCCGCTTCCAGAAGCTCGCCGCCGGGTGGTAGAGCGCCTCCGGCAGGGTGCGCTCGGCCATCGCCTTGATGTCGGCGCCCGCTGCGAAGACCTTCTCCGAGCCGGCGATGACGATGCAGCGCACCTCGGGGTCCGGGTCGAGCCGCTCCAGCTCGCCGGCGATCTCATCCATCATCTCCGGCGAGAGGGCGTTGCGCGCCTCGGGCCGGTTGAGGCGGAGCAGGGCGACGTGGCCGTCGACCGAGGTCTCGACCAGCTCGGGCACGGCCCTATTCGGCCTCCATCGGGGTCATCGCGTTGATCCCGGTCGCGGCGCGGCCGATGATCAGCTTCTGGATCTGGGAGGTCCCCTCGTACAGCGTGGTCACGCGGGCGTCGCGCAGGTAGCGCTCGACCGGGTAGTCGTCGACGTAGCCGGCGCCGCCGTGGACCTGGATCGCCAGGTTCGCGCATTCGACCGCCGACTCGGTCGCGTACAGCTTCGCCACCGAGGTCTCCATCGTGTTCGGCTTGCCTTCGTCCTTCAGCGCTCCGGCGCGGTAGACCAGCATCCGGCTGGCGTCGCGCTTGAGGACCATGTCGGCGATCATCTCCTGCACCAGCTGGAAGCGGGCGAGCGGGACGCCGAACTGCTTGCGCTCCTTGGCGTAGGCGACCGAGGCGTCGACGCACCCGTCGCAGATCCCGACGCAGCCGGCGGCGACGCTGTAGCGGCCGTTGTCGAGCGCGCTCATCGCCACCTTGAAGCCGTCGCCGATCTCGCCGAGCATCGCGTCCTCGCCGACCTCGACCTCGTCGAGCGAGAGCTCGGCCGTGTCGGAGGAGCGCAGGCCGAGCTTGCCGTGGATCTCCTGGCTGGTGAAGCCGTCGCTGTCGGTGGGGACGAGGAAGCAGGCGAGCCCGCGGTGCTTCTTCTCGGGGTCGGTCTGGGCGAAGATCAGCGCCACCTCGGCGAAGTTGCCGAGCGAGATCCACATCTTCTGGCCGCTGATCGACCAGCCGGAGCCGGTCCTGGTCGCGCGGGTGCGCAGGTTGGCGGCGTCGGAGCCGGTGTCGGGCTCGGTCAGGCCGAAGCAGCCGAGCGCCTCGCCCGAGCAGAGCCGCGGCAGCCAGCGCTGCTTCTGCTCCTCGCTTCCCCACCTCTCGATCGAGCCGGCGACCAGCGAGGTCTGCACCGAGACCACCGTGCGGGCGGAGGAGTCGGCGCGGCCGACCTGCTCGACGATCAGCCCGTAGCCGATGTAGTCGAGGCCGCGGCCGCCGTACTGCTCGGCGACAGGCGCGCCGAGGTAGCCGACCTCGCCCAGCTTGCTCGCCAGCTCGCGGTCGAAGCGGCCGGCGCGGTCGTTGTCGCGGACCCGCGGGACGATCTCGCGATCGGCGAATTCGCGCGCCGCCTCGGAGATCAGCCGCTGCTCGTCGCTCAACTGGAAGTCCATCTCACCCCTGTCCTCTCGTGGTCGTCAGTTCTCTCGAAGCTCTCTGCCGAGGGTGTCGGCGAACGCCTCCTGCGCCTCGCGGGTGCGCGGGCCGGGCGCTTCGGGCAGCTTGCGGCCGTCGATCGCGGCGACCGCCTGGATCTCCCGCGTGGTCGAGGCGAGGAACGCCTCGTGGGCGGCGCGCAGGTCGTCGACGTGCCAGCTTCCCTCTTCGACGTGCAGCGCCCTGATCAGCCGGTCCCGGGTGATCGACTCCAGCACGCCGTCGGTCAGCGCCGGCGTCCGCAGCTCGCCTTCGGGCGAGACCCAGAAGACCGCCGAGGTCGGCGGCTCCAGCACGGTGCCGTCGGGCCGCACCAGCACCGCCTCGTCGGCGCCCTCGCCCTTCGCCAGCCGGGTCGCCTGCATGTTGGCGGCGTAGGAGAGCGACTTGACGCCGTTGAGGATCACCGTCGGGCAGTAGGTGACGACGGCGAGGCGAAGCGTCTCGCCGTGGTCGGGGATCGGCTCGGTGACGGCGATCCGTCGCCCGCCGCGGGTGACGATCAGGCGCAGCTGCCCATCGACCGCGCCTGCCTCGTTCAGCAGCCCGTCGATCTCGCGCTCCAGCGCGGTGCGGTCGAGCTCCAGCTCGATCGCCGCGGCCGAGCGGCCGAGCCGGTCGAGGTGGTCGGCGAGCGCGAAGGGCCGCCCCTCGTAGAGGCGGATCACCTCGAAGGCGCCGTCGCCTCGGTAGAGGCCGTCGTCCTTCAGCGCGACCGTCGCCTCGGCGGTCGGGGTGACGATCCCGTCGACGCTGGCGAGCTCTTGGAAGCCGTTCGTCACGGCCCGCGAGGCTACCTCAGCCCCCGCCCTGTCGGGTTCAGACCGCTTCGAAGACGGTCGCCAGGCCCTGGCCGACGCCGACGCAGAGGGTGGCGAGGCCGAAGCGGCCGCCGCGGCGGCGCAGCTCGCGGACCAGGGTGGTGGAGAGGCGGGCGCCGGAGCAGCCGAGCGGGTGGCCGAGGGCGATCGCGCCGCCGTTGACGTTGAGCCGCTCCTCCTCGATGCCGAGCTCGCGGGCGCTGGCCAGCGCCTGCGAGGCGAAGGCCTCGTTCAGCTCGATCAGGTCGATCTCCTCAAGCGAGAGGCCCGCCGCCTCGAGCGCCCGCGGCACCGCCTTCACCGGGCCGACGCCCATGTAGGCGGGGTCGACGCCGGCGACGCCGAAGGCGACCACGCGGGCGAGCGGCTCGGCGCCGAGCCGCTGCGCCCCCTGCTCGGAGGCGATCAGCAGGCAGGCGGCGCCGTCGTTGAGGGTCGAGGCGTTGCCGGCGGTGACCGTGCCGCCCTCGCGGAAGACCGGCCGCAGCGCCGCCAGCTTCTCGGCGGAGGCGTCGGGCCGCGGCCCCTCGTCGGCCTCGACCAGCACCGTCTCACGGCCCTTCGGCGCCTCGATCGGGACGATCTCCTCGGCGAGCTTGCCGGCCTCCGCCGCGGCGACCGCGCGCCGGTGGCTGCGCAGCGCGAAGGCGTCCTGGTCCTCGCGGCTGACCTCGTGGCGTTCGGCGACGTTCTCGCCGGTCTCGCCCATCGACTCGGTGGAGACGCCGAGCTCGGCCATGCGTGGGTTGATCATCCGCCAGCCCAGGGTCGTGTCGTGCATCGTCTGCGGCCCGCGGGGGAGGGGGCGCTCGGGCTTCTCGACCACCCAGGGGGCCCGGCTCATCGACTCGACCCCGCCGGCCAGGTAGAAGTCGCCCTCGCCGAGCTTCACCGCGCGGGCGGCGGCGTTGACCGCCTCGAGGCCGGAGGCGCAGAGCCGGTTGACGGTGGCGCCGGGGACGCTGTGGGGGAGGCCGGCGAGCAGCGCCGCCATCCGCGCCACGTCGCGGTTGTCCTCGCCGGCCTGGTTGGCGGCGCCGAAGTAGACGTCGACGATCCGCTCGGGGTCGACGCCGCTGCGCTCGACCACGGCGCGGATCGTGTGCGCGGCGAGGTCGTCGGGGCGGACCCCGGCGAGGGCGCCGCGGTAGGAGCCCATCGGCGTCCGCAGCGCTTCGATCACATATGCGTCGGGCATCGCCCGGAACCGTATCCTTGTCGGGTGCTTTTCATCCTGGGGACTCTGGGAGTGGTCGCCTTCATGGTCGGTGTCCTGCTGCTCGTCGGGCACTTCTATCCGGGCAGCTCGGCGGACCTGGTCGACTGGACGCCGACCCGCTCGCCCGAGGTCGAGGCTCAGAACGAGATCGACGACATCCAGCAGATGATGGACGCCCAGAACGAGATGCGCCGGCGTCGCGGCGCCCCCGAGCTGACCGAGGCGGAGCTGCGGCGCCAGGTCGCCGAAGACGAGCACATCCGCCTGCGCGAGCGCGGCCCGTTCGAAGCGGCGTAGGCCCGGCTTGGCGCGGGCGCTGATCGTCGGCTGCGGCTGCCGCGGGCGGGAGCTGGGCCGGGCGCTGCTCGCCGAGGGCTGGGCGGTGCGGGGGACCAGCCGCCGCGAGGCGGGGCTGGCGGAGATCGAGGCCGCCGGAATCGAGCCTGCGCAGGCCGACCCCGATCGGCCGGGGAGCGTGCTCGACCTGGTCGGGGACGTCGCCGTGCTCTACCTGCTGCTCGGCTCGGTCAGCGGCACGGCGGAGGAGATCGCGGCGATTCATGGGCCGCGCCTGGAGCGCTTGCTCGAACACCTGGTCGAAACCCCGGTGCGGGGCGTCGTCTACGAGGGCGCGGGGACTGCTGGGGAGGAGCCGCTCGCCGCCGGAGCGGAGATAGTCCGGACGGCAGGGCGCACCTGGCGCATCCCGGTCAGGGTGGTCGACGCCGAGCCGGCCGAGCGCGCCGCCTGGCTGCGGGAGATGCTCGACGCCGGCCGGGCGGCGGTCTCTCCGGCCGGCGAACCCAAAGGTCTAAACTCTGATGGGAATTCAGGTAAATGAACGCATGCACTAGGAGAGGCGGTTGCGATGGCGTTGAAGATCGGTGACGTAGCCCCAGATTTCGAGGCCGAGACGACTCAGGGCCGGATCAAGTTCCACGACTGGATCGGCGACTCGTGGACGGTGCTGTTCTCCCACCCGAAGGACTTCACCCCCGTCTGCACGACCGAGCTCGGCTACATGGCGAAGATCCAGCCGGACTTCGAGAGCCGCGGCGTGAAGATCATCGGGCTCTCGGTCGACCCGCTCGACAAACACGAAGCGTGGGCGAGCGACATCGAGGAGACCCAGGGGGCGGCGCCCAACTACCCGATCATCAGCGACGCCGACTTCAACATCTCGAAGCTCTACGGGATGCTGCCGGCCGAGGTCTCGGGCGACCCGGGCGACCGCACGCCGGCGGATAACCAGACCGTCCGCAACGTCTTCGTGATCGGCCCCGACAAGAAGATCAAGCTGATCCTGGTCTACCCGATGACGACCGGGCGCAACTTCGACGAGGTCCTGCGGGTGATCGACTCGCTGCAGCTGACCGCCAGCCACAAGGTCGCGACCCCGGCCCAGTGGCAGCAGGGCGACGACGTGATCATCTCCGGCTCGGTCAGCAACGACGAGGCGAGGGAGACCTACCCGGACGGCTGGGAGGAACCGCGCCCGTACATCCGCATCGTCCCCCAGCCGGAAAAGGTCTCGAGCTAGAGACGGCTGAGCAGATCGCCCAAGATCCGCGCCGTGGCGCCCCAGATCAGGTGGCCTTCGACCTCGTAGGTGGGGGTGTGGATCGGGACGTTGCGGCGGATCAGGCGGCGCATCTCGTAGCCCTCGCGCAGCAGCCGCAGTGAGAAGGTGAGCACGGTCTCGACCTCGGCCGGGTTCGGCTCGAGGCCGAGCTCGGCCGGGTCGGCGACGCGGCCGACGTAGGGGTGGATGCGGTAGCCGGTGACGAAGGTCGAGGCGGGGGGCAGGGCGCCGCTCAGCTCGACCGCCGCCGGCTCCAGCCCGATCTCCTCCTGCGCCTCGCGCAGCGCCGTCGCCGCCAGGTCGGCGTCGGCCTCGTCCTGGCGCCCGCCGGGGAAGGAGATCTCGCCGGCGTGGCGACGCAGGTCGGCGCGGCGCTCGGTGAAGATCAGCCCCGGCTCCTCCGGCCAGCCGTAGAGCGGCAGCAGCACCGCCGCGTCGGTGCCCCCGCGCGCCTCCATCGCCGCCGCCTCCTCGGGCGTGAGAAGGAGGTCGGTCAGTTCAGCCATCTCAGATGATTACCTGGACGGTGCCGCCGTCTACCGACCAAGCGGCGCCGCTGACGTAGGAGGCCCGCTCGGAGCAGAGGAAGACGATCGCCGAGGCGATCTCCTCGGACTGGGCGAGGCGGCCGATCGGGCGCTTGGCGCCGGCTTCGGCCAGCGCCTCCTCGCGGCTCGCGGCGCCGGACATCTCCTTGGACTGGTCGAGGAGGCCGCCGGGATCCATCCACATCTCCGATTCGACCGGGCCGGGGCAGATCGCGTTGACGAGGACGCCGCTCTTCGCGTAGCGATCGGCGAAGAGGCGCGAGAGCGAGAGCTCGGCCGCCTTCGCGACCGAGTACTCGGGCATCGCCGCCGAGGGCCGCTTGCCCGCGGTCGAGCAGACGTTGACGACGCGGCCCCAGCCGCGCTCGGCCATCGGCGGGATCGCGGCCCGCATCGCTCGCAGGGGCGCCATCACGTTCAGCTCATACTGGGCGCGCCAGTCCTCGTCGGGGACCTCGTCGAGGTCGCGCCAGCTGGCGGCGCCGGCGTTGTTGACCAGCACGTCGAGGGCGCCGAAGCGCTCCGTCGCGGTCGCCAGCATCCGCTCGCCGGCGTCCCCGGCGGTGACGTCGAGGGCGAGCGGGGCGGCGCGACCGCCGGCCTCGGCGCCGGCCGCGGCGACCTCCTCGCACGCCGCCGCCAGCCGTTCCTCGTCGCGGCCGATCAGCAGCACGCTCGCTCCCTCGGCGCAGAGCTGGCGCGCGGTCTCGCGGCCGACCCCGCGGCTGGCGCCGGTGACGACGCAGACGCGCCCGGCCAGCCCCAGCTCCATCTAGGCCTGCTCGACCCGGTCGGAGACGGCGACGGTGGTTTCGGCGGCGATCACCTTGTGCACCGGGCATTTGGCGGCGATCGCCAGCAGGCGCTGCCTCTGCTCCTCGCTGAGCGGGCGCGGCACCCGCAGCGTCACCTCGAATTCCTTCGGCGTGTGGCCCTCGTACTCGAAGTCGACCTCGACCTCCACCTCGCCGAGGTCCCATCCCTTGCGCTCGGCGTACATCTCGACCGTGATCGCGGTGCAGCCGGCGAGGCTGGCGGCGAGCAGCTGGGTCGGCCTCGGCCCGAGGTCGCTGCCGCCCGCCTCCGTCGGCTCGTCGAGGACCAGATCGTGCCCGCCCTCGATCTCGACCTCGTGGGTGAGGCCCTCGCGGCGGCGGGCGAGGACTCTCACGACCTCGCCCTGCCGCGGCCCTCGAAGAGCTCCGGGTCGTCGACATCGGCGAAGCGGGCCATCGCGAAGGCGAGGTCGGAGGCGCGGTTGACGAGGTGGATCACGGTCTCGCCGCTCAGCTCGCCGGCTTCGGCGAGGGCGGAGATGCGGCGCTCGGCGCGGCGGATCGCGGTGCGGGCGACGTCGAGCTGGGCCGAGAGCTGGGTGCCGCCGGGGATGACGAACTTCGGCGGCAGGTCGACCTCGGCCATGTAGCGGTCGATCAGGCGCTCCAGCTCGGCGACCATCGGCTCGGTGGTACGGCTGATCCCGTCTTCGAGCCGGCCCGCCGCCTCCGGCGCGGTCGCCAGCTCGGCGCCGGCGACGAAGAGGTCGTCCTGGAGCCGGAGGAGGTCGGCGGCGAGCTCGGCCTCCCCGGCGCCGCAGAGGGCGCGGGCGATGCCGAGCTGCGAGCAGGCCTCGTCGAGCGACCCGTATGCCTCGGTGCGGAGGTGGTGCTTGGGGCCCCGCCCGCCGTACCAGAGCGAGGTGGTGCCGTCGTCGCCCTTGCGCGTATAGATCTTCACCACGTCGAGATCCTACGCGCGCTGGTTCCGTGGTTCCTTTGTAACCCCACGGACGACAAAGGAACCACGGAACGCTGTGGGGGGTCAGCGGACGGGGTTGAAGACCATCCCCGTCATCACCTTGGGGAAGAAGTAGGTCGACTTCGGGGGCATGTTGGCGTCGGTTTCGGCAACCGCCTTGACCTGCTCGACCGGGACCGGGCGCTGGATGAAGGCGACGTCGTAGTCGCCGTCGTCGACCTGGGCGAGGGCGTCGGGGACGCTCTTCGCGTATTCGAGGCCGCGCCGCTCGTCGATGTCGTGGTCGCTCATCCCCGCCAGCCCCTTCAGCACCAGCGTCTCGAGGATCGCCGAGTCGAGGCGGCGGTAGGGCTCGGGCTTGCCCTCGAGCCGGCGGTCGAGCTCGTCGACGTCCTTCAGCCGCAGCCGGTAGGCCTGGCTGTGGAAGTTGTCGTAGAGGCCGAAGACGCCGACGCCCTCCTCGCCGGCCGGGTCGATCTCCTCGCGGCCCACCTCGGTCACCTCGAACAGCTCGCGCAGGCCGCTGCCGAGGCGGCGCTGGCGCTCGGGGTCGTCGGCGAAGCCGGAGAGCAGCCGGTGGGTGGGGAAGACGAGCAGGCCGGGGTCGTCGAGCCCGGTCAGCGACATCAGCGTGTAGCTGTGGGGGCCCTCGCCGCCGACCTCGTCGCGGAAGGCGCGCGCGGTCTCGTAGCGGTGGTGGCCGTCGGCGATCAGCAGCTCGGCGCCCGCGAGCAGCTCGGTGACGGCGGCGTGGACGGCTGGGTCCTCGACTCGCCAGACGCGGTTGACGGTGCCGTCTTCGTCGGTCGCCTCGCCCCAGGGCTCGGCGGCCAGCGCCGGCTCCACCAGCGGCCACGGGTCGGCGGTGCTGAGCGAGAAGATCGGCGAGAGGTTGCAGCCGGTGGCGCGGGTCAGCTCGAGCCGGTCCTGCAGCGGGCCCGGGTGGGTGCGCTCGTGCGGCCGGATGCCGCCGGCCTCGTAGTCCTCAACGCGGACCCGGACGAGGATCCCGTGGCGGCTGTGGCCGGCGCCGTCGGGCGCGGTGTAGTCCTGGGTCAGCGCCCAGATCGTCGGCTCGGTGTCCTGGACCAGGGCGCCCTCGGCGCGCCAGCGCTCGATCGTCGCGGCGGCCTCCTGGTAGGGGTCGCCGCTGGGATCGCTGGCCGGGTCGGCCGGGTCGAAAGGCTTCGGCAGGTCGATCGCGACCGCGTTGTAGGGCGAGCGCTCGAGCAGGCGGGCGCGCTGGGCGGCGTCGATCACGTCGTAGGGCGGCGCCGCGACGGCGTCGAGGGAGCCGACCCTGCCGAGGTCGTAGTGGAGCGCGTGGAGGGGGCGGACGTCGGCCATGCGGGCGCCAAAGCTAGCGGTTACCCGATCGGCATTCCTCGCGGCTCCCGTCCTCGGCTCTAGACTGAGCCGGTCGGGGCGTGGCGCAGCCTGGTAGCGCGCGGCCTTTGGGTGGCCGAGGTCCCCGGTTCGAATCCGGGCGCCCCGATTTTTGATTCAAGCCGACGCGGGATGATCGAGGGGCACCCGCAGAACTAGTGACCTGTGGAGCCCGGGGGAGGCTTCCTGCGCTTGGCGCCGGCGGGGGTGTACCCTGGATCGGGATCGCCTTCCGTGCTGTCGAGACCCTTTTCCAGAAGGGTCTGTGCTGCGTCGGGCCGACCTTCTCCCAGGGCGATCAAGGCAAGGTCAGCAGCTTTTCGGAGTCGCTCCAAGCGCTTGTGCTGGTAGCGGACCTGGTGGCGAAGGCGAGCCTGCTTTTGTCGAGTAGCCCGCAGTTCGCCCATGAGCTTCCCCCCGTTCGCTCGGCATACAGTCCTCAGTAAGGCGCGCGAAGGTCGCGAAACATTGGGAAGTGCTTGACGTTGCGCGTTGCAAGCCTTGCGTCGATCTGTTCGGCGGTGGCGGCGATCGCGAGGTCGGCTACACCGATTCCGGGATGGCTTCGGCGCCAGCGGCGACCGAGTTCACCAGCACGCCGTGCCACCGCTTCAGTTACCGGAATCCAGTCGAACAGGCCAAACAGCCTCTCGGCTGCCTTCCGCTCTGCCGAGCGCAGTCCCTGCAATACCTCTATCCGGCTGATCTCCGAGCAGGAGGGTCTTTCTTCAAGATTGGCGAGGTAGTCCGTCGCCGGCTCAAGAGCGCGGAGATGGTCGATGAGCACGCTGGTATCGAGAACGGTGCTCAACGCTCGAATCCAGACAGGCGCTCAGCATCTCCGCGGCGAAGACCCTCAACATACTCAGCTCCCTCATCGAGGTGAGGGGCAATGCCCGCAGTCTCCTCAACGGCTTTTCGCCATTGCTCCTGCCAGGCTGCAGCATCCCGCTCCTCGCGGGTCAAGTATTCGTCGACGGCGCGGCGAATGACCGTCGAGCGCGTTGCTCCCTCCGCTGCGGCGCGCTGATCGAGGCGAATCGTCTGGTCATCGTCTAGATAGATCTGAGTTCGATGCATGATGTATAAGGATACATCGTATGATTTAGTGATGCAATCGTGATGCACCGTCGGTCGCGGATCCCCTCTGGGAGCCGAATCATCCGGGCGCCCCGATGCATCGCGGAGCGTGGGATCGACTTCGGTCGAGCTCGATCCCTCACAGACGTTTGTTGGATTCCATTTTGTCCCTAAGCACCCGGGCGCTAAGTTCCGCGACCAGGCGCAAGCTCAGTGGAGCATTCCCAACAACAACGGAGGAATTACACGTGTCGGCGATTTCCCTCAGGTTCAACGCAGACTCTGTGCCCTACAGGGCCTCACTCGCGATCGTCGCGGCACTGCTCTGCCTGGTCGGAGGGCTGCAGGCGCTTGCCCCTGTCCCAGCCGAGGCAGTGATGGCCAACCCGGGTGGGGGAGAGTGCGAGCTTATCGCCGGAGGCGTCTACTACAACTTCACCGCCCAGGATTTTTGCACCCCTAACGGTGGAGGTGGAGGCCTTGCGGGAGGAGGGAGTACCTCCACTGCCACCGAACCAGAACCAGGGGTAATCGCCATTAGCGACACTGAGGGAACTGTTTACTGTGGCTCCTTCTCAGATGTCTTTGTCGTTCGCGGCCAGCCCTGCCCCAGGGCGGGCGTTGCCTGCTCTTCGATGAACGGCTGTATTGGGTGCTCCGACGATACGGGGCGTTGTTTCAAGATTCAGAATCCTCGGCAACCCCCCTCGAAGGCTGCGAAAAAGACCCTGGCGTCTGAACCGAAAAAGCTGAAAGAGGATCGGCAGCGTAAGCTATGCAAGTCCTACATGGACATTATTACCAAGGCTTGGCATCAACATAGTGACGTGTACTACCTCATGCGGGCAAATGGCTTTAGCTCGGACGACATACTTCACGGTAATATCGTTTGGGCGCGCTATACCAGCGGTTCGCTCAAGGGCTACATCATGATTATGGTTCCGGGGTCGTCAGTTGAACCCGTACTGGTGCCGCCGATTAACACCCCGACGGGCAATCCGGACGATATTTGGCAGAGCCTTGCGGGCTACCAGTCGCAAGGTGCGCCCGCAGACTTGCAGTGGAAATCCCACCATTGTGAGGCCCTTGGCGTCCACTTCGTGGACCCCTTTCCGGGTACTCACTGAGCCCTGCGCGCGGCCTTTGGGTGGCCGAGGTCCCCGGTTCGAATCCGGGCGCCCCGATGTTGTAGCACGATGCGTGCTACATTGACCTCAATGAGTCGCTCGCTACATGTTCGGCTGGATGACAGCTCAGCAGCCGCGCTGAAGGTCGTCCGCGGGGGCTCGATGACCGATTCCGAGGCGGTCCGCACCGCCCTCCTGGAGTCGGCTGCCCGGCGTCGGGCGCGTTCGTCGATTGCGGCGGAGGTCGAAAGGCTGGCCGCCGATGACGCTGACCGGACCGAGATGCGGGTCATTCGTGAGCAGATGTCCGAGCTGGCGCCGGATCCGGTCGACTAGTGGTCCGTGGCGAGATCTTCCGGCTGCCGTCCCCTCGGGGTGCACGGGGAAGGGAGCAGCAGGGTGCGCGCTACGCCGTCGTGGTTCAGGCGGACGAGTTCATGGCGCTGAGCACGACGCTTGTCGCGCCGACTTCCACGAGCGCTCGTCCGGCGACCTTCCGCCCGACGATCTCGCTGGACAACACTGAGACCCGGGTCCTCGTCGAGCAGACGACGGTCGTCGACCCGGAGCGCCTGGGCCGATCCGCCGGACGCCTCAACGCCGACGAGCTGCGAGCCGTCGACGA
>Ga0075324_1000028_pt1 | contig 34373 bp, 54 predicted proteins | sample MayberryNW_TuleC_FD_120045 | JGI IMG/M metagenome (GOLD analysis project Ga0075324, IMG submission 120045) | Natural and restored wetland microbial communities from the San Francisco Bay, California, USA, that impact long-term carbon... | ecosystem: Environmental > Terrestrial > Soil > Wetlands ...
CCATCCCAGCGGGCCTTCAGTGCCCCCACGATGTTGTCCACAACCTGTTTGAGGTCCCCGTTGACCGCGACCATCTCGCGGCCCCCGGTGTCGGGGAGGTCCGCGGTGTCCTTGCGGGCCTTGTTGGCGGCTGTCGGCTTGCGGTCTGCCGGCTTGGCTACGGCTTCAGAGATGCGTCGCGCGAGGCGTGCTGTGCGCTTCTCGGGGCGGATGGACGCGAGGTAGTCGTCCAGTCCCTCTTTCTCGTCCACCGGCAGACGCACGAACTTGACGTTCGCGTCCTCATCCCGGAAGCGGGTGGCGAGCTTTTCGCTCGCGTCGTAGACGTCCGGGTTGGTGGAGGCATCAGCGTCCATGATGATGAAGACGTCTCGGTCCTCAGCAAACGACAGGTCGACCTTGGAGTAGCCCCGGCAGCCGGCCATGCCGTAAACGGCGTACTCCTCGGGTGCCCATGAGGCTCCTGCCAGCGATTGCTTGGTGCCCTCGATGACGAGTAGCGGGGCATCGTCATAGGGGTCGCGGAGCATCCAGGGGTGCAGCGGCTGGCCCGCCTCCCAGAGGTATCCGGTCTTCTCGCCAAGCTTGTAGTGCTTGCGCTGGACGGTAGTGTTGCCCTGCCCGTCGTTCCAGGGGAAGCAGATGACTTCGCCCTCGGAGTAGATGCCGGCGGTTTCGATGGTCTCGTCAGTCACCGCGTGATCGTTGAGATACGCGCGGTGCTGGTCAGACAGCGTCATGGTGTTGTGTCTCTCCCCTGGGGTGATCAGCGGTGGAGCAGGAAGGTGCGCGCGGACTCTTCGTCCTGTACGCGGATGTCATTGAGCGCGAGGTACAGGCGCATGCCGGCGCGCAACTGCTCGGATGCTGTAGTGCCGTTGGCGATGCACGCTTGGCGGAACTCCTGCCACAACTCTTCGTCGGCGCGGAAGCGCTGTATCGGTGTGTGCATGAGGTGAACCTTAGCACCACTGTGGCTACACATGACAAGGGCCCGGACATGGCTGAGGGCCTGAACCAGGGGAGTAGTTCAGGCCCTCTACCGCCGGGCGAGCAGTTGCCTCAACTATACCCCAAGACCGGGGGTTGACAGCGAGGACCACAGTCCCGCATAGTTGATGCGTCGCAGCAACCAGGGGAGACGGGATGCCAACGAGACCGCACCGGTTCACGACCATGTTGAACAACCTCGCGGACCAGGGTTACGGGATCAATGAGGTTGTTGAACTCCGCAAGAAGCTCAGCCTCGATATCGACGGGATCAAGGCCCTGGGCGGTGTACCCAGCAAGGATCAGGACCAGCTTCTGTGGGAGGCTGAGGAGATGATCCGGGACCACATCACCCTCAACAAGCCGGGCGACACCCTCGTCACTATCCTCGGCAAGAACGGGCAGCTCCTCACGCTGACCTACACGCAGTCCACCGAGCACGGCCGACTGGAGATCAAACGCGGGGGCCGGCGGGTGGAGATCCGTAAGGGCAACGGCACGAAGCTTCGGAAGTACCGCATCCCCATCCGTGCCGCGATGTCCAGCGGATGGGAACTGCTCAGTACCGACCAGGCAGATCTGGTCTGAGGGGAGGTGGAATTCCGCACCGGATCTCTGGAGGTACCGTGTTCCCAGTGTCGCTGCAGGAATTCTGGGCCTGAGCGAGGGCCAGGCTCGGGCCCTGTTCTTGAACACCGACAACAGACAGGCCAGGGTTCTGGTTAGTCTGTACGCAAACAAGGAGAACTGACATGCCACAGCAAGTCAATGTCGAGTACACCGACGATGAGACTGGGGAGGTAGTGAACGACACTTACCAGGCAGATGATGTCTCAGCGGCCATGGACGCCATCTACGATCTCGGAACGGTCACGTCGTTCACGGTCCACGGTGAAGCTTGATGGGATTCCTGGATCGAGTTCTCCGCGGGGACATTGGAGAGTCAGAGCAGGAGATCGTTCCCATTCCTCCACTGCCTGACAGCAACTTCCCAGACGAGATCATGGCAAACGGTGGCGGCGAAGACGAGACCGTGATTGACCCAGACACCACAGTCTGAGATACTGGTGTCGAAGCAGAACGAAGGGGAGAGATGCCAGCGAACGTAGCCCGACTTCTAGGGGATGAACCATACCCGGATGCTCCGCAGCACTGGATGGGCGTCATGGTCTCAGAGCGGGTGCGCCCCGAGTGGGACGGGAAGCTCGGTCGGACCTTCCGTGAGACCGTTCTCCAGACGCTCAAGGCGCTGTGCGACGACCACGACCTGTCGACATGGCTTGACAAGTACGCGGAGGAAGTTCACGACGACGCGCACCAGCGCGACCTGTGGCGGATGGGGGAGCGATGAAGTTCTGGCGGGACATGACTCCGCAAGAGAAGGCGGATGCCTTCGATGAGTCACACGCCGACCCCCGCGGTTACCAGCAAGAGCACTTTCCCAACGGGGCACCGCCCCCGGAGAAGACCCCGGTGTGGGGCAGGCACAGAAAGGATGAGTCGTGAGCCACGACTACACCGAGGATGACATAGACCAGGAGTTCGAGGGTCATCCCGAGGAGCAAGACGAGGAAGACGAGTAGCAAGGCCGCCCCGATGGTCGTACGGCAGGTTCGACTCCTGCCGGGGGCACTCCAAGAAAGGGGAGAGGCATGGCATCTGAATGTCCCGGCCACTGCTGGGTAGCCGTCTGGATCGGCGGCGTGTACACGTACGTGTGCCTGAACTGTGGGGAGGTCCAACGATGAGCGAGGCATCGATGGTGGTCTCGTTTGATGAATACGTAGAGTTTCTGGCTTCGATTATGCTCGAGTCGGACAACGCAATGCTGGATTGGCACCACGCACCGGTAGAAGAGCGGGATTCGTACCGACGAACCGCCATTAGGATTCTGAACAGACTCCGTGACGTGGTTCTGCGCGAGGCCGCAGCGAAGATCCGTCGAGAGTTGCCGGACCCCAATCCACTAGCCCGGTTGTTCGGGCCCAGCTGGGGTGCATATCAGGCAGCCGACCTGATCGATCCCGATGTACAGACCCGACCCTGAACTTCGTTCGGACCACGCTCGCAAGGCCAAGTGTTCCCGCTGTGGGGCGCCGGTCTTGCGGGCCCTGGCGGGGCGTGTGGCGGGCATTCACGTGATGGTGGATCCAGAGCCCTTGGACCATATCGCGGCCCACTACGCACCCCGTCAGGGGCTCATGCTGTGGTGCTTGTATGAAGGCAAGCTAGGGACCAAGCGGATCCTGTGGCGGGACCACGGGCATTGCTCGCACCCGCCGCTAGTTGACCATAGGTGTCCCACAGATCGTGGTAGGCTCACGACCTTGCGAGACCTGATTCGAGAGAAGGACCAGGGGAGATGACAGATCCAGAGACGTGGGAACAGCTCGAGTTGTTCACTATCGAGGACGTGCCCATCTGCGGATACCTGTGGTGGGAAGCGTGGGGCGAGATCGAATGCACCCGCCCTCTCGGGCATGAGGGCAACCATTGTTGCTGTGAGAGGCATATATGAGCATTCAACAGACTTTGGCGATGTTGTGGATCCTTGCCGTCGGCGGCAACTTGTTGTGGCTGTGGGGCAAGGTCCACGAGATCGAACGCCGCATCGATGGACTTGAGAAGACAGGGGAGAGCAAGTGAGCAAGGAAGACCCGTTTGGTACAGGTGCCCGCGAGGGGCGCCCCGAGCCGAAGCGCGATCGATGGGGTAGGTACGTCCTCACCCACCCGATCACCGGCAAGGAACAGTCGTGGATGCGCACGACGACATTCACCAAGAAGGCATCGGACACCTTCAACCTCGAACAGTGGCAGCAGCGCAACGTAGCCAAGGGTCTGAGTTTGCGGCCGGACCTGTTGGCGCTGGCGTCGACGATGGACATCAGCCGCGACGCCAAGAAGCTGAACCAGATCTGTGAAGACGCCAAAGAAGCCGCGGGGTCCAGGTCGGCGGCCAACACAGGCACAGCGCTCCACGCCTTCACAGAGACGTGGGATGACGATGGTCGCTCTGATGTCCCCGAGATGTACCAGGGACGCCTGTTCGAGTATCAGGCCGCCCTGGACCGGCACGGGATCACGATCCTCCCCGAGTACATCGAACGCATCATCGTCAACACGACATATGACGTGGCCGGCACCTTCGACCGTATCGTAAAGCTGTCGGACGGCACGTATGCGATCTTCGATCTGAAGACCGGGAAGTCGATCGACTACGGCAAGAAGGAGATGGAGATCCAGCTTGCTGTGTACGCCGATGCATTCAACGAGCACGGCGTGTGGGACGCATCGGTGGGCCGGTGGATCGACGTCACGTTCGAGCTCCGCACCGACTTCGGCATCATCGCCCATCTGCCCGCCTCGGGGAGCGGCTGCACACTGCACAAGCTCGATCTGGAGAACGGGCGCCGCGGTGCGCGTGTGTGCCAGTCCGTGCGTGAATATCAGGCTGGGAAGCGCGGGGACACTGAGTGGATCGCGTCCCCAGGAATCGAAGCATCAGACAGTGAAGTGCAGTCCAAGACTCGCCATGACGCACCCTCGCGGCTGCACTGGTTGTGGGAGATCAACGAGGCTGAATCCAAGGCTGCTCTCATGGGCGTCGTGGCCAAGTGCCGTGAGGCTGGTATGTGGGAAGAAGAACTCGCTGACCAGGCACGACGGAAGAATCTGATTCTTCCGAGCTGACGGACTTGACAGTCTGCGGTTGAAGGCGCATGATTAACCCATCAGCAAGAAACCCCGGGGGAACGGGAGTGAAGGTTCCTCCCACACCCCCGGGGAACCAAGCCGATAGGGGAGCATCATGACTGAGCCGCACGTAGGAGACCACGGCCACATCGTCTGCGACGTCCTTCGGGACGCTGAGGTGGTCGTCACCAAGGTCACCGACGATAGCGTCAACTTCCGCTTCGAGACCGACACCGTGTCCAGCGACTGGCCCCTTGGCCGGGCAGCGTTCGACTCTGGTAGGTTCGTGGAGATGGACGACTAGCAAGATCCGCGGCATAGCTCAACGGGTCAGAGCCCCATTCTCGATACCGGGATGGGAGAAGGTGGTTCGAGTCCACCTGTCGCACTAGCCCACCGCATGGTGGGTGAGCCAAGGAAGCAACTGAGCAAAGGACTCTACTGTGGACGACCTCTTTGGGGCAAAGAAGCGTATCGGCCTGAAGTTCCCGGGCGCCAAGGGCTCCCAGTACATCGGATGCAAGGTCCTCTCTTTCAAGTCCGAAGAGCAGAAGGACCAGGACACTAAGGAAATCGTCACGTGGGACGACGGTAGCCCGAAGATGCAGGTGGTTATCGAGCTCCAAGTTCCTGGCATCATCGAGAAGGGCGATTACGACCACAACACCGAGGAGTGGTCACCCGTCGAGGATGACGAGGGCATTCGATACCTGTTCTGCAAGGGCGGCCTGTTCACCGCCATGCGGAACTGCATGCGACAGAACAAGCTGAAGGCTCCCGCCATCGGTTCCACCCTGGACATTAAGCACGTGTCCACCCGTAAGCCGTCCAAGACTGGACGGAACGGCGCCAAGGTGTATGAGATCGAGTATCACGCCCCGACCGAGGAAGACCTGTTCGCGGTCTAATCCTGCACCGCCCGGGGCCACCTGGAGAACAGGTGGCCCCACCCTTAGGCATAGCGATACCACATGGAGTCATGATGAAGGATCGAGTCTTCCTTGAGAGGATGGCATCGAAGATCAACCGAGGGCGTGTTCAGGCGGGGTACACCCAACTGGCACTCTCCAAGCGGTTGCGGGTCTCCCAGTCCACCGTTGCCTACTGGGAAACTGGGGATCGAGCGGTGCCGCTGCACCGCATCCCCGAACTGTGCGAGGTTCTGAACGTGACTCCGGGGTACTTGCTTAACATGGAGGACGCACGAGCGCGTGAGCGGATCGCGTTCGAGATCGCAACACTGAAGGCAGATCTGGCAGAAGCCCGCGGGGAGGACGAGTAGTCATGGCACAACCGCTGGGCACAGTGAACCTGGATGGGGAAGAGTTCCAGGTGTTCATGCTCGACCACACGGATGGTGAGTGGGCCGGCTTCTACGAAGTACGTGATGACGCGGGGCTTGTCTTCGCTTCGGGAATGACTGAGTCTATGGCGATCAAGGGGGCTCTCGTCGAACTCGAATTCCAGAAGTGCGAGATCGACGAGTTCATCTCTTACGCTCTGAAGGGCGTCTGATGGGACTACGCGAGTTGGAGACCTCTATCGTCCTCTCCGAGGACATCACCGACGAGGTTAAGGCGGCGGCCACCCGCACAGTGCGACGGATGGGTGGAGACCAGGCCAACGAACTCCTTGAGATGCTGGGACTCGTCGAAGCATCTCCAGAGCCAAAGCGCTCCTGGAACGTCGCGGATCCGACACGGTGGCGCAATTGTGATCATCCGCGCACTGAGGAAAACACCTACACGGAGCCGGTATCAGGTAAGAAGCGGTGTGCCACGTGCAAGAAGAACAGCAGCAACAGCCGCCCGAGGACATACAACCGGAGGACCAGTAACACGTGTGTCAACGGCCATGTCAGGCAGGAAGGCAACTACAAGCTGACCAAGGCTGGATACAAGTACTGCCTGGTCTGTCTCCACGACCGTTACGGAGACTACTGCGGGAGCAACCTGCACCTCATGGATGAGCGCAACACATACATCCGCAAGGGGGATGGACGCCGGTACTGCCTCGCGTGTCATAAAGAACGAACCAAGAAGAGCAAGCAGATGAAAGAGGCCACATCATGAAGCGCATCGCCACCATCACCACGGCTACCCTGATCGCTGCCCTGCTCTCTACCGGAGCAGCATCCGCTACCGACTGGCGACACACCAAGACGCCGAAGAGCGACTGGCGTCACAGCAAGACCATCGCCCACACCCGCAACCTGGCACTGGTCAAGGCCAAGGCCGACGCACACAAGAAGTTCGTCTGGGGCCACTGACCCGAGACGCCACAGAGCCCCTGTCGAAGGAATCGGCAGGGGCTCTCGGCTGTCTTCAGTTACCCATCCGAATGGCCCCCAGCTTGCGCGTGAGAACGACTAGCGGAGTCGTGGCGTTGTGCGTGAACGTCACACTGATAGCCGTGTTGCTAGCACCAATGCCCGTCTGAAGCATGCCAATCTCGCAGGACACACGGAGCAAACCAGGGCTTCCTGAGTCCTCCACGCGGATCCTTCGGGAGACGTCGGCTCCGTTGGCCCTCAGCGTGAAGTCCTGCACCGGGTCGGTGGTCGGGGAGAACTGCGCGGGGCACAGCACCTCTGTGTAGATCCAGTAGGTTCCTGGCGTGGTTGGCACGATCTGCCCCGGAGCCACACCAAGGTTCGCCATCTGGTCGTTGTCGTAGTCCACGAAGTCGAACTGGAGGGTGGCCACCTCTCCGGGCCCGACACCCTGGAAGGCGTTACCAGTGACCTGGCAGAACTTCCGCGGGGCCACAGCGGTGTCGAGCGTGAAGAGGTCAGCGTCGATCGACTCAGCCAGCGACTGGATCGCTGTGGGGACATCCGCCGGATCGGCAGGGATCGAGTACGGGTATCCGCGGTTCGCGGTGTTAGCCGGCATCAGATCGTCACCAACGACAGGCTGGCCCGCTTGGTGGTCACGTTGAGGGAGCCCCCCGAATCCTGCCTCATGATGAACCGGACAATCGCCCCCACGGGGAAGCTCTGGATGAACGTGAAGCTGCCTGTAGCTGCTCCCGCCGCGCCAGCAGCCTGCGTGACGCCCTGCACGTTCGTTACCAACCCCTGTTCCAGATAGGCGTTGCGCACGCCTGTGTCGTTCGAGGCGAACGTACACCGGAAGGCCCCAACGTACAGCCCATCAATCGGAATCGTGAATCGATCAGGAGTGGCCAATGTGAAGAAACCACCGTTGTCGTAGTCCTCGGTATCGAACGTAGCCGCTGCTCCACCTCCACCCGTCGGGACAGACTGGGCGGGGACCCCTGAAACACGTACGCCCGGTCGATCCAGAGCGGCACTGACCGCGGTAGCAAGTGCCTGCACATCGGCGTCGACCGCGTTCGCGAAGTTCTGGATCTGCGTGGGAAAGTCCGCTGTCTCCGAATAGTCAGGATACGGATACGCCCGGTTGGGCGTGTTGAGAATAGCCATTACCCGACCTTTCTCGCGATGGCGAAATCGAGCTGCATGCCTCCGTTGATCGGCAAGACACAGCGGAATCCAAGCCGCATGAACAACATCGTCGCCGGCACATCTACCTGCCCCGAAGCCAGCAAGAACGGGGGTGCAGCGGGAATGTTGAGGATGCTCATAACCAGGGTATCGGAACCCGGCGCGTAGGCCGCGGTGTCGGTCGTGGAGAAGAACACCCGCAGCGACCCGTCGACCTCTGGCGTGCTGGTCGGGTTGAGTCCCGCGAAGTAGCCGGACACAGACCACGACTCACCTGGGTTCACCGGGATGGGGGCCGAGTTGAGTACACACTCGCGAGCTGAGGCAGCCGGCTCGATCTGAGCCACAAGCTGCCCCTCGGGGGCATCGCCAGAAGCGACGACGGAGACAGTGGACGTGCCAGTGACGTTCGCCAGGTTCCATCCCATAGGCACCGTGGCGGATAGGGGGCCCTGACGTTCGAAGGAGTTGTTGAACACCTCGTTGGGGCCGAACCCGTTGAGAGCCCCGATGCACAGCCAGGATGAATCCTGTTTGATGACTGCAACGATGTCGCCGACGATCAGCCCGGTCCCGCGAATGTACGCCGCGTCGATGAGGGATCCCGCAATGAGAACCGTCGCCGTCGTGGCAGACAGTGCGGTGACCTCTCCCGTACGCGCTACCGCGTTCTCCTGGTTGGCTGCCAGGAGGGCGTCGGTCTGGTTGATGTAGTAGGACACGGTCACACGATCCTGTACAGGGAGAGGCCAACGAAGGTGAGCGTAGATCCGTCCAGACCACGAAACTGCATGGAGACGAAGTCTCCCGCCTCGAGCCTCATGACTTCTTGGCAGGAGACTTGCGCCGTGATCAGCGCGCTACCATTCGATGCTTGATTGTGACGCACGCCGGCCATTCCGTTGATCTGGAAGACCAGGCCCATGACAGAGTTTGCCGAAGTGGACATGGCGAAACCGGCTACGTAGTAGAACCCAGACTGGCGCACAGTCATCCGGCTATCAGCCAAGCTGGGGACAGCCCCGCCCGTGTTGTCGTAGTCAACGTTCGTATAGGTCAGCGTGTCCCCGTCGTTGAAAGCAACGGCTGCCCCAACACGCAGAAGCACCGCGCCATCCGGGGAGACCAACGCGTCGTTCGCCTCGTTGTCGATACGCTCGACTTCGCTGTCCACAGCAAGCGCAAAGTCCGCGAACTGGTGAATATCCGAGGCGTCCTTGACCAGAGGCGGGTCACATTCCGGATACGGAAACCCGTAATGATCAGTCTGGTTCATAGCTCCTCCGGTATGGGGTCAACCTGCGCTCGCATGCCCAGAGTCATAAGACTACCGGTGGTCAGTGGGTACGTAATGGTATCGATGACCTGCGCAGCGGACTGCCCCCGATACGACAAACTGATCGTGTCGCCAGGCTCCAACGTCGCGTCCGGAACAATCGATGCAGACCACTGCTCGGTCAGCGCGCGCGATGACGACAACTGCTGACGCGCCAACGCTTGAGCAGAAGCGTTGTTCACCGGGGTCTGCGGACGCAGGATCTGGCTCACCTTCCCGTACAGGCCAGAGAACCGAGTCGGTGAGGTGCCAGAGGTATCGCGTTCGGTGTAGCGGATGGATCCCGACCCGTCCAACCGGTCAGATACGACGGTGATGGAGTTAGCTGTACCGTCCCGAGTGATGGTCCGCGTTGCTGCGGAGACCACGCCGTTATACGTCAGTGGCACAAGCGTGACCGATGGTTGACCATCAAGGTAGAAGGCGAGCGCGGGGGACGTGGCATAGGGGTAGCGGCGCACCACGAAGTCCCCGTTGCCGAGGGTGTACCAACGACCTTGCAACGCCACGGCAAGCTGGTCTAGGGCCTTGCCCCGGTCGTCGTCCCAAGCCAGCTTAGGCACCGCTTGATCCGTCACGTCGTTCGTCCCGAACGTGGCCTGTGGAAGTGCCTGGAGGATGAATGCCTGGATCTGTGCCACGGTGCTGGCCCCGGCAGACGAGATGGTGGGCTGCTCAAAACGGAACGCCACTACATCAGCCGCGAGGTCATCACAGCGAATCGCCACATCTCCCTCTGCCCCGCGGGAAGCCTCCATCACTCGACCCGTGAAGACTGGGAAGACATCGAAGGATCCGTCAGGATAGCCAATGCCAGTACTCACATGGAGAACGGATTGGTACGGAGACAGCGGATCTGTCGGGGACACCGGGAACAGATCATCGGAGACGCGTAGATCCAAGGTCCTCGTCACGGTGCTCGTGAGCGATGCAGAGACGGACCCGTCGATGATCGGAACGTCGTCCATGAGAATCGTTCCGTTGATGTCCGTCGCTCGGACGAACGTCACGCGCCGATGCGGGAACGGCAGGCTCTGCTTATACAGGTCCGATGACGTCAACATGTCACTAGCCTACGGGGTGCAGCCGACCGTAGCGTCGCCCTGGTAGACGTCCTCCCAGGTGAAGCCAGATGCAGTCAGCGCCGCGAAGGTGGCATAGGTATCCTCGACCGCGCACCAGTTCGTACAGACACCGCCCTGGGGCAGCGCGTTGGGAGAGGGCTGGTCGATCGCTGTGAGCGGCACGTTCCACAGACGCCAGGGACGACGCTGGTCCCGGCTGATGTAGTCCATGACGAGATCGCCGGGCTGTACGTACCGGTCGGGCCAGCAGTACACCGCTGGGGCCTGGATGAAGAGGGGCCCACCCACGGTGAACAGATCGTAGATCCGATCGATAACCTCGCACGTGCGGGACGCGAAGGTGATCGAGGTGATGACGTCCTTGCGCCGGGCCCAGATATCCGCAGGTCGTTCCCGGTTGAGAACGTCGAAGATCCCTGCGTCCGCAGCCCGCGCCTCCTGTCCAAACTGGATCAGCGCGATCGCGGGGTCCGGAGTGGGTCCACAGTTGATCGCGTCGGGCGGGGTGGGCTCCACACACAGATCAACGGGCAGACTGACCCAGGGCCGAGCGGGATCCTTGAACCAGACGAACCCACCAGATGGAATCTCAACAGCAGCCGAAGTCTGTACTGCGGTAGCAGTCCCGCCGGCGTCGTAGCCAATGGCGGTATACGTGATTCCTGCGAGGTCGAGTGGAGCTTCGTAGTCGTAGAGGATGCCAGCCTCGGACATGAGCGCGTAGAGGTTACCCCCACGCACGTCCTGAACGGTGCCGTCGGGGAGGTGGCGTTGGACCAGCGCAGTCACCTGTGTGCCTGCCACACCGACGAACGTGAAGTCGAGCCGTACCCCAGCCTCATCGGGGATGACGGTTGCTGTGATCGGCATTACCGCCTCATCCCTGTTGCGTTCAACCGGTTCTGACGACGGTTGTTGTCCACCACGATGTTCGTCACATAGTCGTCGACCACGCGGTTGCCGATCATGACTGAGATACTTGGCTGGCCCACGTTGACCGTGGGAGCCATCAGCCTACCGGCGTCCATGGCCTGCGTGGGTGCGTCGCCGGCAAGCACCATCTGGGGCATAGCCAGTCCGCTCTGGAGAGCTTGAGTCAGTTTGGGGATGGTCTGCTGTATACCGTCCATGAAGCCTTCGATGAGCGCCACACCAGAGTACGACGTGTAGCCCCGTCCCGAGAACGGGCCTTCCTTAGCGGGCGAGTGGGGGAAGTACTTCTTGGCCGCCCCGACCACTGTGCTAATCGCACTGGTGAGTGGCTTGGCCATGGCCAGGATGCCCTTGATGAAGCCCTGGATCAGGGCCCTGCCTGCCCCGTAGAGGACATTACCAATCCCGGCTAGTGCGGACTTGGCCTTGGTGGGGAGGGCCTTGACCAGATTCACGACCGCCTGCACGCCCGCCATAACGACAGCCTTCATGTCGTTCCAGAAACCCTTGAAGTAGTTCACGAAGCCGCGCAAGAGCTCCTGAGCGGCCTTGAACGCCCCCGAGAAGTCACCGCGGAGTAGCGCAGTGATGAGCTTCAGTGCAGGTACGGCGATGTTCGTAATGAACGAGGCCAGCTTGTTCACGAGCAGGTTGGCCAGGGCGGTCACGATCGGCATGAGTGCGACGATGACTGGGACGATTGCCTTGATCACCGGGATGAGGAGCGTTGCGATCTGGGAGATGAGCGGGGTCAGCGCAACGAAGAGCTGGATGAAGGCGTCGCTCAGCGTGGTGATAGCCGGCATGAGCGCGACAATCAGTTGCGACGCGATCTCAGCGAAGGCCGTAGCCAGCGGTAGCAGGATAGCCAGGATCGGCTGGATGAGAAACGGTATCTGCTTCAGGATCGGTTGGAGTGCAGCAAGCAGCACGTTGGCCAACTGCACTATCGGGGGGATGAGCACTGCGATGACCTGGCCCAGCGTGGTGATGATCGGGGCCAGGATCGAACCGATGGTCGTGGCGATCTGAATGATCGGCGGCAGCAGTTGCCCGAAGATCGACGGCAGCTGAGCCAGGATCGGCTTCAACGCAGTCAGGAGCGCGTTAGCCAGCTTGATGACGACGGGGGCTAGCTGCACCAGGCCGTTGGCCAGGAGCTTGATGACCGGGACAACTGACGAACTCACGATGCTGCCAAGGGTCGTAAGCAACGGCGTGAAGGATTTGATGATCCCCGGCAGTGCTTGGAATGCCGGGGCAAGAGCATCAAGGACCGCGTTGACCAGATTCAGGATGACTGGGATCACGGCCTTGAATACACCGCTCAAGGCCCCGAAGATCGGCCCAATCAGGCTGACGAGGTTGGCTGCGAGGGCAGAAAAGCTCTGGACGAGTGGGCCAACGGACTTGGCCAGGTTCTGGAGCGAGCCTCCGAGAGTCAGCAGTATCGGGCCGCCGATGTTAGCGAGTGCCCCGAGGAGTTCGCCGATTATCGGAAGCGCACTGTTGATCGCCTGGAACAGGCCTTTGAACCCATCAACTGCTCCAGGCGCACCCTCGGAGATCCCGATGAAAAACCCTGAGATCGAATCGCCCAGTCCAGCAAGACCCTTCGAGATCTCGTTGAAAACCGGGGCGGCCACCTTGACCAATCCGGCCAGCGTCGGGGCGAGATGAGTAACGAGGGTGGCGATCGACTGGCCCAAGGTCTGGATGATCGGGGCCACCGCTGCGAAGGCTTGCTTGAGGCTTGGGGCGATGGTGTCGAACGTCTTGCGGAAGGTGCCGGACAGCGAGATGAGCACCTTCTGAATCGGCCCCACCATGCCCTGGACTTCGGTGGTGACGTGCTTGCCGAGGTCTGAGAATGACTTCTGAACTGTCTTCGATTGCGCTGCGGCCACGATGCCAATACCCGCGAACAACGCTGGCACAGCCGCAAGCGCACCGCCCGCAGCGAGGCTGGTAGCCCCTAGCGCTGCGAAGCCAGTCGATGCCGTCGACAACCCAGAGATGAGCGGCCCAGATGCTGACGTGATCCCAGATATCGCTGATGTCAGGGTGCCAGAGATTCCACTACCAAGCCGCCGCCCAATATCGGATCCGGACCGATCAAAATCTCCGTGGGCGTTGCGGAGGCTTCTCTGAGCATCGCGGATCCCCTGATCGACGTCGACATTGACGTCGACGTCCACGTCGGGAATCTGGCGTTCGGCGGCATCGACCGCCCGCGATACGCCACGAACGATCTCTTGCTCTACGCCGTCTGTGTTCGCGATGATCTCAACGAACGCTTCGGATGGCATGGTCCCAGTCTACCTCCCCACGCTCATACCGGGGGTGGACTGAGCCATCCGGACCATGGATTCGAAGGACATGCCCTCATCCTCCATGTCTTCATCCCCAACGCCGGCGGGGGGAGCCTTCAATCGAGTGGTGAACTTCAACCGGGTCTTGTCGTCCTGGCCCTCCAAGGCAAGCGCCAGGCACGCCGCACACCATGCTCCGAGAGTCATTCGCGTGGCATCGATGCCACGCAGGAGTAGCCGGCCGTAGAACTCGCCGTCACCGTGCTCTGCCATGAAGATCAAGGCCTGAGCCTCCCACCACTTCATCCCAGACGCCGTGTTGATCGCATCTCGAACGGCCCGATCCAGGTCGTTGCGCCCCACACGGTCAGACGTCAGGAGATCATAGAACCTGTCGGTCTCGCCCTCGGGGAGCAACCCGGGAAGGATCTCTGTGACGATGTCTTCGTCCGTGATCGCTAGGATCCACCGGTCAGCCAAAGCCTCCTCAAGCGTGAACCGGTACCGGCCTATGTTGACCGATACCGGTTCTGTGGAGAGTGCTGACCGGTAGAACCTACTCGTCGCCATCCTGGGCCCAGTCGTTGGTCACGACTTCTTGCATGAACTCAACGTAGTCCAAGATGTCCGACGTACCGTCAAGGAGCTGGTCCTCCATCCATGCCCAGTTGTCGGCGTCGACGATCAGCGCCTCCAGGATGCGGAAGAACTGGCTTGCAGCCCTGCTCATCGCGGCGGGCGTCTTGGCGGCTGCGATGGTGGAGAACGCAGTCAACTGACCATCAGTAGGCTTGTAGACCTTGACAGTCTTGGATTTGAAGATGAAGGCAGCTACCTGCCTGTCGTTACGTCCCATGCGCCTAGTCTATCCCGCCTTCTCGATAGATCCAGCCTCGCGCCGCGGACACATCACGCAGGGCTGACGTGAGGAACGGTCGTCCTCGGGTCCCGGGGTGGTTCACGACCCGGGCGAACACCGTTCTGCCGCCCACACGGAATCGCAGAGCCTGGCCGCGTCTAGGCCGGATGACATGCGGCCTGGTCCCATCGTGCACATACGGTGCGTACTGAACGTTGGTGAACACGGTCGCGCTGGGGTTGCCCGATGACGAAATCGTGTAGCGGATCGAAGCACGCAGGCGCCCAGTGTCAACCGGCGTCCGTACCTTCGCCAGGTTCGAGACCTGCCTCACCCCCGTCGAGATCTCCTGCATCGCCGCTTCCCTGGTCGCTGCTCGGATCTCTGCGCGGTCCAGTCGCACGTTTGCCACGGGGGAGCTCCACATCCTCGATCGTCCGTAGGTATCCGCTGGCGATCAGGCTCTTGATCCTGGATGTGAGATCAACAATCCCCTCATCGCCCCGACGTACGGCCTCAAAGGAGACCATGCACAGTACACGAACCCTCTTCACGAGCAGTCACCACAATCAGTCTGGATGGTCACGGTCATGAGTCCCCCGATGCATCCACCCTGGCCATCGATCGGGCGCCACTCCCCTTCCAGCATGAGGTCACCCGGGGGGAGCAGTGGGGCTAGGCAACACAGCGCGCGGCGCATCGACGCAGCATCCTCATCAACCTGGATGAACACCGACGTCCACGCGTCACAGTCCGGGCCGGCGTTCTGATCCCCGAAGGGCATGCACCGCACGGCACCAAGCTCGAACTCGATCGCCCGAGACGAGGACAGCGAGCAGTTGTCCGCTGTCGTGTTCTGTGCGGGGAAGCGCGATGACGGGTAGATGCGGGTGACGCGCACCCACGCCAGACCCTGGCAGCAGAGATCTTCGTTCAGGCCAACCGAGAAGGGAACCGTGCCTACGCGGAAGCAGATGTTGTCATCCGGGGGCGGGTTGGGGCCGGCCTGAAGCGCGGTGTCGTAGCACGACAGGAGCTGCGCCGCGATATCGGACACGTAGGTCACGGGCTGGTCACCACCCGCGGGAAGTCCACGTCCGGCGAGTACACGCGGGCGCGTCCCGTGCGCTTGGCCGGGTTGACCGCGCGGATCCATTGGTCGACCTGGGGAATCCCGGTCAGACCCTCGTTCACGTCCTGCGTCGGGTCAGCGACGGTGACCTCCACACCCTGCCGGGTGAGCGACGCGAGGTTGCCTGGGAGCTTGCAGCCCGTGGCGCAGGACTTGGCGAAGTCACAAGCCAGCAGTCCCGCCGCGATCTGGCCCGCCATCGGGACCGGCATGCCGCGCTGGTAGGTCACGAAGAACGTGTTCTCGTCATCCGGCGCCGTGCCGCTCAGGTTGAAGTCCTGGCACCGAGGCCAGCACTCGCCATCCTGGCGTACCAGGAGCGAGCCGTTGTCGACACGGTATGCATCCGCGGGGACCTCCACGCCGTCGACTACCACCGATGACACAGACGACACCGGACCTGGGAGCCAGACCTCGCAACGTGCCTTGCACGAGCACGCGCCTGCGCACGCGCAGTTGCGCCACGCGCCCGAAGCATCGACGAACGGGATCCAACCTCCCGCAGCGGCTGCATTGCCCCCGTCGAGCGTCACGGGCCACGTCATGTAGCCGCCTGGGAAGTTGCACCCACCACCACACGGGCGGACGACAACCGTGCACTGGCCGAAGCGTCGGCCCGACAGGGCCCACAAGATCTGCGTAGCCCACGCGGTAGCGTCATCCTGCAACTGTGAGTCGTAGGTGGTCCAATCGGGACAGCAGTTCGTGTTGATCGGCCACAGGCACGGTTCTTCCAGTGGCGCTGCGAGCGGCACAGCCGGTGCCTGGTTAATGACGGGCATACGTCTATGTTAGCTGCACAAGCAAGGAGGGGGCCTGGGCTGTGCCTGCGATTGCAGGGAACGTCGACGGGAGCGCACCGCCGATCGAGTCCGAGTAGTACGAAGAGCCGTTCACGTTCAGCGTGGCTGTCGTTTCCGACACGATCGGGTCCCCCGTCGCGCGCGAGCGCAGGCCCACCGTGATGAGTCCCTGCTGCGCGATGACGAGCCAGTACAGAATCGGTCGGATGCTGGTGCTCACTGTCCACGTCTTCACCCCAGCAAGACCTGTGGCGATGATCCCGTAGTCGGTGATGAGCGCCCCCGGTTTCGACTCGGCATCGTGGTAGATGCCTGCCCGCAGATTCCCTATCCCGAGAAGTGTCACTTCCGCAGCCACAGCCGTGATCGTGGCTGCGCGCCCGGTCCAGATGGGCAGGGCATAAGCCCGGTTCAGCACGGGTGTCACCGTGCCTACGGCCCCGTACGCGGGGAGGGCATGCCAACCTCCAGCCCGGACGGCTGGGAGGTTGGCGCCGAAACCAGTAACGACCATCAGCTGAACCCGATGATGGCGACGCGGATGGAGTTGGTGGCGGGGGCTGAGGCGAACGTGAGGGTGAGCTGGTCCGGATCATCGCCGTTGGCGTCGGTGTACACGAAATCGCCAGTCGTCAAGTCCTTGACGGTGAAGACGTAATCAGCTCCACCGAAGTTGTGCGTGAGAACGAAGCCAGTCAGTGAGCCGTTACCGATGGTCTGAGCGAACGTAAGCGGCGCTGAGGCCGCCACGGTCGAGTCGACATAGGCCTTGTTCGCGCCATCCGTGCCGACGGTGCAGGTGCCCATCTCGACGGCCTTGTTGCCGTTGAGATCGATCGCGGAAAGGAACTGGACTGCCATGATCTCTACCTCCGGAGGAACGCGGTTCCGATCGTGGGGGACTGGAAGGTGATGGTGAGCTGGTTGGCGCTGATGTGCTGCACATCGGCGTATACAACGGTGTTGGTCGAGTCGATGACGTCCACGCTAGGGAAGAGCCCGATGTCGTGCGTCACGTTCCACACCGCCGCGGGAGCCGTCTGGTCGTGCTGGTAGGTCTCGGCCCATATCTGGTCGGTCACACCATCCGCGTCCATGGCGATCCGGAAGGACGTCCCACCGATGTGGATCCAGTAGTCACCGATCGTGGCATAGAAGGTGAGCATGCCGGCGCCATCGGTCGTGATCGGGTTGGGCAGCGGGATGGTGCCAGCTGCATCCGCGTAGATGGACGCGAGGGCGTTGACGTGACGCGAGAAGACCCGGGCCTGCACTGCGATGGCGAGTGCTCCGCTGGGGTACCAGAACTTGTCCTGGTACAGAGCCATGACCATCGTCTAGCCGATCGGGTCTCCGCCATTAGCGAAAGAGATCGCGTTGGCGAGATCGACGTTGATGTAGAGCGTCCCGCCGCAGTTGACCATGTACGTGGGACCGGCCTGGGGAAAGGCCGCGATGAAGAATGACTCCGAAACTGTGGACGATGCCGCTGCTATGGCCGTGGTCACCCAGGGAAGACACGTGATCGGCACGGATTACTCCCGACACGAAAACGGGACGTGCACAGCGCACGTCCCGCTCTCAGTATAGCTTCAATCAGGGGGTGAGATCCAGTGCGGTGCAACCGCACACAGCGTCCGGCGGAGGGGCCGTGACCTGTTCGAAGTGCAAGTGGTCGTTGGCGCCGATCGGGGTGAGCAGCGCCTCAAGGGTTCCCGTCGTCGCGTCGCGGCGAACGGTCGGGTACGGACCGACACCCCACGGGGAACCGGCGAAGGTGATGGCGTTCAGGGTGAGCTGAAGGCCGTCGTTCTCAAACGACCAGTCACCCACAGTGCCCTGCCCGACGAACGGGAGGAGCCAGTAGCCGTAGGCCTTCATGGTCGGGTCGGTGCAGGTCTGGCCGGTGATGTTGGACCAGATCTCCATCGCGAAGTTGGCGGTGCACAGATCCTGGCCGGACTGGCGGAAGCCGACAGCCTCGGGGGTCACGGCGTCGTTCAGGACCAGCGCGTCACCCGTGATGATGTTCCACACGTCGGGGTCGACGTTGCAGAAGACCATCTCAAGTTCGTTCCACTTGAACTGGGGGCAGGTGCGATCCGAGATGCACAGCTCCGCGTTCGCGTTGACGACCTCGATCTCATCGGCATCCCGGTAGACCGGGGAGACGCCAACGGAGACAAAGCCGGACGTGACGATGGTGGAGCATGCACCCTCAACAGGGTTGCCGCACGCATCCAGACGCGTGAGGCGCATCCGGGCACCCCGCGCCATGGTTGAACAGACTGTCACTGTTCATCCTCCTTCTTGGTGCGCCGCGCACGGCGCTTGGGGGTGTCCTCGGACACTGCTGTAGCCTCGCGGTACTGCTGAGCCAGCTCCGCGGGGACGATGATTTCTTGGTGGCCGTTGGTGACGGCATCGGCGTGGCCCCCGGCAAGAGTGTGGAGAAGCCGCAGTGTCTCCTTCATCTTGCCTGGAGCGGGGATGATCTCTTCGTACATCACGGCACCGCCGGAGCGGTAGCAACCGCAGGAGCAGCCGCGGGCACCTGAACCGTGAAGACCTCCGGGCACTCCCAGGTGACCGCATACGCGCGCTCGGCTAGGGCCACCCACTGATTCAGTGTGCGGTCCATGGCCTGACTCACATCAGGGACGATGATGTTGGTGCGCCGGATGTGCGTGGCGGCGGTCATGTAGGCGTAGACGAACCCGGCTGTCGGCGCCACATCTGCGGGGCCAGTGATGGTATCGGCGCCGGCGTAGAACGCCACAGCTGTGCCGAGCTGGGTACGCCAGACGTTGCCATCCTGGATGAGGATTCCGGAGTAGGCCAGTGCGGCGTATGCCTGCATGTTGATGTGGATCACGCCACGATAGCCAAGGCCGTCGGCGTAGGCGGCGTTCTCCAGGGCTGCAATGGCTGCCCCGGCACCCGGCGCCACCGGGGTGACGACAGTGGCTCCAGCGCCCGTCAGGGTGGGCGCATGGGCTGCCAGAGCGCCACCGTTCCACACCACGCGCTCTACAGCGGTCTGCTCGCCAGAGATCAGTTGCTGACGGATCGCAGCAGCCATCTCTTCGGCGGTGCGCCCGACCGTGCCGCAGTGCTTCTTGGCGATGATCCTGAACGGGTCGGCCTCCATGAGGTCCGAACCCTCAATGAACGGCTTGACCGGAGTCACACCACAGGCATCGTCGTACTCGTTGGCGCCACCGCAGTGGTCCGTCAGGAAGCTGAATCCAGCGCCCCACAGGCGTCCTGCTTCGACACCAGAGAGTTCGGTGATCGTCGCTGCGTTGAAGAGCCCGTAGCGTAGTTGTCCGACTGGCGGTGCATCGATCAGGTTGGGAACAAGTCCCGCGATTGCTGTCACTTCATCCCTCCTTCCTTAGGTGCCGGGCCCTGGGGGACGACCAAGGCCCGGCGGTCAGAGGGTGGATCAGGCCACGCAGGTGATGTCGGCAGCGCCAACCTCACCCGCGTTGCAGACGCCGGTAACGGTGTACTGGCGCAGGCCTGGGCAGGGGTAGACCGGGGCAAAGCCCTCTTCGGCGAACAGCGAGGTGAACTCGTTGGTGCTCAGCGAAGCGGCATCGTAGACGTTGGTCAGGGTGATGACGTCCTGACGGGCAACCGCGACCGCACCGGCAGGGTACGACAGGAAGTTCACAGCCAGCGGCAGGCCGGTCATGAACGGGGTGGCTGCGTCGCCACCGGGGAACGTCGGATCGAGAGCACCGCCCGTGATCAGGCCGTCCTGGTAACCGCGCACGAACTGGGCGCGGACGTTGCGGGCGGAGAACAGGGCCGCGATCTCCGAGTCAGACACGGCCAGCATGCCCATGGTCTCGCGGGTGCGGCGGCTCAGGTCGGCCCGGATCTGAGCCAGGACCCAGTAGGGGTAGACCTGTTCGACCGTGGCCGTGAGCGGCATGCCCTCGCGGTAACGGGTGTCGACTGCGGCCAGCTCGGAAGCCGCCAGGAGAGCGCTGGTGAAGCTGTCCGGGCCACCGCCAGGCAGGGCGTAGGTAGTGGCGGCACCAGCGCGGGCAACCATATCCGCGATGATGATCCGGTTCATCTCCTGCGCATTCGATTCCAGCAGGCCGTCAGTCCACGCGGAGACAACCTCCGGGTAGCCGACTGCCTGAAGGAAGCTCACGCGGATGCAGAGCGCGAGAACATCCAGGCGACGGTTCTCGAAGGTCGGGCAGGGGAGCTCCGAGCACGTCTTGACGGTATCGGCGATGACCTGCGCTTCGGTCAGGAAGTTGGACCCACCGCCAGCGGCGACGGCGTTCGCGTAGATCGCGGCAAAGCCGGGGTCGTCGGTGTAGTTGAGGCCACCGCGCCGGACCGTGACTGTCGGAACGTCGAGCATGCCGACGTTGGAGCCCCACAGACGGCAGATGTCGTAGCGGTTCTCCGACGGGGCACACCAGCCAGCAGCCGCGGTCAGGGACGTGCCGCTGTCGATGTTCTTCTGCCACTGCTTGGCCAGCGAGCCACCGTTGAGGCGGTTCTCGTCACGGGCATGGCGCAGAACGCGGGCAGCATCCTCGTCACGCTCGACGGTGAACTCCGCACCCCGGTCCCGACGGAGCTGCGCGATAGCCTGACGCGAGCCCTTGCCGCCACCCGAACGTCCGTAGCTCTCCGCGTTGCGGATCAGGGCCAGGGAGATCTCGTCCATGCCGGCGAACTGCTCGCCAACACGCTTGCCGACGAGGCCGCCACCATCCGCGGAGACGAAGGCGCCGATTGCCACGCCACCGTTGCTCGGGGTGGAAGGCATCTCGGGAACGGCCTTGGTGCTCATCTGGGAGACGGAGGGGACGACAACCTCGGTCTTGGGGGTCTCTACAACGGGCTCCGCGGGGGCGGCAGGCGTCTCAACGACCGGGACGGTAGCGAACTTGGCTCGGGCGCTCTCAAGGGCCTCAGCGCGCTCCTGGCGGCTCTGGCGCTCCGTGTGAACGGCGTCAGCGCGGGAAGACAGCTCGGTCAGTTCGTCGACCTCACCGGTAGCGAACTCAGTCTTGACGGACAGCTCAGCGCCACGAGTCTGGATCCGCTCGTATTCGGCGGTCAGCTCCTCGTCGCTGAGGGCAGCCGGGTCGAAGGGCTGCGGGTTGTTCTCGGGCATCGGTGGTTCCTTCGTGTCTGGTCTCGTCTTGGACTTCCATTCGAAGGTGGTCCGCAACCAAACCCTTCCCTTCGAAGGTTACCACCCCGAAGCATCAGGGGCAGAGCGAGGCTTGGAGGTAACGGAGGGATGGGAGGGATGGCTGCGGCCCCCTCCATATGTGCGCACATGCATGCAATGACAGTGCGTTATAAATAAAATTCGTCTCCTACGCGTAGGGCTGGGCTGTTACCTCCATTACCTCCATACCTCCGTCCGGGACGTGCAAAAGGGGTCAGCATCCACCCACGGACGCCGACCCCTCACGCTCTGCTACGTAACCGGATTGCTGGCCTTCAGTACCTGCTTCATCGTGCCGCCCTTCTTGAACGCGGCGATGCCAATACGTGCCTCGGCCTTCGACGCGTAGACCTTCTTGGTCCCATCCGAGAAGGTCACCTCCACGTTGTAGAGGCCTGCGTTCCCCTTGTTGCCGCATGCGCAGCCCATGTCACCGTCCCTTCCGCTGGGCCCATGCGAAGCGTGCACGGGCGACGTCTGCACTATTGTCCACGACGGGTGATCGCTTTCCCGGCACCGACGTAGTGATGTCGAAGCGACCAATGAGCGCAGTCTGCACACCCAACGAGAACGCCACCTTCGCGCGGGGCACGGGGAAGCCCGGGACGTTCACCGCGTGCGCGGCAACCAGCTCGAGGTTCCCTCCCACCCGGCGCCAGTCTCCCGAGATGGGCGAGCGCTGAAGTGCGGCCACGGTCTCAGGTGCCACGCCGGGCACGAGATAGCCAGCCACCCAGATGCCGTACTCATCCTCCCCAGCGAAGACCGAGGCAACCGCGGTGCCCACATTGTCATAGTGCTCAGCAGCCGCCACGAAGCCTGCGTTAGCGTCGGCATGGCCTCCACCCACCGTGAGCTTCCCAACTGGCACAGAGACGCCCTCAGCGGTCTTCTCAGCCCCGACCAGGAAGTAGGCGTACTCCGAAGGCGACGAAGGCGCTGTGACGCAGCCAGGCAGCCCCAGATGACATACACCCCAGGGGGCGATGTGGCCGAAGACTCGACCTTCTTCGGTAATGGTGATCGGAGTGGCCTCATCCAGCATCGGGTTCTGGAACCACCCAAGCGGCGGCAGGGGCGCAGCAGACGCCTGCATGGACTCGGCCCACGGCGCGGGGCGGTCCAGACGGCCGTAGATGCCGTTCAGAGCGCTCTTCATCGCGGCCTGGTCCTCGGCTGGCACCTTCGTGCCCCCACGCGCTCCCTGAAGTACTCCAGCGGCTGCAAAGACTGCTCGAGGGATGATGGTGAGCGTGCCATCGACGACGTCTGCAATCTGGAAGCCGTAAGCGCTCTTGTTCTCCGCCGGCTGGGAGTCATCCCGGTAGAGGAACGCGCGAGCGTACTTGCCCATGTCGTCGTTGGCCCAGGAGTCCACGCGCTGGCGAGCGGCCCCAGAATCCCAGGAGCGCCCCTCATCAGCGATGGGCATGTCTGCCCAACCGGAGCTGCGCACGGCTGCTGTGAGGGCCATGGTGCCCTCTGCGGCCATGTGGATGGAGACATCCGAGAAGGCCTCGATGGGCACGAGCGTGGCGCCTCCGATGGACGCCTGCGTGATCAGGATTCGGTCCATGTCGTCCATCTCGTATTGGAGGTTGTCTGCGAGGTCGACACTAGGTCCGATCACCCCCTTTTCGATCATCTCGATGACCCGGTCCCGGTCTGGGAAGAGTTCGAGCAGCGAGCCCGACGCAGTGACCATGTCGTCAGTGATCTGGAGAGCATCGATCGACCCGATGGTGTATGCACCACCGTGGCCCTCCGCGGTCTTCTCCTGCCACATGAGCGGCATGGGCAGATCCCGACTGGTGATCCCTCCGGGCATGAGGATGCGGCCGTCACCCGTCGGCGTACCGAGTCGGGCGAGAACGGCCGTCCAACGGCGCTCAGCCATCGTTAGCTACCTTCCATGAATTGCCTGTTGGTCCATGAGATGTCTTCCCCTGCCACCACATCCAGGATGCTGCACCGGCAGTTGATCACTTCGTTGGCAGGCCCGGAGGGATCCCCGGGGAACATGAGCGAGAAGCCTCCGACCACGAACGGCTGGGTCAGCGGCACGCGCTGCTGGTCCGCCATCCGGTGGCTCTCGCGGGTACGCGCGTCCATCGTAGAGATCCAGACCTTCTCGGGGTTGGCGTCTCCCTCGATCCTGGCCCGCTCCAGCGCTCCGAAGAAGGCTCCGGCGTTAGTGGCCCCGATGGCTTCGGTGCGCGCCACAGTGATCGCTCGGTTGGGCCAGAAGTGGTCCGGCCCCGCGGCGGTCAGCCTCTCTTGGATGTGTGCAGCGATGTCGGGAACGGAGTCACCGTTGTCCAGTCCTCCCGAGACGATGCGGGTGATCATCCCGTAGACCTCGATGGGGAGGTTGACCATGCGAGCTGTGGACTGCTCGAGGTAGTTGCGCACAGCCGCGTCGGAGCCGAAGTTGATGTCAGGTCCTCCGATGATTCCGTAGGGGATCTCCATGCTGCGCGCCACCTCAGGGATGACGTTTCGTGTTACGAGGTCTCTCCACATGTGGTTGTCGGGCATCATCGCGACCTGTGGCAGCACCACACCCTGTGAATCACGAAATGGGGTCATGACGGATTGTCGGATCTGGTCCAGCCAAGCGACCACAGACTGAAACCACGAACGCTGGATCCTCTGCTCGGCCGCTACCACAATTGACAGATTGCGGAGCCTGGCCGGCAGGAGTGGATCTACAAGCTCAGCCACTTCCGCAACCCCTCTCTGTCATGAGGCTTCTTTTGGCTGATCAGAGCGGTGCAATACCCACGCAATTGTGATTCCAGGGTTTGTGGTTGTACCCCAAGCTGTGGAGCCACCGCGTCCACAAACTGGAATGAGCCTTCGAGCAACTGTGATACGTCCACAGTCTGAGGTATCACAGTATGTAGGTCATGCTTGGGAATGTGGTTGTACTGGCCACGGTACTGACGAGTCAGCATCCGTCCGCCAGCTCGCGACAGGGCGTCCCACACGATCAACTCAGCGGCGGCCACCAAGCCCTCATCACTCTGACTCGGCCGTGGGGGTGACCCATCGGATGTCTGGGACCCATTGTCTACATTCGTAGACGGCGCGGGGAGGGCCGGCTGAGACGGGGCGGGGGCAGGCTCGGGAGCATCGAAACCGATGATCTCAACCAGTTGGGGTAGCGACTCCACCAGCGTCGGCGCGTTGGTCACCATCGTGATCGCCAACCGCTTCAGCGTGTCCTCTTCGCTGGGCACAGCCCCATCCGGGATGCCGAGTTCGGAGCGCATGTAGTCGTCCGTGATCAGACCCTTGTCGAAGAGTGTGTTGAGTTCATCGAACTGGTTGGGGCGGGAGACGATCTCAGCCGTGTTGAAGGTGATCACGTACTGCTCAGGATTGGCCACCCCGAGCATGCGCAGGATCGGTTGCAGGTACGTCCCTGTGAGCGCGTCCCCCAACTTCTCCAGCAGCGGAGCCACGTGGATCTTGTAGGTGGTCTCCTCGATCTGCCATGCGTTCCAGTGGGAGGACTCGCCCATGCCCGTCATGATCTCGGCCGGGATGTCCAGCGCCATGGCCAGCCGTCGGATACCTGTGTTGCGAAGCTCCGTGACCTCCCCAGTCAGCTCCGTGGAGAACGTCAGATGCTGGAACTGGTTGTCTGTGATCATCTGCCCCGGAGCGGGAAGGATAATCGGGACCTGCGCGGAGGCTTCCCCCGGGTTCCTCAGCGACGCCTCAGCCGCCCGACGGAGCATGTCCGTGAACGTCTGCGCGTCCCCAGGCTCGTTGTCCGTTGCGGGGAAGTCCATCTCCTCGGGAACCAGCCATACGCCGGCACCGGCCAGACGCGAATCCAGCCGGGACATGATGTTCATCGACGCCCGCTCGACCTCCCGTAGGATCGGAATCGCTGAGCGCACCGAGGAGTCGGCATGGGACTGACTGCGCGGGTGAGGGTTCCACACGCGGATCAGTTGGTCGTTCGCAGACAGCTCCGTCATCTGCCCCGTGATCGGGTCGCAGTAGCGGAAGATCCCGCCACGCTCCATCACCTCCGTGCTGGAGAGGACGAACCATTCGTCGGGTTGGTCGGTTCCGCGGGTGGGCCGGATGAGCAGGAAGACTTCCCCACCCACGAGCCAGTTGAGGGTAATGGTCTGCTGCGCCTGAGCGCGCTTAATGGGGCCCCCGAGGATCGTGTTGGCCACGGCCTGAACCACAGCGTTGTCCGTAGCCTCGGAGATCGTCCCCGTCTCCTCGTCGATCTCAGCCGCGTATAGGTCGGCCAGCGAGACCGCGTTACCGATCCAGCGTAGAGCTGCGTTGAGTTCACCGATCGAGTCGTAGTAGTTCCACGCGATCTTCTGCCATTCGTCCTCCCCCTGGCGGGCCTTCCAGGCGGACATGCCTATCTTGGCATCCGACAGGGATGCCGCCGCCGCGGTGAGCGACTTGCGAGGTGTAGGAACGTCGACGGGCCGGCGTCGACGGAACCAGGAAGCCATGATCAGTCCTCCGTCCGGCTGTCGAGCCAACCAGTGATGTACGAAGCCGCGAGCGCCAACCAGACCCACTGGATCCAGTGGGGGCCGAAGGCCGTGGTGGACGCCACGCCGGCTCCGACGTAGATGCTGGAACACCAGGAGCAGTGGACCAGGTAGACGAGACGACTGTCCGCCCCCAGCCTGCCCACGATCCACGCACGCGCAGGCGCGGTGATGGTGTCCGTGGTGATCAGCCTGGTGATCCTCGCTGAAGCCAGGGTGACCAAGACCAGGGAAACGAATGTCATAACGCCAGGTTACCTTTCATTCATCGGAGCGACGCGCCCATAGGAAGGCCAATGCCCTTTCGGGTCGCCCCTCCGCGCAGGTACCGGTTCACTGCCTGGCCTACGGCGTCGACCATGTCGTCGTGCGGGGCCTTGGGAAACGACACCATCTGCTCTTCGAGATCCCGCAGAGGCTTGGCGTGGAGTACGCGACCCTTCTGGTAGTACTGGAGCGCGTAGCTCGCCCGGATCTCTTTCTTGATCGTGGCCGATATGGTCTTCACCCGCACGGGCATGTCGTGGAGGATCTTCCGCCAGAGATCTCCACCCTGGTTTACCTCGATCACAATCTCCGTGACCGCTTCGTACTGGGAGCACAGCCGGATCAGCCTCGAACGCAGCGCCTCGGGGCCAAGCTTGACCTGAAGCGCTTCGTACACCGTTGCCTTGCGCGTGGAGGCGTTGAAGCCCACCACGGCGATTCCGGTGTAGTCCGAGGACTCCTTCACGGTCACTGCGGGATCCACTGAGATCATCATCTTCGTGGGGTGTTCCTCCCCGTAGATGAAGTCCTCCATCGACCAGTAGTCGCCGTCTGCGCCCATCGGGTCGTTGGCGTAGTTCTTGGCGTACTGGCGGGTGTGCTCGATCGACTCGAGGAATCCGAGCGGCCACTTCTGGGGCCAGATCGAACGCTTGGTGCCGTCTTCGTTGGCGAGCAGCGCGGGGTGGTGGTGGACGTCGAACTTCTGCTCAGTGATCCACTCAGTCTTCTCGATGCCCTTCGCATGCTTGATCATCTGGTGTGCAATCGATCCGGGCATCGTCACCGTGCCGGAGTACACCACTGACGCGAAGATGTTCAGGGGGAGAATCGCGTCCGTGAGCGTGGACAGACGCTTCTCCATCTGGGCCAGCGAGTAGTTGGACTCGTCCGGCTCTGGGTCGTCGATGAGCAGCAAGTCCGGACGCTGGTCTCCCACCTTCATGCCGAGCGTCGAGCTGTCCATGCCGCGGGCAGCGAGCACGAAACCGTTGGCACGCACCATGAGGTCTACTGTGTCCGACTCGGACTTGCCTCCGTTGCGGCGAGCTGACGCGCACAGCAGGGGGAAGTCATGCTGAAGCAGCCGGTTGGTCTCCAGCTCTCTACGGAACGACGATGCGTGCTGGCGCGCCTGCGTGGTGGTGTCAGCGAAGATCGCAGCGAACTTGATGTGGCCGTGGGCAGCCGCCCACATCGGGAGGATCTTCAACCACCACGTCGACTTGCCCGTCGACCGCGGGGCGAAGAACGCATGCCGATTGGACTGCGGCTCGGAGTGTTCCTCAGTCCAAGACAATGCCAGCCGGGCCCACTCGTGATGGCACTCCGCGAACGAGATCGACCCGTCCTGTCCCGTGATAGCCGGCGCGAGGTACAGCTCTGCGAACAGGACGGGGTTGTACAGCGTGGCGCTACGCCGGACTTTCTGATCCGTCCAGTCGAGCTGTCTCATCCTGTCGCGCATACTCCCGCCTCATCATCGCTTCCCGGGCGAACTCTGCTAGCTCGCGGTCGTACTCAGTGATCTCATGGACCGTGGCGTTGATCTCGATCGGCTTGTCCAAGCCGTGCAACCGGGCCCGACGCTCAAGCAGCTTCAACGCCTGTTCGATCGCCCGAGTATCGCCAATCTGGATCTTGGGCATAAGCGCCTTGAAGAGCATGTCCAGACGCTCATCTTCGATCTTGCGCATCTCCTCCACGCCGGGCAGGACGATCGCACGATTAGCCTCCATAGACCTGTTGCGCACGGTCTCATGATTGATCCCCAACAGCTTGCCTATGGCGCGGTATGAGTGGCCAGCCAAGCGCAGCTCGTGTACCTTCCACGCCTGATCCATGCGCTCTGACTTCTCGTAATGCGGCACGACTCTAGCCTTTCCCGAATGTCTGGTCCTGGATGCATACCAGGGCGTTGCGGTTACCGAGGATGGCCGTGCCTAGCGAGTAGCCCTCGGGGCAGGTCTGACCATCGTTGCCCTTCTCACCGGGCGGTCCTTGGGGGCCTGTGGCGCCGGCGTCCCCCTTGTCGCCCTGTGGTCCCTGTGGGCCGGTAGCTCCGTCCTTGCCGTTGGCTCCATCCTTGCCCGACGATCCCGCGGCGCCGTCCTTGCCATCGGTACCGTCAGATCCGTCCTTGCCGTTGATTCCGTTAGCGCCAGGCTGACCGTTCGAGCCGTCCTTGCCGTTGGTGCCGGGCTCGCCCTTGGCGCCGTTCTTGCCCGCCGGCCCAACGACTGGAGTTGCCCCCAGTCCACGGACCTGGTCAACGAGGGCGTTGCGGGCCTTGTTGGCATCTCTCAGGTCGTCCTGTAGGCCAGTGATGATGAAGATCACAAAGGCTAGTGCAGTGAGGACGGCTATGAAACCGGTCCAGTAGAGAACGGCCAATCGGAGTCGCTCACTGCGCTCCATCATCATCCTCCGGGTATGAGCAGGTAGAGAATCACTGCGATCGCCAGCGGGAAGACAAACGCAGACAGCAGCAGATGACGCGAGGTCTCGCTCTTGCGTTCCAGGTTCTCGATCCTGGTTTCAACTCGAGCCAGATCACGCTGCTGCATATCGTGTTCGATCGTGTACTTCTCCGTTGACACGAGTTCCCCTACCCGCTGGCGGACCGCGTTAAGGTCATGCTGGATCAGGTCCAGTCGATGGATCACGTCACCGATGTCACCCTGGTCCGGCATGACCACCACTATCCTCTCAGACCCGCTTGCTCAGGGAAGCAGAGCCAGTCCCAGTGCGCGTGGCATATGTCGACTTCAGCACGGATAGGGCTGTGCTGGCCCCCGCGGTGACGGCAGCGAGCCACATGGACCGATCGGCGTACTGGGTGAGGACGATGCCACCCACCGCGCCCTCCAGGAATGCCCACGCTGCGCGCTCAAGAACGTCCCTGCTGACGATGCCCATTACGCGATCGTCCAGTTCAGGATCACTCTGGCGTTGGTCACGATCGCGGTGTCGTCCACGTCGTCGAACTGAGCGACCTGAACCTTGAGCATGTGGCCAGCAGTGCTGAGCTTGCCGACCAGGGGAACAGCAAAGAAGGTGCCCCCGTCCGTGCCCACGCCTTCGACGATGGGCCAGGTCTTGACCGCGGCGCCGCTGGCGTCGACCTCAGCGAGGCGAGCCTGCACATCCTGGCCGGGGGTGACGCCGCTGTAGGTGAGGTAGGCGGCTCCGGTGAACCAGCCTTCGAAGCCGCCGAACTTGCTGGAGCCGCTGGCGTGCATCGACGCGCTGTCGTCGTTCTCTGTGGTCCACGTGACGTCGGCCCACGCGGAACCCGTGAGGGTGGCCGTGCCGGCGTAGGACAGATCGAGCATGTACGGACCGCCAGGAGTGGGGCTCACGCTGGTCTTCTCCTTGGGCTTGGTGGTTGTGGTCTTGCCGTAGGTCCCGGCAAGCTGTTTGGCTACGTCGCCACGGAAGACCGCCATGTCGAACGACGGATCGATCTTCTGGTTGGTCCATTCCTTGTGGCCGATGACGGACCTCGCCGACCAGCCGTGGGCTCGGCAGATGGCTGCTGCCCACTTCACCGCGGCGTCGTACTGCGCCTTGGGGTAGGGGTCCTTGTGGTTGCCCAGGTTAGCGATCTCGATGCCATAGAAGTGGGCGTTTCCGTCGACGTCGTTGTGTGTCGGCTTGGGGAGCGCCTTCTCAGCGATGACCGCGGCGAGAACCTTGGAGTCGCCTGAGCCGGCGTGGTTGGCTCTGCCGTTGGCTGCGAGCGTCACCGTGCCAGCCTTGGAGAGGTACGCGTGGGCGAGAGGGCCAGGCAAGTCTGAGCGGCCGTTGTAGACCAGGCTGAGGCCAGCAGAGCTGTCGGCGCCGGCAGTGTGGTGGATAATGACGCCGTTGACGGGGCCCCACGAGCCATGACTGGCCCGGTTGTGGGTACGCCATCCGGCGTGCTCGACGACCTTGATGCCCTCCTTCTTGAGGGCTGCCAGCATCTTGTCTGCGGAGAGGGGTGTGGCCATGATCAGGTTCGTCCCTACCTTGGATTCGTTATCGACTACTGTACGCCACATTGGTATGCAAGGTACGTACTAAGGGTAATGGGCATGAATGAACCCCTGGTCTCGATGAGGCCAGGGGTTGCCGGGTGGATTAGAGATCGATGTAACGACTCCGGGCGTCGTCGAGCGCACGCCAGATCTTGTGCGCCAGCCAGTCGTCAGACTCAAGGGTGCTCAACAGAGCCGGTATGAGCGTTCGTACGGCGTCCTCGGTGTAGGCCAGCCCCTGTGCCTCTTCCAGGGTCGCGTGGCCGCGTTCCTGCTCGCAGACCCGACACCAACCACTATCCCTGAGAAGGTAGCTACGCCAGTATTCGGGGCTGTGTCCGCATTCCATAATCATGTTTTCTCCCCTACTTCTTGCGACTGTTGCCGGCGTTGCCAAGACCGACCAGCATCACGAACCCGAACAGTGCGATCCAGATCATTCTTCCGTCACTTCCAGGTTCGATGCGATGTCCCGGCTGTTCAGTTCATCGAACAGGTCGGTCAGGACCTGCATGCCTTCGTACCCTACGGTCCGGCTGATGCTGGTTCCGCATACCTCGAAAGTCACTGTGTACACCGTGTTCTCCCCTACTTCTTGCATTCCGTACAGCGGACCCACCGATAGAGATGGGTCCTCCATCCCGTGTCCCGGCATCCCCAGCATGTTACAGATGTCTTGTGGCCGGTACAGAGCCTGCGGTCTGGCATGTCCCTACAAGGACGACAGTCCATAGCTCCCCCTAGTTGCTGTGGTGATGGTGTCAACCGGCGTGAGCCCCCGATCACTCATAGTGTCGGGGGCTCACGCCGGTTGATCAGATCTTCGGAAGCTCCTCGATCGAGATGACCGAGTAGTACTTGTTGCCAACGTAGTCTGTGAGCGCCTTGACTGCCTCGTCCTCACTGTTGGCCTGTACCCGGATGTTGCTGCTGATGGGGCTCGACCACTCACGGTACGTGATGTTGAGCGCCGGACGGGCGTCGCGGGCGTCGGTGATGAAGCTGATGCGGGCATTCATTGTGTTCTCCCCTCAGACCACGTAGCGGTTCTGAACGCGGTCCATGGCGTTCTCCAGCGGACCCATCAGGATGCTGCGCTCGCGGCGGAAGTACTGACCTTCCTTGCTGTCCATCAGGAGGAACCGGCCGTCGGGAAGCGGCTTCAGGTTGATGCGGAGCGACCCGATACGGGTCTGGTACTCGTTGCCCGGTTCGGTGGTCCAGATCAGCTTCTTCATTTTCTTCTCCCCTTGGTTGCTGCGATGTCTCTACTATCTCAGTCTGTGGTGATGGTGTCAACCCCATAGGGGCCAACACAGGGGAAGTGATCTTCCGGGTAGTGCCCAGCGCAGTTTGTGCAGTAGTGGGTGGTGGGGTTAACCATGATCCCTCCGGACCTCGATACGTCTTGGATGTACCGTGAACATAACCCCTTCTGGACCCCTCTCCACCCGATCGACGTCTCCCGTCTCACCTGCGTAAACATCCCCAAGAGGGGCTGCCTCTACCGGTGGGGGAGGGGCGGACGAATCGGGCACCTGCTTGTCCACCGCCCGCCAGAGCAGGACCACGCCAGCGCCCCAGATGAGTAGGATGCCGACGGTGTCTGAGACGGCGAAGACGACTGCGAACGCCACGATCACGAGTACCGCGGCGACGCAGCCGCCCTGAACCTCGTCAGACATTCCCGTAGGCCAGTCCGCCGATCCAGTTGGCAGCCGTGGCAAGGGGAACCGCCGCAAAGCCGGCGACACCTGCGGATGTCCCGAGGCAGATGCCGCACCAGACGCCCATCTTCATGTCGTTCCCGTAGTTGCTCTTCTTCATCGCCACGATGATCACTGCGGTGAGAATGAGGACAATGCCTCCACCCTGGTAGGTGAGAGGGATATACGCGGCTGCCGAGGCGTGGTCCTGGGCATTGCCTCCGACACCCCAGACGAGGGCGGCGTCACCGAGCCAGTTAGTAATCCACCGCGCTGCCTTGGCCAACCACCCGATGATGCCACCCACTCCGAGGATAGTGAGGCACCCGTAGGCGCAGGAGGCGAGGAAGGGCGAGAGGGCCTTGAGGTGTCGTAGCGGATACTTCTTGAGCGGCTTCAGGCCCGGCCACCACCGAACGAGCGTGGCGACCAGGATACAAATCCCGATGGTGACGCCGCCCATAGTCACGTAGTTCATTGCGTCCCTAACAGAAGGTCAGTGCCCCCGCGAACAACGCAAGGACGAATACGGTAGTCCCGACGATGACTCGCACGTCCCGAGGGCACAGAACGGCCAGCATCGCCAGGCTGAGAGCGGCCGATGCTGCGAAGAACACCATCATGACAGTTCCCGGCTGTCCTTGTGGACCGCCACGATGCCCATGATTGCCGCTGGGGGCAGCATCAGGTAACGGACGGCCCGACGGAAGAACTCAGCATCGTCCCGGGCATGGCCCAGCATGTCGTTGCAGGGCCTGCACAGCAGCCCCCTGACCCTTCCAGTCTTGTGGTCGTGGTCGACGCTCAGGCGCCGGCTGGCGCCCGTGGCCCGTTCACAGATGAAGCACTTCCCGCCTTGGCACTGGTAGATCCTGGCGTAATCGCCCTCGGCCAGCCCGTACACGTCCTGTACCCGCTTGGCGTGCTGGTCAGTGCTGCGCGCCTTCTTGACCGCATGATGGTGCGTGGCGCAGCGGGGGCCCGGGTAGGGTGCGGCCCTGGTTTGGCTGGGCATGGGCTTGCCCTGGCCTCCAGATGCGGACCATTCAGCCCATTCAGCCGCGCAGTCTTTGCATGTCTTCATCGTCTACTCCCCGTGACGTCTAGTTGTGGTGATCTGACAAACCGAAGGGGGTCCCTGTTGTAGGGACCCCACAATCGACTCTAGCCCAGCACGCCAATCTCAATGATCTTTGCAAGGCCCTGGTGGTACCCACCGTCGGCGAGGACTGCCTGGGTCAGGATCGAGCCGGACCTGATCCAGATGATCTTCTGGCTCTTGGTGAACCCCGGGGTGGCTTTGGTCTTGGCTTCATCCAAGTCTGTGAAGACTCCCACGACCTCGTCACCAACCAATGTCACGTAGGACTTGGCGCTCCCCCGAGGAGCGGGGACGGTTCCAGGCATCAACATGTTCCCGCGCACTTCGGTACGACCACTTGCCTGCGCGTTGCCGAACACCCACGCGTTACCGAACACCCGCGCGTTGCCGGCAACCCGTGCGTTGCCGTACACATGAGCGTTGCCGGCAACCCGTGCATTGCCGTACGCCCGAGCGTTGCCGTACACCCACGCGCCATCGGACACCAACGCGTTGCCGTACACCTGTGCGTTGCCGTACACCTGAACGTTGCCGTACACCCACGCGTTGCCGAACACACACGCGTCGTCGTACACCCAAGTGTCGCCAAATACCCACGCGTTGCCGCACACCTGTGCGTTGCCGCACACCTGTGCGTTGCCGCACACCTGTGCGTCGTCGGACACCCGAGCGTTGCCGTACACCTGTGCGTTGCCGTACACCTGTGCGTTGCCGTACACCTGTGCGTTGCCGAACACCCACGCGCCGTCGGACACCCAGCACGATCCGTCGTGAGACAGATTCTCTTCAGACTGGATCCAGCCGCCCAGGTCTCCGACCTTAATGAGGTCAAAGTCCCTCAGAGCCCGGATCCTCTTCAGCCCTTGTTCGTTCACTTCTCCGGTGAACTCATACTTGCGGTCCATCTTC
>Ga0075324_1000030_pt1 | contig 32286 bp, 27 predicted proteins | sample MayberryNW_TuleC_FD_120045 | JGI IMG/M metagenome (GOLD analysis project Ga0075324, IMG submission 120045) | Natural and restored wetland microbial communities from the San Francisco Bay, California, USA, that impact long-term carbon... | ecosystem: Environmental > Terrestrial > Soil > Wetlands ...
GATTCAGGAGAAAATCCGCGAGGAATTTTTCTCGGCCTGAGAATCAATGGGTATTCTGAACGAAAGGCTATTTTGTCGTTAACCGCTGAAGTGTGACATTCCCAAAAACTTGCATTTGCGAACCTATTTGACTATGTGAGTTCATCGAGCAGGAATCCGGTGGAGGACTAGCGGCCATTAGATATATGTTCCGCCGTTTACTGAGCGCCGAAGGCCAGAGCCACTCAGCCGAAACAGTAGAAGTTTTCGGCTGGCTGATCCTGATCGAAGGAACCATCGTGCTTTTCGCTCCGCATTTTTCGGCTTCGCTGATCGGCATAGCGCCGCTCACCGACCAAGGCGCAAACTACTTTCGGCTTGTCGGATTGCTCGTCTCCGGGGTCGGCATGCTCTACATCGTCAGTGGCCGGCTGAACGCGGAAGGTTTTGTTTTCGCGTCAATGCTCGACCGCCCGCTCGTGCCCTTTGCAATGGCGATTCTTTGGTATCTTGAAATAGTTCCCGGACCCCTGGCTTTGATCTTTTCGATTCAGGATTTCGGCAGCTTTCTTTGGACACTGTTCACCTGGCGAACCGAGCGAAGAAAAGGAGTTTAAGAAATGAGCAAACCGATTATCGGTTTCGTCGGCCTCGGCATTATGGGCAAACCCATGGCGCGAAACTTGATCAAGGCCGGCTATTCGCTGGTCGTGCACAACCGCAGCCGCGCGGCGGTCGAGGAGTTGAGCAAGGAGGCAGCGCAGGGTGCGGCGAGTTCAAAGGAAGTCGCGGAACGAAGCGAGATTGTCATCACCGTGCTTCCAGATTCCCCCGACGTCGAGAACGTTTATGCCGGCCAGCAAGCTATTTTTTCCGGTCTGAAATCAGGCACGCTGCTGATCGACATGTCAAGCATCTCGCCCGTGGTGGCCCGGAAGCTTGCCGCCGAAGCCGAAAAACGCGGCTGCGACATGCTTGACGCGCCGGTCAGCGGCGGCGAAGCGGGAGCAACCGGCGCGACGCTGTCGATCATGATCGGCGGCAAAGTATCGGCGGTCGAACGGGCCATGCCGATCTTTCAGGCATTGGGCAAGAACATCGTCCACGTCGGCGACGCCGGAGCGGGTCAAGTCACAAAGGCCGCGAACCAGATGGTCGTCGGCGCGACCATCGCGATCGTCGGCGAGGCGCTGGTGCTCGCCGCCAAGGCCGGCGTCGATCCAATGAAAGTGAGGCAAGCACTGCTTGGCGGCTTCGCCCAATCAAAAATACTCGAGGCGCACGGGCAAAAGATGCTCGACCGGAATTTCCAACCCGGCTTCCGCATCCGCCTGCACGAAAAAGACATGAAGATCGCGCTCGCCACCGGATCCGAATACGGCGTCCCGTTGATGGTCACCGGCGTCGTTGGGCAGATGATGACCGCCATGAAAGGCATGGGCAACGGCGATCTGGATCATTCGGCGTTAGTGAAGTTCGTTGAGGAGCTGGCGAAAAAAGACCTGAATGGCTAGCGCTTCGACTTCGGTCATTAAGAGAGGTGGACACCGCTCCCTCCTTCACTTAACTCCATCAACTCGCAACTGACGCGAAGCGTCACGGCTTCCACCCCGCCTTGCTCAGCTGCTGATCAGCCTCGAGCGCGAATTTGAAATCGTAGGCTTTATTGTTTGCGACTGCCTCCTTGGCGTTGATAACTTGACGGATGATATCGAGATCGTTTCTCTGGATTTCCTCGTCGACGACGCCGTTGCCCGTGAACGTGCCGATGAGGTCGTCATAGACGCGGCCGGCCTGCTGCCGGGTAACGCCGGAGAATTTGACAAGCGCTGAAATCGTCCCTTCCTTATCCTGGCGCATGTAACGGAGAGTCTTGATGGCAGCGCGCACGAACCCACCGACCATCTTGGGGTTTTCCTTGATGACCTTGTCTGTCGTGGCAAGCGTGCCCCAGGAGTTCTTCACCTCATTACCGAAGAAGAACATTTCCTTCATGCCCTTATCGAGACCTACATAGCGCTGCTCCACGCTCAACACAGCGGCATCCATAGCCCCGGCGAGTAAAGCCGGCAACTGGTTTCCCTGTCCGGTATCGAGATAAACCACATCCTTATTTCCGTCCAGCCCGTGCTTCGTAAGGATCTGGCGCAGCATGAACGTAGCAATCGCGGCGACCCCGGTCGTGGCGATTCGCTTGCCTTTCAGATCTTTTGGACTGGTAAGATCCGGCCGCGCCAGCAGCCATTGGAGAACGCGGTCATTGGTCGCCAGCACCACCTTCAGAGGAGTGGCGGCTCTCGCGATGCTCACCAGGGCGCTCGATCCGGCACCGGTAAACTGAACGTCTCCCCCCAACATCGCCTGAATACTCGTGGTCGGTGCGATATAAATTACCCTGAGGTCGATCCCCTCCTCCTTCATATAGCCCCGCTCCTGAGCCAGCGGATAGATCACCATCTGAAAGCTTTTTGCTGGGATGGCCATATTAACGACCTGAAGCGATTGGGCGTCACTAGGCCTCGGTTCAAAAAAGCAAGTGAAGATTATTAGAGCAACGGGCAGGACGAACGCCAGCCCGCGTAAAACTTGCGCTGTATTCATTGGTTTGTTCACTGCAACACTCCTGATCGGAGATACCCTCACGCTGCCCTCTCCCTCGCGACGAGGGAGAGGGTCCTATTTAATTGGCAAAGATCGGACTTGAATTTAGTTCATCGGGTAGAGAAGCTTTGGATTGTCGAAGAAGATCTTGTCGGTGAGTGCACGCGGGATATCTTCGCGCGCGCGCATCGCAGCGACCAGCTGGCGCTCCTCGGATGGATCTTGATGGCCATAGTCCGAGCCAATCAGGAGGTGATCGTCGCCGGTGTATTGAGCGATGTAGCTCACGTCCTCGTCGGCTTCGCAAGCGACAAAAATGCGGTACTCGCGGAACATGTCTTTGTCTGAAGAAAATTTCCATTTGTCGCGGAATAGTCTTTTCAGAATATGCATCATGAACGGAACCCAACCGGCTGAAGCTTCAATGAAGCCGAATTTCAGCCGCGGAAATTGCTCGGGAATCTTGTTGTGAATCAAATCGCGGAACGCGAACAGCGGCTGCACCCGGCTGTGACCGAACGTGTGATTTCGCTCTACGTCGAAGAGGTGCAAAAACAGCGGACAGCCCGCGCCGGTGTGGATTAAAATCGGCAGATCCGTATCGCTCGCCGCTTGATAGATCGGATTGAAATAAGGGTTATCCAGAGTCCTTTGCCCTTCGATACCGCGAAAGAAAACTCCCACTGCGCCGTTGTCTTTGCCCCACTTGATCTCTCGCACCGATTCTTCGACTGAATGAAGCGGCGGCACGACAACCCACTTCATACGGCCACCGGATTTCGCGCAGGCCTGGGCCAGAAATCGGTTGTAAGCTCGCGCCATCGCCACGTCCAAGACGACGTCGTCCGTGATGTAAATGAGAAACAGGGTCGGAAATACCACCTGCTTCTCCACGCCGAGCTTGTCCATGTCTTTGAGCCGGCCGGGAATATCGGTCATCTCGCGATAAGCCAAATGAATGTCGCCGCGGGAAGATTCCAGTTTTGAGGCCGATGGAGTAATCAAACGAAAACTGCCCTTGCCATTGGGCTTGGGAAAAATGTTACCGTCGATCAGCCAAAACGCATTACGGGGGCCATAAAGTGTGTCTTCCGGTCCTTTAAGCAACACCGGCCGCCGGTGATACATCTCCTTGTCCATCATGGCCCACATCGCTTCGCCTTCCGAAATGTGTGTGTCCGCGTCGATTATGCCAGCCATATTAACCTCCTGTGTCTACTTCGCCTTAGCCAGCTATAGCAAAATCTCCCAGGGCTGCGGAAGAGCTACTCGAACCTTGAGAATCATTCTTTCAGCGCACCCGGCACGATCCACTCGGAGGCCAGCCGCCGGGCATCGAGGGCACCTTGCGGCGCAACCTGAGACAGAAGCTTTTCAAACTGCTTGAAGTCCACTTTTAATGTCTCGTCCATACAAATCACATAGTCGCTGAAAATTTTTTCCGCCATTGCGCGCGAGTGGCCGAATTGCTTTTCCAATACGCCGATCGCCTCTGCTCGATTCGCTTTGAAATAACCAATCCCCTCCCGGTGCGCCGCGATGAAGGTCGCGAAATCGTTTACCCTTTCACGCGCCAGCTTACCGGTGGTTTCAATCGTGATCGGCAGCGGATCGTCCACGATCTCCGGCCAGTCAGGGATGCGCTTGAAACCGTTCTCTTCTGCGAGGAAAGCAAACGGGCGCGGCAGCAGCGCCGCCTGCGCTTTGCCGACGATCAGTAAATCGAACACGTCCTGGTCGCCGCTGGATAATTGCAGTGTCAGATCGCCGCCGACTCGGAGCCGCGCCATGTCGTAGAACGCTTCGGCGATCGGCGTGTTGCGCGACGGGCCTTCGCGGCAAGCCATCACTTTCCCCTTGAGATCCTTTGGCGTTTCAATTGCGGGCGACGCGACCAGATAGTACGGGCAGCTATTCATCACGCATCCGAGGATGCGGGTCGTTTTTGACGTTAGAAAATGTTGCAACGAAGCCCGGCCGACCAATAGCGAGATCTGCGCCGATCCATCTTCCAGGCGGTGATAGCGCTGCTCGGTGCCCTGCACGTGCTGCCAGGAAACATTCAGACCATGCTTGTGAAAGATTCCGCTCGCGATCGACAGGTAGCCGCTCGGGTCGCGCGCGAAACCGCTGCCGGCGCCTTCGAGATGTCCGTACATCACAGTAAGATCGATCAGGCTCATCCATCTTCTCCTTTCTTGACTAGCCGCTCCTTTTATATTACCGCTGGCTGCGCCAGACAAATCCTATCTAGCATTTTGCCGGGCTTTTAACTTTATTGCGACCATCCGCGCGGGCGTGATAAGCCCTAATTGATGATCGAATCACTTCGGCGAATCCGCTTAGGTGGACAATCGACACTTCTGATTCTCGCTGGCGGGCTGCTCGCCTATCTCACGGTCATTCCGCTCGTCATGCTGGTCTACGGGAGCGTCAAAAGCGGTCCGCCCGGCGTTGCCGGTGCGCTGACGTTTGAGAATTACCTCAAGTTGTTTGCCAACTGGCGTCTGGCCCCGGCCCTGCTGAACTCGTTGGTCTTCAGCACCGGTTCGAGTCTGCTCGCTTTTGCCGGCGGCCTATATCTCGCGTGGATGACCGAGCGAACCAACCTGCCTTGGCGCGGCGCAGTTTACACCTGCATTCTGGTCCCGATGATCGTGCCCGGCATTTTGTCCACCGTCGGCTGGATTATTTTGTTCGGCCGCCGTTCGGGCATCATCAATATCATCGGTATGCAGTATCTTGGACTCAGCGAACCCATCGAGATCAATAATATGCCGGGGATGATCTGGGTGCAGGGGACGGATCAGATTCCGCTGGCCTTTTTGCTGCTCGCGGCGGCGTTACGCTCGATGGATCCCTCGCTGGAAGAAGCGGCCATGGTCGCCGGCTCAGGCATATTCCGCACGACGATGCGTATCACTTTACGCGTGTTGCTGCCTGGGATTTTGGCGGTTTGGATGATCAGTTTTGTGCGCGCGATAGAGAACTTCGAAGTGCCGGCGTTGATCGGCATGCCTGCGGGAATTCTCGTGTTCGCGACTGAAGTTTACCTCGCCACCAGGACCGTACCCACGGATTTCGGTCTCGCCAGTACTTTTGCCGTCGTCTACCTGGCCATCACGACCGTGGGAGTTTTGCTGTATCTAAAATGGACGGCGGCTTCGGAACAGTATGCCACGATTACCGGTAAGGGATTTCGCCCCAGCGCTTTTGACCTCGGCCGCTGGCGCATTCCTTTCGCCGCTTTCAACTTGCTGCTGTGCTTTATTCTTTTCATCCTGCCGGTGCTGGTTGTGGTCTGGTCGTCGTTCCTGCCGTTTTACATGGCACCCTCGCCAACCGCCTTCGCCAGTCTGACATTGGAGAATTACCAGAATCTCTGGAATCTGCCGCTGGTCCATCGCGCCATGTGGAACAGCTTCTTGCTGGGTCTGGGAAGCTCGTCCTTGACAATGCTGCTTACAGCGGTCATCGCTTGGATCGTCGTGCGCACGAAATGGCGCGGCAAGGGCGCCCTGGACTTTCTTGCCTTCAGTCCGATCGCGATGCCGGGTCTGGTTCTGGGCATTGCCATCCTGTGGCTGTATTTAGTCATACCTGTGCCGGTCTATGGGACATTGTGGATACTTTTGATCGCCTATGTCACCAAATATTTGCCCTACGGCATGCGGGCGTGTTCGTCATCCATGCTACAGATCAAAAAAGAACTCGAAGAAGCTTCGGAAACAAGTGGCGCGGCCTGGTCTCATACTTTCAAAAGGGTGGTTCTACCGTTGCTCGCACCGGGCTTCGTCGCGGGGTGGATTTACGTGATTACCCACTCTTTTAGAGAGCTTTCCACGTCGATTATGCTCTACCGGAGCGGCACCGAGGTAATTTCCATCGTTTTGTTTGAGATGTGGGATGGCGGGCAGTACCCGGCGCTTTGCGCTCTCGGTATCGTGATGATCGTCATCCTTGTCCTCATTAGCCTAATTGCTCGCGCGGTTGGTGCGCGCTATTCGATACAACAAATGTGACGACGGCGTTGGGGGCATCGGTTTAAAGTTCAAGGTTCAACGGTTCAACGTTAAGTCTCCGGAAATGAGAGGTTCCGAGCTTAAACCCTGAACTTTGAACGTTGAACCTTGAATCACTATTTGAGCTGCTTGCGGACGATGATGTCTTCGATCAGCTTGTAGCCCTTCTCTTTGACCTCTGCCATTTTTTCATGGCCGATGAGCACGGTGCGGATTTTCTTGCTCTCGACCGCGTTGATGATTTCCTGCCAGCCGGCCTTGGCGCCTTTGCGAGCCGAAATCGTGCCGCCACTCCGGACCAAAGCGGCGACGCCGTCTTCGCTTAGCATGAAATCGATGTAAAGGGCGGCAGCGTGCGGGTTTTTGGCGCTCTTGGCGATACCCGTATGGCTGCCCAGCGATCCGGGTGTCGGATTGGGGAAAACCATGGAGATAGGACATTTCTTTTCATATTTCATTTGCAACACCCGCGGCGGATAGACCTCTACCGCGATCTTGCCCTCACCGCTGCAAAGCAACTGCACTTGCAGCGTGTGGCCGCGCCGAGCGACGGCGCCGTTCCGCATCAACGCTTTCATGTACTGCGCTGTCTTCTCTTCGCCCCACTCACTGAGCCAGGCAAAGACCGCCTGCTCGGGCTCATTGTCAATGATGATGTCGTTTTTCCATTTGGGGTCAAGCAAATCCTGATAACCCTTGGGCGCTTCCGCGGGCTTCACGAGATTGGTATTATAGGCGATCACCACAAGCGTGTAGTCAGCGGTATACCAACGCCCGTCCTTGTCCCAGAACTGATTCGGATAGTATTTTTTTTGCGGCGAGTCATAACGCGCGTGCATGCCGCTTTTCATCAGCTCGCCGATATTGTCGAAGTCCACCCCCACGACATCCGCCGGCAGTTTGCCGACGCGATGTTCCAAGAGAATCCGGTCCAAGCCCTTTGCCCCCTGGAGACGCGAAGCGTTGACCTTGACGAATGAATATTTTTTTTGGAACGCATGAGAATATTCCTGGATCGTCTCCAACCCCTGATTGGAATAAACGACCAGGTTTCCTTCCTTTTTCGCACCCTCCTCGAGCCGGCGCTGCCTTTCGTTGGCCGGCAACTTGTTGATCGCGGCGAGGATTTCCTCGGCTGTCGCGGCTTGCGCCGGTGAGATGTATAATCCCATCAGGATCGTCACTAGGAACATTGCCAGTGCGTTTAGCTTCATCACGCTTTCTCCCGTTTTAGTTTTGTGTGCCGGACGGTCGTCCAAGACTGCTTCAATCACCGGTTCCCCTTCTACCATATGCTCCCTGTAAAGTAAGAGTCTGGACGAAGCGGGCGATCGCGGCGTCATCCCGATAGCGGCTGTTGTCGTAGGTCTCGTAGTGAATCAGCTCCTCCAGGGGCCGGCGCGGTGGCGCCGCAATCTGCGACTTGGCGTAGCCGAGCGGCACTAGATGATAAATCCGCAGCGGCTCGGGAATTTTTAGAAGAACTTTGAGCATGGTTTCCATATACGGCGAATTGGCGTCGCTGACGTACTGCGATGCCAAACCGTGCGCCGCCGCCGCCAGATGGATCAGCAAGGTTGCGTTGGCCAAGCCGGTAACAAAGTGCGCTTCGGCTTTCTCGAGCTGGGTGCGGATCGGATACGATTGCTTCACTCTCGGGTCGCCGAGAATCACGATATGCACCGGCGCGTGGCGAAAACCGTCCCCGGTCATCTTCGCCGTGCCGCGCACGGCCAGATCCATTTCTCGCTTTTGCTCCATTTGTTTTACGTAATAGTCGGCGATCTTGTAACGCGTTGCCGGATCGCGCACCACGACAAATTCCCAAGGCTGCCCGTTGCCGCCGGACGGCGCCCAGCGGGCGCAATCAAGAATCGCCTGGACGGTTTCGCCGGAAATTTCCCGGCCCTCATCATAACCGCGGACGCTACGGCGCTGCTCCACCAAGGCGTGCAGATCGTGAATCCTCATTTGGCGTCTCCTATTTGAGTGAATCCATCAACAATGAAGTAATTCCTTTGACAACCGGCGTCAACTTCTGCGCAGAGTCTCGGCCGAGGAGGAAGCTTCCCTGGGGAGCGGGCAACAGAGCGCAAAACCACTCGGTCTTCCGGTCCATTGGCAGCGTGCGACTTCCCCTCACTGGTCGTGCTGCTTGATTTTTCCTCCTTAGGTTTTCTCCGGCATTATGTTATTCTTACCGTTCCACTTCGATGAACGGAAAAACCATCTCGTCCGATTTCCCCCGGGCCCTCTCGATCGTCTCCCGGCTCTTCTGGTTCGTCACTCGACAACGCCTCAAACTCTGGCTCTTATGGCTGGCCGCCCTAGTGTCTCTGTTTCTATGCGCTTTCATCGAGTTTCGCACATCGATCCTGCAATCATGGTTTTTTACCAGCACCAACACGCGCTTGCATTTCGGCCTGGGCGAGGGACCCACCAATCAAATCGCTTATCCCCGCTCTGCGCCATTCGATGACCGCCGCGGTTATTCGAAGCTGCCGCGATTCCAGTCGCGGCTGGAGGCGCAAAAATACCGCGTGACTCAACAAGTGCGACAGTCGGAAACTATGCTGACGCTGTTCGAGCAAGGCATTGCACCGCCGTACGCGGAAAAGGCCTCGGCCGGGCTCGATATTCGCGGCGCCGACGGCCAACCGCTTTTTGGTTATGCTCAGTCGGAATTTTTGTTCGAGAAGATCGAAAACATTCCGTCCCTGGTGGTCAAAACACTGCTGTTTCTTGAAGACCGCGATCTCGACCAAGCCGTCATGCCCTGGCAAAATCCAGTGATCGAATGGGACCGGACTGTAAAGGCCGCGATGATGTACGTCGGCGCCAAGCTCAATCTACCGGTGCCGGTGCAAGGCGGCAGCACGCTCGCCGTTCAGCTGGAAAAGTTTCGCCATTCCCCCAACGGCCGCACCGATACGCCGATGGAAAAGCTGCGTCAGATTATCGGCGCGAGCCTTAAGGCCTATCGCGAAGGTCCCAATACCCGCAGCTGGCGCGAGCGTATTATCGTCGATTATATCGACACCGTGCCGCTGGCCGCCGCTCCCGGCTATGGCGAAATCCATGGTCTCGGCGAAGGCCTCTACGCCTGGTTCGGCATGCGCCTCGACGACGTCGTGGCGGCGCTGAACTCATCGGAACTAACGACCGCGAAGGTGCACGCGTTTAAACATATCCTGGCGTTGCTGATCTCGGTGCGCGCGCCGTCGGTCTATCTGGTTGACGAGCGAGAATCTTTGGACGTAAAAGTCAACCAGTTTACGCGCCTCTTGGCGCGCGGGGGCATTATCGATTGGGAAATGGCCGCCGAGTTGCAAGAAATGCCGATCCGTTTTCTACCCACCGCACCACTGCCGCCGCTGCCGTCGTCAAGCAGACATAAAGCGGCCAACGCGATCCGCACCAATATGATGGAGGCGCTCGGCGTCGGTAATCTTTATGATCTCAACCGGCTGCATCTGCAGGTGGACAGCACGTTCGATGTCGCGTTGCAGAAAACAGTCACCGAATTCTTAAGCCAGCTGGCCGACCCGCAATTCGTCAGGTCAAACGGGCTGAACGGCGAGCGGCTGCTGGAAAACGCCGATCCGTCAAAGGTGATCTATTCATTTCTGCTCGTGGAAGCAACTCCGACCGGCAATCTGATCCGTGTGCAGGCGGACAACTTCGCCGCGCCCTTCGATTTTAACAAAAGCGTCAAACTGGAATTGGGCAGCACCGCGAAGCTACGCACGATCACGCATTACCTGGAAATCATGACCGAGCTTCACCGCGAGCTCTCGGGACTGGAGCCAAAGCAGCTTGCGAGAAGAGCGCAAAGCAGCCGCGATCCGCTAACCCGGTGGGCGATCGAAACGCTTCGGAGCGAAAAGAATCTTGCGCTTCAGCCGTTTCTCGACCGCGCCATGGCCCGGCAATATTCCGCCAGCCCGGCTGAAGATTTTTTTACGGGGGGCGGATTGCACCATTTCGAAAACTTCGACAAAGACGACGATCAGCGCGTCTTCACCCTGCAGAACGCGTTTCGCAACTCGACCAACCTGGTTTTCATTCGCTTGATGCGCGATTTGGTAAACTACCATCGAGCGCGGCTGCCGTACGACGCCGATGACGTGCTGGCGAATCCCGCCAATGCGGAACGTCGTCAAATGCTCCAGGAAATCGCCGAAGAGGAATCACGCCAGCCGCTCCGCCGCGCCTATCAGAACTATGCCAACCAAAGCCCGGATGAGATCGTTCGCCGCCTGCTCGGCAAGGGCACCAGCGACCGGCGTTTGACCATACTGTTTTTTGCCTGGCGCATCGGCACTAGCGAGAGCGATCTCAAGGCCTGGTTGACAATAAATAAAATTGCGACAACCGAAGCCGATGTCGCCAAACTGTATCGCGCGTATGACAACCCGCGTCTGACCCTGGCTGATCACGCGTATCTTCTGTCGCTCCACCCCCTCTATCTGTGGAGCGCCGGCGAGTTGCGCAAACAGCCAAAGCTCACCTGGGAGAATTTTTACGCCGTTAGCACCGAAGCGCGCCTGGTTAGCTCCGCCTGGCTGCTCGACAACCGCAATCGGCGCGCCCAGGATCTGCGCCTGCGCATCCGCATGGAGAAGGACGCCTTCAGGCGCATGACACCCCATTGGCAAAAGCTAGGCTTCCCCTTCAAAACCCTGGTGCCGACCTATGCGACCGCCATCGGCAGCTCGTCGGATCGCCCGGTGGCGCTGGCGGAACTTGTCGGTATTCTGGTGAACGATGGCGTGCGAAGGCCGTCAGTGAGCCTGAGTGAAGTGCGCTTTGCCGCCGGCACGCCCTACGAAACCATTCTCGAACGGTCACCGGAATCGGGCGAACAGGTCCTGGCGCCCGAGATTGCGCGAACCGTGCGCAAAGCCATGGCCGATGTCGTCGAGCAAGGCACGGCGCGGCGCTTGCACGGAGTTTTCAAATTGTCCAACGGCAAAGGGATCACCGTCGGCGGCAAAACCGGCTCGGGTGACAACCGCTTTGAAACGTTTAACCGCTCCGGCGCGGTCATCACTTCGCGCGCCACGAATCGGACCGCAACATTTGTTTTTTATATCGGCGAGCGCTACTTCGGCGTCATCACTGCCTACGTGGAAGGACGGGAGGCGGAGAACTATCGGTTTACCAGCGGCCTGCCGGTATCTTTATTAAAACTCCTGGCGCCTACTCTGTTGGTTAAGCTGGATGCGAACTCCGAGCAAACGGCGCCATCAGCCGATGAAATCGCCTTGAAGTCTCAAGTCAAAGCAACCGGTTTGACGAACTAACCCGCTCTCATTCCCTGAAACGGAGTTTCACGATCCTTTTTCCGCGAATTTTGTCACGCACGACCTACGTGCCGCGCCGGTTGCCGAACAGCTCGATATGCAAGCGCGGCGTGTAACCGTAACCATGTCGCATGCACAGGGGCACGATCCAGCGCGCTTTGTCGCCGACTTGTTTCCTGGTCGTGCCCTGCGCCATAATTAGAACACGCGCCGGTTCGACAGTTTTCAAGCGATCGAGAAGTTCAGCAATTTCTCCGAAGTCTGATTCGCTTTCGACGACGAATTTCAGCTGATAATCGTAATCCCTCAAGTATTCTTTCAGCACCGGTACATTGAGCCGATGTTCATCGTGCATGCGCGCGAATTTGCCTCGTGCTCTTTTCCACGGCGTGGAGTTGGCCAATTTCGGGCTCAGCGAAACCAAGTCGCATCGGAGCGGCTTAAAAATCGTTCCCGCAGTTTCGATCGTAATATGTTTGCCTCTACGTTTTAGCTCCAGCGCCAGCTCTTCGACGTCACCGGCCAACAGCGGTTCTCCGCCGGTTATGACGACATAACGGGTACGATGTTGGTCGACCCGTCGCAGTATTTTTTCTATCGACCAGGAAACCCCCTCCGGTCGCCACGAGGTGTAGGGAGTGTCGCACCATACACAACGAAGATTGCAGCCTGCCGTTCTGATGAACAGGGACGGTATGCCGATCAGGCGCCCTTCACCCTGTATGGAATAGAAGATTTCACTGACGCGCACGGGGTTAACTTACCAAAGCATCGCGAGCAGTAAAACTTGCAACGACCGCTCCGTATGATAGACGTTTAAGGTTGGTGAGTCAGAAAAACCCGCCCACCCGTAGACAGCATGAGCAGGGACTTGGAAACCTCGGCCGATAAAAAAGCCTTGGCGGCCGAAGAACGCAAGATACGGCGTCTGCGCCGCGCCATGGACGTCACCGCAGCTCTGCTCTGGCGGATGGATTTGACCCTAGAGGAAGCCCAGGACGTCGTCGGCCATGCCAAACACACGGCCCTGCGACTTTTCCCCGACAAAGAGACGGCTTTCGATCTCATCTACGGTTCACGTTTTCGTCGCATTCTGGTGGAAAAATACCGCTTGCAATGAAAGTCAGCGACCCCGCGGCAGATCAAAGCTCGCGTGACTATCCAATCATGAACGGCAAATTCATCCGTATTCGCAACGCCAGGCAAAACAATCTCAAGAACCTCGACCTCGACATCCCACTCAACGCACTGACCGTGGTTACCGGTGTCAGCGGCTCGGGAAAATCGACCCTCGCGTTCGACATTCTTTATGCCGAGGGCCAGCGGCGCTATGTCGAGAGTTTTTCCGCCTACGCCCGGCAATTTCTCGACCGCATGGACAAGCCCGACGTGGAAGCGATCGAAGGTATTCCGCCGACCATCGCCATCGATCAAAGCCGGCCGGTGCGCACTTCGCGCTCCACGGTCGGCACCATGACCGAACTGCACGATCATTTTAAGCTGCTCTTCGCCAAAATCGCGGTGCTTTACTGCCGCGGTTGCGAGCGCATCGTCGAGCGCGACAGCCCGCAATCAATTTTTACAAAGCTCGGCGCCTTGCCCGAAGGCACGCCGATGGTACTGACGTTTCCGCTGCCGCCTTCAACCGTGCCTTGGGATGACGTGCGCAACGGTTTGCGCCAGGCCGGCTTTCAGCGTTTGCTCGTCGGTCGCGCCATTCAAGAAATCGATGGGATCGAGGGAGCGCCGGCCGGTGACGAAGCGCTGCAAGTGATCGTTGATCGCTTCGCTTTCAGGCCCGAGAATAAAAAGCGTATCGCGGGTTCCATGGAGCAGGCTTTTCATTACGGCAAAGGCCGGCTCAATCTGTTCTTGCCACAGGACGACTGGCGTTGCGAGCCATTCAGCAATCATCTGCATTGCCCGCATTGCGAGATTTCTTACCGCGACCCGGTGCCCAATTTGTTTTCTTTCAACAGCCCGCTTGGGGCCTGTGAAACGTGCCGCGGTTTCGGCCGGGTGATCGACATCGATCTCGATCTCGTCCTTCCCGATCCGGGCAAATCGTTGAGTGCGGGTGCCATCAAACCGTGGATCAATCGCGCACGTCGCACGCGCCGTCTGCTTGATTTTTGCGAGCGCAGAAAAATTCCCACCAAAAAGCCATGGGGCGAGCTCACCGACAAGCAGAAGAAACTCGTCATCGAAGGCGACGGTGAATACAAAGGCATCCGCGGCTGGTTCCGCCGCCTCGAGCGCAAAAGTTACCGTATGCATGTGCGCGTGTTGCTGGCCCGCTACCGCGCCTATTTGATGTGTCCCGAGTGCCAAGGTAGCCGCGTCAAAAGCGACGCCCTGCATTATCGGATCGACGGCAAAGACATCGCCCAGATAAACGCCATGAGCGTCGGCGCCGCGCAGCGCTTTTTTCAAGAGCTAAAACCGCCCGGCGCTTTGGACCAGGTGGCGGGCCTCATCCTTGACGAAATACGCCGGCGACTCGGCTATCTCGTCGGTGTCGGTCTCGAATATCTCACTCTCGACCGCCAGTCGCGCACGCTTTCCGGCGGCGAGCTCGAGCGCGTCGACCTCACCACCGCCATCGGGTCGTCATTGGTCAATACCCTCTACGTGCTCGACGAGCCCTACATCGGCCTCCACCCGAGTGATAGCAGCCGCCTGGTCGTAATTCTTCAGCGCCTGCGCGCCAATCAGAATACCGTCATTGTCGTCGAGCATGATCCCGAAATCATTAAGGAGTGCGATCACATCATCGATCTTGGACCGAAGGCCGGCGAACAGGGCGGCCAGATCATGTTCGCGGGCTCCTATGCAGAGCTGCTAGGTGACGAGCAGTCGCTGACCGCCGCGTATCTGAGCCGGCGAAAGAACATTCCGCTGCCGGCGCGCCAGCGCAAGACCGTATGGCAGCGCGCGATCAAAATCAAAGGTGCGCGCGCCAACAATCTCAAAAACATCGACATCGATATCCCGTTGGGCAACCTGGTCTGCATTACCGGTGTGTCCGGTTCGGGAAAATCGAGCCTGGTCGATGAAGTGCTCCACCGGAATTTAAAAAAACTCAAGGAAGCGCCCGCCGCCAGCCTGACCGATTGCGCGAATATCACCGGGGCCGACAAGATTTCCGAAGTCGTTCTGGTCGATCAATCTCCGGTCGGCACAACTCCGCGATCGAATCCGGCGACTTATATGAAAGCGTTCGACGGCGTGCGCCGCCTGTTCGCCGCCGCCGATCTGTCGCGCTTGCGCGGTTACACGGCCTCGACTTTTTCATTCAACGTGGAAGGCGGGCGCTGCGAGACCTGCCGCGGCGAAGGTTTCGAAAAAGTCGAGATGCAGTTTCTCTCCGACGTCTACACGTCTTGTGCCGAATGTCACGGCAGCCGCTTCCGCGAGGAAGTTTTGGAGGTCGCTTATCACGGCAAGAACATCCGCCAGGTGCTTGATCTCACTGTCGCCGAAGCCCTCGAGTTCTTCAAAGATACGGCAGAAATCAAAGATAGCCTCGAGCCGCTAGGCGCCGTGGGACTGGAATATGTCCGTTTGGGCCAGCCGCTGACGACGCTCTCGGGCGGCGAGTCGCAACGCTTGAAACTGGCCTCACATATGGCCAAGGCACGCAAAGCCGGCACACTGTTTATTTTCGACGAGCCCACCACCGGCCTGCACTTTCACGATATTGAGCGTTTGCTCCGGGCATTCAACGAGCTCATTGATCAGGGTCATTCCATTGTCGTTATCGAACATAATATGGAAGTGGTGAAATGTGCCGACCATATCATCGATCTCGGCCCTGAAGGCGGCGACCACGGCGGCGAGATTGTCGCGGTCGGAAGGCCAGCCGAGATCGCGTGCTGCGAGCGTTCGCATACCGGCGCCTACCTGCGCCCCCATTTGGAGAGCGACGCCGCATCGTTTGCGCCTGTTTTGCAGATCCGCTCAAGCGTTCAAAGGTTCAACGGTTCAACGGAAGATCAGAACGCCATCGTTATCGTCGGGGCCAAGGAACATAATCTAAAGAACATCAGCTTGAACATTCCCCGTGACGGCTTTGTCGTTTTTACCGGTCTGAGCGGCTCGGGAAAATCTTCGCTGGCCTTCGATATCGTTTACGCGGAAGGGCAACGGCGTTACATCGATAGTCTCTCCGCCTACGCGCGCCAGTTTCTCGAAGTCCTGGCGCGGCCCAATGTCGACTACGTCGCCGGCATTCCGCCGACGGTCGCCATCGAGCAGCGCCTCAGTCAGGGCGGCAGGAAGTCGACCGTGGCTACGGTGACAGAGATTTATCATTACTTGCGCCTGCTCTACTCGAAGACCGGCAAACAGCACTGCGTGCAGTGCGGGCGGCCGATCCATTCGCTCACGCGCAGCCAGATTCTTGATCGCATCGGCCGCTCCTACCGAGGCAAAGAGATTTTGATTCTGAGTCCCATCGTGCGCGGCCGCAAAGGATTTCACAAGGAAGTGATCGCCGGCGCGCGCCGCTTGGGCTATCGCCGCGCTCGCATCGACGGCAAGCTGGTGGAGCTGCGCGCGCCCGAGCTCACCAACGGCCTGGAGCGTTTTAGGGAACACAATATCGATATTGTCATCGGCAAGGCCATAGCGGGAGGGCGCGAAGTCGAGGCCATGATCGATCAGGGCTTGCGCTTGGGTAACGGTGTGATTCATCTCATCTCCGAGCGCGGCGAGCAGATTTTCAATCAGCGGCTTTTCTGTCTGGGCTGCGGCATCGGTTACGAGCCGCTTGATCCGCGGTTGTTTTCTTTTAACAGCCAGCAGGGGGCCTGTCATCAATGCGCCGGCATGGGATTTACCTGGAATTTCGACCCGGATTTGATTTTCGCCGATCCGCGCCGGCCGGTCCGGGAAGTGATCAGCGGCATTTCTCCGGGCTCTTCGGTAAACGGGTCCGAAGTCGAGCGGGCGCTGCAGCGCCTCTTGCAAGAACTGAAAGCCGAGCATGATGTCGATATCGACAAGCCGTTCGGCAAATTGCCCAAGAAGGTTCAGCAGACCATTCTTAACGGTGGCACCGGTCGTGGCGCGTTCGTCGGCCTGGTGCCTTTTCTGAACGAGCTCGGTCAATCCCTCGATGGGACAGCTGCGAGCGAGCTCGCTGCCTTGATGACCGAAGCCCCTTGTTCCGGCTGCCAAGGCCGGCGTCTGAATCAACGCGCTCAGGCCGTCAAGGTCGAAGGCCAGACGATTTGGCAGATCACTGCGCTTGCCGTCGATGAAGCGAAAGAGTATTTCGCGGCGCTCGATCTTTCGCGTTCCGGCAACGGCAATGCGGCGCGCGATCAGGCCGTGGCGGATAAGATCCTGCGAGAAATTCAGCAGCGATTGAATTTCCTTTCCGAAGTGGGTCTGCCCTATTTGACCCTCGACCGCCGCGCCGACACGCTGTCGGGCGGCGAGGCGCAGCGTATCCGCCTTGCCGCCCAGTTGGGTTCCAACCTGCGCGGCGTCTGTTACATCCTCGACGAACCTACGGTCGGTCTTCATCCGCGCGACAACGATATGCTGCTGCGCACCCTGCGGCGGCTCGAGCAATTGGGTAACAGTGTGCTCGTTGTCGAGCACGACGAGGCGACGATTCGGTCGGCGGACATGATTATCGATTTGGGCCCGGGCGCCGGCATCCGTGGCGGCAACGTGGTCTGCATCGGGACGCCGGATGAAATCCGGGCTAATCCCGATTCACCCACCGGCGCGTACTTGCGCGCTGCAAAACGTCGTCTCGGACCGCAGCGCGACTTTACTCAGGCGAGCTGGCTCGCCGTTCGCGGCGCCAAGGCGCACAACTTACACAACATCGACGTCAAGATTCCGCTCGGTATGTGGACCTGCGTGACCGGCATTTCGGGTTCAGGCAAGAGCACGTTGGTCCGGGAAGTCCTTTACAAAGGGCTCAAGCTCTGTCTGGGCCAATTCGCCGGTCGGCCGGGCGCGCACAAGGAAATTACCGGCTGGAAGACCTTGGAGCGCGTCGTCGAAGTCGATCAAACGCCGATCGGCAAGACGCCCCGCTCGGTGCCGGCCTCCTACGTCGGCTTGCTCGACGAGATCCGCAAGCTTTACGCGCTCGCCCCCGAGGCCCGATTGCGCGGCTACACGTCGAGCCGGTTTTCCTTTAACGTCAAGGGTGGGCGCTGCGAAACCTGCGCAGGTCAAGGAAAAATTCGCAAGGAGATGAGCTTTCTGCCGGATGTGTTTATCGACTGCGAAGACTGCGGCGGCGAGCGCTTTAACGAAGAGACGCTCAGCATCCGCTTCAACGATAGGAGCATCTCCGATATCTTTCGCATGACCGTCGAAGAGGCCGCGCCGTTTTTTAACGCCTTTCCCAAGATTAACCGGCCGCTGAAAATTCTCGACGACATCGGCATGGGCTACATCACCCTCGGGCAAGCGAGCAACACGTTGTCCGGCGGCGAGGCCCAGCGCATCAAGCTCGCTTACGAGCTGGGCAAGGAATCCCACGGCAAGACGCTTTACGTGCTCGATGAGCCGACCACCGGCCTGCACTTCGCCGACGTGGAAAAGCTGATTCGAATTCTCCACCGCCTGGTCGACATGGGCAACACGGTGATTACCATCGAGCACAACCTGGACATTATCAAAGACGCCGATTATCTGATCGATCTCGGCCCGGGAGGCGGCGAGCAAGGCGGGCAGCTGGTCGCCTGCGGCTCGCCATTGGAAGTGATTAGAGACGGAAAACACTCCCATACCGCGCGATTCCTACGCGATTATTTGGAAAGCGGCGTGGCGACTGCGCGAGCTAAAACGCCGTGCGAGGCGACCGGGTAACTTGCCTGCGAGAGTGTTGAGGATGATTGGTTATGGCCTGCGCCTGCGCTGCCCGCGTTGCGGCGTCGGAAAGCTCTATGCCAAGCCGTTCAAAATGTTCGCTCATTGCCCGCACTGCGGCTTGAAGTACGAGCGCGAGCAAGGCTACTTTGTCGGTGCGATTTATATCAACTATGCGGCCACCATCGCGATCGCTGTGCCAGGATTTTTTCTGCTCGACTTCTTCACCGGTATGACGATCCATCAACAGCTCGGCCTCTGGGTCCCGTTCGCGATCATCTTCCCGCTGGTCTTTTTTCACCACGCCAGAAGCCTCTGGCTGGTGCTCGATCATTTTTTCAACCCGCCCCAAAACCTCTACGGCGTGCCGCCGAAAAAATCACTGAACCACTGAGGTTGATGTTCCGGCCCGCTCGTTCGCGTGTGATCTATTAAGGAGTTCATAAGTATCTAGACAACAGGGTTGGTTGGACACGAAGGGACGACTCGTTCCAAGCCCAGGCAAAGCGTCCGGGCGTCATCGGCCACCACCCGATCCACGCCCCGAGGTGCTTAATTTTGGGCGTGGGTGCGAAAGCGTCCTTTGAGTCCTGGTGCCTGCGTTTTCCACGACTCGCCCCTTCGTCCCAGTAGGTCTACTTACCAACGAACTCCTTAATAACTAAGATCGTTCCATAGTTGTTATCCCAGCACGGCCTTGATGTTTTCATATGATGCAGGTAAGGCATCACAGTCGAGAAGATCATTGTTCAAGGCGTGTTCTGGAGTTAAAACAGGTTTTCCACGGCGCAGCGCCGCCATGGCGAGTTTCAACGAACTACTTCCTGGCGGTGCGGACAAAACCAACAAAGCCGCGGCTAAGCCTACAACCAATTGGTTGCGACGAATGGAGGCATAACGGCTGATGCGCTTCACTTTGGGACTGCAGTGGGTCAGCAGCAGCGCTTGTCCGTGACTGATCCGATTCTCGAGCTCGACCGTTAGGACAAATCGATTCAGCGCTTTGGGGACACAGAAAACAATCGAGGCTCCCTCGGCCAGTAAGATGTGAAGAGCCTCTTTCTCCGATGGAGAATGCCAGCCGCCGACAAAGGCGATTTCCCTAAATGATGCCAGTTGTTGCAATAACTGGAAGCTTTTTAGTGCCAGATCGGAGTCGATCTGGCGAGCGCAGATGATTCCAAGTAGCCGGCGCTCTAAGAGAGTCGAATCTCCCAAGCCCCAAATCCGTGCCGGTTTACGCTCGAAAACGGCTGCGAGGCTTGTCGGCGGCCTGATTTCACAAATCTCGAAGCCTTTAATCACGTTATCTTCGGAGCGTCCTGCAGGCAGGTCGACAATCAGAAACTGAGCCGGCGTTGGCGTTGAAAACTCCCTTATTCTATTCTCACGGCTTACTTACTTATTGTACTTTTGGCAGTCAATAGCCTTGACCGCCCACTCGCAAAGAGCACCGTGTTCTTCGAGAATTTCTAGCGGCACTTGATAGTAACTCTTCAGAGTCTGTCGCGCATTGGCCCGGAACGGTTTCATCTTGCGCCGGCGATATTCTCCGACAGTGGAAGCATCGACCTTGAAATAGAGCGTTCCCTTGTGAACGATGCCGAAGAACGTTTCGTCCTGATATAGCCCATACCCACCGAACATCCGCCGGGCCTCGACGCCGTCTAGGTTACAAAGCTGATCGAGCACAAAATCCTTGAACGACTCGTCTTTTTTGTTCATCGTTTTTTGATGGCCTCTTCTCCGAAGCCTTGAACTTTTGAACGAGCTATTTCAACCGACCGCCAGTCCCCCCACCCCCAATACCATCGCGCAAGCGCCTGCCAGGCGCCTGGCCGCATCCGCCTCGCCGAGCAAGCGCGTGCCCATGATCGTGCCGATCAGGATGCTGATCTCGCGTGCCGGCGCGACGTAGCTCACGGGCGTAAATTGCAACGCCGTGAGCACCAGAATGTAGGCGAGCGGTATCAAAACAGCACAGCCGATCGCCTCGTATTTGTGCTGGTGCCACTCGGCGATCGTTTGGTCAGGATATTTTAGTGCGAAAGGCGTGAGGAAAAGCGCTCGCCCCACATTGGCGCCCCAGTCCAACACCAGCGGCGCGATCGCAAAGTGACTGACTGCTTGTTTGTCCCACAAAGTATAAGCAGCGATAAATAATCCGGTGACCAAGGCGTATAGCACTGCGTCCTGGGCGCCGCTTTGGCGCAACTGGCCGAGATTCGTCGATAAAATAATCGCCCCGCCGATAATCAGCAGCGCGCCGCCGAGCGCGATCAAAGACGGTCGCTCACCGAGAAACAAGATCGCTGCGATGCTCGACAACAGCGGCCCCGTGCCGCGCGCCAGCGGGTAGACCAGCGACAGATCGCCGGCACGATAGCCCTGGTTAAGCAGCACAAAATACGCCGTATGGAGGGCCGCCGAGCCGGCCATCAAGCCGATGGCGACGAAATTGATCTCGATCTCCCAGACTTCGATGACCGTGATCGTCACCGGCGTATAGAGCAGTGCCGACAGCACCGCGACCAGCCAGGTAAACGTTGCGTGGCCGCTCGCCCGCTTATTCAGAAAATTCCAGGTCGCGTGAATTACCGAAGCGGCCAGAATTAGCGTCAGAGCCCAACCGGTCATGAGAAATCGATCTGACTATTTCGAGGGAACAGGAGGTAAGATAATCGGATCACCCACCTGAATCAGCCCGCCCGCCACGACATCGGCGCGCAAGCCGCCCCGATGGATCAATCCGCGCAACACTCCCTGACGGCTAAGCTTTTCGAGGTGAGAGCAGGGATCACAGAGACGCGTGCCGCGGAGAATCGTCTCGCCGATCTTGATCTCGCGGCCGACGAGGTGATTGAGCGCCACGCCGCGCGTAACGATGTTGCGGCGCGAAAGAGCTGCCGGCAGATCGATGTCATAGTCCCTCTTGAGCGCTTCGATGGCTTCAATCTCGATCAACGTCACCTCGCGTCCGGTGCCCGGGTCGCTGGAGTAAGTTCCGATCTTGCTGAAGTACCGGTCGCCTTCGAGTCCGCGTCCCGCTACCGCCTTCACCCGCTTCAGTGTTTGCATTGGGGCTCCGCCCGCGGGCGCGATATGTAACGACACGACTGTTCCAGCGGTTCCCAAAAGAAGACTTCTTACTTTCTTTTCGCGACCAACGCCGCTAGCTCTGGCGTCTGCATGCCGTCCTTGAGCTGATTGCATGTGCCCTTTTCCAAAATTTCCTGGGCCAAACGCTTGGCGCCGGTGATCGCCGCCTTCGTAAAACCCGATCCGTAGCTCACGCGGGCGACGCCCAGATCCTGTAACTCTTTAACGCTCGGTGATTGCGGACCAGCGAGGATGCTAATCGGCGCCTGGACTTCTTTGGCTACCGTGCCGATTGTTTCAGCCGAATGGAGGAACAGGTAAAAAATGCAGTCGCCACCCGCTTCGGCATAGGCGTTGCCGCGATGAATCGCCTCATGGAGCGCCCTCTTCGGATCGTCGGGCATGACGTGGAAGGAGTCAACGCGTGCGTTGAGGAAAAACTCGCTGCCAAGCTCGCGCTTGGTTTCCATGACCGCTTTGATTTTGCGCAGCTGCTCGGAAAGCTCGACCAATCCGCCCTTGCTTTTCGACGCGCCGTCCTCGAGATTCATCCCGGCCACGCCGCGCGCCACTAGCGCGCGCACGGTGTCCCTCACGCCGACTTCATCGCCGTAACCGCGTTCGCCGTCGGCATTGAACGGCACGCTCACTGCCGCCGCGAAGTTGCCGCTGAGCTCGATGAACTGATCCCGGTTCATCATTTCGCCGTCGAGATAACCCATCGCCGCCGCGATGCCGCCGCTGGTACCTTGAATCGCCTTAAAGCCCATCTGCTCGAACAACAGCGCGCTCAAGACATCGTAGGCGCCCGGCATAATCAAAATCTCCGGTGCGCGGACAAGCTCTCTGAGTTTTCTGCTCTTCTCGTTTGCCGCCGCAAGAACGGCCGCGGGAATTGGCTCCATTAGTGCCTCCGTTGAATTTTGCGATCATCGTAAGACCTAAAGGCGGTGAGAATCAAGGTCACCGAACAGCGGCTGCGCCACATAGAAACGGCGGAAAATTTTAGAAAAGAGGTTACGATTTTATTGATCGACGGTTTTTTCTATCCGCCAGAGTCATTTTTCGATGCGGAATACCGGCTTCGTCGAAAACCCCACCAGCGCAGCGAAAACCCATAGTTTCATAGAATCCGATAACCGGAACCTGAGCGTGGAGATAGATTTTCTTGGCGCGCAACGTTTCGGCCGTCACGATCGCGCGGTTGAGCAATTTCGTCCCGACACCCCTGCGCCGAAATTTCTTTAGCACAGCCATGCGTCCGATCTTGGCGTTGCCGCGGCCGATGACAATTCTCGCCGTGCCCACTGCTTTCCCTGAGATCATCGCCAACAGATGCGTGCCTCGCGCGTCGTCGCGATCGAGCTCCATATCCGCTGGCACGCCCTGCTCACGCACAAACACGCGCATGCGTATCGCGAAGGCTCGTTTCAATTGCTGTTGGGAGGAAACTCGTCTGATGCGCACCATCGTTGGGAATCATTCTGGTGATCGGAACGTTTCCGGCAAAACGGTGTAAGGAAAAGTTGCCGCGCTTCGGCGCGTCATTCCCAAAGCCCCTCGGGCAGAGGTAAACCGGCGAGATCCTCCGCGATCAACCGTCTATTCGGTTCGATGTCGAAGCGTTCGAGCACGGCAATGAGTTGCCGCGTGTGCTGCGCCGAGTGCCAGGTCGAGCGCTCGAATAGCTGGTGCATCGGCGGCGTGCCGTAAAACGTCTTGACCTTTTGCCGGCATGACTTGTCCTCGAGGCGCTTCCACCAAGCCTCGAGGCGCGCGATCATTTCATCGCCGTAACCGACAATCTCAACGCCGGTCGTGCAAGTTCCCGCAGCGGGCGGAACGTTGGCGTTGTTTAGCCAATATTCAACATCGTCGATTGCCGTCTCGAGGAATGCTTCAGCGATGCGGAAAATATGGTGGCTCATGAGCCGGATCGAACGGTCGCGGTTATGAATCACGCGCTCCGCGAACCGCTCATCAGGGATCTGCGTGATATAGCGCTGTGCCGCGCGGAGAACGTTCACCCACTTCGCGAATAGAATCTCGGGAGACAGCGGCGTATGCCCGGAACCTTGCAGGCCGACGAATTCGGCCACATCGTCGAGATTCTGGCAAAAAATATGCTGCTCGCCTCTGGCGAGCACGGGCACCGTGCGCACGCCGAATTTGAACAGCCGCTCCTGCCCGGCGGGATCGTTTAGCACATCAACCGCGCTGAACTCGATGCCTTTCTTCGAAAGAAACTCTTTCGTTCGCAGGCAGCTGCTTCAGCCGGGTTGAGTGAACAGGATGAATTGATCGGATACGCTTCCCATTGAACTCGCTCGACAGCGCAGGCTCTTAGCGCAGACCTATCAACGACCGCAAGAGGTTGCAACCTTTATTCCGCTGACTCGCTCTGCTACCATCGCCCGATGAAATCGGTCCGCAAAGCCCTCACCATCGCCGGCTCCGATTCCGGCGCCGGCGCGGGCATTCAAGCCGATCTAAAGACCTTTGCCGCTTTCGGCGTCTACGGCACTTCGGCGATCACCGCGATTACCGCGCAAAACACCGTGCGCGTCACTCGAGTTTTGGCATTGGATCCTGCTCTCGTCGGCGCGCAGATCGACGCAATCATCGACGACATCGGCACGCACGCGGTCAAGACTGGCATGCTCGCCAATGCGGCGATCATCGATCTGGTGGCAAAGAAGATTCGCCAGCATCGATTGAACAACCTGGTTGTGGATCCGGTCATGGTGGCGACTTCCGGCGATCTGCTGATCAAGAAAAACGCCGTTGCGGCATTGCGGTTGCGGCTCGTTCCCCTCGCGACGGTAGTGACGCCGAACCTACCGGAAGCAGAGGAACTCACCGGTCGGCCGCTGCGCGCGTGGAAAGATATCGAGGAGGCGGCGCGGCGCATCGTCGATATGGGTGCGCGGTCCGTGGTCATCAAAGGCGGCCATCGCCAAGGTCCGGCGGTCGACTTATTCTTCGATGGAAAGAAAATTCAGGCGCTCAACGCGCCGCGCATTCGGACCAAGAATATCCATGGCACCGGCTGCACGTTTTCCGCGGCCATTGCGGCAGAACTAGCCAAGGGCGAAAGCCTCGATGGCGCCGTGCGCTCTGCCAAAAAGTACATCACCTCGGCGATTCGGGCCGGCTTTAAAGTGGGGGGCGGCCACAGCCCCGTGCACCATTTTGAGGGATTCTGGAAAACATAGGAAGGATAGAGACGATGAGGATGGCATTCCGATCCTCGGTAAGCGCCGCCATCCCTCAAGTACAGATCAACCGAAAACAAGCGTGATCGACCGCAGCGCTCTGCCGCGCCGCACCAAATGAAACGGGCACCGGATCTCTCCGGTGCCCGTTTTCATCCTTCGTCAAACCCGCTTATTTATTAATAGTCTTCGTGATCGTGTGGCATGGCCGGAGCTTCCTTCTTTTTCTCCGGTTTGTCGGCGATCATTGCTTCGGTCGTAATCATCAGCCCAGCGACTGAAGCTGCGTTCTGCAAGGCCGTGCGGACAACCTTCGTAGGGTCGACGATCCCGGCTTTCACGAGATCTTCGTATTCCTCGGTCGCGGCGTTGAAACCGAAAGCCCCTTTACCGTTCATTACTTTATCGAGAACCACAGCGCCGTCCGCGCCGGCGTTACTCGCGATCCAACGAAGCGGTTCCGCGAGTGCCTTCTGAATGATCCGGACCCCGACCTTCTCATCGTCCGAAACCCTCATACTGCCGAGACCAGCGGAAGCGCGGATCAATGCGACACCACCACCCGGCACTATACCTTCCTCAACCGCGGCGCGCGTAGCGTGCAGCGCGTCTTCGACGCGCGCTTTCTTCTCTTTCATCTCCACTTCGGTCGCCGCACCGACTTTGACAACGGCAACACCGCCGGCGAGTTTGGCCAAGCGCTCTTGCAGTTTCTCGCGATCGTAATCGGAAGTGGTCTCTTCGATCTGCGCGCGGATTTGCGCGATCCGGCCCTCGATGGCGGACTTTTTGCCGGCGCCTTCGACGACAGTGGTATTGTCCTTATCGATGATCACGCGTTTAGCGCGGCCAAGATCCTTAACCGTAATGTTTTCCAACTTGATGCCCAACTCCTCGGCAATCATCTTGCCGTCCGTGAGAATCGCGATGTCTTCGAGCATCGCTTTACGCCGGTCGCCAAAGCCGGGCGCCTTGACGGAGACGACTTTAAGCGTGCCGCGGATCTTGTTCACAACCAAAGTTGCCAGCGCTTCGCCTTCAATTTCCTCGGCGATGATCAATAGCGGCTTGCCGGTTTTCGCCACAGCTTCGAGAACCGGGAGGAGATCCTTCATGCTGGAAATCTTTTTTTCGTGGATAAGGATATAGGCGTCTTCGTAGACACACTCCATACGTTCCGGATCGGTCACGAAGTAAGGAGAGAGATAGCCGCGATCGAAGCGCATACCTTCGACGAGGTCCAGCGTAGTTTCTAAACCCTTGGCTTCTTCAACGGTGATGACCCCCTCTTTTCCGACCTTATCCATCGCGTCGGCGAGAATGGCACCGATGGTCTTATCGTTGTTTGCCGAAATGGTGCCAACTTGGGCAATCTCATCGCGGTCACGGGTGGGTTTAGCCATGGATTTGAGTTCGTCCACGACTTTCGCGACCGCTTTATCGATGCCGCGTTTAATGCTCATGGGATCGTGTCCGGCGGCAACCAATTTCAGCCCCTCGCTGAAGATCGCGCGCGAAAGAACCGTCGCCGTCGTTGTACCATCACCCGCCACGTCCGAGGTCTTGCTCGCGACTTCTTTGACCATCTGCGCGCCCATATTTTCGAATTTGTCTTCGAGCTGAATCTCCTTGGCGACGGACACGCCATCCTTGGTTACCGTCGGGGAACCCCAGGATTTCTCAAGAATTACATTGCGGCCCTTAGGGCCCAGGGTTACCGTAACCGCGTCCGCCAATAAATTTACACCGCGCAGAACTCTGCCGCGCGCCTCTTCACTAAAACGAATATCCTTCGCAGCCATGTTCCTCTCTCCTTCTTATTCAACAACTCCAAGGATGTCATCCTCACGCATGATCAGATGCTCCTCTCCGTCCAGTTTTATCTCCGTCCCGGAATACTTGCCAAACAGAATTTTGTCACCCGCTTTGACCCCAAGAGGGACCAGCTTACCCTCTTCGTATTTACCCGGGCCCACCGCGACCACCTTACCTTCCTGCGGTTTCTCCTTCGCGGTGTCGGGGATTATGATGCCTCCCCTGGTTTTCTCTTCCTCCTCGATGCGTTTCACAATCACCCTGTCGTGCAGGGGACGGATCTTTGTCGCCATAGCACCCTCCTGAAATAAAACGTAAATTTAGATTCCTGTAGAACAGGTTGGATGCGCCAAATTTAATCTCGCATCGGCGATCGTCAAGGGGGCAGACAAAAAATTTGTGGTTTTTATTTGACCCGGTCACTCACGGCTTGTACGGCGGAACCGCGAGGGTGCGGATATATGCTACTACATCGCGGATTTGCTTTTCGTCGAGCGAGCCCCCCCAGGAGGGCATGAAGGTCGATTTTCCTAACGAGCCACCTCCCTTGCCTATGATATCGGCGAGAAACTGGTCGGTCAGCGAGTTCATTACCGCCCCATTGGTGTGGTCTCTTGGCTTTACCGGTAGTGAAGCCGCCGCCACACCGTCGCCTTTGCCCTTGTCACCATGGCAGGTCGCGCAGTAACTCATGTACAGATTCTTGCCGTCACCCGGGTTTTGCGCCCAAGCCGGCCAGGCGCCGCCAAGCATGACTAATAGCTGCAGGAATCTCAGTTTTTTCATCAGCGCTTGCCTTCCGCTCTAAGTTGCCCGCCATTTCCTATCAGAAATCAGCAGAAACTTACAGGGGTTAAGACGCTAACCCGGCCTATGCATTTGTCATCAAGGGTGATAAGTAATGGCAACACGATTTCACTCGATCGGGAGCTAACATGATTAAGATTTGGGGCAGAACAGATTCTTCCAACGTGCAGAAAGTTCTATGGTGCTGTGGCGAGCTCGGGATCGATTTTGACCGCGTCGATTGGGGCGGCAAGTTCGGCGGCAATGACGAAAAGGGATATCGCGAGATGAATCCCAACGGCTTGGTACCAACCTTGAAGGACGGTGATTTTATTTTATGGGAATCGAACAGCATCCTGCGTTATTTGAATGCTAAATACGGCGCTGGCAGGCTCCTGCCATCAACGCCGGAAGCTATGGCCAACGCCAACCGCTGGATGGACTGGCAGCTTTCGACCTTTAACCCGGCAATTGTGCCACTGTTTTGGAATTTGATCCGCACGCCACCGGAAAAACGCGATCCCAAAAGCGTTCAAACCGCGTTGGAGAAAACCAGCAAAGCCTGGCAGACGGTCGAGGAGCAGCTGACAAAAAGTCGGTATCTCGGCGGCGAAGAGTTTTCTCTGGGGGATATTCCGCTCGGCGTCTGGGCCTATCGATGGTTCAATTTGCCCACGGAAAGACCCCAGTTCCCCAACATCAGCAGCTGGTATGACCGCCTCAAGCAGCGCCAGCCCTACCAGAAGCACATCATGCTCCCGCTAAGTTAATGTGCGGCAGCGAACTTCCGCGGGCGGCGAAGGTATCATTAACGGATGATGCGGCCCTTCCCTGATCCTTCGGCCGCATCAGTTAGGCTACGTAGCGACTGGCAGCGTAATCTCGACCTTTGTACCGCCGGATCCCTTGGTGAGTGCAATCTTACCGCCGTTGATCTCAACGAATTTTTTCGCCAGAGGCAAGCCGATCCCGGTTCCGTGCGGCTTGGTCGTAAAAAACGGCTCGAAAACCCGCTCGCGATTTTCTTCGGGAATCCCCTCTCCTTGGTCCTCGATCGAAATCTGTACGGTTTTACTGCTGTTATAATCAATTGAGCGGGTCCGGATCGTCACCGCATCACCCTTGGGTGTCGCCTCCAGCGCGTTGCTCATCAGCACCATCAGCGCCTGCTCCAGATGATTGAGATCGCACGCGACACTGGGAATATTTTCGCCGAGTTCCAGGTGGCGACTGACATTGGCATCGCTAAAACGCGAGTGCATGGTTTCGACCACGTCGCGCACCAACGCATTGACGTCTACGGCAACCGGACGGGGTTCGAGTGGCTTGGCAAAGTTCAACAAACCTTGCATTCTTCTCTGCACCCGGTCGACCTGGCGCATGATGTTATGAAGGTTGTCGGACATTTTTTGTTTTGTTGCCGAGCCATCTGCGGCGGCGGCCTCGAGTAACGCCACCTGGGCCGCCGCCCGAATAGAGGACAGCGGATTGCCGATGCCGTGTGCCACGGCCGCGGCCATTTCACCCACGGCGGCCATCCGCTGGGATACGATCAGCTCGGATTGCATCTTAAGCAAGTTGACTTGTTGCTCGTCGATCTTGCGCGCGGCTTGGCGCACGATCGCAAACAGGGAAAGATAGACGAGCAAGCCGCCGCTAACCGCTCCAAGGAGCACCACCACGCGCGCTTCGCGTATATGCTGTAGGAGCGCATCGGGACGGCGGTATGTTTCAAACACGCCGAGCAGTTGTTGGTCCTGCTCGGAATGAATCGGCACATAAACTTCCACGGCTTGCGATAACAAGCTACGCTCGGAAACATTCTCTCGCTTGTTCAACGCGCTTAGATCCGCGATGACCTCGCCCTGAAGCGCCTTCTGCAGCTGCGGATTATCACTGAAAGATTTGCCGACCAGACTCTTGTCGTCCGACCAAATGACTACGCCCTTGGCATTGTAAACCTTGAAGCGGACAATCGCCGGCGACAGACGCATGTGATCGAGCAGAGCGACGAATTTATGACCCACGGATTTGCGGTCCTTGGCCTTGAAATCATAGTCCTCAAGAAATTTTCTCACGTCGGCGCGGACAATCTGAGCCGTGGTTTCCCACTCGCGCTCGAGAATCTGATTGACCAGGTAATTGGACACTATCAGCCACAAAACCGCCGTCATCAGGCCGATGCAAATGAAGCTGTAAGCGGCAAACCGGGTGGTGAGGCTGGCGTTTACAAAGAGCGAACTGAGCCGTGCGTAACCGGCTTTCATAGTTTCTTATTTTGCGGCCTTTGCGTCCTAGCGGGAGATATTCAGGGCCTCGGTCCGGCTCGGCCGGCGCGGACAATCTACCGCCACCATCGATTAGACCAAGATGATCGCATTTATGTCGGCCTGCCTCCCTCGGCCAAGCGCATCACCGCATCGACGACCTGGTCGACGTCGGGGATCATCGCGTCGACGAGCGGCGGGCTATGCGGCGGCGGGATGGGCTGCGCGGCCAAGCGTACCACCGGACCTTTCAATTCAGAAAACAAATTTTCCTGAATCAGCGCGGCGATCTCCGCCGAGATGCCGCCAACCATCGGTCCTTCGTCGAGTACGAGCGCGCGCTTGGTCTTCGCCACCGATTGAAGAATCGTGTTTTTGTCCAGCGGCGCCAGCGAGCGCAGATCGACGATTTCAATACCGATGCCCTTTTCTTTTAGCGCATCCGCGGCGGCATCGGCCTTCAAAACCATGCCGCCGCAGGTGACAATCGTCAGATCCTGTCCTTCGCGCCGCAATGCGGCGACACCGATCGGCACCGTATAATCACCTTCCGGCACCGGTCCGCGCTGGCCGTAGAGGTGGTGGCTCTCGAAACAGAGCACGGGGTTTGGATCGCGAATCGCCGCAAGCAGCAATCCCTTCGCATCCGCCGGCGTCGTCGGCATGATAATCTTTAGCCCGGGAAAGTGAATGAACGCGCCGTGATTGCAGCTCGAATGGCTCGGCCCGCCGCCCGGCCGGGTGGCGAACTTGTTGCGCACGACCATCGGCACGTTGACCCGTCCGCCGGTCATATAATGGTAGCGCGCGGCGTGACTCGCTAGCTGATCCATCGCCAGCGGCAGCAGATCGCAGAATTGAATCTCGACCACCGGCCGCATGCCGTTGATCGCCGCCCCGACGGCCAAACCGACCAACGCGGCTTCCGAGATCGGCGTGTCGAGCACGCGCTTTTCACCAAATTCGTGCATTAAGCCGCGCGTCACGCCATAAGCCCCGCCAAAAAGCGCCACATCCTCACCCATGACAAACACCCGTTCGTCGCGCGCCATCTCGTAACGCAGCGCCTCGCGCAAGGCCTCTTGCACCCGCATATCTTTAACCGGCGCCTGAAGTTCCGTGGTCATCGGTTTAGCCATGGCGCGCCTCCTCGGTGGCGTAGATGCTGCTCAAATCAACTTCCTTTTTCGGCAACGGCGACGCCTCCGCGCGTTTGGCAACCTCGTCGACTTCGGCATAGACGGCGGCGGAGATTTTGTCAAATTCTTGCTCGGTTAAATTTTTTTCTTGAAGAAGCTTTCCTTTAAGCCGTTTGATCGGACATTTTTGCTTCCATGCCTCGATTTCTTCTTTACTGCGGTAACCGGTACCCGGATCACCGCCAAAGTGACCATCCCAGCGGTAAGTGACGCATTCGAGAAGGGTCGCGCCGCCGCTCTTGCGCCCTTTTTCAACGGCCGCTCGGGCCGCCTCGTAAACCGCCTCGACGTCATTGCCGTCAATGGTCTTGCCGTCAAAGCCATAGGCTTGGGCGCGTTCGCTTAATCGCTTGATCGCAACACTTTTCTCCAGGCTCACGGTCATCGCGTAGTGATTATTTTCACAGACGTAAATCACCGGAAGCTTCCATATGCCGGCAAGATTCATCGCTTCATGAACGACGCCTTGGTTGGCCGCGCCGTCACCGAAAAAACTGACCACTACTTCATCGGAGCCGCGGATTTTCGCCGCCAGCGCCGCGCCGGTGGCAGTGGGAACCGTGCCGCCCACCGTACCGGTATTGCCAAGAAATCCGAACCCCATGTCGCCCATGTGCATCTTACCGCCGCGCCCTTGAGAATAACCATCCGCCCTTCCCATGCACTCGCACAGGAGCAAATACAAATCGGCGCCTTTGGCGATCAGATGCCCCGTGCCGCGATGATAACTCGCGATCAGATCCTTCGGCTGCAACGCCGAACAGACGCCGACGGCGATGGCTTCCTGGCCGCGGTACGAATGCGTGCTGCCGAACATGGCCTTGCGCTGATAAAGCTCATCCAGCTTTTCTTCGAACGCCCGCACCAGAACCATCTGCCGCAGCATGTCTTTTCGCTTGGCTGTGTCCAGCATCGATTGCTCCTTCAGTCAATGAGGCCTACCGAGCATTTTGGGTTCTAGTTAGTTGGAGGAAGCGAACTTGTCAAGGCGGGACAGAGAAGGATCGTGCTTCAGTCGGGTCTACGACCATTCCCAAATCGAGAGAAACAATCTTCGCGTCCGTTCGAATGTAGCGATGGCAGCTCGAACAAAGTGAAGATAACCTGCGAAAGTTATTTAACGAAAAAAGTCAAAGATTGGTTGGTGTACTTTAAAA
>Ga0075324_1000033_pt1 | contig 28858 bp, 26 predicted proteins | sample MayberryNW_TuleC_FD_120045 | JGI IMG/M metagenome (GOLD analysis project Ga0075324, IMG submission 120045) | Natural and restored wetland microbial communities from the San Francisco Bay, California, USA, that impact long-term carbon... | ecosystem: Environmental > Terrestrial > Soil > Wetlands ...
ATACGGGTTACGTGTGCGAGCTCCTGACGGTTGCGCTGAAGCTCAGACTCCGCCTGTTTACGCTGCGTGATGTCCGTGGACGAGCCCAGAACTTGATTCGCGGAGCCGTCCTTGTCAAGGATGGGCCGCTTCACCGTTTGAAGCCATCGGACTTTCCCCTGAGCGTTTGTGACATGCTCTTCCGGTATGAATCGTTCACGCAACGTGTCCATGACTTCCCGATCCATCTGGCGGAAGAACTCGACCTCCTGGCGGTTCGGATTGAAATCCGCGTCGGTCTTGCCAAGCAGCTCCTCAACTGTAGTACCGTACGCGTCAGCCACGGATTGATTCACCAGCGTGAATCGTCCTTCACGGTCTTTGGCAAAAATAAAGTTCGGGTCAATATCGATAACCTGACGGAGAAATCTCCGCTCCTTCTCCAACGACTCCTGGGCCTGCTTACGGTCGGTTATGTCCATAGCTATGCCCCGCATCCGGATCGGCTTGCTGTTCCCGTCCAACTCGACCCGTCCACGCGCCGCGACCCAACGAATCGCTCCGTCGCGTACGACGATTCGGTATTCGGCGCTGTAATCATCGCCGCGATCCAACGACCGGATGACCGCCTGACGCGTGGGCTCACGGTCGTCGGGATGCAAACTCTCCATGAATCGTGCAAAGTTTATCGAGTCTGCCTTTTCCCAGCCGAAAAAGCGTCGGGCTTCGGGCGTAACCCAAACTTTGTCGCTCACCACGTCCCACCGCCAAACCGCGCCGTTTCAAGAGAAGGCCTCTAGGAATTCAATGGGCGCCGCCGATTGCCGCGCCAACTCGGTGCGAAAGCCCGATGAAGTCGCGTTAAACGGGGCAAAATCCCGGCCGAACGAGTGCAAAATGAGCACCCGTTTGACTTGCCCGCTCTCAGCGCCGTGCAGGTTTTTTGCCGCCGCAATACCGGCGATCGCACAAAGGGCAAAAAGGATGCATCGCTGCAAGCAATATTGGAACGAGCAGTTTGACACCGACATTGAAGTGCAAGAGCCCACCTTGTCTGGGACTTTAAAATTATCACTGGATGAAAATCAAACTCACGCCGTGGCCGGGATTCGCGTGCACGTAAAGCAAAGCACCTGCAAAGCGTTGACGACGGGGACGGCGACTCACGCCCCGACCTCGATTCACGGCCGTTGACTCTGCGAGCCTAAAGCCGAAAAAACCGACATCGGAGATTAGGGGCTTATTGTTTCTGGGATCAATCTAAAGGGTGGACCGGGTCGGGTGGGTGCATACGATTCCGTAGGAGCCGATGTCTGAACCGGGAAAGCAACTCTTCCAACGGCTACAAAGACGCGTTGCGACCAAGCAAGACGTAAGACTCGTGCAGCTTAGCTTGGGTATCGCCTCAGGCTATCGCCGAACGGCCTCGAGCGTTCGGCTGACGTTAGCGCCGTTGCCTTGCGCATCGCTTAGTGTCGGCAATCCCTGGAAATCACCGCGCAGCGATTTCAAAGCATACCTCTCCTCATCGATCTCCGTGCTGGTTCGAACTCCCAGCCGGCGAAAGACCGGCACTGGTGGACACCAGCCTTGAATGGCGTGCTGCAACAGAAATCCGCACACCACCGCCGGCAACGCAAACCACCTGCGGTCAACAAAGGCGCCAAGCCCGAGTCCGAGCAATGACAGGGTCGCAGCGTTGGCTTCGAGGGTCCTTTCGATGTCCCACTCATGTTCAAGATCACGCAGCCGCTTATCTACTGCGGCTGTACCGCCCGAGATGCATGCCGACACATTCTCCGCGGTATCGCGCTGTATTCGCTCATTGATCTCGTCGGCCGTGTGCTGTGAGACACGTTCTGTGGTTGCTGGGATCATTTTGAACCCCCATTCCGCTTTTACTCAAACATAACGATGCAGCAAAGTACGTGCCGCTACTAGATCCAACGCCTTGACAACCTCTGCAGGTGAAGGAAGCTTTTTTTCAGGACGCATGATGGTAAGAAGAACAACAGCAAAAGCGCTATATACGAGAGGAGTCCCAGGATTTGCGCGGCAGGCTTCTTAGATCCTTAGCTTTTTGCGCTCTACGCAAACCTGCAAATTCCTCTTGTCCCAATCTTGCAATTTGGCCGCAATGCGATGTTGCGTCTGAGTTACAATGGTCAATAGATGGGGTCGCCGCATTCGAATGATGCTATATGAAGTGAGATGTCCGTCGCATCAACCGCCTGGAAGCGTTTTTGCTTTTAGACCTCTATCCCGCGTTGAGAGTAATACTCACGCAAAGATAACGGGCGAGGATTGCATCCGTGATACTCAAACAGTTCTACCTCAAAAGTCTAGGGCACGCATCTTATTTGGTGGGCGCCGAAGAAACCGGCGAGGCGTTCATCTTGGACCCGCAACGAGACGTGAGCGCGTATTTCGAGGACGCCCAAAACCAGGAGCTTAGAATCCGCTATGTTGCCGATACGCATCAACACAATGATTATGTGAGCGGGATCTGCGAATTTGCTCCGCGCACTAAGGTCGAGATCCTTTCCGGCGCCCGAGCCGAGCTCGGCTACGCTAGCCGGCGTTTAAACGATGGCGAACGATTCGAAATGGGCGAAGTGGTTTTTGAAGTGCTCCACACCCCTGGGCATACGCCTGAACATATAGGTTTTTTGCTTATTGATCGTTCACGCGGAGAAGAGCCGTGCGTGTTTCTATCCGGCGGCTCTCTCCTCGTGGGCGACGTAGCCCGGCCGGATTTGCTTGGGAATCGCGAACAGACCCAACAGCACGCAGCCGGCCTTTGCCGCACGCTTCAGGAAAAGATTCTCAAGCTGCCGGACTTTGTCGAGGTCTATCCGACTCACGTATCGGGCTCTCTTTGCGGCGGTTCGATTGGCAGTCGACTTTCCACCACGGTGGGCTATGAGCGCAGAATGAACAAACTCTTGGCGGCACTAAGCTCCGAGATCAATTTCGTTGCCAACTGCCTGAACTTGGAAAATCTGCCGGCCGTACCGCCGTACTGGAAGCGCATGCGCAAAATAAATCAGCAAGGACCGGTCCCGGTCGGTACTCTCGCCGAGCCTCCCGCCTTGCTGGCGGACGAGTTCGAACGATTCTCCAACGAGGGCGCAATCATACTGGATTGCCGCTCTCCGGAAGCCTTCGCCGCTCACATCCCCGGAGCGATCAATGTCGGCCTCGGTTCATCATTCGCAACCTGGGCCGGAACCGCACTTCCTGACGAAAAACTTATTATCCTGGTGCTCGACAGCAAGCGCGATCTTTGGGAGGTGTGCTGGCAGCTCTTACGCATCGGTTACGATCTTCCCAAGGGATGGCTTTCAGGAGGAATGATGGGATGGCGCACGGCTGCCAAGCCGATAGAAATACTGCCACAATGGACGGTGTGGCAACTTCATGAACGCCTGGAAAAAGACCGCGAGCTGACGGTTCTGGATGTTCGGCAGCCCGGGGAATGGAAGGCGGGCTACATCGAAGGTGCGCTGCTTATTACTGGAGCCGAACTTCCCCGCCGAATCGATGAGGTGCCCCAAGACCGGCCGGTAGTAACGATCTGCGGAAGCGGATATCGATCGTCTGTGTCCGCCAGCTTGCTGCTGCATCACGGCCACAAACAGGTCGTTAACGTGCTCGGCGGAATGACAGCCTGGAAAACGGCTGGACTGGCTACAGCGCGAGAATAGCGCGTTGAGCGCCGGAATCGAGTGTCTTTGTCGTTCGCATTTCCGGTCGTCCTCTGTCTTGTGCTCGCAACGCTCGCCGACTTCCCATGAGTCTCACCGGCCGTGCTATCCAGAAGCGGATGGATCGACATGCGGATCAGTTTACAACGGCTTCGACCCTACTAACCCAGTCCCGGCTGAGATAGTCGCTTAACGTCAAAGCGATCATGATGCCCAGCCAGAATATACCGGCTGCCGCAAACACCATGGTAAGCCGGCTGCTGTAGCGCAGATGCATGAAGTAAAGCGTGACCAGGACGGCTTTGATGACGGCGATGGTAAGCGCCACCGCGACATTGCCGATCCCGCCAAGGTCGATGAAAGCGACGCCGGTGGTCAGCGCAGTGAGCGCGAGCAAGGCGACAAATACCGCCAGATAGCCCTTGATCGATATCATGAATGGCGCCCCAAAAGGTAAAACAATGGGAACAGGAAGATCCAAACCACGTCTACAAAGTGCCAATAAAGGCCTGACATCTCGACAGGCGTGAAGTAATGCTTCGAGTAACGACCGCGCCAGGCGGAAACCATCAGGACGAGAAAAATGCCGATGCCGATGACCATGTGCAAGGCGTGCAAGCCGGTCATCGCAAAGTAGAAAGAAAAAAAGATTGCAGCGTGCCGGGGGTTTTCGCCGTCGTAGCGAAAATTCATTCCTGGAAAGAGCTGCTCGTCGAATTTGTGCGCATACTCGGTGAACTTGATGCCGAGAAAAACCAGTCCAAGAAAAACCGTCAACGCGAGAAAGATCAGCAGCGCCTTTTGTTTATCCTCGTGAGCGGCGTGAACCGACAACACGACAGTGAGGCTGCTCGCGATCAGCACGGCTGTGTTGATCGTGCCGAGGATGATATCCATGTGATTGCTCGCTTCAGCGAAAGCCCCCGGATAACTGCCGCGGTAGATGAGATAGCCGAGGAACATGCCGCCGAAGAACATGATCTCGGTGACGAGGAACGCCCACATGCCGAGCGTGGACGCCTCGTGCTGCTGCGCGAAATCATCGAAGTGGTGCGCTACGGCTCGGGGGACCTCAGCCATGGCTCTCCTGCTTTCGATAGTCGTAAACTTCCCTGGTGATGATGGGAGTTTTTTCGAAGTTGTAGGTCGGCGGTGGAGATGGCGTCTGCCATTCCAGGCCGGTGGAGCCCCATGGGTTGGCGCCGGCCGGCTTACCGTAGCGCATCGACCAGACCAAATAGATCATCGGAATGATGTAGCCGATTCCCAGAATGGAAGCGCCCGCTGATGACATCACGTTCAGGACTTGAAATTCCTCCGGGTAAACATGGTAGCGCCGCGGCATGCCGAGATAGCCGAGGATGAACTGAGGGAAGAAAGTAAGGTTGAAACCTACAAAGATGATCAGCGCGGCGAACTTGGCCCAGCCCTCAGGATAGATGCGGCCGGAGATCTTCGGCCACCAGTAGTGCAGCCCGCCGAGATAGCCCATCAGGGCTCCTCCGACCATGATGTAATGGAAGTGGGCGACAATGAAGTACGTGTCATGCACGTGAACATTCACGCCCAGGGAGGCGATGAGCACGCCGGTAAGGCCACCGACGGTAAACAGGCCAATGAAGCCGAGACCGTAGAGGAGTGGCGTCGCGTACGAAATCGAGCCGCCGTAGAGCGTTGCGGTCCAGTTGAAAACCTTGACGGCCGAGGGAATCGCGACGAACATGCTCAGAAGGGAGAAGATCATGCTGGCGTAAAGGGATTGGCCGCTGACGAACATGTGATGCCCCCAGACCAGAAATCCCAACACGGCGATGGCGATGCTGGAGAACGCGACGAACCTGTAGCTGAAAATCCGCTTTCTGGAGAAGCAGGTGATCACTTCGCTGACTACCCCCATAGAAGGGAGGACCATGATGTAGACCGCCGGGTGGGAGTAAAACCAGAAGAGATGCTGAAAGAGAACGGGATCGCCGCCCAGGGTGGGATTGAAAATTCCCAACCCGAAAACCCCCTCCAGCACAACCAACCCGAGGGTGATGGCTACCACGGGGGTGCCTAAGAGGTTGATCATGCTGGTGGCATAGTGCGCCCAGATGAAAAGCGGCAAGCGAAACCAGGTGAGACCGGGGGCGCGCATGGTGTGGATGGTCACAATGAAGTTAAGCCCTGTCAGGATCGATGAAAAGCCGGCAAGAAAAACACCTATAATCGTCACGACAACAAAGGTGTTGCTGTAGACGCTGCTGTAAGGCGTATAGAAAGTCCATCCCGTATCGACGCCACCGGCAAGGACGGCTCCGAGAGCGAAGACCGCGCCGATCACAAGCAGGTACCAGCTCAACAGATTCAGCCGCGGGAACGCCAGATCGCGCGCGCCGATCATCATGGGCACCAGGAAGTTGCCGAGAGTTGCCGGAATCGAGGGGATCAGAAAAAAGAACACCATGATGATCCCATGAGCGCTGAAGAGCTTGTTGTAAGTCTCCGAGATCACCACGTCTCCCTGCGGCGTTGCCAGCTCCAGCCGGAACAAAACGGCCGCGGCGCCGCCGATGAAAAACATCACGGTGATGGTTCCCAGATACAAAAGCGCAATGCGCTTGTGGTCGACGGTGAAGAGCCACGACATCACGCCGTAGTCGGCGTTGAGATAATGCCTGCGGGGTTCCGTGGGATAGTCCAGTTTTTCGGCTTTCATACTGAACACGTTTTGCTTATTTCGTACTGCTTACCGCTCCCTGCCTATTGCCGGCTTGCGTTTGCCCCAACGATTTGATGTATGCGACCAACTGCATTACTTCCTCCTCGTTGATTCGTCCTTGAAACGGAGGCATCAATGGCTGAAATCCCGCGGTGATCTTCGCTTGCGGATTGAGAATCGATTCGCGCACGTAGCTTTCATCCGCGGTGACCGTCTCGCCGCTTTGCAACTTCACCTGACTACCGAAAACTCCGGTGAGAACAGGGCCGATCCCTTGCTTTTCCATTCGATGGCAGACCTGGCAGCCCAGATCCCGGAATAGCTGCTGGCCCTTGGCGGTCAACGAGCCCTCGGGCACCGGGCGCGAGGTCGGCAGGCCGGCGACCGCCCGCGGCGCGCCCAATTCTCCACCGAGCCATGCCTCGTACTGTTCGGGCTCCAGGACAACGACCTGGCCGATCATGCCAGAGTGCTGTGTGCCGCAGTATTCGGCGCAGAAGAGATGGAACTGCCCGGGTTGGGTCGCCTCAAACCAAATCGTCGTGTAGCGACCGGGTACGACGTCGTACTTCACCCGAAACGCCGGGATAAAGAAACTGTGAATCACGTCTTCACTTGCGAGGGTGAGCTTTACCGGCCGTCCCAGGGGAACATGCAGCTGATTGATCTCGCGCTGCCCGTCGGGGTGCTGAAACTTCCACATCCATTGTCGTCCAACTACGAAAATTTCCAGCGCATTTTGAGGAGGGCGCGCCAGCGCATAGTAAACATTTGCGCCCCAGAAAAATGCGATCAACGCTAGGATCAATGGGACCACAATCCAGGTGACTTCGAGCGCGAGGATATCGCGCATCTCGGGGGGCGGCTCCTCCTCTTCGAAGCCGCGGCGGTACTTGATCGCGAAATATATGACGAGAGTAAAAATCAGCAGGCTAAAGAACACGCTGATTCCAACCAGATAAAAGTACAGTGCATCGACCCGGGGGGCCATGGTGGAAGCCTGCTCGGGAAATAGGTGAAACCCCGGGCTCATGATCGCCTCCCCTGTCTTGGCGCAGATCGATGTGTGTCGGGATGGCGCTCGCGGCGAAGCATGAGCAGCAAAAAGCCTCCGAGCAGAAGAACCGTGGCGGTAGCAGAGACCCGCAGCAGGTTCAGAATGGAAAGCGTGTATTTCCCTTGCGCGGGGTCGTATTTGTAACAAAGCAGCAGCAGCTGATCGACCGCAGAGCCAATCCGGTTGCCGGAAGCTTCGATGAGGGCGAAACGCAGGTCGCGGGGCGGATAATCAAAGCCGTAAAAATAGCGGGAAATGTTTCCCTCGGGAGTCAAGGCGATCGCACCGATGGCGTGCACGTAACGGTCCTCTTTTTCCTTCTCGTTCTCGACATAGCGAAAGCCGGCCGTTTCCGCGAGCGACTCGATGGAACTCTGGTCGCCGGTCAAAAAATGCCAGCCCGCCGCTGCTTCCGGACCCAAGCGCTCCATCAGCGCGCGCTTTTTAGTTCCGGCGAGCTCCGGAGTTTCCCGGGGATCGATGCTGACCGCGATCACTCGATAGTCGGCGACTGGCTTCAAATCCAGGGGACGCAGGCCTCTCGATAACCCGTCGAGAACGAGCGGGCAAAGCTGCGGGCACTCGTAGTAAACCAACGCGAGCAACACGGGTTTGCCGTCGAAGTATCGATCCAGAGCGACCTGGCGGCCGGTTTCATCCGTGAAAATCAGATCGAGCGGCACTTGCGCATTCAGGCGCTGTTCGATGGTCACCTCGCTGGCAATGACGGCCGCGCTCGGGGTGCTTTGCGGCGCGCGCTCGTCATGCGCGCAGACCGGCAGCGCGAGCCCCAGCAGCCAGCCGACTAAAAGGATTCTGTTAGCCACGCACGCCTTCAAGTTCACGGTTGCGCCTTTGTTTCGGTTTGATTTCTGGCCGGCAATCCTCGTTTCGCGAGCAGTTCCATCGCGTGATCGATCGGGATTCGGACGGTTTGTTTCTCTTTGTCGAGCCAACCGTAGGTTGTCAGCTGTCGCTCTTGGGCCGCGCGCATCTCCTCCAGATCGACACGCGGCGAAATCCGCAGCCGCGGCTCCGGAACCTGCTCTTCGACGCGGGGCGCGCCGGCGACCGGAGCCTCTCGAGGCGACTCTGCTCGATACAATTCCAACAGCCAGTAAAGGCCGAGGTGGATCACGATGGCGGTAACCAGAAGACCGGCAGCGAAAATGACAATGCCGCGGATATTGACGTCGCTCCGCTCGTGACTCACTTCGGGATCGTCGCGCACCGGCGCGTGGTTATGCTCGGCCACGTTCCAATACCTCTCGAGCGTACGGCTCCTGGAGCGGCAGCAGCGGCACGCGACGCAGTTGCCGGAGAAAAATCGTTAGCCAGAGGCCGCCAACGCCGACCGGTGCGACAATGTCCATCCAATGGACGCTGAAATCACCGGGACGAAAAGCCGGCATCATGTACCAGAAGATGTCGATGAAGCGCATCACGATGATCGCTCCCGCAACGACGGCCAAAAACTCGGCGCGGCGCTTGGTCGAACGCAAGAGCAACAGCAGAAACGGCAGGAAGAAGTGAAAAACGATCAGCAAGCGGGCAACCCACTCCCAGCCACCGCTGTTCCTGCGCGTGTACCACACGGCTTCCTCGGGTAAGTTGCCCGACCAGATGATCAACCATTGGGAAAATGCGAAGTAGGCCCACAGCATGACGAAAGCGAGCAAGAGATTGCCGAGGTCGAGCCAATGGGCCGGTGTCACGATCTCGGAAAAACGACCGCTCTGGGAGAGCGAGCCGCCGACCAGGATGGCGAACGCAAGCGCCGCCAGCGCGTGGCCGCCCAGGAAATGGACGCCATAGATCGTCGAATACCAGTGCGCTTCGAGCGACATGACCCAGTCAATTGAAGCGAACGTTAGGGTAAGGACATAAATGGCGAGCCCGGGGCCGCTTAGCACCCGGAGCCGCGTGATAATGCCCGGATCGCCGTTGGCATCGTGAAGCTCGGACCACCGGCTCATCGTTAGCGCCGCCCCGACCCAGAGAGCGAAGTAGAGCGCAGCTCGGATCAAAAAGAACGGCAGATTCAAGTATGCCGTCTTGTGCTGCAATATCTCGTCGTGCGCCACGGCGTCGGGCCGAGCCCATTCATAGAGCTGTCCAAGGCCGAAGAGGAGCGGCACAAAAAGCAGCGCCATCAGCGGCAGCGTATTCATCCCGGACTCGAGCACCCGGCGGATCACCACACCCCAACCGCCGCCCGAGAGATTGTGCAACATGACTATACCGAGGCATCCGAGGGCAATCCCAAGCCAGAAAATATAAGCAAGAAGATAGGCTTGAAAAAACTGCTGGCGGCTGAAAAATGCGCCGAGCAAACAGAGCGCGAGAGCGACGACACCGACAATCAAGCTGCCCCGTTGGAAGCGCTCCCATCCCTCAAGCCTGCGCTGCTCCAGCTGCATCAGCGTGACTCCTCGCGCAATTTGCCGCGTGCCTGCGGGGGCACGTCGCTTATCATCGCGTTCTGGCTCAGCTGCAGGGCGCGGATGTAGGCCGTGATCGCCCAACGATCGCGCGGCGGAATTTGGTTTCGATAATTCGGCATCGCCCCCATGCCTTGTGTAATGACGAAGAAAAAATACCCCGGAGGGGCCTCGCGGAGTCGCGGGATATGAAAGCTGGCAGCGCGGGTAAACCCCCGGCGCGGGATCATGCCGTCGCCGTCACCCGTCAGACTGTGGCACGGAGAACAGTAGATGCCGTAACGCTCCTGCCCGCGTTGCAGGATCCCGAGCGTAATCGCAAACGGAAAAGTTTTCGCCAGCGCGCCTCCTGATCCACCCGTGTAGAAGTGCTCGTCATCTCTGAGCTGGCCGCGCGCCACCGTGTTCTCGACCAGCGGACGGGCAGATTGACCATCGGTAAAGAATTGGCTCGCTTCGAGCGGATCATAGCGGGGCTGCTCGGCCATTTGCTGGCGGCAACCAGTCGCCGCTATAGCGATCAGTACAGACGAGATGACCAATTTTGTGATCGAGTGCTGTCGCATATGCACCATTCGTTCAAACGTTCAAAAGTTCAATGTTCAAGGTCGGAGCCGGATTCATTTGCCGTAACTTTTGAACTTTGTTGAACCTTTGAACCATTGAACGGCTGTTCTCTTAAAATTCAACTTCGCTCACCGTGCGCGGCGCCAAACCGTCTATAAAGCGCCGTGTGTCCTCACGATCAAACCTCGGATCGCTCGCTTCGATGCAGAGAAAGAATCGATCATGACTCGCCAACGTGAAACGGGGCACGTTGAAAACCGGATGGTAGGGCATCGGCAAACCGTTGAGGGCGAGCATGCCCAGCACGGCGGCAAGGCCGGCCACCAGGACGGTCGTTTCAAAGGTTACGGGGATGAAAGCCGGCCAGCTGTGCAGCGGACGCCCGCCGATATTGATGGGGTAGTCGATCACCGCGATGTAATACTGCATGTAATAACCCAGCGCCGCGCCAAGAATGCCGCCAATGAGAACAATCGGCGCCATCCAACTACGGCCGAGCCCAAGCGCTTCTGCCAAGTCTTCCACCGGAAACGGCGTATATGCGTCCATTTTCCGATAGCCCGCTTCGCGCGCTTTGCGTGCGGCCGCGACTAGATCGCTGGGATTATCGAACTCCGCCATCAAGCCGTAGATGGTTTCGGGTCTCCGGTTATGGGTTTCGGGTTCCATGACATTCGATGAAGTTCAAAGCGTTCAAGTCGTTCAAAACGTTCAAGCCCCTACCTGTTCCCTCCCCCGCGTCGCGGGGGAGGATTTAAGGAGAGGGATTGAACGGAGCGAAGCGGTTGAACGTCTTGAACAGAGTGTAGCGATTGAACGGCTACTTTTCTTCTTTCACCTCCGTCTCCGCCAGCATGCCGCTCATTTCGGAAATCGAAATCATCGGCAGAAAGCGGATGAACAAGAACAGCAACGCCAAAAACAGGCCTATCGTTCCGATGAACGTGGCCCAATCCCAAAACGTCGGTAGATACATGCCCCACGAAGATGTCAGGAAATCGCGATGCAAGCTGGTGATGACAATAATGAAGCGTTCGAGCCACATGCCGATGTTGACGATGATGGCAATGATGAAAAGCACGAGGACATTGGAGCGCACGCGTTCCGACCACAGGGCCTGGGGCACAATCACGTTACAGAGAAGCAAAGCCCAATAGAACGGGGCGTAAGGACCCATGGCGCGGTTGACGACGATGAATTGTTCGAATTCATTGCCGCTGTACCACGAAATGAACCCCTCCATCAGGTAACCGTATGCGACAATCAAGCCGGTGACGAGCATGACTTTCGCCATGTTCTGCAGGTGACGCATGGTGATGAAATCTTCGAGCCCATAGGCGGCGCGCAGTGGAATCGCCAAGGTGAGCACCATGGCAAAACCGGAATAGATCGCGCCGGCAACGAAGTACGGCGGAAAAATCGTCGTATGCCATCCCGGAAGGATCGATATGGCAAAGTCGAAGCTGACGATGGTATGCACCGAAACCACGAGAGGGGTGGCCAAGCCTGCGAGCAACAAATAGGCGATCTCGTAGCGGTGCCAATGTGCGGCGGAACCGCGCCATCCCATCGCGAGCATCCCGTAAACGATCCGGCCCGCACGGTTTTGCGAGCGGTCGCGCAACGTCGCCAGATCCGGAATCAAGCCGACGAACCAAAACAGCAGCGAGATCGTGAAATAGGTCGAGACCGCGAACACGTCCCATACCAACGGGCTGCGAAACTGCGGCTGGACTCCCAATGTATTCGGATAGGGAAAGAGCCAGTAGAAAAGCCACGGGCGGCCGAGATGGAGCAGCGGATAGACGCCCGCGCAGGCGACCGCAAAGAGCGTCATCGCCTCGGCGAATCGGTTGATCGATGTTCGCCATTTCTGGTGTAAGAGCAGCAGAATCGCCGATATCAAGGTTCCGGCGTGGCCGATGCCGATCCACCAAACAAAATTGACGATGGCGAATCCCCATGCTACCGGAACGTTGACGCCCCACACACCGATGCCTTTCACGAGCAAGTAAGTCACGGCGGCGAGAAAAAGCATGACGAGCAGAAACGCGATGCCGAACCCGATCAGCCATCCGATGCCCGTACGGCGCGTGAGCACGATCGAGCTGATCTTCTCGGTGATACTCGAATAGGTATGCCCAGGCGCAACCAGAGGCGTGGTTATTTCGGAATGATTTTCTGTCTCGTGTTGCATGTCGCGGGTATCTCAAACATTGATCCTGCCTTAGAAGTTCAGCAACAAAATCAAATGTCATTCTAGGCAAGCTGGAATCTCCGTCATTCAGGAATTGAACCAATCTGTATTCCCGGTTTCGCGGAAATTACGATCTTGCAGCGTACTCTTTCAGCTTATTTCTCCGTCTTTGTTGTTTTCTCCGTCGCTCCATCATTACCTGAGCCCGCCATTTCCGGATTGGGGTTGCGCACGGCCGCCAGGTAGGTCGTACGCGGCTGCGTGTTGAGCTCATCGAGCAGACTAAAATTCCGCGGCGAAGCTTTCATTCGCGCCACTTGGCTTTTGCGATCGTTGATATCGCCGAACACGATCGCTTGGGCCGGACACGCCTGCTGGCAAGCGGTCGCGATCTCGCCGTCGCGCACGCGACGGCCCTCGAGGTCGGCTTCGATCCGCGCGTGGTTGATCCGCTGCACGCAGTAAGTGCACTTCTCCATCACGCCCCGGCTACGCACCGTCACGTCGGGATTTCTCATCGACCTGAGACTTTCGGTTTCCCAATCGGAGTACTGCAGGAAGTTAAACCGCCTAACCTTGTAGGGACAGTTGTTCGAACAGTACCGCGTGCCGACGCAGCGGTTGTAAACCATATCGTTGAGTCCCTCGGCACTATGCGCCGTCGCGGTCACGGGACAGACCACCTCGCAAGGCGCTTTCTCGCAGTGCATGCACGGAACCGGCTCGTAGTAAGTCTCGGGATTTTCCGGCGGTCCTTTGAAGTAACTGTCGACACGCAGCCAGTGCATCTCTCGTCCGCGCAGCACCTCGTTCTTACCCACGATTGGAATATTGTTTTCAGCCTGGCAGGCAACGACGCAGGCGTTGCAGCCGATGCACGAGCTCAGATCGATGGCCATGCCCCAGGCGTGGCCGGGATATTTGTATTCGGGATAGAGAGAAACACCGGGATCTATCTCGTGCTTCACCTCGTGCGCGAAGTCCGGGTTCTTTCGATACTGCTCCAAGGTTCCGGCCCGCACCAACTCCCGGCCATGCATATTATGGTGCAGCTGGGTGACGGCCAGTGGATAGCGCTCACCCAGCCGGCGAACCTCAACTCCCGTTCCCGACCACAGGGAATCGGAGCTACGCAGGGCATAGGCATTGGTTCCGACGTTGGATCCCACGCGCCCGGCGCGCAAGCGGCCATAGCCGAGATGCAGAGTAATGGTATTTTCCGCCTGGCCCGGCAGGACCCACACTGGCGCGCGCACCGTCCGTCCCTGAAAGCGCAGCTCAATCAACTCGGCGCGCGCATCCCCGCCTCTCCAGCCGATGTTGTAGCCAAGACCCAGGCGATTCGCGGTTGCCGGACTCAATAAAGCGGCGTTGTCCCAAGTGAGTTTAGTCAGCGGCTTGGGCAGCTCTTGCAGCCACGCATTGTTGGCAAACCGCCCGTCAAAAATATTCGGATCAGGGCGAAAAACAATCTCAAGTGATTTTGGATTTTCGATTTTGGATTTTCGATTGTCGGATTCGGAAGTGTCCGTTTCTTCACTCCCGAGAGAGGGCTGGGGTGAGGGCGCTTTGCCGCCAGTGACACGCGCAACATTCACCGAAACTGACTTTACTGGGAACGCGCTTCCTTCGATGATTCCGTCATGCAGCGATTTCCGCCACCAGTTGGCAAAATCTTGTTCCTGTTTGCCGGATCGGCTGCGCCAGTATTGATTGACGATTTCGTAAGCCGAACGCTGCGGCTGCCCGCTCAACGCGGCGAGCATCTCGTGAGCGGTTTTGCCGCCGTAGAGCGGGGCGATCAGCGGTTGCACGATCGTCACGGTTCCGTCGAAAGCGCGCGCATCGCTCCAGGATTCCAGGTAATGGGCCGCGGGAATGTGCCAGTGGCACAGCGCCGCAGTCTCGTTTTCATAAAGACCGAGGTGAATGCGCAATCCGACTTTTTCGAGCTTCCGGGCGAATTCGAAATCTGCCGGCGCGGTATAGACCGGGTTCCCTTCGAGGACCAGCAGCGTCGTAACCTGGCCGCGCTCCATGTCTTCGACGAGCTCGCGGAGAGAAGCGATCTCATCCACCGGTTCGGCTTCGACCGGTTGGGTATAAACCACCGTCTGTCCGACGTTGCCGAGCCTCGCGTTGATCGCGTGCGCGAGCGCATGCACTTCTGGAGGCTGCGGCTCACCGACGACAACGAGGCTGCCGCCGCGATGTTGTTGCAGGTCGCGCGCCACGCCGTTCATCCACTTTCGCTGCGCCTCGTCCAATGGCGTCCCGGAAACAGCGCCGACGCCGAGCTGTGCCGCGAGCGCGCGCGCGAACGGCTCGACTGCGCTCGGCGCCAGCGCTAGTCGATGGTCCGCGATTGCACCGGTGGACGAAGGCGTGCTTTCCACGGCGTACAGCCGGTTCATCTCGGGGCGGTCGACCATCCTTCGCCTCTCGGTAAAATCGCGGGCGTATCGCAGAGTGCCGGGACTGCAAGCAAGCGGCTCCGCGTCAAAAGCTACAATGACATCCGCGTTCTCGAGTCGGTAACGGGTCTGAGCATAATCGCCGAAGGCCAGACGGGTCCCCGCGCGCGTGTGGTGCAGTCCCGCGGGTTCGAACTGGTGCCACTTCGCCTCAGGGAATTGCTTCACCAAACTCCGGAGTTGGTCCGCCATCGTCGGCGAAGTTACAGTGCCCGTGAGAATGCGCAATCCAGCGCCGCGGGTCTTGCGCTCGCGTTCGAGCGCCTCGCGCAGCGCGCTCGAAAATGCACCCCATGGGCGGATCCTGCCAAGATACGTTGACGTCCTCGAACGGTCGGGATCATAGAGCGTCAAAATGGACGCTTGCGCGAGCGCATCGGTTGCGCCGAGGCTCGCGGGATGAAGCGGATTGCCCTCGATTTTGGTCGGCCGACCCATGTGACTTTCCACCAAGAGCCCCGTCGCAAGACCTCGGATCGACATAGCAGTGGCGAAATAGAGCGGCTTGCCCGGCACGATCTCTTCGGGCTGTCGCACGTAGGGCACAATAGTTTCCATCGGCGCGCGCGTGCAGGCGCCAAGTCCAGCGAGCGCGAGTGATGCGGCCATCAATTGCAAGAAGCGCCGCCTGCTGACCGGATCAATCGTCGCCGCTAGTTGGGCGGGATAATGTTGCCGCATGAACTCGCGAAACTCTTCCGTTTCCGCGTACTCCTCAAGGCTGCGCCAATATTTGGTTTCAGGTTTCGGGTTTCGAGTTTCGGGTTTCATAAGACACAACGATAAACCGCGGAGTAATGGAGTGATGGAGTATTGGAGTATTGGCTTCGGAATAAAAATACGAATTCAAAAATTCGAGTTCCCCAGCGCTCCATCACTCCATCACTCCAACAATCCATTTCCCCATTTATCGATGGCACGTCGAGCAGCTCGTGAGCACCGCCGGGCTCTTGATCTTGTAATCCTTCATCAGCTTCTGCCCGAGCTCGATCTGGTCACCCGCGGGCTGCCAGCCCATGTTAAAAAGCTCTTCTCTGGGCCGTAAGAACTGCTCCGGTTGGCGGTGGCAATTGAGGCACCATTCCATCTGGAGCGTGTGCTCCTGCCGCATCAGCGGCATCCGATCCACGGGCCCGTGGCAAGTGGAACAGCCCACGCCTTTCCTGACGTGAATCGCGTGATTGAAGTATGCGAAGTCGGGAAGGTTGTGAACGCGGGTCCACCGAATGGGCGTGCCGGTTTGAAGGCTGTCGCGCACCGGTTTTAGCACATCGCTTGTCGCCCAGATCTGGGAATGGCAGTTCATGCAGATCGACGTCGCGGGGATGCCGGCAAATGCGGCTGTCTCTACCGAAGTATGACAATAGCGACAGTCGATACCGAGTCCGCCGACGTGATGATCGTGACTGAATGGCACCGGCTGCTCGCGCACGACATCTTGTTCAGTGACGTAGGAAGACCGGTTGATCGCCGCGATCACCCAGAGAAGGCCGATCAACAGAAACAATACTCCGAAGATGCTGAATCGAGAGATGGTGTTCGTGCTGCGGTGAAAAATCTGCGGCATGAGGCTGCTGGGCTCCCTCGTGCACTGCTAATTTCCGGCAATCAAACGGGACTGTTCACCTGTCCTCGGTCGAGGTCATGCATTGCTAATGCAACCGATGTCTCAGTGATAGAATGGTGGTCGTCCGATCAATTTGCGCCATCGGCGGATCGTACGAGCCGGATCGATAATGCCGCCGCAGCTACTTTCTGAACCAACTAATGGCGCCGCCCCACACCACCAGGACTGCGCCGATGAACGCCACCGTCATTCCAACAAGTGGAAACAACAGCACAAAACCTAACCCGAGAAGCACCAAAAGGAGACCGGCTGCGAGCGGATTGACACGTGATGGAGACGATTGCCCGGGACCGGCGGGCGATTCCTCGACAATCGTTGAAATCTCTTCATGGAGCAGAGTCTCTGCCAACTCTTTAAGTCCGGCGCGTTTTTCGGGCTCCGCCGAGCGAATCACCCCGCTAATTTCACTCACCAGCTTTTCAACGCGCTGTTCTGCTTTGATATCGAAAGATGAGTCGTTTGGGTTTGCCAATGCCATGGCGCATTCCTGTGCCGTGTTCAACGTGGGCCAGATTAGACCTTAGAGATTTCAGATTTGGCAAAAATGATTTCCGCGGTCAAGTACCTAAACGACGCACTAAGCGACTCGCAGATACTAACGCGCTTGGCGCTGGGCGGATCGGTGCCTCGCCCGGTGACCCGCGAGTAGGAGACCCACGATCGAATTCGCGCTCGGCAACTGTAACGCTAAAAATGCGCGCGAATCTCCCGGCCTCTCTAATTTCAGCGGCAACGTCGCATGAGCCTGGCGTCACAACTGTACTACGATTGCGCCAGCAGAAATCAGCTTTGAGCGCTGAACTTAACGGTAGAAATGCGCCGATTGGAACCAATCACCGCTCTAGGAAGCCAAGCGCAATTCCGGAACCGCACGCCCGTCGCTTGCATTCCGTTGTTCGTATTGCATCAGACTGCGTCGGATATAACCGGGGTCGATGTTGAGAATTCCGCAGACGTTTTCGAGACTAAAAACACCGTAGTTATCGCCCTTAAAGAACCACTCGGCGGCTTCGCGGAAGCTGCGCTTTTTGTGGCGGTTTTTCGTGAAACAATCACGCAGGTAGCAGTCGATCGCGTCCCGCAAGACCGCTGCCACCAGTCGACGCTCCGGAGTTTCCGCAGGACGACCCTGGTAGACGTGTAGATATTCGTCGAGGCACAAGACATCGGGCTGGCCAAACAGCTTCGCCTCTTCGCGAGAGAAACGGTCGTCGCCGTCTTCACGAGTTGCAAAATAATTTTTTTCCGCCATGAATCACCTCGTCCGCCGCCGCTATATCCCCCTTGCCCTGGTGAGAAGCGTTAACGGCGCATTCAGACTTCGAGCCCTTGTTTCGGTACGATGCCACTGCGCGATTCTTTGCAACTCCTGTACCGGGATACGCGCTGCCGGCAGCTTGCGAAAACTCTCGGAAATGGCGACCCAGAGGCTATAGAACGGCGATGAAAGGAGGAAAAATGCAGAAAATTTGTTGGAAAAACTCTTACTGTGATGGTTTAAGGCTTCACTATTCGGCTAAACGTCGTCCTATTCTTAAGACATGAGCTGATCGAAAATGATCTTTTCTCAGGAATGCGGCACGTTCCCAATTGCGCAGAAAAAAAGTTATAAACCAGTCGGTTTTACTATCGTCAACGAAATTCTAAATTGTATTCAGAGCGGGATGCTGTACGGGTAAGTCGAGCTTGCCCGTACAGCATTTACTAATGCGGATTGCCTAGCGTGAATACACCCGATCGATGAACCCCTCCTTCTCGAGTTCACGCACGATGCTGTCGTCAATCAGACTATCCACCGTCACCTTGCTTGCCGGGGACTGCTTGAGGGCTTCGTCGAGTTGAATTTTCATGCCCTCCCGGGTGGTATAGGGAACCCGCTCAATGATCTTGGCCGTCGAATTATAGGAAGCATCCAGATAGGCTTTGTTCGCTGCGCGCAAATACTTGACGACAATTTTTTGCGTTCCGGCTTTGTTGGTTTTGAAATAATGCGAGCTCTCGATCAACGACATCATGACTCGCTTCACGATTGAGCGGTTCTTGGCGAGATAGCTCTTGGTCGTCACGGCGCAAATAAACGGCAACGGATACGGCTTTTTGAGATCGGCCATGTCCGCAAGCACGCGGTGCGGCAATCCGCCCGGAATCAGATGCACGTTTCCCGGCGGTGAAGGAAATCCGGCGATCACGCCGCGGCTGAATCCGGCGGCGCGCTCGGACGCTCCGCCGACCTGGAGAATTTTCACATCTTCCATGGGACGCAAACCCAAACCCTTCAATAATTCCCGCGCCGCCACGTCGGAGACGCTGCCGAAACGGCTGATGCCGATCGACTTTCCTTTCAAATCTTCGGCTGTTTTGATGCTGTCCAAAACGACCAATTCATAAGCCAAAACATTGATCGGGCAGCCGACGCTTACGGTCTCAGCGCCGCGGACATTGGCATTGGCAACCCCGCTCCCGGCTGCGTTGCCGATTTGAATGTCCTGGGCAACAATGGCGGCAATGCCGACGGTCGTGCTGCCGATATAAACCAACTCCACATCCAGGCCGTTTTTCTTGTAGAAGCCGACCTCCTGCGGAATCGTCCACAACTGATTAAGCGTGTCGGTCGAACTGTAAGCAATTTTTATTTTGTCCTGGGACTCGGCGCTGCCCGCCGAGCCGACAATCAGCAAAACAGCAATGAACCCCAGAAGCTTTTTCCAGTTACGAAAACTGTCGTTCATAATCCCTCCTGTTTTTCGCTATTGAAGACGGCGCAACCGGCTCCGCGCCGACAATCCTGTCGCCTTGTTTATTGGGTTTTTGTATCTCGCCCTTCCATTGTCACCTGTTGCCTTCTTAATGCCTGATAAACCCGTTCCGCCGTCGCGGGAATGCTGAACAAGCGCACGCCGCAGGCGTCTTCTATGGCGTTGGCAATCGCGGCGGGCGGACTTACGTTGGCGTGCTCGCCGATGCCCTTCGCTTCGTAAGGGCCAGGACCGTTCCGGCCTTTGATCAGCACGGTTTTGAAGCGCGGGATATCGAGGATATTGGGGATTTTGTACTCGCCCAAATGGGTCGTGACGATTTTCCCCTGGTCGTCGATCAACTCTTCCATCAAGCCCGTGCCGATCGCCATAATCGCCTCGCCGTCGATTTGCCCTTGATGACCGAGCGGATTGATGATCGTGCCGACGTCATGGGCGGAAATAAAATTACGCAGCTTGACTTGACCGGTTTCCCGATCCACTTCGACCTCGGCTACCTGCGCGACAAACGAAGTGGACGAGCCTTTGCGCGGCACTTCGGTATTCACGCTGACGGTGAGTGGACCGCCGTTTGCCGTGACGACGTCGCTCAAGATTAGTGACCTGCTGCGATTGGAAAATTTGCCGCTCTTATAAATCACTTGATCCTCGGCGCAGCCGAGGATCTTCGCCGCCTGTTCTGTGAGTTTTGCGCGCAGCTCGGCGGCAGCCTGCACCGCAGCGGTGCTATTGATGTTCGTCGAGCGGCTGCCGCCGAAGCCGACGTCGACGCTGTAAGACACCTCCGAAGTATTGCCGATGCGGCAGCGCACGCTTTCGTAGGACACGCCCATCTCCGCCGCCACGGTCTGGCACAGGATCGTCTGCAATCCGGTGCCCTGATCGCCCGCAACGGTGAACACCGTCAGTGTGCCATCCGGTTCCGCCGTTAAATTCACCCATACCTTGCCGGCGCCGGTTCCCCGCTCGTACATAGCGACACCGCGGCCGATGTTGGCGCGCTTGGGTTGTTGCCAGCCCGCCGCGTCGAGCGCCGCCTGCAAAGTCTCCTTTGCTTTCACGCCGCTCCAGGTTTTCCCAAGAGCGTTGACTTCGCCCTCACCAACCAGATTTATCCGGCGAAACTTCGCCGGATCCATCTGGAGTTCGCGCGCGAGCAGATCCATGTGCGACTCCGAGGCAAAAACCGCTTGAATGGCGCCCGGCGCGCGCCAAAAGCCGCATGGCACCGTGTTGGTGTCGACCTGCAGCGCTTCCATGTAAGTATGCTCGATCTTGTACGGGCCCGCGGTGCCGGCGCCGCCGATGCTCGCACGTCCGGGCTTCATGCCGGCATAGGCGCCGGTGCCGTGAATCGCTTGCAGATAACGCGCCGTCATTGTGCCGTCGCGTTTCACGCCGGTCTTGACCCTCACGACCGTGTCATGATCCGGATTCATCGCCATCAGTTCTTCGCTGTGGGTCAAAAGGATTTTCACCGGCCGCTTCGCTTGCCGCGCGAGGAAATAGCAGATCGGTAATTCACCGGCGCCGCTCTTGCCGCCGAAATCTGCGCCGACGTGCACCGCATGAATGCGAATCTGACCGGGTGAAATGCCAGCGGCCTTGGCAAATTGCGCGCGCGTGCCGAATGGGCTCTTGGTCGATGCCCAGCCGTCGACCGAACCATCGTCGTTGATTTTGACCATAAACGACTGCGGCTCGAGATAGCCCTGGTGATGAATCGGAATCCGAAAAGTATGCTCGAGCACGACGTCGGCCTCGGCAAAACCCTTCTCGATATCGCCTTTGCCCCAGGTTAGTTTGTTGAGCACGTTGCTGCCCGCGCCGGCCATGATGTCCGCGGGCGCACCGTCGTAGCTCGGCGCATCGTCGTGCAGGATCGGCGCGCCCGGTTTCATCGCTGCGAGCACGTCGAAAACCGCCGGCAGCTCCTCGTACTCGACGTCGATCAAGTCAATCGCTTCCTCGGCGGCCTCACGGCTCTCGGCTGCGATCGCTGCGACTTTATCGCCGATGTAGCGTACCTTGTCCCAGCACAGCACGGGAATATCGCGAATACTTTTGCCCTGATAGTGATCGGGTTCATCTTTGCCTGTAACGATCGCCTTTACTCCGGGCACCTGTGACGCTTTTGAAGTGTCGATGCGCAGGATGCGCGCATGCGGGTAAGGGCTACGAAGAATCTTTCCCCACAACGTGTCGCGAAAATGAACGTCGGCGCCATAGACCGCTTGGCCGCTCACCTTCTCGGCGCCCTCTACTCGCCCAACGGCTGCGCCGATGATCGATGCTGGGTTCGCCATTAGAGATTCTCCTTTTTCTGCTTCTGTACTAAGCTATTCTGAAGAGGTTCCAAGCGTTCAAACCGTTCAAGTCGTTCAATTCGTCTCCGAAAATCCGACGATTTGAAGGGACCGCAGCGGTTGAACGGAGCAAAACGATTGAGCATTTTGAACAACAACATACATTCCGACCACTGCCGCGCCTGCAAAGAGCGGGTGCGCGAATTGTTGGCGGCAATCTATGGCCAATGCCGAGTTAATCATCAATTCCCGTGGCCGGCACGGCCGGAAGACTACGCCAACACGCTCATCGCCGATCCTTTGCAGCAGATCCGCGCCGCTCTTGGCGCTTGGCGCGGCCAGCGCGATTTTATAAAAAGCGCACTTATGCCGCCCTGCGATTTTTTTATTTCAGCTCCGCCTTTTATCGTAGAATTCGACGAGAGCCAACACTTTAGCCGCGCGCGGCTGATCACGTTATCCCTTTATCCAGGGATGATCCCGCTCGGTTTTTCGCCCGCGCGCTGGCAGAAATTGTGCGGCGAGATCGACGCCCGGGACGACCAACCGATCGATCGGGATGAGCGGCGCGCCTGGTACGACACCTTGCGCGATCTGGTGCCGGTCGTGTATGGCTTCGAACCGACGGTCCGGCTTTATGCCGCGGAAGCTCCATGGTGCTCGCTCGAGGCCTCGAGCGCCGCCGCGCAGGAGCACTTCCGGGCGCTCATCAACAACCGTTTGCCCCAATGAAAGGCTGGAAAAGCAACTAGTTTTTCACCCGGCGAAGACTTTCGCTCAAACAATCGTATCAACCATTGAACGGCGCTTTATTGTGGCCTTATCTTCGGAGCCCGCTGGTTGTATGATCGAATTCTTAAGTCGCAGCTTCAAATCATCCTCGACAACGTATGCCGGCGGCTTGGCCCGACAAAGACGATCACGAACTGCTCGAGCGCATTCAGGACGGCAACGGCCAAGCCTTTGCGGCGCTGGTCGAGCGCCACACCGATCGCTTCTATCGGCTCGCGTATCGCTATCTGCAGAGCAAGGAAGCGGCCGAGGACGTGGTCCAAGATGCATTTCTCAAGTTATGGGAGAATCCGGCGCTCTGGCAGCCACAACGAAACAGCAAATTTACCACATGGTTCTATCGCGTCGTGGTGAATTTATGTCTCGACCTGCGCAAGCGGAAAAGGCCGGCGGTGCTCGAGGACGAAACGTCGATAATCGATGAGCGCCAGCCGGCCGATGAGATGATGATACGCGCACAAGAGCAAGATGCACTGGAAAAAGCGATCGGCAGCCTGCCCGAGCGCCAGCGCACAGCATTGAATCTTTGTTTCGACCTGGGATTGACCAATCAGGAAGCAGCGGAGATCATGGGACTTAGATTGAAAGCACTGCAGTCGCTAATTATGCGCGCCAAGACGACTCTGAAAGAACGCATGAAAGATTACTTGTGAGGTGGCTATGAACCGCGACGAAAAACTCGACCATCTGCTGCGCTCGCGCCGCTTCGAATCGGCCAGCGCCGATTTGGCCCAGCGGATTATCATGAAGGCACGCACTCTGCCGCAAGCGCCGAATATCCCCTTCTGGGATTCGATGCGGCAATTGTTTGCCGAGTTTCACCTGCCGAAACCAGGCTATGTGCTGGCCAGCGCGTTGATGCTCGGCCTCGTGATCGGCTTGAGCACGCCGCAGGATCGCAGCCCGCTCGCCGAGGAGAGCTCCGCGAGCGTGCAAAGTTTCTTAGCGGCGGATGAGACACTGTTATGACCAAGACGGTTAGATTGGCATTTGTCGCCTCACTTGTGCTCAATCTGCTGTTTCTTGGCGTGATTTTGGGCCAGGTGCCGCGCGCCTTCGATACCCCGCCGGGGCGCCAGCAACGCATGGAGGAGTCGCTCAAAAAACTTCCCGAGCCGGTGCAATCGCGTTTCCGCGACAAATTTGCCCAGATCCGCGCTGCCGGCGATCCGCTGCGGCAGCAAATCGACGTGGCGCGCGCCGAGGCGTTGCGGATCTTGAGCGCTGACCCTTTTGACGAAGCCGCTTACGACCAGCAGGTCAACAAGATCGAAGAGTTACGAGCGGAGATGTTCAAACGAATGGGCCAGATGATTAAGCAAACCGCCAAGGAGCTTGCGCCCGAAGAACGGCGCATGCTAGCCGACTTGCTGCGCCGCCCACCACCAGCCCCCAAATCCACCTAGCGCCGCCGAGCATCATCCTTTATCATACCTAAGCGCTGGAAATCCCGGCGCTTTCTTTTATTGTGCCGGCAGCGAAGACTGGCGCCGGCTGGGTCGTATTAAGAACTGACAGGGTTAACAGGAAGGGCGAACGATAATGACTTGGAAACTGACTCTGGGAAAGGCTCCGCGCAAGAAGCTCGTGAGCGTACTGGCAATTGCCGTGGTTACGGCAGGCGGTTGGTATTGGTACAGCGGCGCAGCGCAAAGCCAGCAGCAATCAACTTTGCGTCCGCTCGCCGTTAGCCGCGGCACGATCGAAGAAGTTGTCACGGCGCAAGGCAAGCTCGAACCCAACCAGTACGTCGACGTTGGCACCCAGGTCTCCGGCCAGCTAAAGAAAATCTATGTCGATATCGGCGACAGCGTGACCAAGGGTCAACTGCTTGCCGAAATCGATCCGCGCGTCATTCAGGCTCAAGTCGAAGCGGGCGAAGCGCGGCTCAACAGCCTGCGCGCTCAGTTAAACGAGCAAAAGGCCCAAGCCCTGCTGGCCGAACAAAATCTCAAGCGCAACCAGAATCTCATCGCGGTCGACGCGGTCAGCCGCCAAGCGCTGCAGGAAACCGAATCTCAGGCCGCTGTCGCCAAGGCCCAGGTGGAGGCGATTCATGCGCAGATTCAAGAAACCGAATCCAACCTCAAAGCCAGCCGCACCAATTTCAGCTTTACAAAAATCTATGCGCCCATGGCCGGCACGGTCACCACCTTACCGACCAAAGAAGGCCAAACCCTCAATGCCAACCAGTCGGCGCCGACGATCATGCAGGTCGCGAATCTCGACGTAATGACGGTGCGCGCTCAAGTCGCCGAGGCCGACGTCAACCGTTTGAAAGAAAACATGCCGGGTTACTTCACCACGCTTGGCGACAGCGAACGGCGCTGGCAGGGCAAAGTACGCCAGATCCAACCGTCACCTCAGATCATCAACGACGTGGTCCTGTATGACGTTCTGATCGACGTGCAAAACGACGGGCGCCGGCTCATGACCGGCATGACGACGCAGGTTTTCTTCGTCCTCGGCAAAGCTGAGGACGCCGTGATCGTCCCCGCCGAAGTGCTCACCCGCCGCGCGCCGCGAGAAGACAACGGCAAGGGGAAGGCTTATCGCGTAGCGGTTGCGAACGGCGAAAAGCCCGAGCAGCGGGTGATTCACGTCGGCTTGCAGACGCGCACCCAGGCCGAAGTCATCGATGGCCTAAAGGAAGGGGAGCGCATTTTCGTCAATCGTCCGGCCGGCGCCGGCGGCGCGAGCAACGGCGCGCAGCAAGGCAGCAGCCGCAACGCGCAGCGCTTCAACCGTGGTCCACGGCTATGACCGCAACGATCCTGGAACTGACCGATATTCAGAAACATTATAAGAACGGCGACACGACCGTGCGCGCTCTGGACGGGATCACCCTGAAGATCAAGCGCGGCGAGTTCGTCGCGATCATGGGCCAGTCTGGCTCCGGCAAGTCGACCTTGATGAACATCATCGGCTGCCTGGACCGGCCGACTTCGGGAAGTTACCGCGTACTGGGCAGGGAGGCGGCCAACCTCTCAGCCGACGAATTAGCTGCACTCAGACGTGAAACCTTCGGCTTCGTCTTTCAGAAGTACAATCTGCTCGCTACCGCAACGGCGGGCGAGAACGTCGAGATTCCTTCCGTCTACGCGGGTCTGGCAAAGCACAAGCGGGCTGAGCGTGCGGTGAGCTTGCTCGAACGGCTCGGTCTCGGCGACCGCACCAATCATCGGCCGTCGGAGCTTTCCGGTGGCCAGCAGCAGCGGGTGGCAATCGCCCGCGCGCTGGTGAACGATCCACCGGTAATCCTCGCTGACGAGCCCACCGGCGCGCTCGATTCGCGCAGCGGCGACGAAGTTCTCGCTCTGCTGAAGCAGCTGCACGCCGAAGGGCGCACGATTATCCTGATTACTCACGCCGAAAACGTCGCGCAGCACGCCAGCCGGATTGTGCGCATCCAGGACGGGCGCATTCTAGAGGACACCGTCACGGTGTCGGACGAAATCGGCGCGGCCGGCGACGAAGATCGCGCGCTCGCCAACGGCGTCGGTCTGGCGGCGAGCGTGCAGGAAGCGTTGGTCACCGCCTGGCGCTCTCTGCGCGTCAATATTTTTCGTACCGTGTTAACGTTGCTCGGCATCATTATTGGCGTCGCGGCCGTCGTGGCGATGCTGGCCGTCGGCGAAGGCAGCCGGCAAAAGGTCATGGATCGCATCAGCTCCTTCGGGACGAATCTGATGCTGATACGGCCGGGCGCCGCCGGCATTCGTAACGCCGGCGATATCGCCACCTTGGTACCAGATGACGCCGCGGCCATTAAAACGCTACCCAACATCGAAGCGGCTTTGCCGGAGCGCAGCAGCCGGGCCACGGTGCGCTTCGGCAGCATCGACTATCAGACTTCGGTCCAGGGCACCGGAGAAGACTTCCCCAAAGCACGCGACTGGCCGGTGGCCGAGGGGCAGTTTTTCAACGCCGACGACATGACACACTACGCTGCCGTCGTCGTACTTGGAAAAACCGTTGCCAAAACGCTCTTCCCCAACGGCGATAGTCCGGTCGGTAAATATGTTCTACTGCGTAATGTGCCGTTCCATGTGATCGGTGTCATGACCGAAAAAGGCGCCTCGCCCAACGGCAGCGATCAAGACGACGTCATCTTGGTGCCGATCAACACCGGCTTGGTCCGGCTCTTCGGCAGAAACTACCTGAGCAGCATCACCATCAAGGTCAAAGACGCCGCCGATATCGAAGCGACGCAGCAGAGTGTCGAAGCGCTGTTACGCTCGCGTCACAAGACCGAAGACTTCAGTGTGCGCAACATGGCGTCCTATCTGCAAGCGGCGATGGAAACCCAGGACACCTTCACGTTGCTCCTCGGCACGGTGGCCGCGATCTCGCTGCTGGTCGGCGGCATCGGCGTCATGAATATCATGCTCGTCAGCGTCGTCGAGCGCACACGCGAGATCGGCATTCGCATGGCTACCGGCGCGCGTATGCGCGACATCTTGCTGCAGTTCAATATCGAGGCCGCCGTGGTCTGCGCCGCCGGCGGTATCTTGGGCATTCTGGTCGGCGTCGGCGCCGGACTCGTGCTCCGCTACACCGGCATGTCGGTGATTTTTTCGGTCACGCCGGCGGTGCTGGCTTTCGTCTGCGCGTCGGCCACAGGCTTGATCTTCGGCTACCTGCCGGCGCGCAAGGCCGCACAGCTCGACCCGGTGATTGCTTTAGCATCGGAGTAAATCAATGAAGAAACATCCAATAAGGTTGGTTGACGGCTCGACGATCTCACCACGAGGGAGCTGTTTCTCCTCCGATAAACTCGAGGCTGGGTTTCAGCCTGCTGAAGGATTCCACGCGGCTCGCCGACAATTCAAACGGCCTGGCCAGCTTGGTGTTACGATTGCGCTTTCATTCGTGCTCTCGGCGTGCAGCCTGGCGCCCAATTACCAGCGGCCGGAGCTCGCGGTGCCCAATGATTGGGCGAGCGTCTCAGGTGTCGGGGTGAACGATACGTCAAGTTCGGTGCCGTTCTGGCGTGAGCTCGGTAGCACTGATCTCAATCGCTTGGTGGAATTGGCCTTGGCGAAAAATCTCGATCTCGAAGCGGCGCTATACCGTATCGATCAGGCGCGCGCCCAGGCCAAAGTTGCCGGCTCACCACTTTATCCCAACGTCAATGCCAGCGGCTCCAGCTCCCGAATCTATCAGGACTCGAACGACACCAACACAGCGCGCGGCGGCGGCAGCATAAGTTATGAAATGGATTTGTGGGCCAAAAATCGCAATCAGGCAAAGGCCGCAGATTATCGCGCCGAAGCGAGCCAATTCGACCGCGAGGCGTTGCGGCTCGTTGTGACGTCCGATGTCACCAACTTTTACACGCAACTCTTAAGCCTCAATGACCGTATCCGCATCGCCGAATTCAATCTCAGAAATGCCGAAGAAATCCTCCGCATTATTGAAGCGCGCTTCGCCCAGGGCGCCGTCTCGGGCCTGGAAGTCTCGCAGCAGCGTGTCGCGATAAATAACCTCCGCAGCATCCTGACGTCGCTGCTCGAGCAGCAGACCATCGCCGCCAATGCGTTGGCGGTTTTGGTGGGCCTTGCGCCCCAGAACTTTCCTACGCCGTCGGCTGAGCTGGCTTCGGTAAAGATGCCGCGGGTGAATCTAACTCCGCCGGCCGATCTACTTACCAGCCGGCCGGACATCGAGAGCGCCGAGGCGGGGTTGCGTGCAATTAACGCTGACATCGGTGTGGCCCGCGCAGCTTTTTTTCCTTCCCTCACGCTGGGCCTCGACTCGACCATCGTGGCGGGATTCGGCAACCCCGCCGCAGCGGCGACTTCTATGGCGGCAAACCTGTTAACGCCAATCTTCAGCGGCGGCCGGCTCAGCGGCAACTTGGAAAACGTCACGGCGCGGCAGAAAGAACTAGCGGCGCAGTATCAGGAAACCGTCCTGACGGCTTTTCGCGAAGTCGAAGACGCCCTCGCCGCCCTCAAAAGCACCAACGAGCGCGCCGTGCTGTCGCACCAAACGGTGAACGAGTCGCAAAACGCGTATAATATCGCCAAGGCGCGTTTCGACGCGGGCGCCATCGATTATCTGACGTTGCTCGAAACCCAGCGCAGTCTCTATCAGGCCCAGGACAATCAGATCTCGGTCAACCAGGGACAGCTGCAATCGTTCGTGCAACTGAGAAAAGCGCTCGGCTCGTAAGCGAGGAGTCGACGGTCAGACGGGGAAAATTTCCTTGTACGTACTAATGAGTCCGTTATTTAGAGACCATGTGGCTG
>Ga0075324_1000046_pt1 | contig 21301 bp, 22 predicted proteins | sample MayberryNW_TuleC_FD_120045 | JGI IMG/M metagenome (GOLD analysis project Ga0075324, IMG submission 120045) | Natural and restored wetland microbial communities from the San Francisco Bay, California, USA, that impact long-term carbon... | ecosystem: Environmental > Terrestrial > Soil > Wetlands ...
CATCCGCTTCCGGCTGGTTGCTCGCCTCTCGCAGTTGATCAAAATCGATGCCGCGCTCTTCCAGTTTGGCGATGATCTCCGCGCGGAGCGCCGGGTCCGCCCATTTCTTTCGCAAGTCGGCGGCAGAGGGATAGAGCGTGCGCACTTTCTCGGCTGCGTACTCGGAAAACCGCACGACGCGCAGTTGCCGGCCGTCCGGATCGAGCTCGTAAACCAGATGCGCGGCGATTTCGACCTGGCCGCCGTCGAAATAATATTTACGCCGCACGCCCTCCGAGTCGTCCGTGATCGTCACACCTCTCTCTTCTTCGAATTCAGAAACGGTCGGCTCTTCCGTCGTAATCTCTTTGACGGTCTCGCCGGCGTCGGTCATTTCCTGCTCGGTCACCAGTGCCGGCTCGCCGTCAAAATCCGGGTCGGCGAACAGCCGCGTCGCGGAGCCGGTGTAGTCGAGTATGTTGAAATAATATTTGTCGTAGTCGTCGCGTACCCGCGTTCCGCGGCCGATGATCTGTTTAAATTCCACCATCGAGCCCACCACGCGGGCAATCACGATATTCTTGCAAGTAGGGATATCGACGCCAGTGGTGAGCAATTGCGATGTGGTAACCAGCACGGGAGTCACGGTTTCCAATTCCTGAAACTTGCTGAGCAGCCCTTTGCCGACGCTCCCCTCGTCCGACGTGATGCGGCAGACGTAGTCGGGATACTGCTGAACCAGATCAGCATTGAGATTGTTAAGCGCACCGCGCATGTCGTCCGCGTGCTCCTGGTCGACGCAGAAGACGATCGTCTTGGCGAAGCGGTCGGTTTTTTTCAGAAAATCGGTGATATTCCGCGCGATCGCTTCGGTACGGGCCTTGAGCGCGACGGCGCGCTCGAAGTCGATCGTTTGATACTCATTGTCCGGTATCGTTCGCCCGTAGCGATCGAGGTCGCCTTGGCTCGGACGCCAGCCAGCGGCATCCCACTCGGTGACAATGCGGTGCACCCGGTAGGGCGCGAGAAACCCGTCTTCGATGCCCTGGCGCAAGCTGTAGGTGTAAACCGGATTCCCGAAATAGCGATAAGTATCGCGGTTCTCTTTTCGCAAGGGCGTTGCCGTCATGCCGAGTTGAAACGCCGGCTCGAAGTAACGCAGGATTTCACGCCAGTTGCTGTCGTCCTTGGCGCTGCCGCGATGACATTCGTCGACGATAATCAGATCGAAGAAGTCTTTTGAATATTCCTTGTAAAGCCCGGGCCGGTTCTCATCCTTGGCGATCGCCTGATAGATCGCGAAGTATAATTCACGCCCCATATTGACTTGGCCGTTCTCGATCTTCCAGCGCGCGTCGCCGAAAGTCGTAAACATCTTATCCTTGGGATCGTCGATCAAAATATTCCGGTCTGCGAGATAAAGAATCTTCGGACGCCGGTGCTCGCCGGCCCGGTTCCAACGCATGCTCCAGAGCTTCCAACAGATCTGAAAAGCCACGACGGTCTTGCCGGTGCCGGTCGCCATGGTGAGAAGGATTCGCGTCTTGCCTTGCAGTGCGGCCTGGACAACACGGTTGATGGCGATCTCTTGATAATAGCGCTGGCCCTTTCCGATGGTTGCGTTCGCGGGAGTTAGTAGCCTACTCGCCGTTGCTTCATCTTCGATCTTTTCGCTGGCGCGAAAGCGTTCCCACAAGTCCGCTGGCTTTGGGAAAGCATCGAGGTGGCGCTCTTTGCCCGTGCTAAAGTCAAATTCGACTATGCCGTGCCCGTTGGTCGAGTACGCGAATTTGAGCCCGAGCACCGCCGCGTAATCCTTGGCTTGCTGCAGACCGTCGCCAGGAAGTCGATAGGCCGCTTTGGCTTCGACGACCGCCAACATAAAATCCCTGGCGTAGCGCAGCAGATAATCGGCGCGTTTGGCCGGTCGCCGTCGCGCTTTACTGCCAACCACGAGAATACGCCCGTCAGTGAAACTCTTTTGCTCGCTGATTTGATCGTCGTTCCAGCCCGCGGCATAGAGCTTCGGCAGAACGTATTTTCGACAGGTGTCGGCTTCAGTGATCACGAAGTTATCAACAATCTACGGGCAAAGTTGAAGGCGCTGGCGATTTTACGCGATTCGGCGACGGCTTGCCAAGGCCTAGGGCCGAAGGCCTAAGCCTTCGGCCATGACAAATCTTAAATTGCAGATTGCAAACTCCCGAAGCCTGAATCCCCGCAATCTTCGATGGCAGAAACTTTCCGGTCACGCACATGTCAAGAACCTTCTCCGGCTGACCGGCCGAGCGCTTTCGCGCTGGCTTCTTCAGTCAAGATTTGCGACAAGATCAGCAATACCCAATTAGATTTTTGTACTGGAGTTTAGAGGAGCCGAATATGTCCGCTCAAGCTTGGGAATCATTCGTAAGCCGACTGGTCGTGATCGGAATTAATACCGTGCAGGGAACGATTCGGATTTTGCTGATCGTCGCCGCTGCCTACATCATCATGAAACTGATGCGCGCCGGCTTTTATCGGGTTGAAGCTCTTTTGATCCGCGCCACCGAAAGAGGCGAAATGGTGCCCGGCTCGGCGTCAAAGCGGATCAAGACTCTCTCGGGTGTGCTCTGGACGATCAGCTGCGTCCTCCTGTGGTTCATCGTTGTCCTCACGTCCCTCAGCCAGCTCGGTATCAACATCGGACCGATCCTCGCGGGCGCGGGCGTCGTCGGACTCGCGGTCGGATTCGGCGCGCAACACCTGGTGCGCGATCTGGTAAGCGGATTTTTCCTCATCCTGGAGAATCAGATCCGCGTCGGCGATTCGGCGATCATCAACGGCAGGAGCGGACTCGTGGAAGCGGTCACCTTTCGGACTGTGGCATTGCGCGATCAAGCCGGCGTGGTTCATGTTTTTCCGAACGGCACGATCACCACGCTCGCCAACGCAACGCTGGATTGGTCGGCTTACGTGATCGATGTCACGCTGCCGTTCAAAGTCGATACCGACCGGGTCATCGAAATCATGCGGCGAATCGGCGGCGCAATGAAGGCTGAGCCCGCGTATGCGGGGGTGATGCTCGAACCGGTCGAGATTTTCGGCATAGAAAATTTTACCGACACTACGGTCACGATCACGGCGCGGGTGAAAACCCAGCCCGCGCAACAGCATTTTGTCGGTCGCGAATTTCGCCGCCGTCTAAAATACGCGCTCCAAACCGAGCAGATCGAATTTTCCACGGCGCAAACCGCCGAAAGCGCCAAAGCGCCGAGTGCAACCTCCCCGCCTGATAAATAGGGCCGAAGAGTGCGATTCGGTTGCTCACGCGCTGCGAATCACCTCTTTCCATTTGCCCCAAAGCGTGTAAATTGAGCCGAACGTCTCTTAGCATCACGGAGAATATCCCTCACTTTGGCCGATCGTCACTATTCTTTTAGCCGCGACGAAATCGCCCCGATCATCGTCGTCAGCTTAATTTCCGCGCTCCGGCTTTTGGGTATTTTTCTCATGCTGCCAATCTTCAGCGTCTATGCGGTGCGCTATTCGGGGGCGTCCGCAGCCCTCGCCGGTCTCGCCTTCGGCATTTACGCCCTAGCGCAGTGCGTTTTCCAGATTCCTCTTGGCTGGGCGAGCGACCGTTGGGGCCGCAGGCCGGTGTTGGTGGTCGGCCTTCTGCTCTTCGTCCTCGGCAGCGTCGGCTGTGCTCTGGCAACCGACATCTACGGCTTGATTCTAGCGCGCGCATTACAGGGCAGCGGCGCAGTGGGATCGGTTGCCTTCGCCACCTTAGCCGATCTCACTAGGCCGGGCGTGCGCGCGCAAGCCTACACGATCACGGGCATCGCCATCGGCGCTTCGTTTGTCATCGGTCTTTTGACCGGCCCTTTCTTGGCGGCGCAGATCGGCCTGGGCGGCCTGTTTTACGTGCTCGCATTTCTCGGTTGTCTTTCTCTGCTGCTCGCCGCCACATTATTTCCAGTCGAGCGGCGCGAGCCGCGTCATGAGCCTCGCCTGGCGCTCAAACCGATTCTGCTTCACGATCATCTTCGACCGATTTTTGTCGCCACCTTCGTCCTATCCTTTGCGCTGAATCTATTTTTTTTCACGTATCCGTTGAGCTGGAGCGGTCTCGGCCTGGAAAATAGCGAACTTTGGAAAGTCTATCTGATCATCTTTCTTCCCAGTGTCTTGTTTGTATTTCCGTACATGCGCCGGGTCGAAAGAGCGGGGAAATTTCGTAGCCCGATTCTAATCGGCTGGCTTACCGCGACCCTTGGTTACGGCGTTTACTTGTTCGGCGCCCAGTACGACCTCTTGCTGTACCTGAGCGGAGCGGCATTTTTCTTCGGCTACAGCATTTATCAGCCGATCCTGCCCGCGTTTCTAAGCCAGCGCGTGCCGGCGAACGGCCGCGGCGTCGCCAGCGGTGTATATAATTCCTTCGGCTTTATCGGCTCGTCACTCGGCGGCATCCTCGCCGGAGCTTTAATCCACATTTCACCTTCGCTGCCGGAGTTCCTCGGCGTGCTCCTGCTGGTGCTCTGGTATTGGCTTGGGCTGCCGATACCACCGGAGCCGAACTCGTAGCAGGCTGCTGAAAAAGCCTCATATCCTTCGTTGCGCTCAAGCGTCTTGCTACAACGTACTCGCTAAGTACGTCTCCGCTCGTTGCTTTTTCGCGCGCCTCGGCTCTGAGTCTTTTGAGCAGCCTGCAATCCAGTTTTTTCAGCAAAACTGTTAGGGCTTAGGTTCTCGGAGCGCGCAATGAATTGCGCCCTACATCAGAAATCCGTCAATGATGTCGTTAAAATGGAACAATGGCGCCGTCGCTTTCCCCAACGCTTATTACTTTGGCGCCTTTGCGTTTTGGCGGCAGATCTTCCGACTTACGTCAATCTTTGCCGATTGAAATCAAGAAAATACCCGCGACAACCAAGACCGCGCCGGCGACTTTGCGCCAGGTAACCCGTTCGATCTGGCGCGCCATGAAGGGCGTCAGGATCAGCACGAAGACCGCATAGCTGTTGATAAGCGGCGCGACGATCGTCACCCGTTCCATGCTGAGCGCGAGGTACATGAACAAAAACGAACCCCCGGTCATAATACCGGACCAAACGAACCACCAGGCAACCGGCGCCGGCGGCAGGACGAACTTCTCTCCATGAATGTAGCGGGTGATCAAGAAAATCTGGATCGTCGAAGTTAGCGCGGCGATGCCCGCGGACAGAATGGGTTGTCCGCCGCCATCAGCAAGCCCCCAGCGCACCGTCACGTCCTTCAGCGAGAAAATCAACGCGCACATAAACGGAAAAATCAACTCGATCTTTTGATAGTTGGCTTGACGCCCGACCCAGGAGACCGTCACCAGACCGCAGACGGTCAAGCCGACGCCGAGCAGCACCGGCGGCGCCGGCCGTTCGCCGAGCAGCAAGATGGCAAGAACAGTGGAGAACATCGGCGTCGTGTTGATGATCGTCGAAGTAATCGAGCTTCCCATGGTGCGAATGCCGCGAAAGCTCAATACCCGCGTGACACCGGGGACGAACAGCCCAACCGCGACAAAAATTAAATTTTCCTCCACGAAGATACGCGTGTCGCGGTAAAGCAGAAATTGCGCCGCCAGCAGGAACGCGCAGTTGCCGGCGATAGTAATCCACGCGCCCCAGGGCGCCGGACCCTTATAGTAGCCGCGCTGGGCCAGCAGACTGGCGACGGCGAAGCAAAACGATGTCAAAAGTCCAAAAGCGATCGGCAGCACGGTGGAGGTTGGTTTCCTTCAAAGTGGTTTTCGACTAGAGTGCCTTATAGCTGAAAACACGCCGAACTGCATTCATGCTGCCAACGTTTCGTTCCGCCGTCCGCCGCAAGTTGCTGCGCTGGTATGAAAAAGACAAACGCGACCTGCCGTGGCGGCGCAAGCTCGATCCTTATGCTGTTTGGATCGCGGAAACCATGCTGCAGCAAACCCAGGTCAAAACCGTCATCCCTTATTACGCAAAGTTTTTGCAAGCCTTTCCGACAATGGAATCTTTGGCGCGCGCTCCGCTGCAGCGGGTGATGCGCCATTGGTCAGGCCTGGGCTACTATCGCCGCGCCGAAAATTTATCGAAAGCGGCGCGCCAAATCGTACGCCGGCACAGGGGCAAGATTCCAGACGACTATGACCGGCTCCGGGCGTTACCCGGTATCGGCGACTACACCGCCGGCGCCGTGCTGAGCATCGCGTTCGATCGACGCTATCCGGCGATCGACGGCAACGCTCAGCGGGTGCTGCGCCGGCTGGTGCGGATCGAGAACGAGCGTGAGCTCCGCGCCCTTGGCGCCGCGCTCGTGCCGCGGACGGGACCCGGCCGCTTCAATCAGGCATTGATGGAGCTCGGCGCCACGTTGTGCACGCCGCGAAACCCACGCTGCCGCGCGTGTCCGCTGAATTCGCTTTGTGCCAGCCGATCGGGCGCGCAGACCAGCGGAGAGGGCAGCGAACGAACGGCAACAAAGTTCAAAAACGTCACTTGGCCGCTGGCGCTCGTCCGCCGCGGCGGCAAAATTCTGCTGCGTCGTCGCGCCGGGCGCGGGCTGCTCGCGGGATTATGGGATTTGCCGGGCGGGCAACTGTCACGCAGAGAGCGGATCGCCACGTTGCTGCAAGATCACTTAGTTGAGCTGAAATTAGCCGGCACACCACCCAAGAAGATCGGTGAAATTCGCCACGCGATAACTTACCGTCGCATCCGGGCGCCGATTTATCTTGTCAATTTCGAACCCGATGCTGAAGTCGATCTGCCGGCCTCGCGTTGGCGCTGGATCGATCCGGCAAAGCTGCGGAAACAGGCAATTTCGTCCATGACGGCAAAAGCGGTCGCGCTGTTCGCCAACTATGAAAAGAATTCTCATTAGCAGTGTTCTGCTCAGCCTCGTCGTCGGGACCGGATACTATTTTTACGCGACCTTGCCGGACGTTTCGCTGCTAAGGCAGAAAAATCCCAGGAGCACGGCTTTGATGGAGCTGCGCGACCGCGAATATAAGGCAACCGGCGTGCGCGGCGAGCGCCGGCAAGTCTGGGTTTCGTACGATGATATCTCGGAGGATTTAAAGAGAGCCATTCTGATCAGCGAAGACGCCGCCTTTTTCAACCACCAAGGAATCGACATCAACGAGCTCAAGGCTGCTATAAGAACGGTCTGGGACACCTTGAGCTTCCGGCGCGGCGGCAGCACGATCACGATGCAGCTGGCAAGAAATCTTTATCTGAGCCCGGCGAAAAATCCGCTGCGCAAGCTCAAAGAGATCTTGATTGCTCGCCAGCTCGAACAGTCGCTGTCGAAGCGGCGCATTTTCGAGCTTTACCTGAACGTCGTAGAATTTGGGCGCAATCTCTACGGTGCCGAAGCGGCGGCCCGGTTTTATTTCGGCAAATCCGCCGCCGATCTCGATCCGCTCGAAGCGTCCACTCTTGCTGCTTTGCTTCCGAGCCCGCGCAGCTCGAAGCAACGAAGCATCGTCAACCGCAGAAATCTGATACTGACTCGCTTGGCCAGTGTTGGTTACCTGGATCAAGAAGAGTCACGGCGCGCGCGCCAGGCACCGCTTTTTCATAAAGTGGCGGAAAAGGCGCCCGAGCTGCCGCCTGAGAACTAAGATTGCTGTTCCAAGACTCAGCCGTGAGACGAGAATAGTTTCGGTCTTGTGTCAACCGAATCCCACAACTTATACCCGAAACAGTTCACAGCCTGCTGATCGGCCAAAAAAGACAGTAATTGGGCCCTTCAGCGCCAAATCTCATACAACTTTTTGGCTGCGCCGTCGTCTAATCATCAAGAGGCCGCTCAGAGCGGCGGCCTGGTAATCACCGGCGCAGGCAATTTAGCGCGCCGCTGAGAGAGGAGCCGACAACGAATGAACAAACCCGACGGCCGGAAGATCGAGACCACTTTGGGCGACTTGATAGCAGCGGCCAGCGAGGTGGCTTTTGAGTACTCGAGCAACGACATAGAGGCCTACAAAATGGCGCAGGCCGCGCTCATCGAGATTCTCAGAAACACCTCACATCCGCTCGACCTGGATAAAGAATTTGAAGACCTAGAACCTGCTTCTCAACTCATCCATTAACCTGCCGAAGGCGGGGGAGCGCCGGCTCCCCCCGCTGCATATCATTCACGATCAGGGGAACTTTTACCCACGCTGTGACGTTTTATAAATGGAATTCGGGCGACAGCAACTGAACTAATTCCGAAGTCATCTAAGTTGGTGCTAACGGCTGGCCAGGCACCCCATTCGCCGGCAAATCAAAGGATAGTAATGATTAAGCCCGTCACACTGTGGTTCATAATCGGGATGGCCGCCGCAACTTGGATAATCTGGCCGAATAGCGGCGCGGCGATTAGTGCCGGCAAGGCGGCGCCGGAGATCACCGGTGAACATTGGCTCAACAGCAGCCCTCTCACCATGGCGAGTTTAAGGGGCCGGGTCGTCTTGGTAGAGTTTTGGACTTATGGTTGAATTAACTGTCGTAATATCGTCCCGCAGTTGCGGGCCTGGCACGATAAATATGAGCGCTCCGGCCTCACTATTATCGGCGTTCATTCGCCGGAATTTTTCTGGGAGAAGCCGCTCGATAAAGTGAAAACAGCAACCGAAAAAATGGCGATCAAGTTTCCGGTCGTGCAAGACAACGACTTTGAGAACTGGCATCGCTACGGCATCCGCGCTTGGCCGACGATCGTGCTGATCGACAGAAAAGGGATCGTACGTTATAACCATATCGGCGAAGGCGCTTACAACAAAACCGAATCCATCATAAAGCAACTGATCTCTGAAACGAGTTGAAAGCGGATTCTTTTGTCGACGAACATGCGCCAAGAGGAGGAGGACGGCGAGCTATGTTGATCAGAAAACCGGCGGATATCAAATCGTCCGAGATTACGCCGAAAGAGCTTTACATGAACCGGCGCGAGTTTATCCAGTCGGCGAGCGCCGTCGCGGTCTCGGCGGGCGCTACCCTCGCCGGGCTCGATATGTGGGGAATGCCGGAGCAGGCTCAGGCGGGCGAGAAGTTGCCCAACATCAAAAAGAGTCCTTCCAGCACCGATGAGAAGAAAAATTCGTTTAAAGATATCACGTCGTATAACAACTTCTACGAGCTCGGCGTCGACAAGGGCGACCCGGCGAAAAATGCCAAGTATCTGATCTCTCGGCCGTGGACCGTCGCGGTGGAAGGCGAAGTCAAGCAGCCCAAGACGTTCGACATCGACACAATTATGAAGTTGAGCCCCTTGGAAGAACGCGTCTATCGCCTGCGCTGCGTCGAGGCTTGGTCGATGGTGATTCCATGGGTCGGTTGTCCGCTCAGCGCGTTGATCAAGCAGGTGGAGCCTACCAACAATGCTAAGTTTATCCACTTCATCACGCTTGTGGATCCCAAGCGCATGCCGGGCCAGCAACCAAGCATTTTCGGCAACGTGATCGACTGGCCGTACGTCGAAGGGCTGCGCATGGACGAAGCCATGCACCCGCTCACGATTCTCTCGGTTGGTCTTTATGGCGAAGTGTTACCTGCGCAAAACGGCGCGCCTGTCCGCCTGGTGGTGCCCTGGAAGTACGGGTTCAAGAGCATCAAATCCATCGTTAAGATCCGCTTTGTCGAGACTCAACCGCCAAGCTCATGGAACAAAATGCAGCCGCAAGAATATGGATTCTACTCTAACGTCAATCCTCAGGTCGATCATCCCCGCTGGAGCCAGGCTACGGAGCGCCGCATCGGCGAGTTTCTGCGCCGCAAGACGCTGATGTTCAACGGTTACGGCGACCAGGTGGCAAGCCTTTATAAGGGAATGGATTTGAAGAAATACTACTAGAATTAAAAATGCAAAGTTAAAAATAAAAATTTGGGATGCCAAAAGGGGCTTTTTGAATTCTAACTTTTAGTTTTGCACTAGCTTCTTACGAGGGCGACTATTTTTAATTTTGAACTTTCAATTTTGCATTGATTCTTATGCTCAAGCTTCCCGTATTCGTCCTCTGCCTCATTCCATCGGGACAACTCGCCTACGGCGCCTACACCGGCGACCTCGGCGTGAATCCGATCGAGACCATCACCCGCTTTACCGGCTCATGGGCGCTGATTTTTTTGTTGGCTAGTCTCGCCGTCACGCCCTTACGGCGCATGACCGGCTGGAATGAGCTGATCAAATTGCGGCGGATGATCGGCCTGTTCGCTTTTTTTTATGCTTCGCTTCATTTCTCGACTTATATCGTGCTGGATCACTTCTTCGATTTCCGCGCCATCGGCAACGACATCATCAAGCGGCCTTACGTTACTGCAGGCTTCATCTCGTTTGTCATCATGGTCCCGCTGGCGCTCACGTCCAGCGCAGCCATGATTCGCCGGCTCGGCAAGCGCTGGCAGCAGTTGCATCGTTGGGTCTATTTAGCCGCCATTGCCGCAGTGATCCACTTCTACTGGCTGGTCAAGGCTGATATCAGCCGGCCGGCGCAATACGGCGCGGTACTGGCTTTGCTGTTGGGCTATCGTCTGTTCGTCAAGTGGCGCCCGTGCATCGCCGTCAAATTCTCCGGCAAGCCGTCTGCAGTTCAATCACACCAAAACACTTGACGTTTCAGAAAGCCATTCAACCCTCCATTCGGAAACAACATGAACGGCCGGCTTGAACCTTTGAACGTGTTGAACCCAGCAAGATCTTAGCCCGGTTTTTTAATCCCAAGTTTTTCCATGCGGGAGCGCAAGGTGCTCGGGTTGATGCCGAGTATCTCCGCCGCGCCTTTCTTGCCGTGGATCACCCAATTGGTTTCGCCGAGCGCGCGCACAATGTGGCTGCGCTCGATGTTCTCCAGCGTGTCGATCATCGCCGCGCCGCCCGCTGGTTCGTCAGCGCGCAGCATGGAATCCTCGATCTGAAGCACTGGGCTCTTGGCGAGCACGACGGCGCGCTCGATGATGTTTTGCAATTCGCGAATGTTACCGGGCCAACCGTATCGGCTGAGACTCTGCATCGACCGTTGCGACACGCCGCGGACTTCCTTGCCCAGGCTCTTGGAAAATTTACTTAAGAAAAAGTTGACCAGCAGCGGAATGTCCTCCGGTCGTTCGCGCAGCGCCGGCACTTCCAGCGGAAAAACGTTCAAGCGATAAAATAGGTCGTCGCGAAAGCTGCCGCTCCTGACCGCATCCTGCAAATTGCGATTGGTAGCGGCGATCACGCGCACATTGACTTTGATCGTGTGGCTGCTTCCGACTCTCTCAAAGTCGCCTTCCTGCAGCACGCGCAAGAGCTTCACCTGTGTGTCGACGGGCAGCTCCGTCACCTCGTCGAGAAAGATCGTGCCGCCGTCCGCTAATTCGAAACGGCCGACGCGCCGCTGGGTCGCGCCCGTAAACGCCCCTTTTTCATGACCGAACAGTTCGCTTTCCACCAACCCGGAGGGAATCGCGCCGCAGTTGACTTTGACCAGAGGCCGGGTTTTGCGCCGGCTTCGACTATGGACCGCCCGCGCCAGCAATTCTTTGCCCGTGCCGGTCTCGCCGCAGATCAAAACGGTCGCGTCCGTCGGCGCAACTTGCTCGACTTTCCGTAGCAGCTCGCGCAGCGGCCCGCTCTGGCCGATGATCTCCTCGAAGTTATGCTCAGTTTTGATTTCTTCCTGGAGATAAACCGCTTCGGCTTCAAATCTCGCCTTTAACGCCTGGATCTCTTCGTACGCGCGCAGGTTATCGACCGCGATCGCGATTTGATTTGCCACTTCGGTGAGGAACTCGGCGTCAGCCTCGGAGTACTGCGCACGGTTCAAGCTTCCCATCGTGATCGCACCTACGCTTACGCCGCGCACCACCAGCGGCAACGCGCATATGGAACGAAAGCCGTGTTCATACGCGCGCTGCTCGGAGCTCGTCCTGCGGTCCACCTCGAGATCACGCCGCAGGACATACCTTTGGCTGGTAAACGCCAAACCGGCCGGGCTGTCGTCGAGCTTGAGCTCGCGGCCGATGGGCGTGTAATCTTCGCGCCGATAAGGCCCGCCGTAAGTCACGATGCGCAGCCGGTCGTCCTGCGCGTCATACTGAGCTAACGCCAGACGATCGAATGGAACGATCCGGCGCACGGCATCGGCGATCGCCGTCCAAAGCTCGTCGCGCGAGAGCTTGGTCGTTACGGCGTTGTTAATTTCGAGCAGCATGCGGCGCTGCGCTTCGCTGCGTCTCAGGGAATCTTCGGCGCGGCTGCGCTCCAACTCCGAGCCGGCTCGCGTCGCGAAGATCCGCAAAACCTTGAGCTCCTGAGCGTCGAAGACCCGCGGCTTACTGTCCATGACCACGAGATGACCGAGAACCTGGCCACGGTAATCGCGCAAGGGAACTCCCGCGTAGCTCTCTGCGCCCAGTCTGATGAGATCCTTGTCGGTGGGGAACAACGCTTGTAGCCGTTCCGGGTAGCAGCAGATATTGCCTTCGATGACCTTCTCGCACGGCGTACCGCGCAGCGGATACTCAACATCTTGAGCGAATCCAGTGCCGTCCCAAAAAGCCAGCGCTCGGACTTTGGTTTGCTCTTCCCGCTCGGCACATTCACTGACGAAGGCATAGCGTACGGCGAGAGACTGGGCCAAATGTTTGGCCAAAGAGCGGAAGAATTCGTCTCCCGTAGTGCCGGCGATGCCTTCGGTGACATCGACCATTGGCTGAATGTCCGCAGGAACTTCCATGCAATCGTCACGCGGCGCAGGCATCGCCGAGCCGTGCTTTATTTGATCAGCAAAACCGGTACTAAAGTTAATATCTGGTACTGCGAAATATCGCAATCATTGCGAAATACCGCAACGAAATGCTGCGTTTCATACCCTGCTGGTATTGAAATCATTTGAAAGTTTCAGAGCTTACCGATCTGGCATGGGTGGTGCTCAGTAGTTGTCCAAGATCTATCGCGAGGAGCCATGCTGCGCATTACCGAAAATCTGGAAAACGGCAAGACGGTGCGATTGCGGCTCGACGGCACCATCTCACTGGAAACCTTCGATGAGCTTGCTCAAATTTGCGCCCGCGAGCAGCAGTGCAACCGCCAGACGATTATCGTCGACATGGCCGGCGTGACCTTCATGAACGACGGAGCCGCGAAAAAACTCGCGCGCCTGCGTTGCGACTCGTTGCGCATCATTAACTGCTCGCCATTCATCGCTGCCCTTCTGAACATCGTGGAAGATCGGAATTGATCTTGACGCCAATTTGGCAGGTCCGCAGCCAAGGAGATTTTATGTTAACTCCACAAAGCTCAACGGCAGCCATTCCGCAAACGACGCTGTGCCAAACCGTTGAAGAGAGCGAAATCGCCGTCACGGCCTCGGCTCGCGCTCTGCCGCGGAGGCGCAAGCCGGGACAAAAGGACAGCGAGCTTATCGAGCGACTCAAAGCCGGCGATCAGGCGGCGCTCGAAGCAATTTTCAATCTCTATGGTAAAAAGCTTTACGGCGTGGCGCAGCGCATCCTCGGCGAGGCGGCCGACACCGAAGAGGTCATCCAGGATGTTTTCTGGACAGTCTACCGCAAGGCCAAGTCTTTCAAAGGCGACGCGCAATTTTCAACCTGGCTCTATCGCCTGACGGTCAATGCGGCGCTCGGACGCGTGCGCCGCAGCAAGAAAAAAAAGGAAATTGAATACGGGGCGTTTTTGCCCAAGTTTCAGAAAGACGGACACCATCTGGTGCGGCCGGTAGCGGATTGGTCCGACACGCTTGATGAAAAATACGCCCGACGCGAGCTCCATGCTCTCCTCGGAAGAGCCCTTGACCAGTTAAAACCGGTCGACAAGAGCGTTGTCGTCCTCAGCGACCTCGAGGGTCTTTCCGATAAGGAAACCGCCGCCGCGCTGGGACTCACGGTCGCGGCAGTGAAAACCAGATTGCACCGCGCGCGCTTGTTCTTGCGTGGCAGCCTCGCCGTAGAGCTTGGATACTCGGCCTCCTAACCGAAGGATCGACAACATGGCGAAAGGAAAACCGGCGTCCGCGGCGCGTAAAAGTGACTCTTGCAAAAAAATCACTGATCTGATTTGCAATTACTTGGCCGGTCGTCTTAGTCCGACCGTAAAACGTGAATTCGAGCGGCATTTAAGACTTTGCCCGGACTGTGTGAACTTTTTGAGCACCTACAAGAAAACCGTCTCGCTCACCGGAGCTCTGAGCGCCGGTGAGTTGCCGGCCACAGTGCGCGCTAATGTACTCGCTTTCTTGCGGCGAAAAGCGCATCCCATCGCCACGTTGTTTTTCTATTTGGCCATCCAAACGTGAGGGAATCGCTGGATTTATGCTGACATACCGAGTAACTATCGCCTCTCGCCGCACGTCTAAGGAGAAAATATCGTCGGAAATGTGTTTTCGGTGAACGCGATTATAAATAGAAAAAGTAGAGCAAAGGGAGGAGACGCTATGAATACTTGGGAATCGGTTTTCAGTCAGAGCCCGGTTAATAAAGGGTATTACAATGGTGAGAAATTACCGCAAGCTCATTGGGATTGGCCGAAACGGACCTGGTTCCAGGCCCGGCTTAACCTGGTTCGGGAAAACGATCGTCCGAGGCCGCTGAAAACCAGCATAAAATTGCGCAGTGTCGGCCAGATGCGTTCGATGTGAACTGATTCGGGCTTAGCCGTCGTGTCGCGCGCCGGTGGCGGCGCGCGACACACGACGCAGCGCTTGGACGGCTGTGCCATTGGATCATTTGTCTCCGCCGCCGAACAATCAACAACTCCGCAGCAACCTGCGGGTATCAAGAGGGTTCTCTGGTGCCTCTCGCGTGTCATCGTGGACTTCAATTTGCGGCAGTCGAAAATTTGCTTGGAATTTCCGCGACGTTAGTCAGCAAACCATAAACTATTCGCCACATAGAATTTGAACGGACCGCGAGTCGGTCGTTTCACTAATCTTACCGTACCGATATTTCTGCCGTTTCTTCCGGTCGCGACGACGCGCGTCATCTTCTCCTTTTGGCGCTGAAAGTTTTGCGCGCACTATTGCCTGAAACCTAATCGCGCCCTCGAGCATCTAATCAGCAAGGGCAGTCATATTTTGAGGAGGTGGAACGATGAGGCTCACAAATGCCGCGGAAAACCAAAAGTCCAACCGGAAAAAGAGGGTCGTTCGCACGACTTTTTTTGAACTCGTGGGCGCGCTTATCGACGTCACCAACAATGATGCGGAAATCATCGCGTCATTGAGGCGGATCGTCGACCGCTTTGACGTCCGCATGGTGCGTTCGTTGGCGCCGATTCGACTTGGCTCCACGGAGTCCCGCGCCAGGATAGACGGCAAAGGCAAGGCCGTTAAGGGCGGCTCCAGCGTGGGCCTAAGCTCGCCCACCTGGTAGCAGGCGAAGGGAGACAAGCCATTTCCGCCTTCAGCTCGTCAAATCGCCGCACGAGGCGGCCGCGCGCCCGCAACCGAGCGGCGCGACTGCGGCGCGCTTCCGGATTGAATAAAAGCGGTCAGCCGGTCACTTGTAAGCAGGAAGTTGATTTTATCGCGCGTTATCTCACCTCCGATTTGAACTGCCGCGAGCTTGCGGCATTCGAGAATCATCTCGAACTGTGCCGCGACTGCCTCGCGTTTTTACAAACCTACAAAACCACCGTGGATCTCACCCGAAGTTTTCTGGCGAGCCAGGCGCGCGCGGGCCAGTTGCCCGCATTGTCTTTTAAGCCGCGCCGCAACCAAAAATCGCGGTGTTGATCCGAGCGCGCAACTTTTAGCGCCCAGGCGCTATCTAACAACGGAGCCTACTTGTTGGTGAGCTGAAAGAAAATCAGCAGTCGCTCTGCCTTCCTTAAAAGGAGATTATTTATGCGAGCCATCGCCGTCACGCCAGCGATCAAGCAAGTCAGCATCATCGACCAGCCGGAGCCAGGAATTTCGTGTCCGACCGACGTAAAGCTGCGCATGATCGAGGCGGGTATCTGCGGCACAGACAAAGAAATCTGCGCCTTTGAATACGGCACGCCGCCTGTCGGCAGCGAGCATTTGGTCATCGGTCACGAATCGCTCGGCGAAGTCATCGAGGTCGGCGCCGCAGTGACACGGGTCAGAGTCGGCGATCTGGTCGTCCCCATGGTGCGACGGCCATGCCCGCACCGGCACTGCATGGCGTGCCTCAGCGGCCGCCAGGATTTTTGTTTCACCGGCGATTTTACCGAGCGAGGCATCAAACAACAGCATGGCTTCATGGCCCAGTACATCGTCGACGATGAAATTTACATGGTCCCGGTGCCGCAAGAGCTGCGCGATGTAGCGGTCTTGGTCGAACCTCTGACGATCGCGGAAAAAGCCTTGATCCAAGTTTGGGACGTTCAGCAACGGCTGCCTTGGCGTTGTCCGACGGAGCCCGGAAAAGCCCAAGCTCACTGCCGGCGCGCCGCGGTGCTTGGGGCTGGACCAGTCGGATTATTGGGTGCCATGGCACTGGTCAATAGCGGATTTGATACCTATGTCTATGCGCGCGAAAGCGTGCCGAACCCGAAAGCCGAAGTTTTGACCATGATCGGCGCCAAATATGTCTCGGCTGAAACCGCCAGCGTCGATGACTTCGCACATCAAGTCGGCAACGTCGATTTGGTTTATGAAGCGACCGGCGCCTCCCGGCTGGCGTTCGACATGATCCAGCGATTAGGCACCAACGGTATTTTCGTTTTCACCGGCGTTCCCGGCCGCAAGGGTCCGGTAGAAGTCGACACGGATTTGATGATGCGTAATCTGGTGCTCAAAAATCAGGTGGTATTCGGCACCGTCAACGCCGGGCGCAATGCCTTCGAGAGATCCATCCTCGATATCGGAATATTCACCAAGCGTTGGCCCAGGGCAGTCAAGTCTCTCATTACCGGCCGCTTTCCAATGGAGGCGCATCGGGAACTCCTTGTGGGCGGCGCCAGCGGAATCAAGAACGTCATTCAGCTGAATTAAACATACCACTTGCCAACGCGGCGCCTCTAATGCCTCCCTCGGGATGTTGAAATCCTCGACGTCGGCTAAAGTGAAAGTTCGTCATGCCGGCGAAAGCCGGCATCCAGGTTGATTGTTCGGTTTGAACATCAAATAGTTTGGATTCCCGCCTGCGCGGGAATGACGGTCACAAGAGCCGACCTCCGCTCGAAAACATAGAACTCTTCAGTTTAGAGCCGAAGGTCGTTCAGTTGAGCACTGCAACGAGGACTATTGCACGCGTGCTTAAGGCAATTAAGCGTGCACCATTCCGGCAATGTCGGGCATCCAAGACAACATCTTGGAGACATTAAGACAGCATTGGCCGGAATATTTGATCGAAGCCATTTGCTTGGGTCTATTCATGGTGTCGGCCTTCACATTCGCGACCGTCCTTGAACACCCTGCTTCACCGGTTCACCAAGGCATTCCGAATCCGCTGCTGCGTCGCTCGCTGATGGGCCTCGCCATGGGCGGCACGGCAGTCGCCCTTATCTATTCGTCGTGGGGAAAACGATCCGGTGCCCACATTAACCCATGCACCACCCTGACATTTTTTCGTCTTGGCAAGGTAGCGAAAAACGATGCCGCTCTCTACATCGCTAGTCAGTTTATCGGCGGATGGATCGGCGCTGCCATCGCGGCGGCGGTATTATCGTCCTGGGTCTCACACCCAACCGTCAATTACGTCGTGACCATTCCGGGTAAAACCGGTGCATGGGCGGCGTTTTTCGCCGAGATCGCCATGACGTTCATCCTGATGACTGTTATTTTGCGCGTGTCGAACAACCCGCGGCTGCACAAGCTGACGGGTCTGTGCGCCGGCATTTTAGTCGCCACTTATATTACCTTCGAAGCGCCGATCTCCGGCATGAGTATGAACCCGGCACGTAGCCTCGCGTCTGCTATTCCAGCACGCCATTGGATCGATCTTTGGATCTATTTCACCGCGCCACCCATCGGCATGCTTGCAGCAGCGGAAATTTATCTGCGCCTAAACGGGGCCTCCCAAGTCGGCTGCGCGAAGCTGCATCATCAAAATCGCGAACGTTGCATTTTTTGCGGAAAACCGGCAGCACAATCCTCAACCATGATCCACAATGATGGTTAGGGGAATTCGGTGGACTCAGGCAGCTCTGAGCACATCGAACGATGCCGAGAGAATCTTCAGCACCCATTAGGGGAATCTCGTCAACATTTCTAAGGTTCGCACGCTCTACTGCCGCACCGTTTCTAGCCGTGGGAACATCTAAAGCCGGAAATTACTCGTGACGGGAAATTAACGCGCGCGCAACAGATCCTTAAAACCGGCGCAGTAAATTGACATCGCTATGAGGCAACAACCGGTTACGCACCAAGAGAACGAATGGGCGGTGATACTTGCAGGCGGTGACGGCACGAGGCTAAAATCACTGACACGGAAAATTGCCGGCGACGAGCGGCCGAAACAGTTCTGCCAGGTGCTAGGCCGGACGACCCTTGTGGAGGAAACTCAAAGGCGCGCGGCGTTGGAACTGGCGCGCGAGCGCACCCTCCATGTCGTTAATCGTTTGCACGAACCCTATTACGCGCCGCTTCTTGGCGACGAGCCAAGCGCCAACATGGTGATTCAGCCGCGTAACCTAGGCACCGCCCCGGCCATCCTTTACAGTCTCCTGAGGATCACCGCGCTCGATCAAGATGCCGTCGTGGCCCTGTTTCCGTCCGACCACTACATTTCAGACAACCGAAAATTCATGGCCCATATCCGTACCGCCCTCGATGCCGCTCATCGGCGACGCGATCTGATTATCTTACTCGGCATCGAGCCTGAAAGTCCCGAAGTCGAATATGGCTGGATCGAGCCCAACGGATCCGTGAAAGGAGCCGCCCAAGTCTTCGGCGTGCGGCGCTTTTGGGAAAAGCCGCATCAAATGCTCGCGCAAATCCTGCAACTACGCGGGTGCCTATGGAACAGCTTCGTCATGGTTGCTTCAGCGAACGCATGGATTGAAATTATCGAAACCTCGACCCCTGATCTCTATAGCGCATTTGCCGGTTTAAGTTCTTTGTTCGGCACGCGCGCCGAAACTAGAGCGATCGACCAGCTTTACGGCCGGCTTGAAGAGGTTAACTTCTCACACCGGGTGTTGGCCCTTTCCCCCGAGCGTCTCGCAGTGCTCAAAGTGACTGGCGTGCGCTGGAACGACCTCGGCGAACCCAAGCGCGTCATGGCGTCGCTCGCCATGGCCGGCGTCCGGCCACATTGGGTCGATACGCCGCAGCCCCAGTTCGTTTAGCATCTTCAGCGCGGCGCTGCCGTGCTGAACGCATCAAATCGCCGCCATCGCAGCATCTAAATTCAGCTGCAAACTTTCTAGCCGAATACCCCTTTCCCCTTCGACTTGGAAGCGTCTACGCTTTGTTCCCCAACACCCATCGCTCCATCACTCCGATACTCCATTCCTCCTCGCCGCATCTCTTTCTTCCGCCGTCGCATCTAACCATTCAAACACAGGCCACAACAACGAGGAGAAAATCAGATGGATCCGATGAGGCAGATAACGTCGCTACGATCACGGCTCTTTTCGGTCGCTCTCGGCGTCGGGCTATTGCTGGCCAACCAACTCTACGGCACCGATACGATGACCAAGAGCAAATCGTTCGCACGGCTCAAGGCCAACACCGATTTCGTGACTCATGCCGACCAGAGCGGCCAGATGGTTCTTGGCGAGACCACTCTCGGTGAAGCGGACTTCGATGAGCCGACAATGTAACCGGCCCGCACACCGGGCCTGCTTAAACCTGCACGAAACGCCGTTAACGGCTCCAAGGAGAACAAAATGAAATTCATGACGGGAATGATTGGCGCGCTCTTGCTGATTGCAGCCTGTGCTCAGGCCAACGCGCAAACAGAGCAGAAAAGCGGTTTGACTCTCGACGGGGCAAAAAAAGTTATCGCCGCAGCAGTGGCGGAAGCGAAGAGCAGGAACGCTCCCGGCGGCGCCATCGCCGTGGTCGACGACGGCGGCAATCTCATCGCCCTCGAGCGCCTGGATAACACCTTCGCCGCGGGCGCGAATATTTCTATCGGCAAGGCGCGCACTGCGGCGCTGTTCAAGCGACCCACCAAAACATTTGAGGACATCATCAACAAGGGCCGCACCGCGATGGCTACCCTCCCCGACTTCACGCCGCTGCAAGGCGGCGTGCCGATCCTGATCGACGGACAAATCGTCGGCGCCGTCGGCGTCAGCGGCGCCGCCAGCGCGCAACAAGATGAAGATCTCGCGATCGCCGGCGCGAAGGCTCTGGCCACCCGTTCGGCGCAAGCGAACTAACCAGCTTTGGGCAAAATCTCGAAAGGAACCAGCTATGAAAATAATTAAGAGCTTGACGTTATTGGCAGCGCTGCTGTCGTTCGACGCGTTGGCCCGCGCTCAGCTCATCGACAAGCAAGTTCTGACTCTCGAAGCGGCCGACCGGATCGCGGCGGCGGCCGAGATGGAGGCCAAGAAAAGAAACGCGGCCGTCGTCATCGTCGTGGTCGACGACGGCGGGTATCCGCTCGTGCTGAAACGGCTAAATCACACCCAGGTTGCGAGCGTTGACGTAGGCATCGGCAAGGCCCGCACTGCGGCGATATTCCGCCGGCCAAGCCGAGAGTTCGAAGAACAAATCAGGAACGGCCGCGTGGCATCATTGGTATTGCCCGGCGCGACGCCGCTTCAAGGCGGCGTGCCGCTCATGGCGAATGGCAAAGTGGTGGGTGCCATCGGCGTAAGCGGCAACACGCCGCAGGAAGACGAAGAGATCGCTCTAGCGGGAGCGACGGCTTTCGCCGACGCTTCGAGCTTGGTGAAAAGTACGCCCCCTCAGGTGAGCTATTTTCCCGCAGGGCAGGTTAACAACGCTTTCGAGAAAGGCAGGCCGCTAATCGAGATCGCCAACTACAAGGTCCATGCAAGCCACCGCGAAGGTCCGGGCGTGGTCGAGGTGCATACGAAGGACACCGATATTATTTACCTGCTCGAAGGCACGGCAACCTTGCTGACCGGCGGCACGGTAGTCGATGGCGAACAGATCGGTCCTGAGGAAATCCGCGGCAACGACGTCAAAGGCGGCGAAACCCGCCGGATCAGCAAAGGCGATGTCATCGTCGTGCCGCACAACACGCCCCACTGGTTTAAGGAAGTCAACGGGCCGCTCAACTACTATGTCGTCAAAGTCCGCTCAGCCCACTGAGGTATACGATGAAGAGTCCAATGTTTTTCCTTAGGTCACGGATCATCGCTAACCGCGGGCCTCGTCCCAATTCTGAGTTCCCTCTCCCTTCGCGGGAGAGGGTTAGGGTGAGGGGGTCTGTCACTCCACACGAACCAAACG
>Ga0075324_1000052_pt1 | contig 20337 bp, 18 predicted proteins | sample MayberryNW_TuleC_FD_120045 | JGI IMG/M metagenome (GOLD analysis project Ga0075324, IMG submission 120045) | Natural and restored wetland microbial communities from the San Francisco Bay, California, USA, that impact long-term carbon... | ecosystem: Environmental > Terrestrial > Soil > Wetlands ...
GCGGGAGGTAATGCTGAATTTAAGGGAGTAGCTGGAAGTGTAATAACCAAAACATTTGATCTGCTTGTAGGAAAAACAGGTCTTGATAAAAAAGAAGCACTGGAAAATGGCTTTGATCCTGTGCAAAAAGAAATAAAAAGTGTCACTAGGGCTGGCTATTATCCTGACAAAAAATCAATAATAATAAAATTAGTAGCTGATAAAAAAAGTCATAGAATACTTGGAGCTCAGATCATTGGGGGAGAAGCGGTTAAAGGTAGGATCGATTTGATAGCCTTCGCGCTGCTGACACGAGCGACTGTAGATGATTTAGCAAATTATGATGCTTGCTATGTTCCTCCGGTCTCGCCTGTATGGGAACCAATTAATATTGCTGCTTCACAGACGGCAAAGATGTTTGCATAACAGCGAGAAAAGACACAAACGAATTATCAAATCTCTATTGTGCCATCTCTTTAGTCATTTTTCTAGTAAGTGAGATACTGGAATAGTAGGAATACTTTTGGAATAATTGGCAGGTAACGGAGCAGTTACCACTAGCTCAGTCAAGATTATGAAGAAGCCGCCACTGCGGCTTGCAATATGCTTATTAATCTATTTACTCTTAAATTTGAGGGTTAATGATTTCTGCAGGAACAGTAAAAATTAGTGTATTCAGGAAACTATATCCATCCTTGTATCGTACTCATTCTGTAATATTGCTGATTATTATGTTAACAGTAGCTATCGCGACTACACTTACTTGTCTTACTATTACGCTTCAGTTTGCTAGTGGTCACCACGTGCTGGATGAAATAGACGTTCCAAGTAGGCCTATGAGACTTTCAATTAGTGATAGCAGCAGTGATACCATAGAACTGAGCGGTGGCAATACTACTACAATGCCCTCCGAAAATCAAACAGGATCTGCATCCATACTTTCAGTCTCGATTTTGGGGAAACCTCTGGTCTCAATAATTGATACATTAACAGATAATATTACAAAGAACATAAATACAACATCAGCAGTTGGGGGTGTTTTTGAAGTCGAAACAATATCAGAAAAAAATAAAGTCTATGCTGCTCCATTTGAAGGAGGACAGCTGGGAGTGTATGATCTACAATCTGGAGCCCTTCTCAAATCCATTGAACTTCCCAATGCACAGCGTACTTTACCGACTCCTCTTGGTGACAGATTACTTGATTCTGTTACACTTCTTACAGGAGGATGGTCTATGGACTATAATCCCAATAACCAGTTACTTTACGTAGCAAACTATAATGCAAATCAATTAGTGATAGTGGATACAAAAACCGACTCAGTTGTAGGCACAATATCAGGGTTGCCCGCGCATCCAATAACGGTGAAGGTAGATCCTATAACCAATACAGTGCTTGTAGCAAGTTTGGCAGGGAACAAGGTTTCATTTATTTCAGCTGATACCAATAAAATTGAAAAAATAATAGAAACTGGGACTGCACCATGGGGAATGGACATAGATAGTAGAGAGCATTATGCATATGTTACAAACAGAGGTAGTAGCTTTATCACTGTTCTGGATCTTATCGATCAAGATGTTGTTGCCAAGATCCCTATAGCTGCGCCTGCTCAAGCAATTACGGTCGATGACCGGGAGCATACCATCTACACTTCGTACATGGAGCAAGGCAAGGTTTTGAAAATCGATGGAAAAACTAATTCGATACTGACTACAATAGATACAGGTTTAATACCACAGGATTTAGCGGTAGATCCTAATACTCACAAGCTCTATGCTTCGACAAAATATAATGATAAAATCTATGTAATGGGTCCGGAATCCATCTCAGTTACATTGCCTGTAATAATGGTCGGAGGAAATGTTAGCGGGCTTGCAGTTTCGCCGTTTGCAGGTGTAATTGGATATATTACTGCACATGGTCAGGATGTTCAGATTTCAGAGCCATATATGGATACAGGCAATAAAAGCTTGAGCATGAGTGTAAGTGCACCCGATGGAGGACAGGTTACATTATCTATCCCACAGGCAATGCTCGGTCTAATTGGAGACGATCAGTCGCTACAACCACAAAATAATTCGAAATTCGAATTGTTGATCGACGGCCAGCCTACGACGTATAGCATAGAAAGCATTCTGTTTTCAAATACTAGTCTACAAGGAGAAAGCAGTATGGAAATTTCATTTTATGTTCCCCCACATTCCAGATCAATACAAATTATCGGCACAGGCACATCATCACCTATCCCCACACGATAGCAAAGCGCAACACCTCTACCATTACACAGGACACTAAATGAAAGAGGAGGCTAGTGCAATTCCTCCAGTACTATTCCATACACCGGAGTGTCTCCGTAGTGATTATTGATCTTGTTAGGATCAAGCCAAATACTAATTACTTTTTCATTTGTAAACATTATTGTTGTTGGAATATCCGTGATAGGTCCCTCCCTAAAATTCGCAGTTGACGTTCCATTAAAAATGGTTGTCATGTTACTAGGCATTGTGACACTTTCTAATGCGAAATCGGTAATGGAGTGAGTATGTTCTCCCGTTCCATTAAAATTTATCATTCGAACCGATGTATTAAACACTGGTGCTGAAGTTCCTTGTCCAGTTTTATTTTCCTGACTTGCTGTCTGCGACTGGTTTGCAATGTCAAGCAGGTTTGTTCTCCAATTACCAGATACTATCCAAAATGGATCGCCATTTTCATCATTCTGGATACTAGCCAATACTCCAAAGGTATAATTTCCTCCTTGTGGTCCCTGGGCAAAGACATCTGATATTTTATCATTACCAATATCTTCATAATATCGAATTGGTTGTACCAACGCAATTCCTCCAAGTAAAACTAATGCAACTAATGCTATTGTGGTGTTGACATCTCTTAGAGAAAATCTCGACCGTTCTACTTTACTTCTTAACATCAAACATAACTTGAACTCAACTACTATTATGTGTATATTGTCGTCTCACATTATTTTGGTTAAATTGAATATTTAACTATGATCTGATCAGGCATCCTAGGTGAGTGATTGCATTGCATTGCACTGTGTAGACTAAGACCCGTAAAGTATCCCCTACAGGTTTCATGATGTGATCATCTAGATGTTAAAATGCCAGACTTGGTGTGAAGTAATAGTTTGTTAATTAGTGAAATAACGGATTGTGGTAGTGCAGTAGCGACTTATGAAAGTGTTGTTTTCATTGTGAGGGGCAAAAGCGAATATTCATACCAGACGAACGGGCATATTTCAACTTACAACATATATGAGGTTCAGGGTACAACTGGACTAATTTTCTAACCAATGCAATAGATGTTGATTCTAGTAAAAACAACGGAAATAATAATAATCTAAATCACCGAAGATAGACAAACGGTGAATATCTTCGTCATCTATGAATCCACTAAGGACAGGCCAGTTTTATATCATCTATCAATTGTCTGATAACTTTGTGATGGAGGATAAAACCAAGCGTGGCCTTGAAGTACTAGAGAGGTATTTTGATACCAAGTACAATGCTGAATGTGATAACGGAATTATCTACGATGCGGGAGGCACAGGACATAAAGTAGGAATTCGATGGTTTTTTCCTCAATCTACATTTAAACTAGACGAAGTAGTAAGATTCGCTGAAGAGTTCAACGAACGATATCTGGCCATTAGAGATATGACATGTCCAGACTAGTGAATGGTTTTGATTATTTGCTCCAATGTATGTTTCATGAAATCTTTTAGATAGTACACCTTCATCTGACTTACCAACTCTCCAAGTCTTGAAATAAATAAACAGACGCAGTTACTCCTTTTGGCCGTATCGAACTCAAATTCCTTATCAATGTATGTCTGGTACTAAAATGAAAACACTTCTCAATATTACCCGGTTTAGATGCAAACCTAAAGCAAATGGTATAAAACATGAATTTCTATGTATACACATTGATGCATGCTTGCTTGCTTTATACGCAAAGAATTAAAGAAGCTCCTTGGTAAGTTAAGATGGAATGTCATCTTCAAACTCAAGTGCCTCTTCCTCCATCAACCTCGATCTCTTGAGAAATATGCTGCTTGGTTTCAAGAGCGCCTGCAAACAAATACTACCAAAAGTTAATTCTACTTTAATTGCAGATATTATTGAGCGACAACAAGAGAATCCGGAACCAATATACATGTTAGAAGTATTTACCAAAGCTGGAGTAGATTCTGAAAAAATTAGAAACCTAATCCTCGAAAAGGTAGGGGTCACACCTGAAGTATATGATAATGGTACTCATTATGTTACAAATCAAAAATTAACATTGGAAATGCTTAAGGAGATCTCAGACTATGATGACGTGGTGGCAGTTGAAGGTGATTATACAGAAGCAATAACAGGATTAGGCCCTTCGCATAGCTGGGATGAAGTTAGAGCAAGAATAGGAGATAAGGATAGTTATAAGTACCAATATTGAGTGGCTTGAACAAGATAGGCCAAGAAATTCAAGACTTAGCATTGATAGAATCTATTGATTGGACAACCATCAATCTCTCCGAGTGTGAAAATGGAGCCACTTTAGCCTATTTCCTTTTTTTGGAACGAAATAATATTATTATTTTCTGTTGCGCTTGACTCTATCATATTGCTGAGTACGTTATTAGGGTTTCATCGATCACACATAGAGAAAAGTCACAGTTAGTAAGGTTACTTATCTTCATGATAGCAATATCAAATTTCTGTAATAGATATATCTTTGTAATAGGAATCAGTATTAAATCTTATCATCCATGCGGGCAGCGCCGAATAAAAAACCAAGGACGAGTTGGAGACCATTTGAAGAAGCGAGGAAATATGCTCATGGGCTTAAATTAAAAGATAGAGGCGACTGGCTTGCGTTTTGTAAGTCTGGAAAGAAACCTGATGACATACCTGCTTCGCCTTCTGGAACGTACAAAAATAAAGGATGGAAAACTTGGGGAGACTGGCTTGGTACATATACTATTGCAGCTCGTAACAGAATGTATAGACCACTTGAAGAAACCAAAGAGTTTATTCGAGGTAAATATAAGGATAAAAAAGAATTTGAGAAGTGGGTATATTCTAAAGATAGACCAAAAGATATACCAAGCCATCCAGCTAGAATATATAAAAAAGAATGGAAAGGTTGGCCTAATTTTCTTGGGTATGAGGAAACAGACTGGTCCATAAGAAAAGTAAAGGACTTATTAAGAGGTTGGATCGAAAGCGGAATGATTTATGATGAAGATGATCTCACTCTCTTTGACTTATTACATATAAATGGTTTATTGCATCTAAAAGGTAATCGCCACGAAAAATTTTTCAAAAATTTGATTGAGGCAAGGCATAGTACTGAGGGGCTTGACGCTATAAAGAAGTACGTAAATTCTGAGTTAGATATCCCACCAGAATTTGAAGAGAGTGAAGAGATAGAAACTGCAAATACTGAAGAGATAGCCAAAATGGTAGAAAGTGACATAAATCCATTAGACTATGGTAGATTGCAAACACCTGAAGAAATCCTCAAACAGTCTGAGAGATTGGAATCATATTCCGAAGATTCTGAGAACATGCAGTTTCACGTTAACAAACACATAAATAGATTATGGTCTAATGCATTTCGAGATTCAGAAGATACTTATTTGAAAGTAAAAGCAGCGAACAAAACTGGTAATAAATATCGTGACGAAATAAGAGAAACATTTCTGATTTAGATACTATGGCCTATGTTTTTCCTTTGCAGCTCTGATAGCTACCGGTGAAGAATTTGTTAGCTTATCTACAAAATCTTGCAGTAACGACTGACAGTCATCATACAATGTTTTATGAAACTCGCTGCCAATTGAACATCCTGCTATTTTGTTTTTGGTTGTTTTATGTATGGGGTTTCTACAATGACCATGTTTCGTTTTTTTCTTCATATTAACCGTTAACCACGATAAGGCCATAAGACCTAGCATTAACATGTTCGTTTCGTAATTATAACCACCATACGAAGTTGAATGGGTAATATCAGGAGTACAGCGGTCCTGAATAGGTGTTCCTGAATATTCTATTGATCGATGAATTACAACGCCTGTCAATGAGGACCAAAATAGTCCATTAGGAATCACCTTATTCTCTGCTATAACAAATGGCCAGCCACATTGGGTAAATAGTTGCTCAACATCATGATAAAGCACGTCAGTGTCTACTTTCTTATTGAACCACCTAACTTCATCCATCATTGATTCAATTCTTATACGGTTAATTTAAATCCAGACCTAGGCAGGAGTGTATAGCGCTAGTCCCTCAAAGCTATTAACATCATCCTCCATCGAATCCGGTAAATTGTTGAACTATCGTGTTCATAACTGATGAACTAGTAGATTAGGAAGCCGTCCAACCAGCAGGTATATGGTCGGGCTGTAGCATCATTTATATCTAAATTTCAGTCAACAATTTGAGTTAAATGCTTCTGATCAACTCATCCAAAAGTACAGCAGAACTATGCAAGAAATTACAAAAGAAAATTGAATTTAATTTAGGGCAAAGATTCGGACCGCTTGACTGTGAAAAAAATATAGAAAGTATTATTCAACTTCTAAAAGCGAACAATCTGTATGATAAAGCGACCACTTCAGATCCAAATGAATGATCTGAAGACTAGATCGATATCGTTAATATCAAGCATGAACACTCATCTGTTTTCCTTGTGGCATGAAGAGCAGAAGATGTTTCACTTTACAATCAAAACAGAACTAGTTGAGTGGATGTTTATAGTTCTCGGGGTGTTTCCAGAATCAGGAATGACGCTTTAGTTCGCCAAATATGGATTCAAGTTTTGCATTCATGTAAGTTTGACTGTGAAAAAAATATTGTTAAGTAGTAACGCTTTTAATATAGAATGATTCCCTTGTACATTGCGACGCGTCAAATGGATTTTTCCGAACTGCGTGTTTTCTCTTGCATATACCACTCTCCATTTTCATTGAACCAAACTAAATCAAGGTAGTACTGAATATTAATTAGCCATAACGCATAAAGGTCTAATCTTTCATAAATCAATAACATTGCTGAACCCAGAGGTATTGGTTCATCTCGAAATGTTAGCCACCTTTGTCTTTCCACATTCGATTTAGCTACTTCTACTCTAATAGTGTCATTATCTATTTTTATAGTTCCAAATGGAAAGTTCAGATCTCTGTCCTTAACTTCTGAAGAGGCAAAAAAGATGCCTAGAGATCCGATAATGGAAGCGGCAATAATGGTTGGCAACAGCACTACTGCCTTATGAACCATTTCAGAATTCGATGGTTTCAAATTAATATGAACTTTGCGATATTGATCTTATCCATACAATAAAATAATATTAACACATAGATTTGTTTTTGCTAGAAATGATTTTATTGACTAGGCTCAGTATAAGAAATTAAGTATTTGAGAGGTAACTTGATAATAAACTTCCTTGATATAGGTTCTATATCATAACTTTAAATGGATCTCAGACTAGAAGTCTATTAATTCAGATTGGGACAGATACGAATCATTCAACAAATATGGGAAAAACCTATTCTAAGACTAGGCTCCTTTCATTTCTATTGACCATTATCTTTATTCTTACTGCACAAGGATTGCCCATTACATCCATCTCTGTCATAGGGCAGATGTCTCCATTCGATTATTATGATATTATTTCTACACGTGGACATTTTGATTACCGTTCAACGGGACAATTGATTCAAGGTCATAATATAACAGACTACACATTTAGTAGTGATTTAGCCAATAATAATAACAGTAAAATATCAAAAGAGTTCACATGTCCTCCAGAGAAAGAAATTGCTATTTATATTCATGGGGCTTGGACGGATGAACAAGCTGCAAATGAGCAATTTAATAGAACTGCCATGTCTCTGATCAGTAATAATTATACAATCCCTTTGATTGGTTTTAGTTGGGACTCTAATACGCCAGTAAATAAGGAAGGCTGGATACTTGCAAAAGACATAGCAGATAAGAATGGACCCAAACTTGCACAATTTGTTCTTGATTTCAAAAATAAATGCAAAGATACGGATATCAGGCTCATTGCTCATTCATTGGGAGCTGAAGTAATCAACAGTACTCTAGCAAGCTTGAGCAGTAATCAACAATGGGATAAGAAGACTGGTTCGAATATAACGTCCATACATCTGCTTGGTGCTGCAATTGATAGAAGTTCAGTTGCGGCAAATACAACATTAGGAAAGGCTATTGACAAATTAGTAAGTGATTTCTATAACTTGCCCAATTCTGAAGATAACATGCTAGAGTATGTCTATAGATCTGTTGAGCAACATGATGCACTTGGATTACTAGGGATATCCCATAGTATGTCTTTACCAAAAAATTATTACGAGCGAGAAGTAAATTCTGAAATACCCCCTATTCAAGACGTAGACGGAAACAATAAACTTGATTGTTTCGATTTGTTTGTTATGTTACCAGGAGATAACCACTGTGGATATATGGGCGCTAGAGGACTTTCTCCATTTGAGGGTATACCACATAGTGATGGAGCAATAGATATAATCGTACAAGACTGGTCAGATCAAAAATTACGAACTGGAAACTAGGTTGTATTTAGCATGACACATCTTCAATTGTCACATATCCATTGAGCTCATAGTCATTACATTTCCTTGTAGCTGTAAATCATATACTTTTTGCAACATCGGATGAACTTGAACGTGTACGATATCCATCATTACTTCGGGGAAGGCTTTTACATTTACTGCCCGTTCAAGCCTTTGAAGACTATTTTCTAAAGTATCAAGATTGGCGGTTTCATTTACAAGTGATCTTGGACGTAGTTGAGTACTAAATAGGTCATTAATATTGCTGGAAAGAACCTTAGCAGTTTCGTAGTTATTCGTATCCACTAATACTAAATCAGTATCCATATTCATTGAGGCATTTGAATTTCCCATTAACAAACTACTCCCATTATTAAGAACATTTGCAGCCGTCATCAGACCCATGGAATGAGAAGTACCGTTATTCATTTTCGACATTGCCATATTATCCATATTCATCATATTTGACATATTCGTCATGTCAAATCCAACATCGAATGCGCTCCCATAGTTTCTTAAAATATCATCGACTATATTTGCAACTACTAAAGCAAGTGTGCTAGAATTTTTTTGCCCTTGGTCATATATTTGGGTAATGTCAGCTGACGGGGGATCTGTTTGAGTCATATTACCTTCCAATTCTTTCATTAACTCGGCAGCATTTCTTGAATGATCATAGGCTGAGGAATTTTCGCTAGATAGAAAGCTAGTGATAACAAGTTGTGTTTCAGTTTTAATTTGCTCAACTAATGTAACTAATGATGACTCATCTGTTGTAGAAAAGTCATGACTATGGGCTATCTGAACTTGGAATGAACTAACAGATGTCACAATTACAATTAGTGGTAGCAGAATTCTAAACACAGGCTTATTCACAAAAATGATTCTGATTTATTGATTATAAATTCGTAGTTGATTTACCAAGGTTACGTAAGCATATGTAATTTGATCGAGCAGGTTTACAAGTAGTCCAGAATGACTAAAATTCTTAAATTATAATTATGGAGAATGAATAGTGTATCTGAAGGCCGCCCCATCTTTATCCATAACTATCATTGTATGATTTATGTCTCATATGGTCCCTGCTTTCTATTGGACTTCGCTGGCTTAATATTAGCTCTATTCTTATTGAAATACTATATGTCTCCAGGAATCCCGGTAGTTACTCTCGTACTTCTCGTATCTGTGATTCCTCATTTTACTCAAACTACGTTGGGTCGTATCTGTAACTACGTCCAGTTCGCTGACCCTTCCCACCTTAGAAATATAGAGAATATTCTTGTGTTTCGAGAATCAGGTCAAGACAGAATCTATAACGACATACTAAGGGGGAGAATGATTGTTAACTAGACAGAAATCAAGAGAGCGCGAATATCAGACAAACTCACTTACTATCTTCGGCAGATAAACAGCACCTTTGGTCATGCAAAGGAATTAATCAGGCAAGCATATCAAATTACGACGGAAGAGAAAGGTTATACGCCTGAGGATGCGATCGCAAAAATAGTGATAATATCGCAGCAGTATTAGCAGAGAGCATTCCGGGAGCGTGGCTTGTTGAGAGGGCATGGTTTAATGTTTCAGTTTCCTGAGAAAATTGCAAAAATTGTAGAAACCTTTCTCCAGTTACGTGATATGAATTAATGGAATAGGCTCTCTCTTAATAATACGAATATGCAATTAAACATGTATTGTCCTAGTTCTCCGTACCAAGAACAGATCTAATGTAATCAGAACTATTACAGACACTAGTGCTAGTGTCATAGCTGGATATAGTGGGTGTGCTAAGGGGGTGGGATCAATACTCCCAGATACTCCGATCAGTGCTAGAATGTTATGAATTATTATTGTGGAATACACCTCTTGCCCCACAAAATAAAAAACACTTGTTAGTATGGCTGGTATCATAAGAAATATCACCATGTTCGGTTGGTTAAATGGAGGACTATGAGCAAAATGGTACACTCCGAATACTACAATTGATACTAAGCTTGCTATTATTACAGATAATATTGAAGTGGTTCTTACGTGTCCACGGATTTTCCGAATTGTATTATCGTCCTTTTTGTCCATCCCCCGTTGTGCTAGAGATTCGAAAACAGTTCCAACTACCATCCAACATACCACAACCTCTGCAATTGAGGTAGGCAAAGTTTGAGAAAATACGTTTACAATCACGACAGGATTAAGAGACACAGAAGCTTCGATGGAAAATAAGAGGAATCCAGCTATAGCAGCAACTCCTACTAGAATAAAAATACGTATAGGAGATTGAAATCCTAGCTGTTTTTGGGTTACAAAATTACTCCTCAAGAATAGTTTAAGCAGTATGAATCCGACAACCGTGCCTATCAGAATATTCGCAATGATAGTATATGCCACTCTGCCCAGGGGATCGTTGGTATGAAGCAGATTGATTCCACCTTCCAGGATATAAGTGGCAAATACCCAAACGATATAAACAGAAATAGAAAATATTATTAATTTTAACATCTTATTAGGAGTTTGTACAATATGCTATAAACTTTTGAGATACTCTGATTAAAGCCTATATTCCCAAATACGAAGAAAAATGCATCATTTTTAGGATATTTGTACCTACAAGAATACTTCTCCTGCTAAATACGCTTTAGCTGCTTCAACAGGATTTATTGATAAACTTTATCTCAAATCAATCGACAATGACTATAATTTCTATTTAATTACCCAGTCCGTTTCGATAGAAAGATATTCTATTTAGTAAATACCCCTTACTGCAATTACTTGTACCATCTTCTATTAACATTTAAGAATATTAATTAGATGTTGCGGATACAATGATTCAAAATCTCGGATCATTCCATGTAGTCTAATATTATTATCGACAGCACGCAAATGCTATTGCATACAATAATCAATCGGTACTTAGTTGATGGCTTTTAATATCGGCTGTGCCTCTCTTATAGGTTATTGTAATCGTATCCCCCTCGTTATAAGGACATTCTGAGATACTTCTTGGCACAAGGTCAGACTTCAATCACACATGTTCCCGATTTATCCTTGATTATTATTCTTGCACTATCTTGTACATCACTTTCGAATGCTGTCATTATAGGAAAACCAAATAGGGCCTGAAGTCCAAAGAATACCCCGACAATGACACCTGCAATAAGAGGTATTACCTTTTTTCCAGAAGCAAATTCAAACGACAATTATATTGAAAGACGTACCTTTTCACAAATTTAATTTATTCTGAATAATAAAATATTGTTCATTCATGAATATTGAAAACGAAAACGCTACTCTCAAAATGGACACAAACTATTAAAGTGAAATAATGAGGTGATGAAATCAAATATTGAATTCTGCATATAGTCACACTATATATCTTACTCATAGATTTGAATTATTAGGTAAAATATCCTACTGATAATTCTCAGGGGTTCCGTTTGCACCCGGAACATATTATAACTTCCTTTATTATTCTGAGTATTTAATAGCTGCAGAGAATATGCATAGCTGAAGTATTCCAATAATGGGTTGATTCAGCTGATCTGCAATCCAAATGCGGTTATGAAATTAGGATGTACCCTCGTATGAACGATCGTCATAATCTCCATCGGAGATGCTTTTCCTTTGATGCTATCAACTAGTTCTTGTAACGCGGCTGTTATATTATTAATCGCTTGATCTACATTCTTAGAATCTGCAGTTAATGAACTATCTGTTGATAGGCTATTAAATAGCTCCTGCACTTTCGAGGCCAAGACCTGAGCAGTTTGATAACTCGTAATATTTACTAGCTCAATCCCTTTTGCTGCAGATGCATTATTTATCGAGGTAGAATCGTTGTCCATTCCGTTAGAGGGCATCGAATCCATACTATCATTATTATTACTGCTGTTCATCATAGATGTCATCATAGACATGTTTGTCATATCAAATCTAACTTCGTAGGCGTCCCCATAATTACTAAGCACTTTATCAAGTAGTTCTACGATAGTTAATGCTTGAATAGTAGAGTTATTCAATTGATCCGGATCAATTCTTGCGGTAACAATTTCATCAAGAATGCCATCTAGATCACTAACTATAAAATCTATCTCGCTCGCCATACTACTACTAGAATTAGACTGTGTAGAAGTCTCCAATGTAGTTAATGCATTTTCGAGGTCATCAGCTAACCTTTGATTTCTTTCGGAAATTTCATTATTTACTGTATCTGTAACAAGTGTGGAGGCCTTGGTTGCATGTTCATTAGCAAGTGATATATTATTATTTAATAAATTCTCCTGAACCAGCTGTGCTTGCGCTTTTATCTCATTAATCAAAGCAAGGAATATTGCACTTTCATTTGATGAAAAGTTATGCCCAAATGCTAAAGAAGTTACGGAAGCAATCAAAAGAGTCAAGACAAATGATACCACAATTGCCTTTCCATTTTTAATCCAGTTCACAGTTAAAAACTAAGAAGCACAATAAATAACTTTTACGGTATAATATAAAAAATAAAATCATTAATTATTAGATCGCTACAGATTAATTGCTGTGTGTTATCGGATGCTCAGACCATTTTATTGGTAAATAACAATATTCTTTTATCCCCTCTTTCATTTACTCTTTTAGACATGTATGTTTAATCCATTTTGACCGAGGCTTATGTGAAACCTTTATCAAGCTCATTGAAAAATACCGAAGATACAATAATCGTCTTACCAAATTATATATTAATGAATAGTGAAAGAGATAGGCGAACACTCGTCATTCCCTTGTTAGCTTTGTTGATGGTTAGCAACCCTGCTTAATGGAACAGAATTATTAGGTAAAGTAATTACTATTTGAACCACCTGCCACCAGGTGGGAACCAGAAGAGCGTTACCTGAATCATGGCCATATCCTTTCATGGTAGATAGTCCATTTGCTCTAGGTCAGGATAAAAACGACAATTTACAGAATGAATGGCCAGTTGGCACAACGCCATAGTATAGCGAAGCTAATTTCAGATTACACGCTATTTAAGGCTGAGCCATAACAGTACTCTACAGTAGGTTGAGGTCAAGTCATAGACCTTCCCAATTTTTCTTTTTTCAAATTTTGAAAATCGTTTTAGATAACAGAATTAGGGATAAGCTGGATATCAAATTAAATCAGATAAAAGGTACCATACAAGTTTTTATTCACGCAAATCTGAATATAAAAGGGTAAGCATCCGGATACCTATGGCTATAATAATGCTAATGCTTTTCATTGTAATACTGATCACAGTCTTTCTAATAACAGATAAAGGATTTAACTATGCTTCACTTGATTTGACCTTTGCTCAGCCAGCAGGAAATGTAACTTTACCTCTTAACAAGACACAGGAATGGATTAGCCAAAAAGATAACGTGAAAATCCTTTTTACTTACCAACCAGAAAGGCCAATTATTGACACATTTACCAACCTAGAATTCAGTGTTATCAACTTAACTAATAATGAAAATCTTAAAGATTTTGATGCAAGAGTAGTTGTGACAAATGGTCAAAGATTATTCAAATTTGAGAACATTTCTGTACGTGATGGAAATTTTTCAGTTCAATACCTCTTCCCAGATGACGGTACTCACCAAGTAATAACAAGAATAGACAAAGGCGCTGATGTACAAGTTCTTGCTTCATTCAATGTATTCGTACCTCATCAAGCTCCACCAAGCCTCCTAAATCCATTTCCAAATGCCTCTGCAAGTGAAATAGAGTCCATTACAAGACTCCTTACTGTAGTTATTTCATTTGCGATAATAATTGTCGTTGTAATCATGTTAAAAAAAGGGAAGAGAAAGAAAAGGAAAGAGAGTTTGTGAGTTTGCCTCTCTTATAACTATCTTTGGATACTTGAAAACACTACTCTAGTGAAACTTAAAACTCAATTTGGTTGGCCTACTATGTACAGAAACTTTTAATGAATACTCAGATAGTTAAATGATTCCTATTTTGAAACTACAAGGTCAACCAGCTAATGTTCGAGAGATGTACCAACTTCCTTAAATAATCCAATAGAGTAACCTGAAAGATGAAAAATAGGAACCTTGTACTGTCTTCTGTTGTGAGTACCAGTATGATACTAATTCTTGCGTTAGGAGTAGATTCCGTATCCGCACACGAAAGGAGACTCTATACGATAGGAGATCAAGACTATCTGTTTGTTGTGGGGCTCAATGAATGAACCAGTTTATGTTGATGATAGATCTGGTGTTATTGCTACTGTTTCCTCTCCAGATCCAACAGACCCGATGAATTCTCAAGCAAATGAAACTAGGCCAGTTGAAGGATTGACACTGAAGGCAGACGTTTCTGCAGGAAGTAAAAATATGACACTAGATCTCGAACCTACATTTGGAGAGGAAGGAAGCTATGAAGCGGTTTTCTATCCCACTATAGCCACTACATATAACTATACTATATGGAGACATCAATGGTAATGCATTCCGCGATACGTTCACATGTAGTCCTACTGGAGAATCAGAACCTGCTCAAGATAATTCTACAGTAACTATCTCAGATCATGTTACTAGAATAGGTCAGTCAGGAGGTTTTGGATGTATCGAATCAAGAGGCAATCTATCATTCCCCGAACAGTATGTATCAAATTACGAGCTTCAGCAGATGATAAGTGATCTTAGAGGATCCTCCAATCTAACATCTTCTCCCTAGATTAATCCTAAATTCTTTTTTTATTTCTCAATGACTTTAGATCTAGATCCAGAATCTGCAGAAGCACCATTGAATTAGATTAAGACAGAATAAACTCTTCATATCGGATCAGCAAATCCTAAATCTAAGGCAGTAACGATCGTGGTCCTTGTTATTATTCTTTCAACGAGTTCGAAGAAGTGCAGCCATCCCTATAAGAATACCCCGCTGCTCCGACGCCAATTGCTGTTACAGCCAACATATATGATCTTTCTGCTATGTCTCTAACATCCTGAATACCTTGTTCTATATTTGAATTAGCCTCAACTAAAGTTCCGATATCATCTCTGATATTGTTAATGTCATTTGTAATTTGGTTAAGAACATTGGACATTTGACCGCTTGCTAGATTGATATTAGATGCACCTCCACCTGTTGCACTACCAGAACTACCACCAGCTGTCTCTGGAAATGATATCTTTTGTGTGCTTTCGACGTCTTCAATGTCTACTTGATCGGCGATTGCCTGGTCATGCATAGTACCATTATATGCAAGGCTATAAGAGCCTAATCTTGTTGGAAGAATCTCTGATTCGTACCATCCAGCTTCTTCTTCTGAAGGAACAAAATCAAGGGACTTAGTTATACCGCCATACTTTATCATGACATTCATGTCGGCCATTGCATTTCTGACTGGTGTAGAACTTCCATTTGCAAGATCTCTGGTCACGCCTACGACTATATGGTTTATTTCATCCACTAGTGGTGGTTCCAGATCCCATCCAGCTTCTAGTGCGATATTGCCGTATTCATTTAATACATGTGCATACACATTTTGAAAATTATTGTGTGAACTAGCAACGGGAATACCTATCAGCGCAGAGATATACACTACTGCTGCAAAAAAAGTAAATTGGAATTATTTTAAATCTGTCATTTGCCATATATCCTGCCATCCTATATTATAGATGCACTTGAATTCAATGTTAACATTAACATACTACGAAATTTGCCTCTGGATATTCGGGATTGTTACCAACAGCCACAAGCCTCCAATAGTTTGCTGCAAGTACTCCATTGATTTCACAAGTAGATATGTTTTCTGCCCCAGCATTAGTACTTGTAGACATAAGGTTGCCGTCAAAATTCGCATGACCTAGTCCTAGGACATGCCCAAGTTCATGTCGTGCGATTTGCTCCAACTCAGAATTCTGGAAACTACTACCAAAAATACCACCAGAAAGCGTTACTTGAATGCTATCAACAAATCCATTACTATCAAATTTAAATTCTGTTTTTCCTGCGGCTATTGAATCTCCATAATTAAATTCCTTGTCATCTGCATCTTCATCGCTATCAGAGAATCCTATTTCTACGTCAGCCGCGCTGTCATCTTGTTTTTCTACAAAAATCAAATTATCAATCAATACATCCCAGTCTTCTATTGCATTACGTACTGCCTGTTTGCTGTCATCATCCCCTTCATCACTTATTCTGTGTTCTAGGACTCCGTCTGAAATCTTGTCTGACCAAGCACAGCATATTTGCAATAGATTCAATTCATCTATATCTATATCATCATCATTATCATCATTATTATTATCGCCATCGTCTTCTTCGTCCCTAGTACTCTCCTCGTCATCATTGTCATCCTCACCTTGGTTCCCAACAGATGCAGATGCCATTACTTGTATCGAAGTTGGGATTATCGTTAGCGAGGGAATTACAGACAATAATAATGGCAGAATCAAAGCAAATAATGGCCACAGAGTAGGATTGGATAAAGTTAGCATATCAATGTGTAGAGAATATAAATTATAGCGACTAATAAATTTAATATAAATTGAGTACGGATATGTCCTACGTATACCAATTATACAGTTGTCGTATACTATCTATTCCAAATGGAGATTGGCAAGAATTAGGTATTAAGCAGGAATAAATATTAATTCAAGCCATTGGGAATCAAGGACTAGTCCTCTATTGATATTCTTTTTGTTCTGCCGACATGAAACTTAGAAATGTACAACTCCTTCTTAGCGAGTCGATGGGGCGGATCCTGTCATAGCAGCAAGAATACTGCTGGATTTATATCAACATAACAGATGTTAAAATACTTTACTAAAAAAGGTAGCACGACCTGAGGATTGTGTTACCACAGTCGATACATAATTTGTAACAACAATTGAAATAATGGCATACATAAAAGTAATGCCAATAAGGTGTTGATTCGTATACATCTTCCCCGTTAAATATGAAAAGTAATGTCTAACGATCTAATAAATTATGCATGTAACAGAAGACGACTAATTGGTATGTATAGTCTAATTGTAGAAAAACCGCATATACCATGTTTTTAGAGGAATATGCATCCCCAATCAAATTTTGATGTTACATTCTTATTATGTTATAGCTTGGCTAGATGAAACCCTTTACAATCAGTCCTCTCCCGCTGAAAAGCAGGACTGCAAAGTTGAATAAATTAATGGGATCATGTGGACTTAGTTCAGTCGGATAAATGGGACTTTTCTCAACTGCAGTCCTTATTGCATTGATAATACAAAAAGGGAACGAAGGGTGGGTAATGCGCTTAACTATAGGGCAGAGTAAGGGTTATTTCACTTAAGTGCGAAGCAATGTTTTCAAGCGAGTTTGTACCAGAAGATGCTCCCCACACTATCAATGTCTGTTGATCCTCGGATCGGATATCATCGAAGTTATGGGTACTGAGAACAGAAAATCCTCCGCCTTCTAGATCTGATGAATAAGTTGCAAGATCCTCTGTTGGAACCATGAATGTTCCGATCGTATCTAGGTTTGTACCTGGTACACCTGTGGCATCGTTTGTCATAGCATTAGATGCACTACTAGGCGGATCTACTACGTTTATTGTTCCGTTCATTACATAGTCTGAATCCTCATTATTAACATCGGATTCGGAATAGTAAAAGGATCCAGTTTTATTCATGACAACCGGGCTTGTAGCCGTGTTGTAAGCAAATGTTCCACTGTCAAAATACAGGTTAGCACTGCTACCACTATTAGGCATACCTCCTTGTTTAGTTAGTGTTATCTTACGATCATGATCGACATCGCCATTAAACCATACGATAGCAGTACCTTTGGGCACAGTTGTATGCCATGGAACATATGGTTGGTTGATGTGTCGCTGCTCTGACGTAGAATCACCAGTATTCTGTGATTCATGGGCTTCATTTGGAATCAAGATTACAAAATTCTTAATATTATTTCCTAAAGTCATTGATTTGGTTTCGTACACATTGGATGCATCAATCTCCGGGGTTTGAGCCTCGACTTTATTGGCATCTATCAAAAATATCATGATGATTGATACGGTCCCTGCTATTATTGCCATTGCAAGCAAGGATCTAGGCATCATGCGTTTATGGCCATCTGTATATTTTTGGCTTTTTATCATACAAGGCCGAGAAGGGCTCACACATATAATCGTAATTTAACTACGTTCTGAGTGGATCGTCAGTACAATATTGTTGTGTTTGAAGAGAGAGAACTTTGATGCGCCGTCTGTCTTGAATTGCTCGACAAATTGCAATTTCATTGTCACGATATTTAGACTTAAGTCGAAAAATGCCATGATAATGGATTGCTATAAAGTACATGAAGGTAGGCGACTATTATTTGTGTCACCAACGTGTTTTGGTCGTCCTACCTCTTCTTTAGTTGCGAGTGACGTTTTTTCATACCACCCTTCTTCGAAAGGCAAAGATCAAGGATAGAGGGAATGGTTGCAGCGGACCTTCCTGTGGCGGTGATGGTGGACCTTCGTTCGTCCCACATTAATTGTATCAGTGCCGTTTAACAAGAAGAGAGAGGCCCCTGGAAGAAATTCTTTGAAGACTAGGGGCCCCAGGTTGTCAATGCTGAGGGATCTTCCAGTTGTGTTACATTTGCCATTTGCTGCATTTCAGGGATTGGACATTTGAAAGCAGCATTCTATTTTGGGAATATGTCTTAATTAAATAAGATGAAAGTAGCTTAGGGATTTTGAAACAGGATCTGAAGCATGAATAAAATTACTTTATCTTACTATCTTTTTGGACAAATAATTGTCATACAAATCTCTTTACAGAAGAAGAGTTTGATAAGGCACTATCAATCCTTAAACCATAAGAAGGTAGGACCAACCTCAATGTCCTGAACTATAATGATCAATTTTTTACCACTAACCTTAAATTTAAAACAAGCAAGACAACGACATGGTTGCTCAGGATATAATCGACTGTTTAAACACAAAATATCGAAATCGAAACTGAGGAGTTGATACTATTCGATGGATTTCCTATTCTGCGTTCAAACATTCTGGGTTTAAGAACGACTTTGATCTACTAAATGTATTCCGCAACTTAGGCACCTGTGAATCGAAAACGGTAATGAAGGTGAGCGATATAGATCAACTTTTAAATTGTTATATATTAAGATATAAAAAAAATACAGCTGGAGAGAGCGGACCAGGAATAGATGGTTCGATTAACTATCTTTTCAAGGAGAAAGCGGCCGAAGTTTCTAAGGATTTAGAATCAATGCTGAATTTAAGAAGGCCCATGAAATAATTAAGTCACTTGAAAACAATGGGTTGTATGATGATATCGAAATTGTTATATCATTCGACACGTTTATCAAGAAACGATTGATAGTAGACGGCACTAATCGATCCTTAGCGCTACACTATATTAGGACAAAATCTAAATCAAGCTTTAAAGGATTATTGAAGTCGAAGAATTCTATTCGCCTAGTTACGCTAAAATCTTCAGTTTGTAAAGTGTTATTTCCAATAGACTTTTGTAAGTTAGTTCAAAAGAAGATATAGAAGAAGAGTACAATGAGGGTAAATTCTTTCTTCTGCTGTCATTTAATACAGGGCCTGACGTTAGAGTGAATATAGAAAAGAACTGTTGCCCTACACTGATTTCCGATATTGGCCTTTAACCAGCCTAAATTCACGAAATCTAATGCACTTTTATCTATTGATAGATATACATATAGATCAGGTCCATTAGTAACTACCAAATCTCTAGCCGAAGAAATCGTAAACAACAATTTAGCAGACCAAATGCCCCTATAAGTTAACAGAA
>Ga0075324_1000054_pt1 | contig 19859 bp, 14 predicted proteins | sample MayberryNW_TuleC_FD_120045 | JGI IMG/M metagenome (GOLD analysis project Ga0075324, IMG submission 120045) | Natural and restored wetland microbial communities from the San Francisco Bay, California, USA, that impact long-term carbon... | ecosystem: Environmental > Terrestrial > Soil > Wetlands ...
AGCCAGTAAAATAAGCAGACTCACAAACAGCAAATATTTGCATCGGCCTGCCGCCGTCCTGACAGGCGCGAGACTGACCAGTCGTTCGACGGTCCACGCAGTGCGGGCGGAGTAACCGGTTATTGAGCTGACCGATTTGTAACAAATGTGAAGAATTGGCTCCATGTCGCACCTATCCCACGTAAAAAATTTCTATTTCAGTCAAAAGCAAACAATATACCCTAGAGATGGAACGGTGGATATTTGGCAAAACTTGATTTCAAGGGATTCTCCCTGAGACATTTCAAAATTTTCGTGTCAACCTTGAAGACTCAGGGGCAACATTTCCCACCTTTAGGACAGCGAGGCTCGGCGCAATCGCCGCTGCTGGTGAATGGCAAGATGTTCTCTTTCAAAACCTGCAATTCACTTGGCCAGAGCCCACTTGATCTCCAGAAACCTCAGCAAGCCTGTTTGAGTGATCATGCCCATCATCTGATCCCCACGCATGACCAGAAGCCGAGCGATGTTCTCTTGTGACATTTTCCTCAAAGCTTCTATCAAAGGGGTTTCCGGGGAAATCGTCATCGCTCGGTTAACCGGCGCCATCACCTGCTCGACCTTCTTTTCAGTCTGCTCTTCTTCCGAGAAGTCCTTCACGTTGGCAAGAGAGATCATGCCCGACACCTTTCCGTCGGTCGTTACCGGAAACCCGCGATAACCGTAGCGCAGGAAATAATCGGCGATGAGTTGCTTCAGGGATAGGTCCGGTGGGGCGGTCACGACATCCCGAATCATGACATCCTCGACCCTGGCGCCTTCCAAAGATTTCGTCATCATCAACTCCTTATAACCTGCTTCGGCCATTCCGCGGAGAAACATGCCGATGAAAATGAGCCATAGACCGCCGACCAGCGCGCCGGAAAAGATCTGGACGCCGCCGAGAATCATGAGCACGACGGCAAATCCCTTGCCGATGTCGGAGGCCAGCCGGGTCGCTTTGATCATGGAACCGGTTTTCCACCACCAGAAGGCGCGAAAGACTCGGCCGCCGTCCAACGGGAAGCCTGGAATGAGATTGAATATACCGACAGCAAAGTTAATCCAGACGAGATAGCCGAACATCTCCACAATGATCGAAGACTGGTCGCCTCGGAGCGCGCTTTGAATCAGCCAAAATACCAACGCCAGAGCGAAGCTCGTGAGCGGCCCTACGATCGCGATCTTGAATTCCGTTTTCGGATCGCCGGCTTCTTCAGAAAGCCGCGCCATGCCGCCAAAAATGAACAGAGTAATCTCAGAGATTTTTATCCCGGAGCGAATTGCCATGAATGAATGAGACAGCTCATGAGTGATCACCGAAATAAAAAACAGCAGGGCAGCCAAAAATCCCGCCAGCCAATAAGTCTGGGCCGTCTGGTCGGGGTAGACGAGCGGAAAATACCCGGCCGAGAGACTCCAGAGCAGGAGGCCAAAGACAATGAACCAGGAGTAATCGAGAATGATCTGAATGCCTCCTATCTTCATGAGCTTCAGTCCCGGTTTCTTTTCAGCTACGGCATCCGTCATAAAGACCTCGTGTGATTTTGGATTTTGGATTGCCGATTTTCGATTTCGAAATCCTAACGTCTGCGTTCCGACCTCTGACTTCCGGCCTCGATCCTGACTTCTGATCTCTGGTTTCTGACTTCTGCCTGTTCTGTGCCCGTTCTATCGCGGCCTATGAGTAATCGCAGAAGGGAGCGGCTCTTCTCGCGAATTTCTCCAGGTGCCGACGAGCGCGCCTGCTAGGGTCAGGCCGGCCAACGCGAGCCACTTCCGATTCCTGCTCATCCACATCTGAACACTGCAGTCCTTAGAGCGCGCATCGAAACTGCCATGCGCGCCGTGATCACCGGGAAGAGGCGCCCATAGATTGTCGCGACGGTCGGGCTCGACCGGCTCGTCGGTTTGCTGAGAGTTATAACCGTTGCGGGCGAGATACCAATCGGCAAAACGCGGCGCGATCTTGTTGCCTACGATGGCCTTGACGGTGGTCCATCCGACATAGACCTCCGATCGCTCTTGGTGGGCAGCCCAGTAAATGGCGTCTGCGGCCACCTCCGGCTGAAAGATCGGCGGCACAGGCTGCGGTTTTCGCGGAAGACGGCTTTTAACCCAGGAAAATTGCGGCGTGTTCAAAGCCGGCATCTGCACCTCAACCACTTTAACCTTGCTGCCGTCGTGCAGCAGCTCGCAGCGCAGAGTGTCAGTGAACCCCTGGATGGCGTGCTTGGCCCCACAGTAAGCCGCCTGCAAAGGAATCCCGCGATAGGCGAGTGCGGAGCCCACCTGCACAATCACTCCGCGATCGCGTGGCAGCATGCGTTTGAGTGCGGACAGCGTGCCGTAAACATAGCCCAAATAGGTGACTTCCGTGACACGTTTGAATTCCTCGGGAAGCATTTGTTTGATCGGCGAGAAAACCGAGACCATCGCGTTGTTAATCCAGACGTCGATTGCGCCAAACCGCTCTTCGACGGCCGCCGCCGCCGCTTCGATTTGCTCAGGCTGCGCAACATCCGCCGGTAGGACGAGAGCCTGACCGCCGGCGTTCTCCACATCCCGGCGTGCTCCCTCAAGCCCGTCGCGCCCGCGTGCAACCAATCCCATGTTGGCGCCACGTTGGGCAAATGCGCGCGCCGTCGCTCGCCCCACGCCGGCCGACGCTCCGGTTATGACGACGACTTCAGGTTTATTCATGGTGGCGTGCCCCTAAGCTGCGGAAAGAAAAATGTTGCAGACCGGCGCGCGCGAAATGGATCACTCCCGGCCATCGGCCCACCTGGTTCTCGTCCAAGACGGCAGCAACCAGTCTGGCCGTACGGTTTGCGAACGCAAGTGCCATGCCCGCGATCGCTGATCTTTCTGACGCTGTCCCTTCATACTATTTCACCTTGCCCGTGGAGGTTCACCCCAAAGCTAAACATGGCCATGTTGCGTTTGCGGGACAGAATTTACAGGGTCGCGACTTGAAGAATGTGGCACTTGGCTTGCTCCTCTCTGCTCCTTGCCCGTGGCGGGCCGAAGCGGCCCGGCCTCCGGTTACTTGAGTCTGGCACGTCGATAGAAGGTTTGCGGGTTGACCCGCGGTAAGAGATCGCCATGGCCTATCGTCCCTCCCTTCGTCTAACTGTTTCAACGCTTCTCATTCTCTTCGTTCTCGGAGCGTTCATGGTGATGCTGCCGGAACTCGGCCGGCGCGCGGCCGTAAAGCAGCTCGAACGCGTCTTTACGGTACCCGTCGGCATTGACGACGTTGACGCGAACCTTTTTACCGGTCGCGCCAGGATTGATAATCTCACCATCGGCAATAATGGTTCTCGTCCGATCCTGCGCCTGCCGGCCGTTACCATCGAATTTTCGCGCACCGCCTTGTTAACAGGGCAGATCGATTTGGGGGCTATTGTTCTGCAAAATCCCGAGCTGCTTGTCGAGCGTACGGGCCCGGACAGCTACAACATTATCGACGCCGTGCGCCGTTCGGACAAAACCCCACAGGACAATCAAAACGGCGGTGTCGCGTTCAACATCAGCCGGCTGCAGATTGAGAGCGGCCAGATCGTCTTTGTCGATCACACCCAAGAGCCGGACTACGAACTAACGTTAAATTCGCTTAACTTTGCTGCCGGACCGATTTCGACGCTGTCGCAAATGAGCGCTACGCCGACAACATTCAAAGCCGGGCTTAGGATCGCCGATGGTTCGGTCACTGTGGAGGGATCGACGAAACAGCTGCGCCAACCTGAGATGGTGCAACTCACGGCGGAGATCAACGATGTGGAGCTGCAGCTGTTCGATGTCTATCTACCGTACGGAGGAAGACTCAATGTAAAAGACAGCTTGTTGAACGGCCAAGCGCGCTACGTGATCACAAAGAGCGACGGCAAAACCGGGGCACATTATCTCGCTGGCGAGCTAAAGATCGGCGGCGCCGGTCTCATGTCCGAGCCGCCATCCCGGCCGATTCTCCAAGTCTCAGGGCTGGCGGCGCGGGATATTCATATCGATTTTCTCGCGAACAGGGCCGTGGTCGGCGCATTGGCAATCGCAGAGCCGTATCTGCTAGTCGCGCGCGATGCCGCGGGATTTAATTTTCAGCAGTTCTCACCGATTAGCGGGGCGAATACCCGTCGCCGGGAGGGTACGACAGAGCAAAAGATGTCCTTGACCATCAAGCGCGTCGAAACCGACGATGGCGCGGTTGAGTTCGTGGATCAAACGGTAAAGCCGAACGTAAACAGTCGCTTTCAAGATCTGCACCTGGTAGCGAATGAGCTGCAGGTTTTGCCGAATTTTGCCGCCGCACAAATCCAAGCCGAAGCGCGATTGGATGACGGCTCAATACAGATAACGGGCAACTTGAGCGATCAGTCTTCCGTCGGACAGTTTGCGATAGCCGGCGCAAGCCTTCCTTTTCAGCCGTTTCGCGGTTATTTGGATCAGCTCTTCAGTTCAGCTAATTCGAGTGGAGAGCGTCTCAGCGGTGAGTTGAAACTTGTCTTTGACCCGAAAACGGCCGGCGAAGCCGGCGTAGAAATCACCGGGACTCTTCACGGTGAATCCATGGCACTGACATTCCCGGACCAGAACGATCCTTTTTTGACAACGCAGCGCCTGGCGGTTGATCTCAGAACTATAAGAGTCGGATCAAATCCGAGGGTGGATATCGATGAGATCAAGTTTACCGGAGCGAACCTGAGCATAGTGCGGAATAGGAACGGCAGTCTTGATTTAACCCGCTTATGGGCAGTCAATCAAAAACAAGGCTTCGAGTCGGCCCAACAGGAACGTGCCAGCGCAAATGAGACAGGAACCACCGTAGCCATCCGTCTCATTACCGTCGACAAGAGTGTCATCGGCATCGTCGACACGAGTGTCTCCCCTATTTATCATACCAAGCTCTCGCGGGTGAGCGGAAGATTAACCGACTTGCGGCCAAGAGCGGGGCGCGCTGAGTTGAAGCTTCAAGGGGTGCTGGGGGATTCGGCGAACTTGAGCTTGACCGGCTGGTTTATCCCGTTCACAAAACAACCCAACATGCATCTCGAAGGCGTCATCCGCAGTTATGACCTGCCGCCGCTCAATCCCTACGCAACGCAGTACGTCAGCCACCGCATACGAAGGGGCCAGATTACGATGGAGGTGAAATATACTTTGGAGGAGGGGCAGGTTGAAGCCGCCGCGGATGTCGTGCTTCGGCAGGTTCGGGTAGGCGAAAGAACCGGCGATGAATTTATCAGCCGCATCGGCATTCCCCTCGAGCTTGCGGTCGCTCTTCTGGAAGACATCAACGGGGTGATACGGTTGCACTTGGCGATGAGCGGCGATACCGGGCTCGAACTCAATGTCGCGAGCCTGGTCTGGGGAGCCGTTCGCAATGCGATTATCAAGGCAATCACGGCGCCGTTTCGATTGGTCGGCAATATCTTGACTCTCGGCGGGAGGATCGGCGGCGTGCGGATCGATCCGATCCGATTTGAGCCCGGCACGCAGGAACTTCAAACCAAAAGCTCACAGCAGCTTAGGGACCTGACCGAGCTCCTAAAAGAAAAACCGAAACTCAACTTGAACATTGTCGGCGCGGCGAGCCGCGGCGAGATCGACACTCTCAAACAAAAAAAATTCTGGCAGATGATCGATGCGACAGAGGCAAAGGGTTATCAGACAGCGCTCATCCAGCTATACCGGAAAATGGGCGGCATAACGAAACCGGCGATCCCGCTCGCTCCGATCGCTGAAGAGTCTATGGAGCAGTTAATATTGGAGCGCATCAAAGTTACCGAACAGGATCTTCGCGAGTTAGCTCGCGGCCGCGCGGAAATTGTCAAGCAACAGCTTGTCAGGCGCGGCGTCGAGCCTGAGCGGCTCGCGGCGATCGCGCGCGACCGTATCGCTGCTGATACAGAGGCGGCGGTCGAGATCGAGCTGGGCTCGTGAGGCGCCGTGCAGATAACGGAAAGGTTTTACGGTTCTTCATAACCAAAAGGGCGCACCTGAAGCTCGAACTGTCTAGGGTCTTTCATGAAGAAAAGACCGGCTTTTTTCTTTGACCGCGGAGGCAAGTAATCAAGAGTCGTCTCGCTCCGTTCGACCAAGTCGCTGCCGTTCTTCAGTTGTCCTTCGATGATCACTCCCTCGGCGGTCGAACCGCCGTCATTGACCGCGGTGATTTTCACCAGGTAACCGTTGCCGGTTCGAGCCACTGAATCTACCGACAATCTGACATCGGGCGGCAAATGGTTTCCTCGGAGAGCTTCATACAGCAGGAAGCCGAGCACGGCGGTTACGATCACAAGTCCGAGTCCGGCGACCATCCATTCCCATAACGGGATCGAGTTGCTTTCCTGTTGATTCTGGGAGTCCGGCCCTGATCGAAGCTGCGCTATTGGGACCGGCTTGGCTGCCCCTGTCCGTTTTTGCGTGTCGTGCTTCGTGCGCGCCGCCATCATTCATCCCTTAGCAGCCGGCGAAAAAGACTTATGTGCCGGAACTGGAGTAATGGAGTGGTGGAGTGATGTTTCAAGACCCAATACTCCAGCATTCCATTACTCAAACACTCCATCTACAGAATCAACCTGGCCGCCGCCGCTCCGACGGCGGACGGAAAGCCGAGCACGATCAGAATCGATATGGTTTGAGCAAAAGCCAAACCTTCGGTTCGGCCAAAAGTCCAAAGCATGTAGGCGCTCATCGAAAGCGCGACGGCATAACCGAGGATCGTGAAACGAAGAAAGACGCTCCAGAACGGAGTTCCCGGAGGTATCGACGCCGTTCCTTGAAACTCGACAGTGTAGACAAATGCATGCATGATCAGGATCGAGACCAGCGCAAGCGCGATCGAATGCCAAGCGCTCATCTGGTGCGCGATCAAGATCATCTCTTCAGTTGGAGCCACATTGAACGCCAGGAAAAGCGCGCCCGCGGCCATGATAAAAACTTCACCGCCGTAACCGGCGTGGCGTGTTTTCTCTTCCTTCTTCTTGGGGTCACCGCCGAGCTGGCTTTGGGCAAACATCGCGCCGATGCTGCCGGGCACGGCTTGAATCGAAATTTTTCCGATAATCTCGTGCGCCGACATGCCGGATTCGATCACCGAAAAAAGGCTGAGAGTTATGGCTCCGGCAACAAAGCCGACGGCTAGCGCGACAAAGGCGTCCAGAGCGTCGTCCTTGAGTCCGAAGGTGTCCTCGAAACCCATGTAATGCGAGAGGCCCACCAAGAGCGGGATTGTCAGCAACAACAGCAGAGCGAGTTTGAAATTGCTGATAGAAAATCCCAGCCACCACATCTCCATGGTCATAAGAATAGGCAATGAGAAGATGAGCGCTCCGCCAAAGGCGCGCGCAAGCCCGATGGCAAAGGCTCGGGCGGCGAGATTTTTAGGCAATCTTTCGGCTGATGGGCTGCTGCGCTGATCATTCACCAGAAGTTTCCTTTACTCATAGCTGCCGCTCGTGACGACGTAAGTAGAGCAATGGCTATGCCGCCAGGCATGTCGGTGCCGGCGCGGCGGCCGCCTGACCTTTCCTGCCGGTCCTGAAAAACTCTCGAACCTTTGGAAAGATCAAGTGGAACGTCTATTGCTCGATGGCTTGCCTGAGAAGGAATGGGGGAATTCTTCTATAAATAGGACTCTTGTTGTCCCAATATCGAACCGACATTCGATTATGTTTCTCACCTTTGGGACGAGCCGGTCACGCGGGCGACATCTGAATCAACAGATGTACGCCAGCCGAGATCTTCTTTCTATTCGGTTCAGCCGCTGGTGCCGACCCCAGTATTTCGGTCAATTTGTCTTCTCGATATCGATGCTGATCCTGGCAGGCTGCGGGGGTCCGCAGTCGGCGCTTGAACCCGCGGGCCACGCGGCGCAGGACATCGCCGAGATCTTTTGGTGGATGACGGCCGGCGGCGTTGTGATTTGGATCGCAGTGATCGCGCTGACGATCTACGCGGTACGGATTCCGCCGGAGGCCCACAATCAGAGGCGGACCAGTTATCTCATCATCGGTGGCGGCGCCATCGTCCCGACGATCGTGCTTACCGTGCTGCTCGTCTACGGACTGGCTCCATTGCCTCACTTGCTCGCGCCCGCACCGGAAGGCAGCCTCAGAATTTTCGTCTCGGGCGAGCAGTGGTGGTGGCGCATCCGCTATGAAGTTCCCGGCAAAGAACCGGTTGTGCTCGCGAACGAGATCCGTCTGCCGGTCGGGGAGCCGGTCGAGTTCCGCCTGGACAGCCCGGATGTGATTCACTCGTTCTGGGTTCCTTCTCTCGCTGGCAAGATTGACATGATACCCGGCCGCACAACGCGACTTGCGCTAACGCCGACCAGGCCCGGGGTCTTTCGCGGCGCCTGCGCTGAGTATTGCGGCACTTCTCATGCGCTAATGAGTTTCTATGTGATCGTTCACACGAGGGAAGACTTCTCTCGCTGGCTCGCGCATCAACAAACGCCGGTAATCCCATCAGACGCGGTCGTTCCGGCGCGCGGTCGAGAATTATTCCTTGCCAGCGGCTGCGGCGCTTGTCACACCGTGCGCGGCACTCCGGCGAATGGCGTCATTGGGCCTGATTTGACTCACGTCGGCTCCCGGCTGAGCATCGGCGCCGGCTCGCTGCCGAACAACGCCGAGGCTTTGCTTCGCTGGATAGCGCGCACCGAACACGTGAAACCGGAAGTTCTCATGCCGGCCTTCGGTATGCTGCCGCATGAAGATCTGCAAGCGCTGGCGATTTATCTGGAAGGACTCAAATAATGGTGTTCAAAACGCTCAAACGGTTCAATCCGTGCAAACCGTCCTGGGGGTTGTAGCGATTTGAACGGAGCGTAGCGATTGAACTGAGCAACGCGTTTGAACGGCTTGAACCCGATTTTAATGTTATGAACCGAACCGACATCGAACCTCTCGCTGAGCCGCCGCCCGAAGAGATCCAGCGCGCCCAGGCCGAGCGGCTGCTCAAGGCGTGGGAGATGCCGACGGGCTGGCGTTACTGGTCGGCGGTGAACAACTCGGAGGTCGGCCTCTGGTACACCGCGATGACTTTTTTCTTCATGCTTTTCGCCGGCGTGCTGGCGCTGCTGATGCGTATTCAACTCGCCCTGCCTGAGAACGACTTTCTCTCAGCAGATCTCTATAACCAGGCATTCACGGTGCACGGCTCGGTGATGATGTTTCTGTTCGCGATTCCGGTTTTCGAGGCGATCGCGGTTATCTTCCTGCCGCAGATGCTCGGCGCGCGCGACCTGCCGTTTCCGCGCTTGTCGGCGTTCGGCTTCTGGTGCTTTCTGCTCGGAGGAATCTTTTTGTGCGGCTCGATCTTTTTCAATGCTGCGCCGCGCGGCGGCTGGTTTATGTACCCGCCGCTGACATCGACCTATCAATCCGGTATCGGAGCGGACATCTGGCTCCTGGGGTTTTCGTTCATCGAGATTGCCGCAATCGCCGCCGCCGTCGAAATGATTGTCGGCTCGCTGCTGACCCGGCCGCCGGGGATGCGTATCAATCTTGTGCCGCTCTACGTCTGGTACGTGCTGGTGGCGGCGGCGATGATTCTGTTCGCCTTCCCTCCGCTCATCGCGGGCAGCATGCTGCTCGAAATCGAGCGCGCCTTTCACTGGCCGTTTTTCAATCCCGGCGGCGGCGGCGACCCGCTTTTATGGCAGCATCTCTTCTGGCTTTTCGGCCATCCGGAGGTCTACATCATCTTTTTGCCGTCGGTCGCGCTGATCGCGATGATCGTGCCGACTTTCGCACAACGGCCGATTGTCGGCTACAACTGGATCGTGCTCGCGGCGGTCGGCACGGGTTTTCTAAGTTTCGGGTTGTGGGTTCATCATATGTTCACCACCGGGCTGCCGGGCATCTCGATCGGCCTGTTCTCGGCGGCTTCGCAGGCGGTGGCGCTGCCGACGGGCGTGCAGATTTTCTGTTTCATCGCGACCTTGGCGGCCGGGCGCGTGGTGCATTCGGTGCCGATGCTGTATGCGTTCGGCAGCCTGGTCATCTTCGTGCTCGGCGGACTGACCGGGGTAATGGTAGCGGTGGCGCCTTTTGATTTTCAAGCCCACGACAGTTTCTTTGTGGTCGCCCATTTTCATTACGTGCTGATCGGCGGGGCGCTTTTTCCGATCCTCGCGGGTTGCTATTATTTTTTCCCGCTGATCAACGGCAAAATGCTCTCGGACAAACTTGGAAAGATCGCTTTCTGGTTTGCGTTCACCGGCTTCAATATCGCCTTTTTACCGATGCACTTGACTGGCCTGCGCGGCATGCCGCGGCGCGTCTTCACCTATCCGGCCGGGATGGGTTTCGACACACTCAACCTCATCTCAACCATCGGCGCGTTTATCCTGGCGACGGGTATTGCGGTCGTCTTTTGGGACCTCGTCCGCCCGAAAAAAAAGCAGCCCTATGCAAAACGAAATCCGTGGCAGGCCGGAACACTGGAATGGACGCAGGAGATGCCCGGCCAGCCGTGGGGCATTCGCTCGATTCCGGAGATTGACAGCCGCTACCCGCTCTGGGATCAGCCCAATTTCACGCGCGACGTGGACGAAGGGCGCTTCTACCTCCCCGATGCCGAAGAATTGAGACGCGAAACTATTATCACCTCGGTCATCGACGCGCAGCCCCGGCAGTGCGCGCGCCTGCCGGGGCCGACATTCATCACGCTCTGGGCGGCGCTGACGACCGGCGGCTTTTTCATCTTTGGCACTTACCATTGGTGGACACTGGCGCTGGTCAGTCTGCTGGTCGCTCTCGGCGTGATCATCTACTGGGTATGGACCGGGACTGCGCTTATTCCTGAAAAGGAAGAGAAGGATGTAGGCTTGGGTTTAACCTTGCCGCTTTATATTTCGGGCCCGCAGTCCGTCGGCTGGTGGGCGGTTTTTATTACGATGATGGCGATGATGAGCGCTTTCATGTCGCTCATCTTCGGCTACTTTTTCTTCTGGACCGTCCGCAATGACTTTCCTCCTGATCCGGCTTCAGGGCCGGGCATCTTCTGGCCGTCACTGGCCGCCGTGCTGCTGCTCGGAGGCTGGGCAATGACCTTGCTGGCGCGGCGCTTGAACAAAAAGGATCGCGCCATTGGTTTCTATTTCGGAATAGTGGCGGCGGTGGTTTTCGCCATCGCTGGCGGGGTGGCGCTACTCGCCGGCCCATGGTTAACCGGTTTGGATCCGGCTAGCCACGTCTATCCCGCGACGGTGTGGATACTGGTGATCTGGACCGCGAGTCAAACACTGGTCGGAGTGATCATGCAGCTCTATTGCATAGCGCGCCGGATCGCAGGACGAATGACGGCGCGCTACGACATCGACATCTGTAATGTGGCACTTTACTGGCATTTCACCGTGCTTACGGCAGTCATCACTGTAGCGGTAATCGCCGGTTTCCCATTGGTGGCGTAGGAACATTTTTTAATTTCGTATTTTGGATTGCCGATTTTGGATGATTCGGAAGGAGATTGACACCTCGATGGATTATGGAATCTGCGCAGTTTCACTAGGCAATAGCAGCGAAGTTTTTGGATGTTCCATCGTCGTAAGTCTCGGTCTGCAAATAACTTTCTCACGGCACGGCGCCCGAACAATCCAAAATCGAAAATCGAAAATCCAAAATGCAACGGCACGTGGCCATGGCGACTCATCTGCCTGAGGAAAACGAAAGTCTGTGGCTGCTCACGGCTTCGCCGGTGATCTGGGCCGCGCACTTGCTCTTGTGCTACATCACCGGCGCGATCTGGTGCGCCAAGGTCGTTGGACTCGGTGGCTCGCTTGATACCACACGGGTCGCGATATTCTTCTACACGTCGGTGGCGCTCGTTGCCATTGGGATCATCGGCTGGATCGGCTACCGCAGGCATAGCTTGGGAAGTGCGACCCTGCCGCACGATGACGACACGCCGGAGGATCGACATCGCTTCCTCGGTTTTGCCACCTTGCTGCTCTCGGCATTGAGCGCCGTGGCTGTTTTGTATGCCGGGCTCGTCGCCGTCTTCATCAGGAGCTGCTATTGATGCGCCGCTCTTTTCGATTTTGGATTTTCGATTTTGGATTTGTTCCGGGGCCGTATGGATGGGCTATGCATTTGAATCAGTGCCTTCACTATGAAAACGGCCGGAATGGAGCAGCGATCATAAGGCGTTATCTCTATTTCTCACTCGGCGTCGCCATACTCGCGGCGGTCTGGTTAGGACCGCTCCCGCAGCTCGCACGCCAGGCGTTCTTTGCGCACATGTTGATGCACATGGGCGTCGTCGCGGTGGCCGCGCCGCTCCTGGCCCTTGCGATTGCCGGCGGCCGATTCGACCTTGCACGAAGAGCTCCGCGGCTGTTCGCGCCGATTCAGGCATCGGTCGTTGAACTTGTCGTCGTGTGGGCTTGGCACTCACCGGGACTGCATCATGCGGCGCGCCACGATACTGCGATGTTGATCCTGGAGCAGGGGACGTTTTTTATCGCGGGAGTTTTCGTGTGGCTGTCGGCCTTCGGCGGCGATTTTCTGAGCCGCGGGAGTCGGAGCGCCGCGGGAATCCTGGCGCTGCTCCTCACCGCCATGCACATGACCTTGCTCGGCGCGCTGCTCGCCCTCAGTCCACGGCCGCTTTATGCGCACATGGAAGGGTACTCGGAGCTTACAGCTATCGATGATCAACATCTCGGCGGCGCGATCATGCTTCTGATCGGCGGCCTCTCCTATCTGGTTGGCGGTCTCTGGCTGACGGGTCGATTGCTACATGACCCGCTGCTCACACCGCCGGAGCGCGCCTAATGCAGCGATTCAGGAGTCTCGTCTTGATCGCCGCATTCTCGGCAGGGGCCGTACTCGCGCTCGTTCGACTCTTCGAGAAAGCGGCGACGAGTGGTCGCAGTGCTCAAAAGCAGAGAGGAAATCAAGGGCGCAATGCAAAGCGCTGGGTATTTAAAATTGCCGCTTTTCTCCTCGTGGCCGCGTTCGGCGGTTTGTTGTTTGTGACCTCGGGAATCATGCCGATCAAAGCCAGCTCCCGCCACTGGGCGATTACCGCATGGTTTCTCAACTTTGCCATGCGCCGATCCGTCGTTACCCATTCGCTCGGAACCCGGGTGCCGGCGCTCGACGATGTCGCTCTCGTGGCGAAAGGCGCAACTCATTACGAATTTGGTTGCCGCCCCTGCCATGGCAGTCCGGATTTCGCGCAGCCGGCAATTGCGCAGCAAATGACGCCGCCCCCCCCTCACCTCCCATGGGTCGTTCCCCAGTGGCAGGCAAAGGAGCTTTTTTATATCGTCAAGCACGGCGTCAAGTTCACCGGCATGCCGGCGTGGCCGGCGCAGCAGCGCGATGACGAGGTCTGGGCAATGGTCGCGTTTCTGCAGAAGCTTCCGAATCTCACGCCGGAACAGTATCAGGAACTCGCGCGCGGTAAAAAAGTCTCCGGCGCGGTTATCGATGAACTCTCGGGGCCGAACAATCCGCCGCAAGCGGTTGGCGAAAGCTGCGCGCGCTGCCATGGCTTGGATGGCGGCGGCCGAGGGCTGAGCGGTTTTCCTATACTTGCGGGCCAACGGCCGACCTATCTCTTCGCCTCCCTTCTGGCGTACGCTCGCGGCGAGCGCCACAGCGGAATCATGCAACCCATTGCTGCGGGATTAAGCGCCCAAGACATGCGCGAGATCGCCCGTTACTATGCAAATTTAGCGGGGCTATCATCGCCGCGGGCTGTCGGGGCAGGTTTGAAACCTGCCTCTACTATTTCCTCGTCGTTTTCCGGGAATCGTCACGATAGGCGGGATGCCTCGGCCATCGAGCGCGGTAGAGAAATCGCGATGCGCGGCATGCCGAGCCAACGCCTGCCAGCTTGCGCCGCGTGCCATGGTCCCAGCTCTACTCCTCGCAATCCGATTTACCCCCAGCTTGCCGGACAATATGCGGAGTATCTCGCGCTGCAGATCACGCTGTTCAAAAAAGGCAGCCGCGGCGGCACGCCTTATGCTCACCTCATGCGCCTGGTTGCAACCCGGCTGACGCCGGAACAGGTCCATGATGTGACGCGGTACTACGCATCGCTCGGTTCGACCACTGAATCGCCCGCGCAGTAACCGGCGGGTGAACAAGAAACATTTTGTGTTGTCATTCGAATCTTACTCTCTATGGCTAAACGCGCTCATTTTCCTGCTGGCGGCGGCGACGATCTGGTTTGCCGGGATGCGCCTCGAGCGGCACGCGGACGCGATCTCCGAACGAACCGGCTTGGGGCAGGCTTTTACCGGCTTGTTGCTCTTGTCGGTGTCTACTTCCCTCCCCGAAGTTGCGACCACCATTACGGCTGTCGCCCTGCTGAACAATCCCACTCTGGCTGTTTACAACCTGCTCGGCAGTGTGGCTCTGCAAACCGGTATCCTCGCTCTTGCCGATCGAGCGAAGCGTCGGTCCGGCGCGCTGACCTATTTTAGTCCGCGCTTTGCCCTCCTCATTCAGGGCGTTGGACTGCTGCTTCTGCTTCAACTCACTATTGCCGGAGTCATCGCCCGGGGCGTACCGACCCTAGGTTCGGTCAGCCTATGGCCGGTTGTACTGGTGCTCGCATACCTGGGTATGCTCTACCTAAGCTATCGCTATCGCGGCCAGCCGCGCTGGACACCCTCAAAGTCCGATGACGTGCCCGCGGACCGTGAAGCCGAAAACGACCCCAAACCCGGGGGCGAGCAGAAACAGCGATCCAAGCAACGTTCGATGACGAGCATCTGGCTGCTGTTCTGTGGATTTAGCTTGCTGGTGCTTGTGGCCGGATGGGCAGTCGCGCAATCGGCTGACGTGCTCGCCGATCAGACCGGCCTGGGAGACGCATTTTTGGGCGCAACCCTGCTTGCCCTTGCGACTGCATTGCCCGAGATAAGCACGACGGTGGCCGCTGCGCGCAGCGGCCGCTACAGCATGGGCATCTCGAACATTTTCGGCAGCAATGCTTTTTGTGTCGCGCTCCTTATCCTGGCCGAGTTGCTCTACCGCGACGGGACGATCATGGCGCATGTCGGAGGCGCGGTCGTCTTTGTCGCCGCCATCGGCGCCATCATGACCAGCATCTATCTGTTGGGAATGCTTGAACGACAGGACCGAACCGTGCTCGGCGTCGGATGGGACTCGGCCGCTGCCGTGCTCATCTACATTGGCGGGATGGCGGTGCTTTATTTCATCGCATAGCGATGCATATATGGCGCGCGTATCCGGTGATGCCGTTCCATTTTGAGATGATTGGTTGGACGACATTTTTTGCCAAGCACCGAGGGCAGAGTCAAAACACGCCGGTTGTTCGGGCTGTCGTGAGCGGCCGGCGCTTACTCGCGATTTCTAATTTCAATGCCCCTTCGACTCAGCGCTCGCTTAAGGATAATCACGACCGGTAGCGCGAGTAGTGTGAAAAACAAACTTACATAAACGAAAATTTGTAAAATCAGCGTGCGCAGATCGGACACGCCGGCGACGTCGAAGGGCGATCCATAAAAAGCATCGAGCAGCCAGGACATCCATGGACGGGTAAGAAACCAGTACAGGCCGCTCCCGACCAGTCCTTCGAACGTATTGGTGACGTTGGAAAGGGCCATCAGAAAGGCGTAGCTCATACCCGCGTACTCGATCTTTACCACCTCGCCGGCAACTCGCAGTGGAATCATGAAGGCCGGAATTGTAGCAAAACCAAACAGCAGACTAAAAATGATACGAAACCAGACGTATCGGTTCCATTGCGGCACCGGGTTCCAATCGGCCGGGATCAGAGAAACGATCCAATGCCACCAAGGATGGCCAGGATCCAGATACAGGTAAAAACTCAGGGGAAACGCCACAACCATGATGCCGATCATTGCGTAAAGATAATGATGCCACTGAATCCAGGGCCAGCGCCGTAGGATGAATCGATATGTCAGGATGGAAAGCAGGAACGTCACTGCTTGCAAGGTTAAGATGGTCCCAAACGCAGCGGGATCAAATCCGCGCACATCAATCAGATAACTGCGCTCGATGTAGCCGATCGAAGGGCTGAAGTTCCAAAGCACAATGAACAGGACCAGCAGCATCAGCAATCTGTTCTCTCGAAGAAACTCGCGCGCGCCACCGGTCGCCTTTTCCAGGGTGTGCCCGACTTTCTCAGTAATATTTCGCCAGCTAAAGCCGAGTTTCCGGGGGGGCGCGTGGGGTATATCCTGGACAGGTCGTTCGGGAATATAGATGTATCCAACGACGGCGGTGAACAGCGGCGGAATGGCGGTGAGCAGAAAAATCGCCCAGTACTCGAATTCGCCCGCAACGATTTTTTGCTGTAACCAGCCGCTCAAACCGGTTGCGACAGCGTTGGCGATGGACAACATGGTCCACTGGAAGTTTATGAAAGAACCCACTCGCTTGAGCCTTCGGCCGTGCTCGACCATGAGAGCGTCGGCGACGACGTCGACGAAAGCGTAGGTCGAGAACGCAAGGTTGAATCCGATCAGGTAAACAAGCGGCGTCCGAACACCGATGAAAGCGAAAACCGCGTTCATCGTCCAGAAAAATACGCCGAGCAGCGCCATCAGGATGAACCATGACTTTCGGTGATAGCCAAACAAACGAATCCGGTCAGATATAAAACCCCACAGCGGTTTGACCAACCAACCGAGGGACTTCAGGGACTGAAAAAGTTGGCCGCCCGCATCGCCCATTTCGAGCACAAATTTGACGAAGTACAGCGTCGGAATGTCGGTAAACGCGCTCGAACCCTGGACCGTGTATGTGGTTCCAAAGATCCATTTGAGCCGGCCGGTCTCGCGTTCCTCTCTCGGATCAGGCGTCATAAAGAACATGTTATAATCATAAAAGCCCAACGCCTACACCAACTGTATAAACATGCCTTGTGCAGAGTTGTTCCTTGAGCGGGAAGGTAAACAATTCCAGCATGTTTTCACTCCACGGCCGAGACTTCCACTGATCTTATTAAAGGAGTTCAAAAGTAAGTAGTCATCCGGCAACCGAGGGACGAGCCCTGGAGAACGCGGGGACAGGAGCGTACCTGTCGCGTTCCGGCCTCCTTGGGGAGGATGGCGCGGCGGCCTACAAGGCACAGGCCCATTGACTGCGTTCGGAAGGGCTTGACCCGAAGCACGCCGCCTATGTCACATGTCTACATGCCAATGAACTCATTAATCGGTCAACTTTTTCGAATGCTTCAGATCTTCGTAAAAGCCTTTTTTTCAAGCTGACCGGCGATAGCGGCGTCGTGCACGATGAGTTGATTTCTTCGTTGAACTCAAAAGCAAAACAATGATTGTCTAGGTTGGTGATTCCGATCAGCGCCAGAATACGCTCCACGACCATGGTCTTGGCGTGCAGAGGAGTTCCCACGGAGTGATGAATTGGAACAGTGCTCGTTGCCTCCCACAGTCGGCGCATCGGTATGAGCTGCGATGGTGGGAAGAACGACGGCTCGCCAAGGACTACTGAGGGACTCGGGCACCAGCGGCAGGAATAATGAATGTTTCCTGAAACGTCGGAAGGTGCGTTTCACAGCTGTCACGGCCGGACGCAAAACCGTTAAGGCACTAGAGGAACCTCCGTGCAAAATGCTTGGGCCAGTTTGTATCGAAAAGCTGTCGCAGCGTGCGGTAAACGAGAAGCCTAAAGCAGATACTTCACCTGCGTTTCAGCATGACACAAAAGGCAAACGACGACCTCGAACTAAAATTGTCTCGGCCGGGCAAGCTGAGATCGGTGGCGGGTGATCCGGAACCAGAAATAAGCGATCAACCAAGCTGCTCTACCCAGAGAAAGAGTTGTCCTTCAGGAAATGGCACGTGCAACAGATGATCGAAAAGCCCATAAAAAGCAAGCCAGCCGAGACCGGCGAGAGCGATGCTGATCGGCCAGCGCTCTTGGGCCCCCTTGAGGTAAACAAGTATCGTGAGCGGAACGGCAACGGAAAAACCGAGCAACCATATGGCGGCGAAAAAGCCAAGAATCCAAGCCACCATCTTGACAGTTCGTTGTTGTGCCACAGCGGACTCTTCATCGCTCTTTACTTCTCTGCCTGCGCGCATAGATTTCGCTAGAGCCGCGCCGTCGTAGATGAACTGCAGCAGCGCGAGCGCCAGCCCCGCAAAGCCGATCGCCCATGGGAATAGACGCGCGCGAAACCACCATTCGCGCGCTTCCCACAAAGTCCAGGCGAAGAACCCGACGACGATCAAGGTGAAAACCGGTACCCACAATGAGATTGGAGGTTGTTCCTTTACTTCGCGTACGGGTCCTTCCGGTATTGGCCAGGCCTTGTTGCTGCTTCCGTGCCATGCTTTGACCAGCGGATATAACGTGCCTGCAAGAATGACCGCAAACAGGAAAAGAACGCTGGGGAACCAGAGCCAAGCCGAGCCGTAGTTGTCGGTGGCGAGAAACAGATTGTTTTCTGCGAGCGGCCCCAACACTAGACCCAAAAGCAGGGGCGGTCTCGGCCAGTCGATCTCCACCATGACCCAACCGAGCGCGCCAAAAAACAGAACTACCAAAAGATCCTGGAAGGCATTGTTTTCAGCGAAGCCGCCGAGATAAATCAACAGAAGGATAAAGGGAATGACCAGGCTCCCTCTGACCTGGGTAATCTTGGCGAGCTGGTTAAGGAACACGAAACAGATACACACGGTGAAGAGGTTTGACAGGACAAGGATCCACACAAAGGAAAAGGTGAGGGGAAGACTACCGCCTTGGCTTTCAGGCTGCAGCATTGGAGGGCCTGGGACCAGCCCCTGGATGATAAAGGCGCCGAGCAGGATTGCCGTCGATACACTGCCGGGAACGCCGAAGGCGAGGGTCGGCACCAAGGCGCCGCCGAGAGTAGAATTGTTCGCTGCGCCCGGACCCAAGACTCCTTCAACGGCGCCTTTGCCAAAACGTTCTTTTTTCGGAGAGGTTTGCACCGCGTGCGCATAGGCGACCCACTGAGAAACGGCACCGCCCATGCCGGGAATCACACCGATGTATGCGCCGATCGCACTGCAGCGCAGGACCAGCTTCCAGTGGCGAAACGTATCTTTGACTCCCTGAAGCACGCCGCCTAGTTTGCCGATCTTCGTTTCGGCAATACTGGTTCCCTTGACCCCCAGATCGATGAGCTCCGGAATGGCGAAGAGCCCGAGAGTCGCCGGAACCAGACGGACGCCGTCCCACAGGTAGAGAGTTCCAAAAGTAAATCGTTCGATCCCCGAGATTGGGTCGAGTCCAACCGTCGCAAGCTGTAGCCCGATGGCAGCGGCGGCGAGGCCTTTGACTACAGCGTCACCGCTCAAGGTGGCAAGAAAGGTGACGCCGAGCAAAGTGAGCATAAAAAATTCTGGCGAAGTGACCGACAGCACGAGCGGACGAACGATCGGTATTGCGAGCGCCAGGCAGAAAGCGCCGAAGAGAGCGCCGATGAGCGAGCTCATCAAAGCAGCGCCCAGGGCGCGCCCGGCCTCGCCCTTTTTTGCCATAGGGTGACCATCGACAATTGTAGAGGCGGTGATGGCTTCGCCCGGAACCCCGAAAAGGATCGACGTGATGTCGCCGGTGGTCGCCGTGACCGCCGACATCCCGAGCAGAAAAGCGAACGCCTCAATACCCTCCATCGTGAAAACGAAAGGGAGCATGAGGGCCAGGGTTACCGGTCCGCCGAGCCCGGGCAGGATACCCACGGCAAAACCGACTGCGATTCCGACGAGCATCAAACTGATGCTGTTCCAGGAAAGCACCATGAAAAACCCGTCGACGAAGGCCTGAAGCATCTCGAGCAGCATAAGCGGGCTTTAACCTAGGTTTGGCACAGAAAGCAGCACGGAAGAATAGGGG